>PVBE011855188.1_pt1 | contig 10957 bp, 9 predicted proteins | sample 1631181 | NCBI WGS metagenome assembly PVBE01 (sample SAMN08397723, study PRJNA350692) | Marine metagenome, whole genome shotgun sequencing project. | isolation source: water | place: Pacific Ocean | collected 2012-04 | reverse complement strand
TGCCCTCGACCCATTCGACGTGGGTGTCGAGACTTTTGCCTTCTTCTACCGTGATGACGCCGTCTTCTCCGACCCTGTCCATGGCGTCGGCCAGGATCTTGCCGATCTCGCTGTCGTTGTTCGCCGCGATGGCGCCAATCTGGGCGATTTCCTTCTTGCCCTTGACCGCTGTCGAGCGCTTCTTGAGGCTGTCGACGACAGCAGCAACGGCCTTCTCGATTCCTCGCTTGATCGAGATGGGGTTCGCGCCGGCAGTCACGTTGCGGATGCCTTCTTCGAAGATGGCTTCGGCGAGGACGGTTGCGGTGGTCGTTCCGTCACCGGCCACGTCCGATGTTTTCGAGGCGACTTCACGGACGAGTTCCGCGCCCATTCTCTCGTACTTGTCTTCGAGGTCGATCTCTTTGGCAACGGTCACGCCATCCTTGGTGACGGTCGGGCTACCGAATGATTTCTCGATGATGACGTTTCGGCCGCGCGGGCCCAAGGTGACCTTCACTGCGCGTGCGAGTTGTCTGACGCCGTCGCGCATGCGTTCGCGGGCTTCCTGGTCATATGCGATTTTCTTGACTGCCATGATTCTTGTGTCCTGTAATTCGAATGTCGTTGTTCAGTAATGCGGTTGTTGCGGTCCTCAGTTGACGACAGCGAGAATTTCGTCTTCGCCGAGGATGATGTAATCCTCGCCATCGACCTTGATCTCGGATCCTGCGTAAGAAGAGAACAGTACGCGATCGTGTGGTTTGACCGTGAAGTCGGCGCGCTTGCCGCTATCGAGAAGTTGGCCGGAGCCAACGGCGATGACGCTGCCTTCGCGTGGTTTTTCCTTGGCGGAATCCGGGAGGATGATGCCGCCTTTGGTGGTTTCTTCCGCGTCGTGTCGCTTGATCAGGACGCGATCGCCGAGAGGTGTGATGGTTGCAGTCTTGGTCTTCGCCATGCTTGGGTTCCTTCGCTGAATGGGAGTCGGTGTCAAAGAGGTGAGTTTGTCGGTTTCTGTTCCCCGGAAGATCAGCCGGGATATGGCCCCGGGCCGAAGTGATGATCGATCAGCTGATCCACCGTTTGGCGAAGTTTCGCCAGGTCGAGAGGCTTACGCAGGAAGGTGAACACACCCTGGTCGATCGCGGCCCTGGTCTCCTCGGGAGTGGCTTGACCGGACATCATGATCGAGGGCAGGGCAACGCGCACCTCCTTGTGGATCGATTGCAGCACTTCAAGGCCGGTGATTCCCGGCAAGTGCAGATCCAGGATACTGAAATCGAGCCGAATGGAGCGAGCGAGTTCGATGGCCTCGAAGCCATCGGGAGTCGAATAAACGACCCAGTTCTGCTGCTGCAGAACCTCTGAGAGGCTGCAGCGCAGTGGGTCGTCATCTTCTACCAAGAGGATCGAGAACTGGCGTACCATGGATGAACTCGGCCTGAACCATCAGGTCCATCTCCAGAAGCAAGCTCTGTGCCGACCCCATCGGATACTATCTAAGACCTTTCAAATAATACCCTTACAGAAAATCTCAAACCCTTGTCATCGCCGTAGCGCTGCCAGCATGGCAGGGCAAAGCCTCTGTCCGCATGACAACCTGTCACTGCTGGCCTCCGAGAGCTCAGAAATCGTCATCATCGTCGCCGAAATCCTCCTCATCATCGGAGAGATCGGGAAAGTCCGGTTCTTCGATTTCGGCCTCGTTGTCATCGGGCGCCCAATCCTCGTCGGTGTCCTCCTCGGGGAGGGCGTCTTCGTCCTCATCGTAAGAGGAAAGCACCTGATCCCAGTCTGCGACCGGAATGGGCGCGTTGCAGGCCGTGCAGATACTGTCGTTTTCGGACAGGTCTTCGAGGGCCTCGAGATCCCGGTAGACCTTCGAGCATTCGGGGCAGCGAACGGTCTGGCTCATGACGGGTAATCTCCCATGAAAGGCCTCGTGGTCCCGAAGGAGCTCCTTTTTCGACTGATGATCACGGGGTCCATAATCCATAGCATCCCGATTCCTTGGCGAAAAGAGGGGAGTGTTCCGAAAGACGAATTTGAAGCATTCGCCTGAAGATGCCGATGAACTCCTTGTGAGACGTGCAAATGTGGTGATCGCGGCTTTTGGCCTGATGGCGGCCGTGGCGCTGGGCTTGATGATGCGCCATTTGGCCGAACTTCGAGGCGAGTCATTGCGTGATTTGGGCCTGCGTGAGGTCCGGAAGGTCTTTGGAGGCCGCCTGGCGGCTCCCGCGCAGTTGAGTTATCGAGACGATGGTCGTCGGGTGGTCATCACGATCCAGCCGCGCCTCCCATCCTCAAGCCGTCGCCTGGCGGTGGAGGTGGGCCAGTTCGTCTGGCGGCATATGGATGGCGACGAGGCACCCGAAGAGGTCGAGGTCATCACCACCCAAGGTGCTGGCGGCTCGCAGACCCGCCTTGTGGTGGAGCGGCCCTACATCAGCACGAAGAAGCTTGCTCCTTCGCTCGTGGTCACGGAGCGCGGGACCGACCCGAAGGCGGTGGTCGGTTCGCCGCAGCCCGGCGATCGTTAGCGGCCGAGAGGCGCGGCGCAATTCCAGCAGCGAATGGCTTATCCTGTCCGGCATCGTCGGTATGAACTCAAACCTCCGATCCGCCACGGCCTGTTCTCTGTTCTTGCTGTGGAGCGCCTGCGCTGTACAGGAAGACGAACCCGTCATCCCGGTCGCCGAGCTCTGGTCTCGCGCTGATCAGGCCTTGCTGGACGATCGAAAGGCGCGTGCGCTCGCCCTTGCGGATCGCGCCGTCAAGGCAGAGCCGAGCGCGCGCGGTCACGTTCGGCGTGGGATGATGAGATTCCAACTGGCCGAGGTGAACCCATCGATCGCCGATTTTGACCGCGCCGTGGAACTGGAACCGGCTTTGGAACCCTATCTCTGGCAACGCGGTATCTCGCAGTACTACGCCGGTATGTTCAGGCAGGGGCGCGAGCAATTCGAAAGCCACCGCAAGGTGAACGGTGACGATGTCGAGAATTCGGCATGGCACTTCTTGTGCGCGGCGCGAGAACTGTCGCCGGCGCAGGCGCAAGCGCGCTTCTTACGGATCGAAACGAGCGTCGACGGAACCTTCCCCGACCGGCGTGTGCCGATGCAGCAGATCTACGAGCTATTTGCTGGAACCGGTGATGAGGCACGCGTGTTCGAGGCGACGGTGCGGCACGGTGGTAGGGCAAGGTTCTATGCTCAACTCTATCTGGGCCTTCACCACGAGGCCTTCGGCCGCAACCAGCAAGCCCGCGAACATCTTGACAAGGCCGCGGAGCTGAGCGAAGCCGGCGGCTACATGGGGAGCGTGGCTCTGGTCCACGTGCAGCGACTGTCCGACGAGAACCGGCGCGATTGAATCCGCACCGCGAGTCCCTGCCTCGATCCCTGCCACCGTCCGTGCTTCATGACAGGGTCAGTCGCTTCAGGACCATGCTTTTTGAGAGCTTGGATCGCCCTCTGATGCCGAAGCACTGAGTCTTTCGAGAGAGCTTTTTCGGGGAGTTTCTATCCATGCGCAGCCTGTCCCGCTCAGATGGCATGTGATGTTGTGTTTGGCATGGGTCTTGTCCTTCTTGGCTGCGGCGCCGCAAGAATCTGCGGCGGTGACGCCGGCGCTGGCACGTTTCCATGTCGAGAACCGATCATCGTGGCGGCGGCAGGAGATAGCGCGGGTCTCGATCCCTTTTGCCAGAGGCGAGCGCCGTCAGGCGAACCGGTTCGTCGTCGATGGTGCGGCGGTGCCCGCCGTGACCCTGATTCGCTGGCCCGATGATTCTGTCGCGGTGGCGCAGGTGCATGTGCCGATGGTGCTCGATTCCGGCCAAGAGCGTGAGGTGCTCGTTCACGAGCACACGGGCTCCGCAAAGGATCACCCGGCATTCGAACTGGCTTGGCATCTGCAGGAATTGGCCGTGCAGACCGAGGTTGTCGATCCCTGGGGAAGGGTGTTCGTGGCCCTGTTGCAGGTTGGGTCGCCGGTTCCCCCGAGTTCGGATCTGGTACGGGTCCGCCCTCTGCGTGGTGTCCATCGCCATGCGGATGCCGGTCTCCTGGAGGTGCGCGGATGGCTGACGACCTTTCGCGGTGAGCGCCGGGCGGAACTGACGATCCTGCTCGACAATGGCATGGCCGAAACGAAGGCGCGAGCGCCGAGCCTCGGCCCCCTCCGCCTGAGCCGCTTTGCGATGGTCACGCCTGCGGGCTTGCGGGTGCGCCCGCGCCACACCGCAGAAAATCTGCTGAAGCCGCCCGAAGAGGTTGAGGGGGGAGGCTTTCGCCATATTCTGCTCGGCCCGTCCGAGCAGTCTTATCTCGGCGACCGCACGGGTAAGGCGTATCGCTTCGATCTCTTCCTCGATGGTGAGGGGGTCGGCGACGGTGAGCGTGAGTCAGCCATGGCTGTTGCCGAGGCTCCGCTGAGGCCCGTTCCCGGGCTTGATTGCGTGCGAGAGAGCGGAGCCTTCTCCGCCCATGGTGGTCCTGGCCCGGGCGGGCTCGACAGGACCGTCATCGTGGTGAAGCAGTGGCATGGGTCAGCGCGGTTCGGCCCGATGGCGGGGCATGGCGACTCTGAAGATAGCGCCGCACAGGGTACGCCGCGCAATGGTCCATCAGCCCTGCACAATGCCGTGCGATGGCACTCCGCAGCCTTGCTGGATATTGCCGAGACCATGGTCTTGCAGCAGTGCCTGCGGCCGACTCCGGGCAGGAACCCTCGCTTGCCCGAGGTGGGTGAGCCCTGGCGCCAAGGCTTGTCGGCGCGGGCGATCGCACGCCCACATGGCTGGACTCCGCTGGACTACGAGCATGTTTCGGTCAATCTTCTTTACGATTGGTTCTGGCTGACCGGAGATCCGCTGGCACGCGATGAACTGCGCCGGGTCGGCACTGGCCTGCGCCGATTGCTCGAGCATCTACCCTTCATGACTTCGCGCGGTGAGGGTTGGTGTCTGCAAGCCGGGGTCCTGATCGCGCGAGCGACCGGCGAGGACTCGATCGTGAAGTGGTTGGCGGAGCGTTTCCGCCAAGATGTGTTGCCCGTGCTCGGAGAGATCCCCGAACCCTTTGCGATCTCCCAGCCGGCGCACGAGTCAGCTTTCGGCCCTGGTGTTCGTTTCGATGCCCCCTGGCAAATGGCAGCTCTCGTTCATGGTCTGCACGCGATTCATGCCGAGACAGGAGATGATGACATGGCTGCGGCCGCTGTTCGTGTGGCTCGGATCATGGCCGGCCCGGGATGGCTCGAAGGTGTCGGGCCCAAGTATCTGGTCAGCGCCACCGATGCCGCCCGGCACTCCATGCCGGTCGGTCATGGCCCGCTCCACGGGACGGCAGTGATGGAAGTCGGCGCCTTCGTTCTCGCCGCTGATCTGGCGACGAGCCTGGGCGATGGTGCGAATGCGGGATTGTTCCGCAGTCGTGCGGCAACGATTGCGCGAGCACAAACCGACACGGTTGAAGTGCGGTCGAATGCCTGGATGCAGCTGTGGCTCGATCGCGGCACACCATCGGCAAAAAAAAATGTCGATGACGAGGCGAAAGATGGCAGGGGCGGGGAAGAGTCTCGTGACGGCCATCCTTAGGCCTCGGCCCCCTCATCGGGTGTTGCCGATCAGTAGATCACGGTGGTGAGGACGTTGGTGGCCGTCAGTGGCAGCTTGAGATTGTTGGGATCGTAGGAGACCCCTTGCCAGTAACACTGCATGGCGGGGATGTTCTTGGAGAAGGTGAAGTTGAGTTTTCCATGACCGTTGGCGCCGGCGCTCAGGGTGAAGGCCTCGAGCAGATTGGTGAATCCGTTGCCGATCGAAAGGTTGACGAGGCCTGATAGGCGACTCGGACGGTTGCTCAGCGAGACCAGGACGAGAGACTTCCAGTGACTGCCGCTGTGGATTTCGAATGGTTTGGAGGGAAAGCCTCGCAGCGCGATGGTTGGTCCACCGAGGACTCCGGGGTGATTGCCGGTCACGGAGAGATTCAGCGGATTGCTTTGGCCGGCCGCATTGGAGACCAGAATCTGGTGTTTGCCGATGTTGTGAGGACTCGGCGGGGTGAATTTCAGCGTCGTGTTGTTGACGATGCGAAAGTTGGAGACAGATTTTCCTCCCAGGGTCAGTTGGGAGATGCGACCGAGATTGCTACCGGTCAGCGTGACTTCCCCAGGCTGCCAGGAGGTCACTGACGATGGGCTGATCGACGTCAGTTTCGGTTGCTTTACCGAGCCTCCCTTGCCCAGCCCGCTGACTGCGAATTCTACCGACCATGTCCCGAAGGTCGGCGCGTTCGTCCAGGTTGCGACGAGGCGGTAGGTTCCGGATTTCGGCGTGAAGGTGATCTTCTCGTAGCTGTTGTACTTGCTGGTGTCGGAACCGACGAGTTTGTTGGCGGCATCGAAGATGGCGAGGTCGAGATCGTAGGGCACCATCCCGTTCTTGCGCATCCACGTCATCGTCACGGACAAGGGCACGCCAGCTTTGGGCGTGAAACTCGCCGTCCAGGTTTTGTTCGGTGTGGTGATCCTGTCGGTGCGGTAATCCACGGCCAGCGCAGCCTTCACGGCCTGGTCGCAATCGAGAATGCCGCAGCCGTACGAGTTGCGCTTGGTCTGAGCGCCCTTCGTCGAGTTGAGGAGGATAGCTTTCGCTTCGCAGGCACTCATCTTTGCATCGACCTGTCGCACCAGCGCAGCACCACCGGCGACCATGGGCGCGGACATGGAGGTGCCGCTATTGACGACTGTCGAGCTTTCATTGTCCGGGGCGAGCGACCGCACCGTATCCCCGACGGCAACAATGTCCGGGTAACGTCGCGGCCACCGAGAATTTTGGATCGGTCCCAGCGCAGAAAAGGACGAGATGCTCAGGCTCGACTTGTCGATCGATCCGACGGCGAGACCGTTCCAACCATTCTGGCTTCTGGTGGTGTTGCTGCCGCTGTTGCCGGCGGAAACGGTGATCAGGACGTCGGCGTTGTAAGCGGCATTGTCCAGCGCGATCTGGACGGGGTGGCCGATGTCGGGAGATCCGGAGAAGGAGTTGTTGGCGACGGCGATGTGATGCTTGGTTCGGTTGGTCGCCACCCACTGCCATGCGCTGATGATCGAACTGTCGAGAGCTGAGCAGTTAGGGTTATCGGAGATCTTGACTCCCACGAGCCATGCTTCGGGAGCGATACCCTCATCCTTGTCCCAGGCGTTCGCGACCGAGCCACTGACGTGGGTGCCATGCCCGCAGATATCTTCGCTGCCGTGGCTGCTGGTGCCGGTGGCTACCAGCAGGCGGCTGCCCTGGATCCCACCCCCCTTGCGGTCGCTGGGATCCCCGTCCCGGTAGTATCCGCGGTGGGGTCGATTCGAGGTTCCCATGCTGGCGTCCACCCCGGTGTCGAGGATGGCCACGGCGACGCCCTGACCCTCTATCTCTACCCCTTTGGTCGTTTTGCGGTCGTTGGCATCCTTGGCGTTGTGATGGGCTCTGTCCCGGGCGACGCGATTGGTTGGGCGACGGTAGAGGTCGGGTGACAGCCGTTCGATATTGTTCAGCGCGCGCAGCTTGGCGGTTTGCGCATCCGGAAGTTTCACGGCGGCGCCGTTGATGATCCACCATTGCCGCGTCACCGCGCCGCCCATCGCTTCCACGGCATGAACGAAATCCGCCTGATCGCGACGGACAGCCTCGTCGAGCCTGCTCACGATGGTGGCGATCTCGGCGGCCGGCCGCCGGCTGGTGATCGCCGCCCGAAACGCTTCGAGATCGAAGCCGCGGGCACGGAAGGTCACGATCCAGCGCGTGGTAGGAGTCTTCTCGACCTCGGGCTCTTGCGCTGCCGGCAGGCCGGCTAGCAGGGCGAGGGTGACGAGTTTGCAGGCGTGGAGACCCAGGGTCATTGGTGTCAGATCGTGAGTTCGGGCGATGGTGCTTTCGCCGATAAGGCCGAGAAACGGGCTCCAAAGTCTACCCCGCAATGACCGTGCTGTGCGCCGTTCCGTATGCAACAGGCGCGCGCCGTGCGGATTTCCGGTGCGGTTGGGTTGCCGGGCGCTGTCAGTCCCATCAGAGCGAGGTTTGGAGCCCTGTGAGGTGCCTGCTGACTCTTTCGGGAACCTCTCAAAAGATGGAGGTGGTGAGGACGTTGGTCGTTTCCAGCGGGGTTTGCAGCCGCTTCGGATCGAAGGGGATGGCTTGAAAGAAGACCGCCTGGGAGAGGATGTTCTTGGGGATGTTCAGGATCAGCTGGGCATGGCCGCGGCCATCGCACTTGAGATTGGCGACTTCCCACAGGGCCAAGAAATGGCTGCCGATGCCGAGGTCCACGACGTTGGGGATGCGGCTTGGCACCTTGTAAGGAGATAGCAGGACGAGGGCCCGCCAGCCGGCGTCGCTGTAGATGTCGTAGGGCGAGGTCTTGCTTCCGCGCATCACGATGGCCGGCCCCTCGAAGGTGCCGGGATGGCTACCGCGGATGTTCATGGTCAGCGCGTTGCTGGTGCCGCAACTGGTTGTGATGTTCACCAGCCGAAGGCCGATGGTGGTGGGTTTGGGCAGGAGGAAGGAAATCTTGGTCGGCGAAGTCGCCGTGAATGTTCGCACGTCTTGATCGCCGACCGAAATCTTGAGGACGGTGTTGAAGTTGGTGCCGGTCAAGGTGATCGACCGCGCCGTCTGATGGGATGCTGTGTTCGGGTTGACGCCGGTCAAGACTGGCTTGCTGAGGCAGGGTTTGCCGAGGCCGGAAATCGCAAAGGTCACGCTGCGGTTGCCATAGATGGGGTTCGTCCAGGCGATGTCAGCGCGGTAGAGAGCGGTCCGCGCGGGCGTGAAGGAAACCTTCTCGTAGCCGTTGACAGGATTCAGATCGCTGACGACGAGCGCACCACGGTCATCGTAGATCCGAAGATCGAGATTGTCGGGGATTTCTCGGTCTCGCCGCAGCCAGGTCAAGGTGATTGTTTTGGTGACTCCCTTGAGGACGCCGAAGGTGATCCGGCGGAGTTTCACCGGGTTGGTCATGCGCCCGGATTGCACGTCGCCGGTGAGGGCGGCAGTCACTGCGCGGTCGCAGCGCAAGATGCCAAGACCGTAGGCATTGCGATCCTTCTTGGGGGCTTCGGTCGTGTTCAAAAGGATCGCCTTGGTCTCGATGGCTGACAGGCTCGGTTCGGCTTGGCGAATCAGCGCGGCGGTGCCGGCCACGAGGGGAGCGGCGAAGGATGTGCCGCTCGCCTGGCTGAAGGTCTGCTCGCTGTTTTGCAGGGTGCAGTAGAGGTCTTTTCCGACAGCGACCATATCGGGATAGGTGCGTGCCGAACCGTGGAGAGGCCCTTGTGCGGAGAAGTTCGAGACAGTCTTGCTCTTCTTGTCGACGGAGCCGACGGCGATGCCGTTGAAGGCGCTTTGGCTGGCTGTCGTCGTCGCCGCCTTGTTGCCGGCGGACACTGTGATCAAGACGTCTGCATTGCGTGCGGTCGAATCGAGCGCTAATTGCACGGGGTCATCGAGCTTCGGCGATCCGGAGAAGGAGTTGTTGGCGACGGCAATGTTGTGTGCGACGCGATGTCGAGCGACAAGTTGCCATGCGCTGACGATCCAGCTGCTGAAGGCCTCCCCCTTGTTGTTGGCCATCTTGATACTGACGACCCAGGCTCCTGGAGCAACGCCATCATCGATCCGTGGGTCCGGGTCCCAGTTGTTGCCATTGGCGCAACCTGAAACAAAGGTGCCGTGCCCATGCTGGTCTTCGGTGCCCAGATTGCTGGTTCCCAGCTGGGCCTTGATGAGGCTTCCCTTGTACCCGCCTCCGGTGTGGTTGCTGGGATTGCCCCCCCGATAGTAGGCGCGGTGGGGCCGTCCCGTTCCGCCCATGTCCGCGTCGATACCGGTGTCCAAAATAGCGATGGCCAAACCATCGCCGCGAACATTCTTGCCGCCGACCATCATCTGGTTGGCCTGGTCGGCGCGGTGGTGACTCAAGCCGGTGGCTTCACGCAGTGTGGCGCGGTGGATGGTGTCGGGAACGAGGCGGCGAATGTTCGCCAGTTGTTCGATTTCGGTGAGTCGGTTGGACGGGATTTCGATGGCGGCTCCATTGATGACCCACCACTGGTGGAGGACCTTTCCGCCGGCGGCCGCGACCGCCTTGACGAAGGCTTCTTGATCGCGCAGTACGGCGGCATCGAGATCTGCCACCAGGCGCTCGATCTCCGCAGCTGATCGGCGTTCGAGGATGGCCTCGCGAAACCCTGTGAGATCGAAGGATCGCTGTTCGAACAGCGCGATCACCTTGCGGGTCCGTGGTTCGGCCTGATCCTGGGCGGCGAGGATGGCTGATGAAGCCAGCCAGGCACCTGCCAGGAGGGCGGGGATATTGATGTGTCGATGCGTCAAGGGAGGAGAGGCTCGGTAGAGGCGGACCGATGGCGACCCGCCGCTGCGAAATACAATTTCTGTAGACCGATAACCTAACAGTCTTTTTTTGGCGGCACCAGCCCCCCCCGGAAGGGGCGGTCAGAGGATCTAAGAGACCGGGTGGCCACACGGCGCTGGCGGCGATCGAGGGCTGCAGGCATCATGCTTTCGATGCGTCTTGCACCAGTGCTATCGGGCTTCCCCATCCTCGCGATCTTCATCGTATGGGGCGCTGCCTGCTCTTCTCCTCAGGAGAGCGGGGATCTGGCGGTGGGTGTCCCTACCCGGGTGGTGGTCCTGGAGGAGGGTTTTGTGCGGTTCGAGGGGCAAAGAATGGCTCAGGAGTCCTTCTTTCTGGAGATCCGGACCCGGGTTCGGGCCGTGGACCCCCGGCCCGAACTTCTGCCCTGGGTCATCGTCCTTGCCGAGGCCCCCTTGCCGCCGGGTTTCACGGTGGAGTTGCGCAATGCAGGGGTCCAGCACATCCGGCTAGGGGACGGCTGAACGCAGCGAGATATGGACCGTCCCGACCTCGTGATCTTCGATATCGAT
>PVBE011917890.1_pt1 | contig 10959 bp, 12 predicted proteins | sample 1631181 | NCBI WGS metagenome assembly PVBE01 (sample SAMN08397723, study PRJNA350692) | Marine metagenome, whole genome shotgun sequencing project. | isolation source: water | place: Pacific Ocean | collected 2012-04 | reverse complement strand
CGTTCTCTCATCAAAGACATCGGCAAGTTTTATAACGTCCCGTTTATGGAAGTTAATAAGGTCACGGGTGTAATGATGAGCGAGGCGACCCCGCTAGCCAAGAAGGCGCACGGTCAAACCGCTGGCGTCTACACCCCAACATTTTCCGAGGTAAAAGAATACAGTGAAACTCTTCAAGACTTCTTCCAAAAGTATCCTCATATTGAGACTCACGTTGATAATCTGTTCGGCAATATGCGGAGCATATCACGACACGCTGGTGGCGTGGTGGTAGCGGAGGACCTTTATCGGCACATGCCGCTCATCAACTCCGGCGGAGTCATCCAGACTCCGTGGAGTGAGGGACAAAACGTCAGACACTTAGAGCCGCTCGGCTTCATTAAATTTGACCTGCTCGGACTATCAACTCTCCGTATGATTTCGGGAGCAATCCGACATATATTAAAACGACACGAAGGAATTGAAGAGCCAACATTTGAACAGGTCAGAGATTATTATAATACTCATCTCCACCCAGACGCAATTGATTTTGATAACCAAGAAGTCTGGCGAGAGGTTTTCCATAAGGGCAAGTGGGCTGGCATCTTCCAGATGACCAACGGCGGAGCACAACGGTTCTGCCAAGAAGCCGAGCCAACCTCATTGCTAGACTTCGCAGCGGTGACGGCGATCTTCCGACCCGGACCTTTGTCCGCCAAGGCGCACAGTCTCTACGTTGCCAACAAGGGAAATCCAAGTCAAGTACATTACGAGCACCCAATCATCAAAGAGATCCTAGGTGAGACTCACGGACTCCTAGTATTCCAAGAGCAACTGGCTATGCTAGCCCACAAGCTCGGCAAAGATATTTCTCTGGACGAGGGCAACCTCCTCCGGAAAGTTCTGACGAAAAAAGGAACAGGCAAAAACAAAGTAAAAAATAAGATCTATAAGAAGTTTTTAGCAGGGGCTCTGGAGCACGGACTTACCGAGAAGGAAACAAAGGGTCTTTGGGCTAAGATGGAATTCTTCTCCGGATATGGGTTCAACTTATCTCACGCTGTATCCTACGGTGCGGTATCCTTTCAGTGCGCTTGGCTCAGTTATTATTATCCCGTTGAGTGGATGGCTGCGTTTTTGGACAAAGAGCCCGAAGATAAAAAGGCGGGAGCAATCAACACCGCCAAGTCCTTTGGGTTTGAGATTACTCCGCCGAGTATTAATAAATCAGGACGAGTATGGGAAATTGCCGAAGATGGCACAACATTAATTCAACCGCTCGCCGGCATCAAAGGTTTAGGCGACAGCGCCCTTGACCAGATTATTAATAACCGACCCTTCAATACTATTGAGGAATTCATCTTCAACGAGAATATTACTTACTCTAAACTTAACAAGAAGGCTTTGGATGTTTTAGTTAGGAGCAAGGCTCTTAACGAGTTGATGGATGACAGGTTCACAGGCTTGAAACATTTTTGGTCGGCCGTAGCAGTAGACCGCCCTCGCAAAGAAAAGAATCTTGAAGACAATATTGAAACATATGCGCCAGAGGGAGACTTCACCGAGGAGGAGAAGATAGAACACTTTGCCTCCCTTACGGGCATTTTCCCTATTCATGAGATAATGCCACCAGAGATTCAGGAAAATTTAATGACCCGTGGTTGTCCTCCCATCAGCGAGTACGACCCCGACCTTCAACTGGTCTGGTTCATTCCAAGGGAAGTAAAGAAAAAGAAGACAAAGAATGGCGCAGAGTATTGGATTATCCACACCACCGACAGTAACTCATATGATGCGAATATTCGGTGCTGGGGAGTAAGAGATGACGACAGGATTTCTTTGAATAAAGTATACGTCGCCAACTTAGAACACAACGAAAAGTGGGGCTTTAGTACCCGCAGTATCAGAAGAACATTTAGGAGACTTTCGTGACAAAGTATGAGATTATTTATGCTGATCCGCCCTGGGACTATAAGGGGCAGTTGCAACACACTGGCAAGAACGGACCTGATAGTGGAGGAGCCGTTCGACACTATGGATGTTTGAAACTTCCGCAACTTAAAATGCTGGATGTTCCAAGTGTGTGCGCTGATGATTGTCTTTTGTTTCTTTGGACAACCAATCCTCACTTGGATCAAGCTATCGAACTAATGAAGGCTTGGGGTTTTAGCTGGGCGACTGTCGGGTTTGTCTGGGACAAACAAAGAGTTAATCCTGGGTTCTATACAATGAGTCAGTGTGAGCTTTGCTTGATTGGGAAGAGGGGAAAAATCCCTCGCCCTAGAGGCACCAGAAATACACGACAGCTTGTGTCTTCCCTGAGGGGGAGACATAGCGCAAAGCCTCACGAGGTTAGAAAAAGAATTGAAGATATGTTTCCTGACCAACAAAAACTGGAGATGTTTGCTAGGGAAGCTTTCGTTGGTTGGGATATCCACGGAGACGAAACAGAGAACGGGATTAACATTCCCTTTCTGGAGGAACAAAAATGAAAATAAGGGTTCAACGACTACATGAAAACGCGAAGATGCCTGTAAGGGCTCATCCGACAGATGCGGGAATGGATTTATTTTATTGTCCTGCTCCCAATCCTGATATCCCGAAACAAGCTGAGAGCGTACTTCCATTTGGTTGCTCTCTTTTTCCAACGGGATTAAAGATTGAGGTTCCCGAAGGATATATGTTAGAGATTAAAAATAAGTCCGGCATTGCTGCTCGGCGTGGACTACTTGTTGGTGCCTGTGTAATTGATCGAGGATATACCGGGGAAATCTTTGTGAATCTTCACAACATTACCCACCGCACTCAAACGTTTCATTCTGGCGAGAAGATTGCCCAAGCTGTTTTTGTTAAGATTGAAACAGAAGTGGAAATGATTGAGGCAGAAAATATCTATGGACGCCCGACTTTAAGAGGCGACGGTGCGCTAGGATCAACTGGCGATAAATAAAACTTGACTCCCTTGGGTTTTATGATAATATAAAGTAGAAGGATAAAAATGAAATTCAAAGAAGCAGTCTCCTACGACGATATGCTTATGGTACCGCAGTATAGTGATATCCAAAGCAGAAGCGAAGTAGATATATCAAGTGAGCTAGGAGTAGGCAAAACCCTACAGATTCCGATAATTGCGTCACCGATGGATACGATTTCAGAAGATCAGATGGCTCTTGCTATGGACAGCCTGGGTGGGATGGCGATTATACACCGGTATAATACTATTCAAGAACAACAAGAAATTGCCGCCCGAGTTGTGCAGAAGACCGATTGGACCGGCAATCTAGCCGCAGCCATCGGCGTGACCGGTGACTATATGGAACGATCCGAAGCCCTCATAGCTGTCGGTGTAGATACATTATGTGTTGACGTTGCCCATGGGCACCACATTTTAATGAAGGAAACCCTTCAGAATTTGAAGAAAGAATATAATAATCATATTCATATTATAGCGGGTAATGTATGTACTCTGGAGGGGGTCAATGATCTTGCCGACTGGGGTGCTGATTCTATACGTTGTAATATTGGTGGGGGTTCCATTTGCTCTACTCGTATGGTTACTGGGCATGGCCTCCCAGGTCTCCAGACCATATTTGATTGCGCGAGAACTGACCGAGACGTCGCCATCATCGCAGACGGAGGAATCAAAACCTCCGGAGATATTGTCAAAGCCTTAGCGGCTGGAGCCGACTTCGTGATGTGCGGCTCGCTTCTAGCGGGAACCGATGAAACCCCAGGAGAAATAGTTCATTTACCTAGTGGAGATATTGCAAAAGTCTACCGGGGTATGGCTAGTCGAAATGCACAAATGGACTGGCGAGGAAAGACGTCTTCTCCGGAAGGGGTATCTTCTTACGTTCACTATAAGGGATCTGTGCAATATGTCTTGGATGACATAATTGGCGGTATCAAAAGTGGCTTCTCCTATTCTGGTGCGCGTGACTTGGCAGAACTGCGAAACAAGGTAGAGTGGGCAAGACAAACAACTGCTGGTACTCAAGAGAGTGGTACGCACATCAAAGAAAGGGATGCGCGGTGAAGAAGAAATATCCGAGGCCATATAGGCGAGGTGCCAGCGTAACACAAATTTGGCACGGGATTAGAAGGTTTGGAGTTATATCCAGAACATTTGTCCCAGAAGACGACAGATGGACGCATTGTGAGGTTATTTGAGTGGATGATGAACAATACGAAACAGCCATAGAGGAGAGGCTAAGGTTTAGCAAGTTGGATTATCGTAAGACTATCTTTCGAGTCGATGAGCTTGAAGTATTAACTGTAGAAAGAATGGTTCATGTTATGACTCTTTTGGCCGCCAAAAGAACAAATATGGTCAAAGAAGCCAGGGCTAAGAAAGAGGAAGCAACTCAATGATTGATGATGTGGGCAACCAGACTTGCTACGGAGTCTGTGAAAAATATGACGTGGCTTGCGATCAAAAATCTTGTAGAAGATGGATCAATTATGAAGAGGATTTAAATTGTTCGATTTTGTGTGCGAGGAAGCATGATACAGGGCTAACACTCCGAGATGTATCAGACCGAATGGGCGTAACTTTCGTTAGGGTTCAGCAAATTGAAAAGGCGGCGCTGGCAAAGCTGAAGAAAAAAAGCATTTTTAAAGACAATTAGGTTTTTTTGTGAAAATAGAAACTATTTAAGAAGAGCACTCAGAAGCCAGCTAGCTTTCGTGCCATTTTTTAAAAGGAGAAAAAAAGAAATGTCGAATAAGAAGACCATTCTAAATGAGGCAGCTATCCGCCGCTGGGGGAAGCTTGCAGCTATTGGGAAACCTCTTACTGAAAATTGGCTAGATGCTCTCACTGAAGAAGACGAAGAGCTAGCCGCCGAGGAAGAGCCTGCTGGCGAAGAGATGCCCGGCGAAGAAATGCCCGGCGAAGAAATGCCCGCTGCTGAAGAAGGTGGCGAAGGTGAAATCGTAGATCGCGTTGAAGATATTGTTTCGGCTGTGGTCCAGGCGATTTCAGACGAAGTTCCAGAGGCAAATATTTCCATGGAAGCTGGCGAAGAGGGCGAAGAGCCTGCCGCCGAGGAAGCACCCGCCGAGGAAGCACCCGCCGAAGAAGAGGTCCCAGCGAATCGTGACGAGGATCTTGGTCTTGACATTATCGACGATGATGAGCTTACCGAGGCTGTCCTTAAGCGAGTGGTCGAGCGTCTCTTAAAGCGCAAGTAGACTAGGAGTCACGACTGTGGCGACTAAATATAACCTAGAAGATCTCCGTAAACTTATTGCCGAAAAGCGTGAGGAATATCAGGATGAGAAACTCAAGTGGCTACTTGAGCGCCCGGAGACTCTGGAAGAGGGAGTCTTTGACCCTCAAATTCTCAAATGTATTTTTATGGCTGGTGGCCCCGGCAGCGGAAAATCTTTTGTAGCCGACACTCTCTTAGGACAGCATGCCGAGGTTATCTTCGGGCTACGCAAAAAGGAGGGCGACACAAGCATTTTTGCGAATGCCAGCTTTCTACCGGGCGGAATGAAGTATGTTAACTCTGATCGCCTGTTTGAGCAAGCTTTAGAAAAAGCAGGCATCAGCCCCGGAGACCTAGAACAGATATACAAAGACGATCCTGAACGGTACAAAACCCAAATAACGGGAGCCCCCGACCCAGATCGCCCCGATGACCCCCCCAGTATCCGCACGGTGGCGAAGGCACGTCTTCAGAAAATGAAAGCCCCCTACGAGGTGGAACGTCTTGGTCTGCTCGTTGATGGAACGGGCAAAAGCCGGAAGAAGATTACCGGACAAAAAGAGAGAGCCGAAGCGAAGGGGTATGATACCTATATGATTTTTGTGGACACCACCTTAGAAGTCGCCAAAGAGCGAAACCAAAAACGATCCCGCACACTCCAGAAGACGGACCTGATGGTTTGATTGCGATGTGGGAAGCATGCCAAGCCAACTTGAAATACTACCAACAGTTGTTCGGCAAGAACTTTGCTCTTGTAAATAATAATGTATATGGACCACCCCCCGAAGAAATCAAAGCAGGCGTGGAAAAATTTGTTGACTCCCCTGTTGAGAACCCGGTCGGGCAGCAATGGATTGAAGACGAGTTAGAACGCCGAGGCGTAGCAACCCTAGAGCCCGGCGGTGCCACAGGTTTCCGCGGCGACAAGAAATCCGCTGAACGCATCCAGAAAATGCGCCAGGCATCCTCACCACCGCCACCCAAAAAGCCAACACCTTAACGTTTTAGAAGAAAAAGGCTATATTAAGGAAGAGGAGGTTCTGTGATACCACGGGAAGTCTTTTTAGACCACCTTTGGGAGAGGGGAGCTATCTCTCTTTCCGAGGACGAATCAATTGTATATGCTGACAAAGCTTTTTTTGCGTATCGAGTTGCTGTTTGGGCATTCGATAACCTAAAGTCTGGGAAATTAAGTGAAGAAGACCTTGGACGTTATTGGGGCATCCTTTCTCGATACCTTGAGGGAAACTTGGATTTAAAGTTTTCAGGAGATGTGTTATACTATGTTGAGCCTGAAGGTGAACAAGAAGAAGTCGAGGGGTGTTAGAGATGTTTGGGAAACTTTTTATGTCTATTCTTGAATTCTTCTCTAGGATACCTGCGCCAAAGAAACCGCAGGAAGAAGAGCCTCTCGCCCTAGAGGAACTGTTGACTTTAGAAAATGTTCGTTCGGTTATGGAGAAAAAAGGTTTTACCTTCTTTGAGAGTGGAACATACAATTTAAATATAGTTGGTATAAGAAGAGGGACTTCCGAGAGCAATAAGTTTGACGATTATTTGTTGGTCTTCTATAAGAATACAATTGAAGAGTGGATTAAGGATGTTTATCCCATCACAACTGACCCCGGAAAACACTGGCTTCTCAATCCTTTAAACCCAAAAGGCACAGCAATCTTAGTCCCTGGGCAATACAGATCGACTTGGAAGATAGCAAAGCACCAGGGCAAATATGAAGCGTTGTGCCAGAGGAAACCAGTCAGGGTTTGGCGGGACAACAACAAGGATAAGGTTTTAGATTTTTATTCTTCTCCGGAGTACCCAGGGTACTTTGGAATTAATATCCACAGAAGCAACCCATACACTGAAAGTAGCCAAGTAGACAGGTGGTCTGCCGGCTGTCAAGTCTTTAAAAAAGTAGAGGATTTTAATAGTTTTATGGCTTCTTGTAAGAACGCTGCGTCCCTGTATGGAGATATGTTTACTTATACCCTCCTAGAAGAGCAGGACTTTAGATTGCTGTAGGACTATTTATAGAGAACGACTTATCCCCCCATGAGGAAAACAATAAGATGAAATTTAAAATAACGAAAGCCCGCCTACAACAGCTTGTTGCGGAAGAATATAAGAATCTTAGTGAAGCTGGGATTTTGACTGAAGCTCAAGGAGATGTTTTCAAAGAGGGCGATAAGGTTCAGGATGATCGTAGCTCCGAGGTTGGGACAGTGATCGAACCGATGGCTGGCGGTGCTATTGTTGAGCTTGAAGATGGCAAGAAAGTAAAAATACGAGCCAAGTTTTTGAGCAAGGTGGAAGGGGAATCCGAGGAAGCCTTGGAGCAAGAGGCGCTTAATAGAGTTCGTTCTATCGTCAGAGAGGAACTTGCAGTTGAGCTTAGGGAGCCTCTTCAAGAATCATGGTCGCCGGGACAAATTACAAATATGATGAGAACACGATCACGGAGTCTTAGTTTTATGACTCCCATGGGAGATGTTTATTTCCGCCGTGGTCGTGGAAAGCTTTTGCATATAATGGGCGAAAGCGAAGATCCGCTTTATACAGGGAACGTTGATAGGGTTGCCAGTTGGTTAAACAAAAAGCTTGGTCTTAAGAAGAGAAGGAAGTAGACGTGCATCGTAGCCCTGTCATAGTGCAGCTAGCTTCCGATCCGGATGTAAGCAATGAGTTCAGCGAGAAGATCAGCGAGCTTGATCGACGCCTTAAATTAAATAATTTAAGTTATGAACATTGGGATACGATGAATGATCGGCAACACGAAACTTTTGTTTTAGATTTGTTTCTTGACGGCGACTCCGCTATGGGTGTGGAGAGTTATGTCGAGAACGCATATAATAACTGTGATTGTCCCGATGTGCAAGATGACTTGCATCAACATTCTCCCGCCTTAATGGGCAAAATAGAAAATGCTAAAGCCATGGCAGGACACAGCACTCCTGCAAACACAGTTCAATTTGAGTCAATGCTCAACGAGATGATTGATAATTTGTTGACGGAGGTTGACCCTAGGTCGCCATCTGCCGCATTCAAACCTTCTCACGGAGGACGCCCCAGAACGGTAGCAGCAAACGAAGATGCACTAGCAGCCTGGGCGTTAGAGCAAATTCAAGATAGGTTCCCCAATGCGGAAATTAAATCAAAGGGAAGGTCCAATATTACTCTCACAAACACCGGGGCTAAGGCCGCTCGTAGTCCTGTATCAAAAAAGATGAGAGCAAATCCACCGGCTGGTTGGACTGCTTTGCCGGCTGATGAGGAAAAGTCTGGACAGTCTTACAAAGCCATAACTTTAAGCAGGGGTGATTTTACAAGAACAGTAATTCTTAGCATGGGCACCCAAGGCGAAAAAGGCGGCGGACAACAGAGTGCCACTGCGTTCGAGGGCAACATAGTGTATGGTATCATAGCCAGCGAAGATCCGACAGCAGCAAAAGAGTTTGCATCCGCCGCAATTTCTGAAAAGAGTGGCATAATATCTGCGGAAAAAGAAATGTCCCCAGAAAAAAGAGAGGAACTCAACTCAAAAATTAAAGCCCTAGAAGATAAGAAGAAACTCTCTCCGGAAGAGAAAGAACAACTTGAAAAGCTAAAAAATAGTAAGTATGAGCCAGACCCAGACGAACTCAAGAACGGTGGCAGTGTATTTGAGGCTATCAGAGGAGCAAAAGCTTGGGGCGGAAAGTTAAAGCCACCTTATTCTACTCGTGCTAGTGGAGGCAAGGTTACTGCAACATTAACTCCGAGATACTCAGAGCTAGAATCAACAGAGCCAAAGACAGATATAATTATCCACTTTGCCTCTGGCGACCACCATGTTTCTGTCAAGAATCTTGAGAGTGCTAGATTCTCTAGCGCACAGGTTCCTGAAATAAAAGCTATCTTGGCTGGAGCTTTTGATGGACAGAGACCAGATGAACTAGCTAATCTTGGAGAAGTTTTAGATCAAGTTGGAGATAGAGCCACCAAGACAGGACTAGGAACATTTGAAACAACCAAAGACAGTTTTCTCAAATCCGCACTAGCTAGCTCAGACAAATTTATGTCAGGTCAGTTTGCCGATGAAGCAGCAATTATTAAAAACCCCAAGAAATCGCCGAAAGACAAGGAAAAAGCTGAAACAACGATAAAGCAAGGCTTTCAGAAACTGTTGTCTGCCACTCTTGGCTTTGATGTTCTGGACACCAAAAAAATACAAGGACTAGAGATAGATGATGACGGGAAGGTATCTATAACTCCTGATCTTAAAAAAGAATTCCAGCGGTTCCTCCAGCGTCAAAAAACCGAGACTGAGAGAGAAAAGTTCAAAAACTCGCTAGGCAACACCTATCAAAAATTGATAAACCAGATGAAGCCAGGCGGGCAGGGTGAGTTGCAATTACCTGACAAGGGAGCCGAATTGAGCGAAATGGAGAAAGTGGCTGAAGCCGCTGGATTATCTTTGCAACAAATCAAGGAAAACGTTAATAGAGCCCTGGCTGAGAACGGCGCAGCGGTTAGCAGTGAGTTGAATAGTATCATTTCCAGCACAGATGGACGAGCAAGGATATTTAGGGAAGTAGCCACCGGCAGAGGCAAGTTTAACGAAGACGAACCGAAAGCAAAATATCTTCTAAAGTGGTCAGAAAAAAACCCAGGCAAATCTGAATACGAACACATGTGGAAAGGCGGCGATGACCTGTCTTGGTTCACAAAGAAAGCGGATGATGTGCGTTTGGAAATTAGGAGCCGTTCTGTTGGTCGAGGAGTCCAGCTAGCAACCCAAACAGTTAGTGATGGAATCCAGAGAGCAGATACTTTTAAACAGGAAGTTGACATTTTGTCTGAAAGATATTATAATCATATTAGTTCAGAGATATTGACAGAGGGTGTGTTTGACAACCTGATGACATTGACAAAGAAGGCTATGGATAAAGTTGGGCAAGTTAGCTCCCAAGCCTGGAAATGGGTTATTGACCGAGCAAAATCCCTCTTTGAGTTGGCCAAACGTTATGTTTCTAAGCTAATAGCGACTGTAATAACCAGGGCAAAACAAAGCATCGCCGCACTCATGGATACATTCAATATAGAGCCAACAGAACAAGGGCTTGAAATTGATTTCTAAGAAAGCGAGGACAGTTGAAGTCTTTACTCAGATACCCAGGCGGTAAAACGAGAGCCCTCAAACATATTGTACCCTACTTCCCAAAAGACCTGACTGAAATGGTCAGTCCATTCTTTGGCGGTGGCTCCATAGAAATTCATTACGCTTCACAAGGCGCAAAAGTTCATGGTTATGATATCTTCGAACCCTTGACAAACTTTTGGCAGCACGTTCTGGCGAGAGCCCCTGCCATGGCACACACTTTGGAGGGGGCACTTTACCCTTGCTCCAAGGAAAACTTTAAGTATTTTCAAGAGCGGGTGACAAATACATCCCTAGACCCTATGCTTCGTGCCTGTGTCTTTTATGTAATCAATCGCTGCTCATTTAGCGGGGCTACTTTGAGCGGAGGAATGTCACCAAACCATCCACGCTATACCCAGTCAAGTATTGATCGCTTGCGAGAATTTAAGTGTAATAACCTCACTGTAGAATGCGCCTCGTTTGAAGACAGTCTTAGGAGACACGACGATGAAACTTTTATCTACGCTGACCCACCATATCTTTTGGAAAAGTCTACTCTATACGGTGAGAGGGGTTCGACTCACAAGGACTTTGATCACCAAAGATTTGCGGAAGAAATCAAAAAGAAAAACAACTGGGTGATATCAT
>PVBE011123597.1_pt1 | contig 10959 bp, 7 predicted proteins | sample 1631181 | NCBI WGS metagenome assembly PVBE01 (sample SAMN08397723, study PRJNA350692) | Marine metagenome, whole genome shotgun sequencing project. | isolation source: water | place: Pacific Ocean | collected 2012-04 | reverse complement strand
GCACATCTACGACCACACCAAGCCAGTCGTCTCCGGCAAGCCGGACTACATCGTTCTCGAGCACGGCCAGAGCTACGACCTGAAGAACCGCCGCATGGTCGAGGCTGCGGGCAAGAAGTCCGGGAAGCAGCAGGTCGGGGCCAAGGAATAGTCAATAACCGGCGTGCGTCCGCTCCGGGCTGGCACGAAATCACCTGCAACCGGACGAACGCCGCAACCTCGGCAGGTGGACCGCGATCCAATCGCTCCGATCGATCTCGTCAGTGTCGGTCATCGCCTCACAGTGATTGGACTCCAACCCACCGCCGGGCACAACCGACCCCGGTGTTGTTCAGTCCAACCCATGGGCTTCGCGCTGTTTGACCGCGAACTCTTCCTCTGGAGAATAGACGAGGTTCTTGCGACCGTGCGTCACGGAAAGCCAGTGCGGGTAGTACCCCGCCCGCGAGAGCGAGTAGATGTTGCGACCGTAGGCGAAGACGATCGTGTGGAAGCTCGCGATCAACCCAGCGACGGCGACGAGCGCGACGCGGAGCTCCTCGCCGAAACAGCACAAGTCCCTGTCGTCATCGCCAGCAACGCGCTGCCCATCGCGAACGAGCAGTCAGGCATCGCGGCGCGCATCCGCCACGCCGGCGTCGGTGAATTCCTCGCCACGAAAGGGCTTTCTGCGTCGCGTCTGCGCACAACAATCGAGCGCGTACACACCGAGCCGAGCTTTCGGCAACGTGCACGGCAGTGGGCAAACGAACTGGAGAGAGTGGACGGGCTCCGCCGCGCGGCGACCATCGTCGAACTCGCCATCGCCGAAAATCGGCGCGGGACCCGCGATGACCTGGTCGCGGACTAGTTGACGGCGGGCCGTTCTTCGTATGACCCACTCTTTTTTGAGGCTCACGCTATTGGGTTCCCTCGGGGGGAGTTAGCGTCCTCAGCACCCTTCACCTACTTACCAAGATGCGCACCACGAGTCGCTCGATCCTCATCCTCGCCATCCTCGCACTCACCGCGACGTGTGCACATCCAGTCCCCAGAGCGGTAACAGTGAAGGGGGACACCGAAGGACTCTACGTCGGCTACCAGTCCCCCGAAGACTGCCTGGAAACGATGCAGTTCCAGCCGGGGTATCGGATGGAACTCGTCGCCGCCGAACCGATGGTCCAGGAACCCTGCCTCTGCGTGTGGGACGGGAACGGTCGGATGTACGTCGCCGAACTGCGAACCTACATGCAGGACGCGGACGGCTCGGGCAAGTTCGATCCCGTCAGCCGAGTCATCCGGATGGAGGACACGGACAACGATGGCGTGATGGACAAGCGGACGATCTTCGCGGACAAGCTATTGTTGCCCCGCGTCGTCCTGCCGCTCGGAAACAAGGTCATCATCGGGGAGACGAACACGCTGGATCTCTTCAGCTACGAGGACACAGACGGAGACGGCGTTTCCGACAAGAAGGAACTCTGGTTCGCCGGCGGCAAGCGCGGCGGGAACCTCGAGCACCAACCGAGCGGCCTGATCTGGGCGATCGACAACTGGATCTACCGCACCTACGGCACCTACCGCGTCCAGCTGCGCGACGGGAAGGTCGTGAAGGAAGATTGTCCTGGCGCGGGACAGTGGGGACTGACGAGTGACGACGAGGGCAAGGTCATCTTTGTCAACGGCGGCAGTGAAAAGGGGCCGGAGCACTTCAACACGCACACGGTGTACGGCAAGAACGGCGGCACCACGACCGACGAGTACAAGACCGTCTGGCCCCGCGACAACATCCCCGACGTGCAGGGTGGGCTGCGGCGTCTTCGCGACAACAACACACTGAACCACTTCACGGCGACGTGCGGCCAGAGCATCTACCGCGCGCACAGATTGCCGCCCGACTTCTACGGCAACCTGATCTTCTGCGAACCTGTGGGTCGGCTGATCCGCCGCAGCGTGATCCGCGAAGTCCTGGGCGAGACGAAGATCGTCAACGCCTACGACAAGGACGAGTTCATCACGTCGACGGATCCGAACTTCCGACCGGTCAACTCCGCGATCGGACCCGACGGTTGCCTCTACATCGTCGACATGTATCGCGGCATCATCCAGGAGGGCAACTGGGTCAAGAAGGGTTCCTACCTGCGGAAGGTCGTCGACAAACTCGGTCTGGCCGAGAACTTCATGCGCGGTCGGATCTGGCGCGTCGTGCACGACGATTTCAAACGCGGCACGACCCGGCCTCAGATGATCGGGAAACCAGCGAAAGAACTGATTCAGTTTCTCGCGCACGAGAACGGCTGGTGGAGAGACACGGCGCAGAAGCTGATCGTGGTGTCGAGAGACACCTCGGTCGCAGGGGAGCTGATGCAGATGTCGCGCGAACACGCCGAACCGCTGGCGCGCATGCACGCACTCTGGACCCTGGAAGGCCTGGGGATCATCGACCGCGAACTCCTGTTCGACAAACTCCGCGACGTCTCCGTCATCGTGCAGTGCGCGGCGCTTCGCATCTCCGAGGAGCTGCTGAGGAAGGGTGACGTCGATCTTCTGCTGGAGGTGCTGTCCCTGACCAAGTCGAAGAAACCGCAGCTGCTGAAACAACTGGCCCTGACCCTGTCGCGGAGTTGCCTGAAGGATGTCGAAGCCGCCTTGAAGCGGGTCCAGACAGAGCACCCGAAGATCACCGGCGTCCACGACCTGTGCAAGAAGCTCATCGACGTGAACCGCCGGAAGGTCGCGGCGGAGAACAAGCGCAGGCTGATGAAGGAGAAGGAACGGCTCGACCTCATCAGCTTCAACCTCGGCAAGGAGTTGTACGGCACCCTCTGCTTCACGTGTCACGGCAAGGACGGCAACTCCCCCGCCTCCGGCCCGCAGAAGATGGCGCCGGTCTTCAAGAACTCCCTACGGCTGAAGCACGTCGACAAGGCATCGCTGATCAAGACCGTGCTCCACGGGATGACTGGCCCGCTCGGCACGGAGACCTTCGTGGGAGTGATGGTTCCCATGAGCAGCTACTCCGATGCGCAGATCGCTGGCGTGATGAACTACATCCGGAACAGCTTCGGCAACACAGGCAAACCGTACCTCGACGCCAAGTTCGTCGCGGGCGTACGCAAGACGACCAAGGATCAAAAGACACCGTGCACGGAGAAGGCGCTGCTACACGAAGCGCCTGATTACAAGAAGATCCACGCCGCGGTACCCGCCACGGCGCCGGCATCTGTGACGACGAAGAAGAAGAAGATCCTCGTGCTCTCGGATTCTCGCGGCAATCACCGGTCGCCGAACTACGCGGGCATTTTGATGTTGGAAGCAATGAGCGAGAAGACCGGGGCGTTCGACGTCGTCTTCTCCACGGACGTGGCGGACTTTTCTGCCGAGAGTCTCGCAGGCTACGACGCGGTGTTCATAAACAACGCGTCCAGCATCGAGAAGGCGGTCAGCAGCAAGAAGGACCGCGAGGCGCTGATTCAGTTCGTGAAGAACGGCGGAGGATTCGCCGCGATCCACGCCGCAGCTGAAGGCGGATGGAAGGAATACACGACGATGCTCGGCGCGCGATCCAACGGGACTCCCTGGCGGGCGGGCGACACCTGGGGGGTTCGAGTGGAGGATCCGGACCATCCCTTGGCGCGGGCCTTCGATGGCAAGAACTTCAAGATCAAGGACGAGATCTTCCGCTTCACGTCCTATTCGCGGGACAAGCTCCGCGTGTTGATGACCGTCGACCCAAAAGTCGGCAAGAAGAAGAACGGTCGTGAGGACAAGGACAACGCCGTCTCCTGGATCCGTGAGTACGGCAAGGGTCGCGTGTTCTACTGCTCTCTGGGACACAACGCCGCCGTGTTCCGCAACAAGGCCGTGCTCGGCCACTGGTTGGCCGGCATCCAGTACGTCCTGGGTGATCTCGATGCTGACGCCACCTCGCTCCCTCAGCCGAAGGCGCAGTAGCGAACTATCGGCTCTTGCGTAGAGAATCCGGCAGCTGGTTGAGCCCGGGTTGCATTTCGAACGCGGTCTCGTCTTCGCCGAAGAACATCCTGTAGCTTCCGGGAGGGAGTTGGATCTCGATCTCCCCACCCTTGTCGATCCGCGAAGGCACGGCTGCGTGCATCCAGTAGATGCGCAGCGCCGGCTTGCTACGCAACACGCGCAGCCTGGCGAGTTCGCCCAGGACCACGTCGCCGAGGTCGGTGAGTTGCGCCGCATCGATCCGCACCCGCGTGTAGTCCTTCCGTTCAAGACCCGGCGCGCCGAGCGCGACACGGTAGTGGCCCGCGACCACGCGCTGCTTGTTCTTGCCCGGTCGCAACAGGCGACCCTCGCCCAACCTGTCATCCCGGAGCCGCACCTCGGCACCGGACACGTCCTCTCCGCCGAGGGTGAGCGGCGAGACCTTGAAGAAACCGGCCTCACGATCCGCGAACACCGCGAAGATCTGATCTCCGCACGGTCGCACGTCGTTCTTGGAGAACGAGGGCAGCACGCTCTTCGGCGCGATCGCCCGCACCCGATACGAACGGTCTTTCACGTTCGGAATCGCGTACATGTACGCGCAGACATTCGCCAAACAAGCATCCAACGCAGCGAACAACGGCAACCTCAAACTCGACACGAGGGTCTTCAATGGCGGCCCCAACAAGGTGCACGCGTTGGTCTACAGCCTCGGTCGCGTCAACATCCCGTTCCCCGGCGTGCCTTGCCAGAACCTGGGCATCAATCCGAACGGCATGCTCGTGTTCACGAAGTTGGCTGGCAATACAGGGTGCGCCGTCAATCGGATGGCCTTCCCCTACCTCCCGAGCATGGACAACGTCCGCCTCTACATGCAGGTGGCGTGGGACGACTCGGTCAAGAACACCTTGATGCTCTCCCGGCAATCACTCGTCCAGCTCCAGAAGCAACCCGCCGGCATGATGCGGGTGGTCTACCAGGCGGGAACCGGGACGGCCAATCTCAACGGAGCCATGCAGCGCATCCCGTTGACCCGCTACACATTCCAATAACCGCGATGGACCTACCACCAACCGGCGACCAACCAGGCCGGTCCGCCGATCGCGACCGCCCCGATTTCTGCCGTGAGTAAAATCGGGGTGAACGGGAGCAAGCTCATCATGCCTCCTTCAGCAGCGGCGATCGGAATCGTGACCGGGGCCGCGACGATCGCCAAGGGGACCCCAGCGAGGGCACCGAGGGCGGCGCCCACCCAGGACGGTGCGGACACAACCGTGTTCTCGTGGCCGGTCAGGGCGAAGAGGGGAGCCATGGTGCCGCTTTGTTCGAGCATCACGCAAGAGCCAGCGGAGAACGCCACCGAGAGCAGGGTGACGGACAGAACGATTCGGAGCTTTCGCATCGGGGTTTCCTATTCCAGGGTTGGACTGCGAAACGCGGAAACCTGGCCGTGCGTGGAAGCCCGGGGCTGCAATAGCTCAGTGGCGATCAGTTAGCCCTGCTTATCGTCGCGAGAGCTACCCCCAGCGACCACTCACGCCGTCCAGCCAGTTTCTCGCGATCAGCTCGTGCCCCTCGGGCAGCGGATGCACGCCATCCCAGATCCAGTGAGCCGGGTCGACGGTCCTGGTCGCGGCGTCGAAGACCTCCTGGGTCTTGATGTGCACGGCGCGGTAGTCCATCGCCAACTTCGCGACGATCGGGCAGAGCTTGTCCACTTCCTCGCGGTAGGTGTGGAACGCCGCGTCGTTCGTGAACCGGCCCGAGGCGAGCACGAACGGGTCGAGCAACACCAACCGCAGGTCGGGGTTCGCCTCGCGGCTGGCGTCGAGGATGAACCGGTAGTCACCCTCCCACGACTCCAGCGGCACGCCCTTGCCCCGAGCACGACCGATATCGTTGACACCGATGAGAATGCTGAGCAAGTCCGGGCGCATGTCGATCGCGTCCTTCTGCCAACGCTTGCGCAGATCACCGACCCTGTGGCCGCTCATGCCGCGATTGAAGAACTCGAGCTTGGCCGCGGGCATGTCCACGCCGAGCCGCGAGCAGAGGAGATAGACGTAGCTGTGTCCCAGGTAGTGATTGCGGTCCTTCTGATTGCGCCCCCACCTCATGTCGGTGATCGAGTCGCCTTGAAAGAGCAGACGGCTACCGGTCTCGAAAGCCGGCAGCCGGTAGTTGTATCCACCGACGCCGGACGCATCGCGGCGTGGCTCGCGAGTCGGCGTGCTGGTGCACGAGGTCGTGGCGGCGACGGCAACGAGGGCGCTGTTCTTGAGAAAGGTGCGACGATCTGTCATTCGGTTCTCCTGGGAGTCGCTCGATGAGGAGGAACATAGCTCCGTAACCGCCGCGCGCACGACCGCTGAACGGGCATCCGCAAAAGCTGAGCCCCCTGACATCGGCGATCTTGAGCCACTGTCCAAATCGAGCTACCCCGTCTTCCAGGCTCAAGACTACATAGCCGAGGGGTGAAAGTGGCGCTACGCTCCCGCTCCGCCCCCTCGACTTCCGAGCAAGCCTCCCATGATTCGATCGATTTTCTTTCTCGTCCTGGCTTTCGGCAGCCTCACCATCGCACAACCGACCTTCGCCCAAAAGGGCGCGGTGTTCGCCAGCAAGCGGATCACGTCCAAGACGCCAGATCATGCCGTCGACATCGAAGCCAAGATCAAGGGCGCGAAGCAACTGTTCCTTCTGGTCACCGACGGGGGGGATGGTTTTGGCTGCGACTGGGCCAACTGGGCCGAGCCACGCCTGATCGACGCAGAAGGACACGAGACGAAGCTGACGAGCCTGAAGTGGACGTCTGCCGAAACTGATTGGCAGAGTGTGCACGTCGACAAGAACGTCGCCGGTCAAGCCATGCGAATCAACGGCGAGCCCGTCGCCTACGGCATCGGCACGCACGCAAACTCGACGATCGTGTACAAGCTTCCGAAGGGCCACAGCTTCGTCAAGTTCGTTGCCCGTGGTGGCCTCGATGACGGTGGCACGAGACAGCAGGGCGGCTCGAAGACCAGCGTTCAGTTCATGGTGTTCACCAAGCAACCGCCGAAGAAGTTCCGCAGCAAGCGCAACGCGCGCAACGCGATCGTGCCCATGGATCAGGACCATGTGCCGCTGAGCTACTTCACCGCCGCGCATGGACTCGAGGTCACGCTGTGGGCAAAGAGCCCGCTGCTGATGAATCCCACCAACATGGACATCGATCGCCACGGTCGCATCTGGATCGCGGAGGGACTCAACTACCGGGGCTCCCGCAAGCGCCCCGAGGGCGATCGCATCGTCGTTCTCGAGGACACCGACGGCGATGGCAAGGCGGACAAGTCCCACACCTTCGTGCAGGACAAGGAACTGGTATCGCCGTTGGGCATCGCGGTGATCGGCAATCTCGTGATCGTCTCCCAACCACCGAACCTGATCGTCTACACGGACGTGAACGGCGACGCGAAGTTCGACCCGGAGATCGACAAGCGGGAGAACCTGCTCACCGGGTTCGGCGGCAAGAACCACGACCATTCCCTGCACTCGGTCACCGTTCACCCCAACGGTCGCTACGTGTTCAACCACGGCAACATGGGCTCCAACGTCACCGACAGGAGCGGTCGTACATTCCACCTCGGTAGCCCCTACAGCAATCGGCAGAACGCCGGCAAGCCATCCGCAGACGGGCATGTCTACATCGGCGGCGCATCGTTCACGGTCAACCCCGACGGCACCGGCTTGCGGGTGATCGGCCACAACTACCGAAACAGCTACGAGCAGACCGTCACCAGCTTTGGCGATGTCTTCCAGAACGACAACGACGATCCGCCGGCCTGTCGGACCAGCTGGGTGATGGAGTATGCCAACTTCGGATTTGCCTCGATGGACGGCAAACGCAGTTGGGGCGCGGACCGACGCCCTGGACAATCGACCCCGATCGCCGAGTGGCGCCAGCAGGACCCCGGTACAACTCCCCCCGGCGATGTCTACGGCGGTGGCGCCCCCACCGGAATCGTCTACTACGAGAACGGCGCGCTCGGCAAGCACACCGGACTGCTGCTGTCCTGCGAGTCGGCGAAGAACGTAGTGTTCGGCTACTACCCGGTACCGCACGGCGCTGGCTTCAGGCTCGAGCGCTTTGACTTCTTGACCACGAACCTCGAGCGGGACTGGGCGGGCGCCGACTTCCGCGGCGGGCGCCCCACCACCAAGAACCTCTTCCGACCCTCCGATGTCTCAGTCGGGCCCGACGGCGCGATCTACGTCGCCGACTGGTTCGACGCCAGGGTAGGTGGCCACAGCACGCGCGATACCGGCGCGACGGGTTCGATCTACCGGATCGCTCCGAAGGGTTTCACCCCGAAGGTCCCGCAGTTCGATCTCGCGACTCTCGAGGGGCAACTCGTGGCCTTCGGCAACCCGGCTCCGAACGTCCGGGCGCTGGGGTTCTACAAGCTGCGCGCGCAGGGGCAAAAAGCAGTGCCGGCAGTCCGCCGACTGCTCACCGACAAAAACCCCTACCTCGCCGCGCGGGCGGTGTACCTGCTCGCCCAGCTCGGGGAATCGGGGGTCGCGGAGGTCGTCAAGGTGCTCGACCACGCGGACGCGCAGATGCGGATCGTGGCGTTTCGCGCGTTGCGGCACATGAATCACGATGTGCTCGCCCACGCTCGCAAGCTGGTCGTCGACAAGTCTCCGGCAGTGCGCCGAGAAGTCGCGCTGGCTCTGCGCGACGTGCCCTTCAAGAGCTGTGGTGATCTGCTGATCGCGATCGCGGCTGGGTACGACGGCAAGGACCGCTGGTCTCTCGAAGCGCTCGGCACCGCCGCCAGCGGCAAGATCGACGAACTCTACGCGGCGCTGCGCAAGCTTCAGTCCAAGGACCCCACGCGCTGGTCTCCGGCCTTCGCTTCGATCGCGTGGCGACTGCACCCGGCCCAGGCGGTGGCCGACTTGAAGACCCGGGCGAACAGCAAGCAACTGACGCGCGAAGAACGTGAGCAGGCGGTCGACTCCCTGGCGTTCATTCCCGCGGAGTCTGCGGGTCGAGCCATGCTCGCCATCGCCACCGACGGCCCGGCGGACACGTTCAAGAAGGCTACCTGGTGGGTGCGCAACCGTCACAACAACGACTGGCGCTCCTACAACCTCGCCGCCTCACTGCCAGCCAGACCGAAGCCGGTCGCGGTTCTGCCCAAGCCCAAGGGGCCGGTCACGAAGTTGCCGCCGGTGTCCGAGATCCTCAAACTCAAGGGCGTGGCGAAACGCGGCAAGGGCATCTTCGAGGTGCGCGGCACCTGCTTCGTCTGCCACGCGGTCAAGGGCAAGGGCGGTCTCATCGGCCCGGATCTCACGGACATCGCCCAGAAACTCAATACGGCGCTGATCCTCGAGAACATGATCAACCCGTCGGCGAACATCTCCCTGGGCTACGAAGCCAGCGTCATCACCAAGAAGGACGGCACCGAGGTGCTCGGATTCGTGGTGGGCGAAGGCGACCCCCTGCTCATCAGGGATGCCAGCGGCGTGCAGCACGCGATCAACAAGAAGGACCTGGTCAAGCGAGAGAAGATGAAGCAGTCTCTGATGCCGGCTGCGAACCTGCTGGGGCTGAAGGCCCAGGACCTCGCCGATATCGTGGCCTACCTGCGCTCGCTCAAGTAACTCGACCTACTTGGGGTAGCGCTTTCGCAGTTCCTCGGCGGAGAAGGCCGTGTCCCGGTTCTTCAACGTCTTGCGAATGGTCGCGAACAGCTTCGGCGAAACCGCGCCCTTCTTGTTCCCCCATGCAAAGCGGATGAACGTCGCCACGTCGGCCAGTTGCTTGTCGCCGATGTCCGGGTTCTCTTTCCATCCCGGCATCGCGGCGGCGGGAATGTACCCTTTGCCGTCCACCTTGATGGGTCCCATCATTCCCTGGAGCAGGATCGCCGCCACGCGCGACTTCGTGCCAGTCGTCCATTCCGATTTGACCAATGGCGGACCCAACATCGCCAGGCCCTTGCCGTCTGGTCCGTGGCAAGCCATGCAGTTGGTGATGAACATCTTCTCACCGCGTCGGAAGGACGCGAGGTGATTCTTGTTCCGAGGCAGCGGGTGCGCAGCCGCGGTCGTCTTGATGCTCACGCAGTCCTGTAGATAGGCGCGGAACTTCTTGTCGGAGAAGCCACTGCCCAGCAGTTCTTCGAATCTGCCTTCTCTGCCCGCAAGGCCGTGGATCGCGAGTTCCCTGAAGAACTTGCGATGGATGTTCTTGCCCAGGATCTCCCCGAGGAGCGCCAGGGCTTCATCGCCGGGAAAGCGACCGAGGCTGGCGGCCAGTTGCCGCAGCACGACGACCTCTGTCCGCTTCGCCAAACCGACGAACCGAGGGATCAAGCGCTTGACGTCGCTTGCATCAGTCAGCGATTCAGACAGTCGGATCGCCATTTCCAGTACCCGCGGATTCTCGGACTGCAGCGCCGCGGAGATGGCGGTGATGTTGATCGCGGCCAGCCCTTCCAGTGTCCACAGCGCGTGAATCTGTCCGAGAGGCTTGCGCTGGTCAGACGCCAGGGCGTTGAGCGCGGAGACGACCGACCGGTCCTGGCGGTCGATGATCATCTGCTGCGCCGTGTCCCGCCACCAGCCGTTGGGGTGAGCGAGGTGCGTGACCAGCTCCGCGGCGCTCTTCTTCAGCATCCGCGGCTGCGCGCCGAGCTTGTTGTCTCGGTAGCGGATCCGGTACACCCGCCCCAGTCGCGGATTGCTCTCGAGGTTGCGGTGCTTGACGTGCTCGCGAAGGTAGCGGGTGAGATACGCCTTGTGCTGCAACACTCCGTGGTAGAGGTCGACCAGGAACAGGCTGCCGTCCGGCGCGTTGCACAGGTTGACGGGACGAAAGCGCTCGTCCGTCGAGGCGAGGAACTCCCTGTTCTTCAGCGCGTGCTTGCCCGCGGTCAGACCATCCGTCGAGGTCAAGGCGAGCATGCGGACGAAGTGAGCCGACGGCTCGCAGAAGAAAGCGGTGTTCCTGAACCGCTTGGGAAACTG
>PVBE010791407.1_pt1 | contig 10959 bp, 8 predicted proteins | sample 1631181 | NCBI WGS metagenome assembly PVBE01 (sample SAMN08397723, study PRJNA350692) | Marine metagenome, whole genome shotgun sequencing project. | isolation source: water | place: Pacific Ocean | collected 2012-04 | reverse complement strand
TCTATGAGATGCATGTAAAAGGATTTACAAAAAGCCCTACAAGTAATGTCTCGCACCCAGGAACGTATCTTGGCGTTATTGAAAAGATTCCTTATCTGCAATCCCTCGGCGTTACGGCCGTTGAACTCATGCCCGTTCATGAATTTCCGATTGAAGCCCTAACACGAGATTCCATGAAACAACAGAACTATTGGGGCTACGACCCAATAGCATTCTTTGCGCCGCATCGCGGGTATGCGTCGGGAAGGGAACCGGGAACTCAAGTCAAAGAGTTCAAGCAAATGGTGCGGGCGCTTCACGCTGCAGGGATCGAAGTGATTCTCGATGTTGTGTTCAATCATACTGCAGAGGGGAATGAATCTGGCCCAACATTTTCATTCAAGGGATTGGAGAATCGCGTCTACTACATGTTGGATGAGGGAGGTGGCACGTACCGAAATTTTTCGGGCTGCGGCAATACCATCAATGGCAACCACCCCATTGTTCGAGAACTCATTTTTCTATGCTTGCGGCACTGGGTGCATACGTATCACGTTGACGGTTTCCGATTTGATCTTGCAAGTATTCTTTCGCGTGATCGCAATGGTGAGATGCTTCCAAATCCACCTATTGTGGAGGTGATTACAGAGGATCCTATGCTTGCGGACACTAAGATTATTGCCGAGGCGTGGGATGCAGCCGGTGCATATCAGGTGGGCACTTTTGCCTCTCTGCGTTGGGCTGAGTGGAATGGACGGTATCGGGATGATCTTCGAAAATATTGGAGAGGAGATCATAATCAGACAGGTCATCTTGCAACTCGGTTAGCTGGGTCGAGTGATCTCTACGGTGAGACCGGTCGACAGCCATTTCACTCGATTAATTTTGTGACGTCTCATGACGGCTTCACGCTACATGATCTTGTGAGCTATCGGGAGAAGCACAATAAACTCAACGGCGAAGGAAATCGAGACGGTGAAAATAATAATTATTCAGAGAATTACGGAATCGAGGGTTGGACAGACCGCGTTGATGTGAGATCACTACGAGAGCGTCAAATACGAAATATGCTGGCGTCTCTTTTTCTCAGTCAAGGCGTCCCGATGCTGCTCTCAGGTGATGAGTGTCAACGGTCGCAGCAAGGAAATAACAACGCATATTGCCAAGACAATCCATTGTCATGGTTCGACTGGCAGTTGATTGAATCACATGCCAATCTGTTGCGGTTTGTTCGTGAACTCATTCATTTTCGGCTTTCGAATCCAACACTCCGACGACGCGCTTTTTTGGAAGGAGGTCGCTCTGCGGATGGAGTCATACCAGATGTGGAATGGTTCACTCCTGAGGGTATGCATGTTGACTGGTGCGCTGCTGATACCAGCCTTACGTGTTTTTTCGGTGCACCGTCAAATGAAAAGCTTCATACGGCGATTGATCTTTCCGCCGGAGGAATTGATGGTGTTCCGCAGCATGTCATGATACTGTGTCACGCAGGAAACGAGCACTGCGAATTTGCTTTCCCCCAATCAGCAGTGCTCAAAGACCAGCAATGGCATTCGTTCATCAATACAGCCAAGCCAGCTCCATATGACATCATCCCTGGTGGGAACGGTGCCCTGATTGATACGTCATCACCGATTACCCTCGTTGATCACTCGTTAGTGTGTCTGGTCGCAAATAGAGCGGTTGCGCATGAGTAGAACTGGTTTCACGCATGTGGTACCACCAAAAGAGAAATGGGGCTTGTTTCGGTCTTCCGAGAATGAGTACCATAGCTTTTGGAATCGTTTTCGGGTTTGAGTTGTGGTTGCCCGCATCTTGCTGTTTTGAATTTTTTGAGTCCTGGAGGTCTGTTTCTGATGAGTCGACATTTGACACTTACAAGTTATCTACTAGGTACGGTTGCTGCAGTGCTTTTTTCTGTTCAAGGCTGTGCACCGACCCCTCCTGCACAACCAGCCTCCACTGCTACGGCGAATCAAGCAACGCACGGCCACGGGCATGATCATGACGAGCACGGGCATGATCACGACGAGCACGGGCATGATCACGACGAAGGTGCCCATGCTGCTCCCGCTTCCATGGAGTTTGCATTAGAGGACTTGAAAGAACTCTGCGCGAGCGTGAAGAAGTCACTTGCTGATGGAAATGTTAAGGGTGCTGACGTTTATGTGCATAAAGTCGGCCACCTGGTTGAAGACATCCGGAAGTTTGTCGATTCCGGAAAGTTTTCCGAAGACGTCAAGGTGGCAAAGAATAAAGCACTCGATGAGATTTTTGATTGCTTTGACAAGCTTGACGCAGCGATTCACTCCGGCGATGAAGAAGTCAGAAAAAAGATTGATTATCTCAAGCATGAGACTCAGATTGAGGAGGCGATAAACGAACTGCAAAAGACAGCGAAGGCAGTCAAGGAAGAAATCACTGAAGCAGCTGGGGCAGTCAAAGAAGAAGTCAAAAAAGCAGCAGAGGCTGTAAAGGAAGAAGTGTCAAAAACGGCAGAATCAGTGAAAGAGACAGTCAAGGAAACGGCCAAAGAAGCCGAAGTAAAAGAAGCAGAAGGATCCGCTGACGGCGACAGTGCTGACAAATAAGGAAGGCAGAAACGATGATGCGTCACATACGGCTGGGGGTATTCATAGCAGGTGTAGCATGTTTCTCAATGGTGGCATCAGCCGAGGCGCTTGATGCGGCTGGTGTTCGGAGCAAACTGCTTCTTCAGGCGGAGCCTGCAGGAGCATTGTCTCCAACAGCTGCTAAGCAGGCTCTTATGAAGGGCCCAGCGAACAAGCCTCAGTCGATTGTGCTTGCTGGGCGACTTGGGGCACGAGGCATGGAGCCATTTTTGGAAAATAAAGCATCGTTCGTGCTCATGGAAATTCCTGCAGATGATCATGCAAAGCAACCAGGTCATGACGCAGACAACTGTCCTTTTTGTAAGAAGCGAATGGCAAGTACACCCATGGTGGCGGTGCAATTCGTTGGTGGAGATGGTCAGGTGATACCGATTGATTCACGGGAATTATTTGACATCTCAAAGGGAAGTGACGTTGTGGTAAAGGGGGTTGCCGTGTTCAATCCAAAGCTAGCGCTGCCAATCGTTCAATTCACGGCTGAAAGTATCTTTGTCCGGGGGCAGTAGCGTCCGGGTGTTCCAAAATATGCCATTCGCCTTCAAAGAATGGGCCGTTGTCTGCCGAGCACTCGCTTCGGGCAGACAGGATGTCATTCTGCGGAAGGGTGGTATTGTTGAAGACGGCGGAACCTTTCGTGTTGATCACAATTCGTTTTACCTTCTACCAACGTTTCTGCATCAGTCAAAAGACTGCATTATTCCCGAGGCACAGGATCTGTTTGTTGGGATTGAATCCGATCGCCCACCGTCTGGGTCTGTTGTCTTTACGCATGAAGCCACTATCGTGCGGTCATCACGCGTGACATCGCTTGATATTGTCTCGCAACTCCGTGGCCGGCATATTTGGTCCGACGCTGTAGTGTCGGAGCGATTTCATCGATGGAAGAATGAGTTACATGTCCTTGAAGTGTCCGTTCGTGCTTTGCCACAACCGCTGACGTCGCCTTGGAGTCATGACTACGACGGGTGCAAATCGTGGGTGGAAGTTCAGGCTGAAGGCGGGAGCCTGTGATATGAGGTTCTGACAGTGTTGTTCGGATCATCAAGCATGAATGTTGCGTTCCATCTACCATGTGCTCAATCAGATATACCACAGTTGGATCTGCCCTCCACTGAGGTTCAGTTGCTCGCGGCCGCGCTGATCGGATACGTCATGCTCCTCTTTGGCATCAGCCTCTATGCCAGTAGGCGGGTGAAAAATGAGGAAGACTATCTGGTTGCTGGTCGGCGTCTTCCGTTGTTTTTGGCATGGGGAACGTTGATTGCCACATGGTTTGGTGCAGCGACCATGTTTGCTGCGGCGGAAGCCGCGCGTGAGGACGGCCTCCTCGGTGTGGTGCTTGACCCATTTGCCTGTGCAGGAACGCTTGTCTTATCTGGGATATTTTTTGCCAGGCCTCTCTGGCGCATGGGCCTGTTTACCATGGCGGATTTTTATCGAAAGATATATGGTCCATCAGCCGAGGTTGTCGGAGCATGTATTCAGGTGCCATCGTATTTTTCCTGGGTAGCGTTGCAGTACACGGCACTGGCACGACTGCTGGAACTCTATTTTGAGATTCCACTGACCGCAGGTATTGTGGTTGTCGCGGCGGTCACGCTTCTCTACACACTTATAGGCGGTATGTGGGCAGTGACGCTCACTGATACTGTTCAGGTGCTTGTCGCGCTTGGTGGGCTTGTGGTGTTGCTGATATCTGCGTTGTCAGATCCGCGTTTGGGCAACGGAGATGCTCTCCAGGGTTTGGTGCGTGTCTATCAGCAGGTGGGTGACACCTATCCGAATCACCTCCGTCTGCTCCCGGTGGACATGTCATATACGGTTGTACTGGCCTGGTTGGGAGCATGGGCCACGGGGCTTTTTGGTAATATTCCTGGACAGGACTTACAGCAGCGTGCCTTTGCTGCAAAGAGTGCAAACACGGCAATGTATGCATGTATTTTTGCTGGATGTGCATATCTTCTTTTTGGGATGATTCCTGTGACGTTGGGGCTTGCATCACTCGTAACACATCCTGGACAGTCAATTGACCCTGTTGGATTTCTTGCAGGTCAATATCTCTCGACCGGGATGCTTGTTGTCTTTGTTGTCGCTGTTGTTTCAATGGTTGTCTCTACAGCCACAAGTGCTGTACTCGCCCCGGCAACCATTCTCGGACACAACCTTTTTTCGCGACTGAATGTGTTTCATGCATCGCCGCTTGTACGGGATCGGCTCTGTGTCGTGCTTGTCTCGATTGGTGGCATTCTTCTTGCGATGTGGGGAAAGTCATTAATGGACCTGCTTGATGTTGCACTTTCCATTCAGCTGGTTGCTCTCTTTGTTCCAGTCGTTATGGGCATCTATGGGCGGCCACGAGGTCCACTGCCTGCAGTGTTATCAATGATTCTTGGTTTTTCCGGTTGGCTTATTGTCTTTATCCTCGAAAATCTTCCCTCCCTGTCTTCTCACGTTCCCTTGTCATATGTCACAAGGATTCCGTCGGATTTCTGGGGCCTCGGCCTGGCAGTGTTTGGGTATGTTCTGGGTCAACAGCTCTCAAAAAGCAAGTCATTCGTTTGAATGAACCCCGCTAATGATGCCCCACGACACCGTCGACCATCCGATTCATCCCGAGTGGATTACCATCCTGCAAAGCAGGTGGTAGCAGTTCTTGAGAGAAACCCTGATAACACACAGGACGAATAAATCGTTCAAGTGCAGCAGATCCAACACTCGTGAATCGAGAATCACTCGACGCAGGCCACGGTCCTCCGTGTTGCATTGCATGGCATACCTCAACGCCAGTAGGAAACCCATTGAGAATCAGTCGTCCTGCCTTGTGAGACAGGATGTGGAGAAGATTCCGGGCTTCCTCAAGATCTTTTTCAGTGCCGTGAACAGTTGCAGTCAGTTGTCCATTGAGTTGTTGGGCGATTGCTTCGAATTGAGCTGTCGATTGGGCCTTGATGATGAGACTGAACGGACCGAAAACCTCTTCAGCAAGATGTGGGCGTGCAAGAAACGTTTCTGCATCCGTCATCATAATGCTCGCGCCAGCCTGTGTTTTAGAAGGGTCGTGACCTGCCGACGATGCCCCAACGACCATGGTGCTTGTATCACCTGCAATGGTATCTCGTGACGACTCGTAGGATTGCAGAATACCGCGAGTCAACATGGATGATGGTGTTATCTCAGCCAGCGCTTTTGAGACGGATGCCAGGAAGGCGTCGAGTGTTGGCCCTTCTGTTGCGAAGACCAGTCCCGGCTTTGTGCAGAACTGCCCAACTCCAAGTGTCACGGAGGCTACGAGACCTTTTGCAATGTCAGAACAGTGAGTTGACAGTGCGTCTGGGAGGAGAAAGAGTGGATTGAGGCTACTCATCTCTGCGAAGACAGGAATAGGTCTTGTTCGTGCTGCCGCAGCATCACACAAGGCACGGCCCGCTGCGTAGGAGCCAGTAAAACCAACGGCCTGCGTTTCGGTATGTTTGACAAGAGCCTGTCCGATACTACGACCTTCCCCGTGTATCATTGAAAATACACCGGGCGGGAGATCACACGCAGTAACAGCTCTGCGAATGGCCGATGCAATCAGCTCAGAGGTGCCAGGATGTGCCCGATGTGCTTTCACAACAACAGGGTTGCCAGTGCAGAAGGCACTTGCGGTATCACCACCAGCAACAGAGAAGGCAAGAGGGAAATTACTGCTGCCAAACACAACAACAGGCCCAATCGGCTGCTTCATGCGGCGTATGTCCGGACGTGGGATTGGTTCGCGCTCAGGTTGGCCGGTGTCAATTCTGGCATCCACCCACGTTGCATCCCGAGCCATTGTTGCAAAGAGTCTGAGTTGCCCAACTGTTCGAGCGCGCTCGGCAGTGAGACGTGCGACTGGAAGTGCAGTCTCTGCAGATGCCCGCTCAATGAGATCCTCCCCTGCATTCAGAATTTCATCAGCAATTGTTTCAAGGAATGATGCACGTAGCTCATGGTCAGAAAGAGCAAATATTTCAAAGGCTTTTCTTGCTTCGTTCATGACGAGATCAACATCATCAAGTGATGCGATTGAAAAAGCCCCTGGAAGTTCTGTGCTGTCAACTGGGCTGATAACACTGTACGTGCGAGTTGATGTCCTGAGTGCTCCAGCCACAAAGTTTGAGCCATGAAAGTCAGCCATGATAGACCCAGAGAGGAGAGAAAAATTAGACTACAACAACATGATTTGAAAGCTGACCGATACCACTGATTTCGATCACAATCTGATCACCAGTGCTCAATGTAAAGGATTCATCAGGCACAACACCTGTGCCTGTGAGTAACACCACCCCATGGGGAAATGTCTGAGATTGCCACAGATAGGACATGAGTTCTGAAAATGATCGCTTGATTTGATTGATCTGTGTCTTTCCGGAGAAGCACTCGCTGCCATTTCTCACAATTGAAATCGTAATTGTCCATTCCCGGATATCGTTTTCATTGCTTGTGAGGACGATCCATGGGCCGAGGCTACACGAACGCGCGTAGGTTTTGGCCTGAGGCAAATAGAGAAGGTTTTCGCCCTCAATATCACGTGAACTCATGTCATTTCCAATGGTGCATCCGACGAGTTGTGCATTGGCATTCATGATAAGGGCCAACTCTGGCTCTGGCACATTCCATTGGGCGTCTTTTCGAATGCCAACGGCATCATCCGGTCCAACAACTTTCTGCCCGAGGGACTTAAAAAAGATCTCAGGTCGTGGTGCGTCATACACGCGATCATATGCCGTTGCACTGAAGTCAGACTCTTCCATGCGAGCGGACTTGCTTCGTAGGTAGGTGACCCCTGCAGCCCAGACTTCCTGATGATCGACTGGAGGAAGGAGTGTTACGTCGCTGACAGCATGTTCCTCATGCGAGTGAGTCAGTCCGCTGCGCACCACTTCCACAGGGTTGTCAGATTCTAAAATATCAGAAAGAGAGCCAATGTGCGTGCTTGGGAGGTCATGGATCTGCGTACCATCGAAGGTCACGCCCAGTCGGGGGGTGGATGTTTTCACGTCAAGAGAATATTTGCAGAGACGGGGAACGTCTTCAATGTTCATGCTTGAACTCATGGTCTCTATTTCATTGAACGCAGTGACTGAGCGGTAATGATGGAACGCTGGAAAAGCAACGCATATCGACAATGGGGGCGTATTTTCATGGATACACGTCTCTTGTCTATATACAACAAAAAGTAACGCAATATATTGACGGCAGGCGATGGACTCAAGAATGTGCCCTGAGCGTTTTGCCGACAGGGAGTTGAGTTAAAATGGTAGAAGTAGCTGCAGCGTATTTGACAACCGAATACTCCATCTCAGTCCAGGGAAACGTGCAATGAATGCATCGGATGCTCTCTCAGATGATGATGCTCGCATCTACGATATCAAGACGTCCTCGGACGGCCCACCGGGAGAACTTCCGCTTACGGATGCCATGCTCAGGGAACATCCAAGTGGAGACCTTTTCGGATTATCTCAGAATGTCGGCATGGGGTGGAGTGCACAAAGGTCGGGGGATTCCCAGTATCTCATTTTGTCAACACAGGGTGGCGTACGCGCCTCCGATGGTGCTCCCATTGCACTTGGATACCACACTGGCCATTGGGAGATAGGTCTGATGGTTCAGGCTGCAGCGGAAGAATTCCGGCGGCTTGGTGTTATTCCATTTGCGGGGTTTTGTTCAGATCCGTGTGATGGTCGGACGCAAGGCACGATAGGTATGTTCGATAGCCTGCCATACCGTAATGACGCAGCAATCGTGTTGAGACGATTGGGTCGTTCCCTCCCCCAGCGAAAAGGCGTGTTAGGTATTGCAACATGCGACAAAGGTCTTCCGGCCATGCTGATGGCGATTGCCGGGATGGCTGATTTGCCGGGAGTCATTGTGCCTGGAGGTGTTACCTTGCCTCCACGGCACGGAGAGGATGCAGGCACGATACAAACGATTGGCACACGGTACGTACATGGAACACTTACACTTCATGAGGCGGCTGATCTTGGGTGCCGGGCCTGCGCCTCCCCTGGCGGAGGGTGTCAATTTCTTGGGACCGCTGCTACTGCTCAGGTGGTTGCTGAAGCACTCGGTTTGACCGTTCCCCATGCCGCATTAGCACCCAGTGGCCAGCCGGTCTGGACAGATGTGGCCATTCGATCAGCTCGAAGACTGATTGGGCTTAGCAAACAAGGCCGAACGACTGGCGAGATCGTGACGGCAGCCAGTCTCCGAAATGCCATGGTCGTCCATGCAGCATTCGGGGGTTCAACAAATCTCCTTCTTCACATTCCGGCTATCGCACATGCTGCTGGGCTGAGCGCTCCGACGATTGACGATTGGATTCGTGTGAATCAGCAGACCCCACGTTTGGTAAGTGTATTGCCCAATGGGCCTATTCATCATCCAACGGTACGGGTGTTCATGGCAGGAGGTGTTCCTGAAGTCATGATGCATCTTGAGGAACATGGTCTTCTCGACACAACAGTCAAAACAGTTCTGGGAGTCACGCTTGCCGAACAGTTAGATGTCTGGCGAACAAGTCGTCGTCGGCAACGGTTTCGCGACATGCTTAACGCACTTGATGGTGTTGAGGCTGGGGATGTCATCATGTCTCCCGAGCAGGCAACGAGGCGGGGGATGTGTGGAACAACAGCATTCTTGCGTGGCACTTTGGCGCCAGAGGGTGCTATCGTGAAAGCGACTGCGATTAGTCCAGATAGAATCAGTGATGATGGTATCTATGAACATACCGGGCCAGCACGTGTCTTCACCAGCGAATCATCTGCCATGAAAGCCATCAAAGCAGGTGACATCCGCCAGGGAGATGTTGTTGTTCTCGTTGGCATTGGGCCGATGGGGACAGGCATGGAGGAAACGTATCAGGTCACTGGAGCCATCAAGCAGCTTGCCTTTGGGAGCCAGGTTGCCCTTATCACCGATGCACGATTTTCAGGGGTATCGACGGGAGCATGCGTTGGTCATGTCGGCCCTGAGGGTCTCGCAGGCGGACCCATCGGAAAAGTTCTCGATGGCGATGTCATACGAATCCTGATTGACACAAAACATTCTCATGGGAGTGTGGACCTCGCAGGACATCTCACGCAGCCATTTGCTCCGGAAGAGGCTGCGAAGGTCTTGGCCAACAGAAGTATCCGTGCTGACCTTGCGCCAGATCCACGACTTCCAGAAGATACAAGGCTTTGGTCGATCTTACAGCAGGCAAGCGGTGGCACCTGGGCTGGCTGCGTATACGATGTTACGCGTATTTCTCAATGCATCACTTCGCAGTCTGAGAAAGGTAGTGGTGATGTGGAACCCTGATCGACTCAGAAGCATCACGCCGTCTTTGGTTGCCACGCTGCTCATTGGTGTGACTTCCTGCATTGGATATCGTCTGTATGCCGGAGATACCCGCTCAATCACACGTGCTGCTGAATCCGTGGAGACCTCTTCGCAGGGTGGGGTGTCGCTCTCTCTGTCGTTTCCGGATGAGGTGATTGATACCTGGCATGGATATGAGCGCCACCGCTTCTTATTTCACGGCCAACACGCCTGGGTTGTTTGTCCTAAAACAGTTGCACCAGAACGTCCATGGTCGTGGTGCATGATGTTTCCCGATGCTTTTCCACAGCGTTGTTGTGCCCCACAGTTGCTGAAGGCAGGTTTTCATCATGTCTATCTCAATGTTGGCAACACCTTCGGCTGCCCCAAAGCGATTGAACAGCTTGCTGCATTTCAGAAGGAACTGATGCGACGAGGTCTGGCTCGAAAAGCGTCCCTGATTGGTATCAGTCGTGGAGGCCTTTATGCGTTGCGATATGCCAATGAATATCCAGACAATGTTAGAGTTATTTATGGTGACAATCCCGTGTGTGACTTCAAAAGCTGGCCGGGTGGAAAAGGCACTGGGAAAGGAAGCCCTCGCGACTGGTTGTCATGTATGAAACTCTATGGCTTTAAGACTGAATCAGAAGCGATGCTCTATAGCGGGAATCCAGTTGATTCACTTCTACGGCTTGTCAACCATAACATTGCGATGATCCATGTCATTGGTGAGCAGGATAAGGTTGTGCCGCCCTCAGAAAATGCATTGCTTGTGGAGGCTCGTTACAAAAAACTGGGCGGTACAATTGTTGTCATCAAGGACAAAGAGAAAGGACATCATCCTCACGGTTTAGAGGATCCTTCACCGGTGGTGAACTTTATTGTCCAGCAAATGACGACATTGCCTGAGTGACGTCGAAAGGATGAAGCACCTTTGAGTGTGGACGCTGAACGAATAGGTCCCAGATTGAGATTAATTTTTCCGGGAAAAGTTTTTTGCATGAAATTGTGCAAGCCT
>PVBE010185071.1_pt1 | contig 10959 bp, 9 predicted proteins | sample 1631181 | NCBI WGS metagenome assembly PVBE01 (sample SAMN08397723, study PRJNA350692) | Marine metagenome, whole genome shotgun sequencing project. | isolation source: water | place: Pacific Ocean | collected 2012-04 | reverse complement strand
TTCCTTGATCTGAACCTGATCAGGCTGGTCCACCAACGAGCGAACGATCGCCAGAATGAGGGACTTCATCACGATCCTCCAAGTCAGCTTCGCCCAACGGTCGGATTCTACAGCCGCTTGTGGGAGCCTGGGCTCCACCCCGTACCGGGGCCTCTTCCCCTCGCCCCCTCTATTTGACAGAATGCCTACTTATCGGACCCAAGGAAAACGCAGCTTGAACTTCCTATCTGCCGCATCGAGTGAGTAGAGCACCCTATATGGCAGCAAGCGACTCATCGAGAGACGTGCTCCTTGAGGGCTCCGATCGGCGTGCACACCAGCGCCTCTTGCTCGGCCTTCCGTCACGACGTCGCATTCGTCTGACGCTGCTAAAGCTGTCGGATCTTTCGGCGATTCTTCTTGCTTTCTCTGTCGCCACTCTACTCGTGGCGGTTCCCGGAGAGGTGACGCCACTCAAGGAGTTCCTCGCGCTACGGCTCAAAGTCGTGAACTTCTCAATTTTTCTCGGCCTGATTCTCTTCTGGCACGTGGGGTTTTCCGCACTGGGACTCTACGAAGACGGCCGACCGGCCGCGAGCCGAAAGAGCGCCGTCGCCATCCTCAAGGCAACCACCCTGGCGACACTTGCTGCATCAGCCTGCGCGGTTCCGTTTGGCATCGACATCATCACGGCTCCGTTTCTGGTGGCCTTTTGGAGCGTCAGCACTCTGGCGATGATCGGCTTCCGACGGCTTCTCACAACGGCTTCGAAGCTCCTCGGGAACGGCACCAGGGGGCAGCGAAGTGTCGTGATCGCGGGCACTGGCGCGCGCGCATTGGCCTATGCGCGTCAATTGCAGGGTGACCCCGAGCACGATGACGAGATCGTCGCTTTCGTCGACGCGCCCTGGGATGACCCCGAGCATTTCCCTGTGCTAGACGGCCGCTATTACTGCAATTTCGACAAATTTCCCGCCTTCTTGCGGGACAACGTGGTCGACGAGATCGTGGTCGCGCTTCCCTTGCAGGTGCTCGCGGATCATCGAGCGCGATTGCTCGGCGCATGCGAGGAGCACGGGGTCACCGTCCGCTTCCTTTCGAGCGTTTTGACCGGGCGTGACGATCCTATGAGCGGATCCGGAACTGCAAACTCGGTGGTGGTGACGCTCTATCACGGCGCCGAGGAGGGCTGGCCCGTTGTCGCGAAGCGCGCCATCGATGTTTCGATTTCTGCCAGTGCGCTCGTCGTACTCGCCCCCTTCCTTCTAGGGATCGGCCTTCTGGTGCGGCTCACGTCGCCAGGGCCCGCTTTGTTCTCCCAGGAGCGCATTGGAATTAACAAGCGACGCTTTCGCATGCGCAAGTTCCGGACCATGGCAGTAGACGCCGAGCAGAGCCAGGCGGCGTTGGAGCATCTCAACGAGGTAGAAGGCGCGGCATTCAAGATCGAGAAGGACCCGCGCGTAACTCGCTTCGGACACTTCCTCCGCACCACGAGCCTCGACGAACTCCCCCAACTCTGGAACGTCCTCGTCGGCGAAATGAGCCTGGTCGGGCCAAGGCCCCTGCCCCTTCGGGACTTCAGGCTCTTCGATCAAGACCGCCACCGCCGACGCTTCAGCGTGCGGCCGGGCGTGACGGGCCTATCGCAAGTAAGTGGCCGCAGCTCCATCTCCTTCGAGGACTGGATGCAGCTCGACCTGCAGTACATCGACGGATGGTCGCTTGCTGCCGATCTCCGAATCCTGGTGAAGACAGTGCCTGCCGTGCTGAAGCGTGTGGGCGCCAAGTAAGGAAACCCACTGAATGTGCGTTGCCCAAAGCACCTTTCAACCGTGCAGCATACGCCCTAGAATCCGAGAGGGGAAGAGGGCCGGATCCAGCTCCCGGGTACGACGGCGCACCCTTCGACACTAGTGTAGCGGGAAGCCCCGACCACACAGCGCGTCTATCCCGCCGAGTTCCCGCCGAGTTCGCAAGCTGCGAAATTTGTGAACGCAGGACATTTCAATACACGGAGAGCGGACCGGTAAATGTCTATCAGGAAAGATTCGTCCAGATATCTAGATTGGGAAACCGCAACTGGGCCCGTTCGGTCTCCGGACGTCTACTGTGGGAGCTAGATGAACATCGCAATTATCGGAAGCAGGGGGTACCCGTATGTCTATAGTGGATATGAAACTTTCATAAAGGAACTCGCAGAGCGACTAAGCCCAACCGATGAATTCGAGATCACGGTATATTGTCACAGGAATCTATTTCCGGATCGTCCTCGAATATTAAATGGGATACACCTGGTGTATGTCCCGACAATCGAGACGAAGTCACTAAGTCAGTTCATACATTCATTTTTGTCGACACTGCATGCTTGCATAACGCGCAAGGACCTACTGCTGTACGTAAATTCCGCCAACGGCCCATTCGGGGCGATCGCGAAGGTCTTCGGCAAACGAACCCTGATCAACGTCGATGGATTGGAATGGCTCCGGCCCAAATGGAAGGGCCTGGGCTCGAAGTACTTCTATTTCGCCTCTCGACTCGCCTGTAAAGTCTTTGATGTAGTTGTCACCGACGCACAGGAAATGAAAAAGATCTATCTAGAAGAATTTGGCCGTGACTCCGAGGTGATCGCGTATGGCGCCGACATAAGAGACTCTATAGACGCATCATTGATCGATCAGTTTGGTGTGAGAAAGAACGAATACTACTTGATTGTTGGTCGCCTAATACCAGACAACAATTCCGACTTGATCATACGTGAGTTCATTAATTCCAATTCGACAAAAAGATTAGTGGTAGTTGGCGACGTCCCATACAGAGATGAATACGCTGACCGAGTAAAGCGGATGAAAGATGAGAGGGTAATTTTCGCCGGTTATATTACGGACCAAGCTACTCTCGCCGAGCTATATCATAACTGTTACATCTATCTTCATGGACATGAATATGGCGGAACCAATCCGACATTGCTTAATGCTTTAGCGTGCGGATGTTCGGTCCTAGCGTTGGACACCAGGTTCTCGAGGGAGGTGTTGGCTGAAGAAGACTTTGGCCAGTATTTCTCGAAATCGCCTGGTTCCTTGACAGCAATGATCGAAAAACTCGAACACGACTACCGACTAGTTGAATATTATCGAAGCATCTCCAGAGAAAGAATCAGAAGCAGTTACACCTGGGACAAGATCGTCGATCAGTACAAGGAATTGTTGGGGCAGGCATGACTCAATCTGAATTGCTCCATACCCGCTCAAAGTGCGGATACGATGTCATGCCCAACAACGGAAACGACGCGCAAGTGAACCGCAGTCTCTACTCGCACACGAGCAAGGGCTGGCCCAACCGATGGATAATGCGACTCAGCCGCGCACGGTTCGCCAACAGCGACTTCACGGGAAACCGGAGCGACCCCACGGGCGAATTCACGGGCAAGATTCAACTGCTCCGCGTTCCGATTGACCCCCCCCCGCCGCACGAGAAGTTGCTCGCCTCGCCATGAAACCGATCGATCTTATCATTCTCCCGTTCCACGATTGGAAGAAGAACGAAACGGAAGGCTTTCGAAGTCGCGACGGCCACTTGACTTCTCACTTTCTCGCCTCCGAACGAGTGGGGAAAGTCTTGGTCGTTGATCGGCCGATTTCGTTTATCGAACGCGTGATGTATCAGCGACCGCTCCGTTGCGTCTCAGGGTGTGAGATTGATCGCGAAGGTCGGGCGATACTGAGTGAAATCGAGCGTGGGCTCTATGTTCTCGACTCGAGCGCCCCTGATCTCGTGGGCCCTCTTCGCCTGCGTCGCGATTGGTGGGACGTGGCATTCCGCCGGGCCCGGGTCTGGGAGTCCATCCGTTGGGCGGCCCGACGCGCCGGCCTGGCCCCGCAGCGGTGCGTTCTCCTCTGCTGGAGCCCGCTCTCGACGGGCTGCTTCGGCAAATGCGAGGAAGCCCTCATCGCCTTCGACGCGATCGACAACTGGTGTGATCACCCTGTCATGACCGACCGCCGCGGGTGGATCCGACGCGGTTACGAACGAGCGATCAAGGACGCTGGAGTTCTCACGTGCAACAATCCGAACACGGCGAATTTCCTCGAGTCGCTCGGCCGTCGTCCGCGGGTTATCCGCAACGGCGTGGATCTCGATCGATGGGACCCCGAGGCGTGGGCGGATACGCCCGTGCCCAAAGATCTCGCCGCGATTCCGAAGCCATGGCTTGGATATGCCGGTCGGCTCGCCCCGCGCACGGATGTCGATCTCATCTGCCGGCTCGCACGCCAGCGACCCGATTGGTCGATCGTTCTTGTGGGGCCCATGATGGATCGTGTGTGGCACCGCCCCCTTTTTGATTTGCCCAACGTTTATTTCGTCGGCGACAAAGCGTATAGCGATCTGCCACGATACGTCGCGCGCTTCGACGTGGCCTGCGTTTTTCATGGGTTGAACGCCGTGAAGAACATGGATCCAACAAAGATTTACGAATACTTGGCGCTTGGCCTCCCTGTGGTGACTACGCCGGTTGAGGGCGCGGAGACCTTTGCCAAATTTCTTCATGTGGCCTCAGACGCCGATGCGTTCGAGTCCGCCGTCGCCCACGCACTCCAGCGCGCGGAATCGAACCCTTCGCGTATTTCGGAATGTCGCGCGGCCCTTGAGGCCGAGGGGTTCTCATGGCGTGTCCGAGCGGACGAGTTACTAGACGAAATTGAGTATGCGCTTGACCGAGTCCCAGCTAGACGCCCTTCCGACTGAACACAATGACATCTGCTCCACTTGATCGAAATTCCCCCCGCAGCCGTGAAGCGAGGCTTGCCCACGCTCCGCCGGCTCCGAGGAAACTCAGAGCATGATCGACTGGAGATCGAAAGCGAAGACGTTGGCGCGCGGCCATCGCCAGCCATCCCGAAGCATTGCTCCAATCGCTGAGTTCGTTTGGCCACGGGCCAGGCTGACCAAGACGGGGCGATTCAGATATGATCTCTGCCAAGCCCATGAGGTAACAACAAAATTCTCTTCGGATCCGGAGATACCTACGCGACAATGAGTATCATGAGCGTCCTGCCGCGACCTGTCAGGAAGTCATTGCGACGCCTGAAAAGATTTGGCCTGTCGATTCCGTACCGGGGACAAGCCCGGCTGTGCCCAGTGTGCGGAAAATCTTCCAGCAGGTTCGCAAGCTACGGCGTTGATCGTCGGGAAGACGCTCAGTGTGTGCGCTGCGGAGCGCTGGAGCGGCACCGGCTGACATGGCTGTTTTTCCAGCGGAGGACCGACCTGTTCGACGGGGCGAACAAGAAGGTTCTGCATGTCGCACCGGAGCTCGTTTTTGAGACCCTGCTTTCGAAACAGCTGGGGGATGGCTATCTGACGGCCGATCTCTCGAGTCCCGATGCTGCCATTCAGATGGATATCACAGATATTTGCTACCCCGACGAGAGCTTCGACGTCATCTACTGCAGCCACGTTCTAGAGCATGTACCCGATGATCGGAAGGCGATGGGGGAGCTGTTTCGAGTCCTGAAGCCACATGGCTGGGCGGTGTTGCTAGCTCCAATTGGCGGGGGGGGGGAAGACGGAGGAAGATCTGTCGATCACCGATCCGAACGAGCGAGCACGTTTGTATGGCCAACATGACCACGTCCGGATCTACGGGCGCGACTACATCGACCGGCTCCGCGAAGCCGGCTTCCTGGTGAGCGAGACCACAGCATCGGACCTTCTCGCCGCCGAGGAAGTTGAGAGAATGGGCATCACCAGTGCCGCCGGCGAGATCTTCTATTGTGTCAAGGGCTAACTCAGCAGCTCAACGGTCGGATTGCCAGCTTCGGATCGACCTCGTATTGGCAGTCGTGGGTCTGTACGTCAGCAAAATGATATGACGTCTTTGGCATGGCGATCAATAAAGAATCGATCACGGTTTTTGCCAACAACCAAAGTAGAGACTGAAAAACCCGGGATCGGAGGATCATTCGTCCAGAGCGCGTCGCCTAGGATCGAGCTCGGGGTCGTCGCTCCGAGAAAATCAACACCGGATGGGGCAGCCCCCTCTATATTCAAACAGAATGATAATCTTTTTTAAAAATGGTTCGACAGCTACTGATGAGGTCGTTAAGGGTCTATTGGCACACGGGATGAACTGCTGATGGTAGGAGTAATAGGTGCCGAAACAATATTGCGATAAATTTTGGGGTGATACCGACGGCAAGAGGATCAAGCAAGTTTTCTTCACGCGATATTTTGAAAACTGCAAGGACGTTGTTGATCTTGGCTGCGGGCGAGGGGAGTTTCTGGGGTTACTTGAAGAATCCGGAATCAAGGCGGTTGGAGTAGATGGTGACGTTGACCTGATCAATCGCTGCCGGGAAGCCGGGTTTGAAGTTTATCATGACGACATTTTCAGTTTTCTCGAAGCAGACCATAAATTCGACGGCATAATGATAAGTCATGTGATTGAACACATGGATGGGGTAGCGGCGGAAAAACTTCTCAACCTGTCGTTCAAAATGCTGAACCCGGGTGGCAGAGTCGCCATTGTTACTCCCAACTCCGAGAACTTAGAAGTGATCACCAATAATTTTTGGTTGGATGTTACTCACGTACGACCTTATCCGCTGCTGTTACTGATAGAAATGTGCATTGATTCGGGATTTACAATTGAGTCGGCCGGTGAAGATATGACCAGTATGAAGCCGGGCTGGAAGTTACAGGTGAGGCGAAAAATGATTGGGCCATTGTTGCGCCTGTTTGGAATGGGGCAGTTGGCTAAAAATCTGTTTTCAACCAAGAATATTTATGTCGTTGGGGAAAAGAGACAGTCCCCGAAAGCTCCGGAGCTAATGGACAAAACTGACTTGATGAAAGAGCTCGCGCGACACGATTTGTAGTATCCTTGGTCGGGTCCTGCCGATGGCGGGCTGACCTGCCTGGTTTCTTCGGACCAAAGATTTCCAGAAAACGGCTTGTGACCCGCGCCCGGAAGAGGATTGGCTTCGTCCATGCCGGGCTGGCACCGGTCGACGAAAGGCGATTGCGATGAACCCCACGGGCCAGACCGAGCGGCTCGACTGCGCTATCGTAACGTTTCACTTTCCTCCGCAGGTGGGCGGGATCGAGAACTACCTCCTTCGGCTCGCCACCGCTCTGAAGCGTCGTATTTCCGTCGAGGTCCTAGCGGCCTCCTATTCGGGCTCGCCGGAGGTGGATGATGCGTTGGGCTTTCCGGTTCATCGCCGCCCCATGTTGGCTGGTTTGATTTCCCGCCGCGAACGCCTCTTCAAGCCTCTCTATCCTCTGCTCTGGCTCCTTGTGCTCGTCCGGACCTTCCGGACCTTTCGCCGCTCCCGGCCGCGCGTTCTCTGCTCCGGCTCCGCGGACTTTGGAGTCGCCGTCGCTCTGGCGGCGGCCCTGATCGGATCGCGATTCACGTTCATCTGCTACGGAAAAGACGTCCACGTGAGCCCCCATCTCTACTCGCGCGTGAGCAAGGGCTGGCCCAACCGATGGATCATGAGCCGCAGCTGCACATATTTCGTCATCAGCGACTTCACGAGAAACCTAATCGACCCCACGGGCGAATTTTCGGACAAAACTCAACTGCTCCGCGTTCCAATCGGTCCCCCGCCCGCCAAACCAGAAGTTGTTCGCCTCGCCAGCGAAGCCGCCGCGCTCATCGACTCCGCCTTCCCGGGAGTCGATCGCTTGCAACGCCGCATCGTGCTCTCGGTCGGACGCCTACGCGAACGCAAGGGCTTCCAGCATGTGATCCAGGGAATGGCCCAGATCCGCAGCGCGCATCCAGACGCCGTCTACGTGATCGTCGGCGCGGGGAACTTTGAACAGAGCCTTCGCAAGGAGGCCCAGACCGCCGGCGTGTCGGATCGGGTTTTCTTCGCCGGACGGCAAGGAGTCTCGCATGAGCCTCTGCACGGCTTCTACTCTCTCGCGGACGTCTTCGTGACCGTCACCTGGGCAGCCCCAGGGGATCCAGAGGGCTTCGGCATGGTTTTTGTTGAAGCCGGCACGCTGGGCACACCTTCGATTTCTGGCAACATCGGCGGCATGTCAGAAGCGGTCCTGGACGGTAAGACGGGTATCAATGTTCCCGGCGCTTCCCCACCCGCCATCGCGGCGGCCCTTGATCGCCTTCTCTCCGACGCCGAACTTCGAGGCCGCATGGGCCGCGCCGCACGTCAGCACGCACGCCTGTACGAGCCCGATCGCGTCGCAGCCGTCTTCATCCGCCGTTGCGGCCTCGCCGCTGAGTCTTCCTCGGAGTCTCGGCTCGCGTCGCCATGAAACCGATCGATCTCATGATTCCTCTCAAAGTCGTTTCAGCAGATCCAGTGTTTGAGCGACCGGTGAGATTGCATCCAAGGCCAGCGCGCGCTGCTTGCTTCGGAGTGCAGTTTCTGCGGCCTTGCTGGCGTCATCGACGCTGGTTAGTGCCCGCTTGATCGCATCGGCAAACTCTGCAGGCGTTGATCCTCGGCTCGGATATCCCGCGTCTCCCAAGATCTCCGGCAGCGTGGACACGGGAAGTGCCGCGACAGGGAGTCCGTGACATAGAGCCTCGATGACCGGCAAGCCAAAGCCCTCGTACAAACTCGGGAATGCAAATACCGACGCTTCATCGTATAGGCTTGCCAGAGACGTGGCATCAAGCCTCGGTTTGATGGTTACTAGTTCGCGACGGACACCGTAGCGATCCAACAGCATGTTCATTTGGTCCTGTTGCGCGTCGTCGAGATCGGTTCGCATTACCAGTCTGTGCCCAGTCCCTTCACGACACAGAAGGCAGAAGGCTTCGAGTAGAAGAGGCAGGTTCTTCCGGGGGTCTGAAGAACCTACGTACAGGATCGAGTTTTCTGCCATCCGGTTGTTGCGCTGAGTCATTGCTTCTTGTCGAAAACGCGGCGCAAGGGTCGGATATATCACTGTGATTCTGTTTTCCGGTATCGAATATACACGTTGGGTTTCCCGTGCAATCGCTTTACTGTGGACGACGACGGTATCGGCTCGTTTCAGCGCCCATCTTAGAATCAACCTGTAGTACAGGAAGGTGCGCCAAGTACGTTTCCCTTTCCACTTGTGAGATGAATAGGACAGCGGGGCGAGGTCCCACACAGAGACGACTCGTCGTGTGTGTGTGAACAAGGGGGGGCCCACTTGATAAGGGTGCCAGACGGAGGAGATGTCTGCCTGTTGCAGATACTTCGGAATCAGCAGTTGCGACCAGAGCAAACGCCGGCGGGGATCGGCGAGATAGGGAATATGTAAGAGTGGGAAGTCCTGCCACGGCGTCGTGGATGTGTTCTCAAGCAACAGCAGAAGCTCATCCTGGCGCCCTAGCTCTCGCACGTCCTGGAGAAAACTCTCCAGCGCCTCTCGCATACCGCAATCGGGGGCTTCTAGCAGGTCGCAGACCAGAGCCGTTCTCATCAGCAGGAGCCACTGTGTTGGAGAAGCATGGAGGATCGGGCGTTTTTCAGCAGGGATACCAACCGCTCTCCCAATGCCCACTGTGCCCCGTTTTCATGGGTCCAAATTGGCTGATCCCAAGCTGCAGCTGCCATTAATTCCACCAGAAATGTGCGCATGATGTAGCGTAGCATTTTTCCGCTAGCGAGAACTTCCTTCGGAGCCGGCGGCGGATGTCGCGTATCGCTGCTTCAGTGGGTTGTGCTACTTCTGGTTCGCCATATTGAGACGCTCCTCGGGGTCCCGGACTCCGTGAGATGCCTCTTATCTCAGGGCGCGCAAATATCCGAATCCGGCTGACGGGATATACTCGGTCTGAACGCCCTGCGGAGTACGGTCCATCTCTGACTAATGAAGTCGTTGAGGGGTTTTGCTGCGACGCAACTCATACGAGACGATCTGGGTGGTGGGCCGAAAAAAGTAGGAAGCTGCTTTGAGGAACTCCTTGATTAAGACTTCGTGTTAAGAAATAACTTGGGATGATTCCATATCGATCAGAGTCTTCCAATGCTTCCCAGGTCATACTGATAGCTGAATGGTGAATACGGGCTTGTCACACATCAACGCTGACGACGATTCTTCGGGTACGGCTGTTCCGCAGGAGGACATTCATTTCTCCGGCCGTACTCTGGCCAGGAACTCTTTCTACAATATCGCCGGTCGGATTCTGCCCACGCTCGTGGCCCTGGTCACGATCCCCATTCTCATTGATGGTCTTGGAGTAGATCGTTTTGGCGTGTTGACGCTGGCCTGGCTGACGATCGGGTATTTCGGAGTCTTCGACCTTGGCATGGGTCGCGCTACCACCAAGTTCGTGGCAGAGGCTGCGGCCCAGCGAGATGTCGCCAGCCTGTCGATGATGATTTGGACCCCGCTGATCATGCTGCTCGGCATGGGTACCATAGGAGGCGCGGCTGCATTCGCAATCACGCCCTGGCTGGTGGGAGACGTCCTGAATATCCCCACCGCGCTCCAACAGGAATCGCGCGAGGCGTTTCTGACACTGGCGGTTTCGGTGCCGTTTGTGCTGGGCACCTCCGGCGCCAGGGGGGTGCTCGAAGGGCAGCATCGGTTCGGCCTGGTCAATGCACTGAGAGTTCCGGCCAGCTCTTTTACTTTCGTGGCGCCAGTTCTGGTGATGTTGATCTCCAACAATCTATTCCACATTGTCGGCGTTCTCGTCTCCGGTCGTGCGGCAATGTTCTTTTTACATCTGTACTTCTGCCTGGCGCCCCTGTCCGGGGCGCGAGCGCCTCGTCTGCCGAAGCCCCAGCTGGCGCGACGACTCCTTAGTTTTGGAGGCTGGCTCGCGATTTCGAACCTCGTGGGGTCGTTGATGGCGTTTGGCTATATCAATATTCTTGTCATCAGTTCTCTTTTGGATCTAAGCGCGGTCACCTATTACGCGACTCCCTTTGAGATGATACTAAAAATATTCCTGCCCGTGGCCGGATTCATGGGCGTGATGTTTCCCGTTTTTAGCGCCTATGCTGCCAATCAAAAGAAGGA
>PVBE011459722.1_pt1 | contig 10960 bp, 13 predicted proteins | sample 1631181 | NCBI WGS metagenome assembly PVBE01 (sample SAMN08397723, study PRJNA350692) | Marine metagenome, whole genome shotgun sequencing project. | isolation source: water | place: Pacific Ocean | collected 2012-04 | reverse complement strand
GGCGTAGCAAGCCCTCAATCGCGGCCTTTTCTCCCGGCAATCCGCAGCCTCAACGCATTAAGTTTAATGAATCCTTCGGCATCACCTTGGTTGTAGGCGCCCCGGTCATCCTCGAAGGTGGCAATGCTCTCGTCGAACAGGGAATCCGAAACCGAACGTCGGCCATGCACTATCACGTTGCCTTTGTACAGTTCCAGGCGAACGGTGCCGTTGACTACTGTCTGTGAGGCATCGATCATTTGCTGCAGCATCCGCCGCTCCGGTGCGAACCAATAGCCGTTGTAGATAAATGACGCATACCGGGGCATCATCTCGTCCTTGAGGTGCGCTGCCTCCCGATCCAGCGTGATCGATTCGATGGCCCGGTGTGCTTTTAGCAGTATGGCGCCCCCGGGTGTCTCGTAGCAGCCCCGGGACTTCATGCCCACGTAGCGGTTCTCGACCAAGTCTGCCCGCCCGATTCCATGCCGGCCACCGAGTTTATTCAGCCGTAACAACAGCCTGGCTGGGGACAAGCTCTCGCCATTGATCGCGACCGCGTCCCCGGCTGCGAAGTCGATCTCGATGATTTCTGGCTCAGCAGGCGCCTGCTGCGGCGACACCGTCCAACGCCACATTGACTCGTCCGGCGTCAACCACGGGTTCTCAAGGTCCCCACCCTCGTAGGAAATGTGCAGCATGTTGGCATCCATCGAATAGGCAGAAGCACCATCAGCCCTGGTCTCGACTGGAATGCCGTGCTCACCGGCATAGGCCACCAGTTTTTCGCGGGAAGTGAGGTCCCACTCGCGCCAAGGTGCGATCACCTGGATGTCGGGATTGAGCGCGTAGGCGCTGAGTTCGAAGCGCACCTGGTCGTTGCCCTTGCCGGTGGCACCATGCGCTATCGCGTCAGCGCCGGTCTCACTGGCTAACCGTACTAGGTGCCGGGCAATCAGCGGTCGGGCGATGGCGGTGCCGAGCAGGTACTCGCCCTCATACAATGTATTGGCGCGAAACATGGGAAAGATGTAATCGCGAGCGAACTCCTCGCGCAGGTCCTCGATGTAGATCTCGCTCACACCCAGCGTTTGCGCCTTGTCGCGTGCCGGCTCGAGTTCCTCACCCTGCCCGAGATCAGCGGTGAAAGTGACTATCTCGCAGCCGTAGCGTTGCTGCAGCCACTTGAGGATGACGGAAGTATCAAGCCCCCCCGAATAGGCGAGCACGACTTTGCTGATTCTGCCCATGGTTACCGGGTTGTTGAGGTCAAGGGATGGCGAGGCTAACAGCGGAGCGTGCCCGCACCTGGCAAAGGAAACGCATTATATCAGCGTCATTTACCCGCCCGGTTGTCAGCCGCAGTCGATTGTGGTTAGAATGATTTTTTGCAGGCGCCCGGAAACGGGCGTTTTCTCGTTATGGTTGCAATACCCGTGGCTCTTATTGGGGAGACCTCGTGTGACTCGACACTTTCTGACCCTGCAGGATCTTTCTGCAACCGAACTCAGGCAACTGATTGACCGGGCCCGCGAGCTCAAGAGCGCTAGTGGCGAGGCACGTCGACCCGGGTTCATGCGCGGGCGCACCATGGTGCTCATTTTCGAGAAATCATCAACCCGCACACGGGTATCGTTCGAAGTCGCCTGCTCCCAGTTCGGCGGTCACCCGGTTTTCCTGGCTCCCGGCGACAGCCAGATGAGTCGCGGCGAGTCGCTCAGCGACACTGCCCGCATCGTCTCAAGCATGGCGGACATCATCGTCATGCGAACCAGCGGCCATGAACGGGTGGTGGCCATGGCAGCAGCTTCACGGGTGCCGGTGGTAAATGCCCTATCCGACTCGTTCCATCCCTGCCAGTTGCTGGCAGATATACTGACGTTCGCCGAACACCGCGGGGAACTCAGTGGCGCTAAGGTCGCTTTTGTCGGCGATGGTAGCGGCAACGTTTGCCAATCATGGATCAACGCTGCCGCACTGCTGGATTTCTCGCTGAGCATAGCGACTCCAGCGCCATACCAGCCTGATCCAGCGCTGGCTAAAACTGCCAGTGGACAATGTACCGTTACCGACCAGCCCAAAGCGGCTGTCGCGGCAGCCGATTTGGTTGTCACCGACGCCTGGACCGGTATGGGGCAAGAGGATCAAAAAGTAATCCGACAGCAGGCCTTCGCCGGGTTCTGTGTTACCGCCGAGTTGATGACACAGGCCAACAAAGATGCCCTGTTCATGCATTGCCTGCCTGCCTACCGCGGGCAGGAAGTCAGCAGCGAGGTGATCGACGGACCACGTAGCGTGGTCTGGGATGAAGCAGAGAATCGACTGCACGCGCAGAAAGCGCTGCTCGAGTTCCTACTTGACGGCACGCCCTGACCACGGGTGCTGGAGGGATAGTCAGGCCGTTGCGGCCGTACGCATCTGCCCGAGGGCGCGTTTTTCTATCTGGCGAATACGCTCTGCCGACACGCCGTACTTCTGCGCCAGTTTCCCCAGAGTCTGCTTGGTCCCATCTTCACCCAGCCAACGGGATTCGACGATGTCGCGGCTGCGCTCATCCAGCACTGCCAGCGCGGCATGTAGTTGCTCCTGGCGCACGCGCTCTGCATCGGCCCGGGCAACTAGCATCCCGGGATCATAGGAAACATCCCCCAACGTCTCGGCCGGCGCCAACGGCCGGCTATCCTCGGTATCTCTGGCAGCAGGGTCAAAGGAGATATCCGTACCGGTCAGGCGCGATTCCATTTCCCGGACCGTGGCTGTATCCACATCCAGGTTCTGTGCCATGGATTCAACTTCTTTCTCGCGCATCCAACCCAGCCGGGCTCGGTTCTTGCGTAGGTTGAAGAACAGTTTACGCTGGGCCTTGGTGGTAGCGACCTTGACCATGCGCCAGTTGCGCACGACGTAATCGTAAATCTCCGCCTTAATCCAATGCACGGCAAAAGACACCAGTCGCACGTCGCGCTCATGGTCAAAGCGCTTGACCGCCTTCATCAGGCCCACATTGCCTTCCTGAATGAGGTCGTCCAGTGGCAAACCATAGCCGGTGAAGCCCCGGGCAACGGAGACCACGTAGCGCAAGTGGGAGAACACCAGTTGCCGAGCAGCATCCAGGTCGTCCTCGTCACGGTAAGCCCGGGCCAGGCGCTTCTCCTCCTGCACCGACAATAGCGGTGCCTCGTTGACCAGCCGCAGATAGTTCGCCAGCCCCTGGCTGGGGCCGAAATCGAGTGCGATGGGTAGTGTCTGACTCACGGGTTCTCCTTGATTTCTTCCACAACCCTATTTTAGCACTCTCTGGTTAAGAGTGCTAATATTTCTCCAAGCAACCTGATTATTTTTATCCTTATTTTTCAATATATTAAATAACCTTTCATAGTTTGTCCTAGAATCCAGACTGTGGTGATAACACCCAGTGCCTCTGCCGCCGAGGCACCTCGACCAACGTCCACCCACGGTTGCCGATGTGCCGGCAGGTAACCCTAGCCATTGACCCCGACCAGGGCCCGAGCGTAGTCGCGGGCATTAAAAGGGCGCAAATCCTCAAGCGCCTCGCCCACCCCGATGAACGAGATCGGTAGACCACTTTGCTGCGCCAACGCCACTACCACCCCACCACGAGCGGTGCCGTCCAGTTTAGTAACGCAAACACCGGTCAAATCCACCACGCCGGCAAAGGCGCTTGCCTGCGACAGCACGTTCTGGCCAGTGCCCCCGTCCACCACCAGCAGGGTCTCGTGCGGCGCTGCGGTATCGATCGCGCTGATCACGCGCCGTACCTTGCGCAACTGTTCCATGAGATCGTCGTTCACGTGCGCCCGGCCGGCCGAGTCGATGATCAGCACATCAACCTTGCGGGCTGTAGCCGCGTGCAGCGCATCGTGGGCGACCGCCGCCGCATCGGCCCCGTGGGCCTGGGCTATTACCGGTACGTTGAGCCTTTCTCCCCAGACCTGCAATTGCTCTATCGCTGCCGCGCGGAAGGTGTCACATGCCGCCAGCATTACCGACCTGCCGGCTCCCTGGAACCAGGCGGCCAACTTGGCCGAGGTGGTGGTCTTACCCACCCCGTTCACCCCCACCATCAGGATGACGAACGGTAACCGCCGCTGCACCGAATAACTGATGGGTCGGGCCGAGTCGTGCAGCAACGCCGCCAGCTGCTCTGCCAGTAACTCCTGCAACTCTTCGACGGTCTCGAGGCCGCCTTGCCCCGCCCGAGTGCGCAGGTTCTCGATGACCTGCGCACTCGGGCGCACACCAAAATCAGCCATTATCAGCTGATCCTCCAGCTCTTCGAATACTGCCTGGCTGAATTCAACCCGGTTGCCGGAAAAAAGGCCAGCCAGGCCGCCAGCGATACTGTCACGGGTCTTCTTCAGGCGGGAAAAAAGACCCCCACCACTCTGATCCTGGTTGCTGCTGTGTGCCATCGGTCGATGTATGGGCCACTGTATGCCAGCGGCAGGTGAATAAAACGCACTATCGTATCATTCGCGCTCAACTTACCTGACGAGGACCGGTCATGACATCCCAGCACAGGCGCGGCAAGCAACACGGCCGCTTGCGCATCATCGCTGGTCGATGGAAACGTCGGACCCTGCACTTCCGAGGCGGCCAGGACTTAAGACCCACTCCCGACGCAGTGCGCGAAACCCTGTTCAACTGGCTAGCGCCTGTAATTGAGGGCACTGCCTGCCTCGACCTTTTTGCCGGCAGTGGTGTGCTGGGTCTTGAGGCCGTCTCGCGCGGCGCCGCCAGTGTGACCCTGGTTGAGCAACGATCATTCACCTGTGAGCAACTCGAGAAAAGCGTACGCCTGCTCGGCGCAAACAACGTCACAGTCCAATGTGCCGATGCGCTCGACTGGTTGGACCACTGCCGCCAGCGCTACGACATTATCTTCGTTGACCCACCTTATGACAAAGGCCTCGCAGCAAGAAGCCTGCGCCGCCTCGCCCGGTACGGCATTGCTAAAGAAAATAGCCTGGTCTATGTTGAGACTGCCCGCAACGATCAACTGATGCTGCCCGATGGCTGGAGCGAATGGCGCTCTAGACAGGCGAGCGAGGTCAATTACCGACTGTACCGGGTAGAGTCAAGTAACAAACACGCCAATCAAACCTGATCAGGTAGCCGCAGTATCACGGTAGCTTGCCCGCCCTTCGAAGCCATTCATACTCCTCTGCCGGAACGGCCACCGCAGCATGGGCTTGAAGAACCCCAGCGCCGCACTCTGGTAGTCTGGATTGACGCAGGCCCAACCCTACTTTTTACAGAACCTCACGGGTTCCAATCGCCAGCTGAGAAGAATCGATGACCTCCATGCCAGTTTCCGAGGGCGGAGGCCTCGTGTATGCTGGGGCGCACGCTGGCTGATTCGGTCAACGATTGGTAGTATCACCCCCAGTTCCGACCTCACGCAGCCCAAAAGATAAAGCAACGATGGCGATCAAGGCGATCTACCCGGGCACTTTCGACCCGATTACCAACGGTCACATTGACCTGGTCGAACGGGCGAGCCGGATGTTCGATCAGTTGCTGATAGCGATCGCGGCCAACCCGACCAAGGAACCTTTATTCTCTCTTGAAGAGCGCCTGGACATGACTCGCCAGACACTGGCCCACATTGATGACCTGACAGTTATCGGTTTTGAGGGCCTACTGATCGATTGCGCGGCAAAATACAATGCCCAGGTGGTGTTGCGTGGCCTGCGCGCAGTCTCGGACTTCGAGTACGAGTTCCAGTTGGCGGCAATGAACCAGCGACTCGATCCCGAAATAGACACCGTGTTCCTGACGCCGGCCGAGAACTACACTTTCTTATCAGCTTCCCTGGTTAAGGAGATCGCCTCCCTGGGTGGCGACGTGTCCCAGTTCTTAGACCCTAAAGTCAACGCTGCGTTGAAAGCCAAACTGGCCTGACCCGGGATCTCACAAAGCCAGGTTTTCCGTCGATGGCTCTGCTGATCACTGACGAGTGCATCAACTGTGATGTCTGCGAGCCCGAGTGCCCCAACGATGCGATCTCCCAGGGCGAGGAGATCTACCAGATAGACCCTGGCCGCTGCACTGAGTGCGTGGGCCATTTTGAGGCCTCCCAGTGCGTAGTGGTCTGCCCGGTCGAGTGCATCAGCGTTGATCCGGCGCGGCAGGAACCACAAGAGGTGCTATTGGCCCGCTACCTGACACTTACCAAGCAAGTGGGGGAAACCGGCGCCTGATCAGGCGCTCGGCAGCGCGATGTCCAGGCACCGCCACAGGTACCAACTCGCCACCGAACGGTAAGGTCGCCACTTGCGGCCGGCGCGTGCCAGGCGCTCGGGCCTGGGCAACACCGGCAATGCGCGCATCTTCTGATAGCCCTTGAGCACCCCCAGATCACGCAGCGGCAATACGTCGGGCCGGCCAAGATAGAAGATCAGCAACATTTGCGCAGTCCACTCGCCCACACCACGCACCACCGTCAACCGCTCGATGATCTCATCGTCTGTCAGACCGTGTAGCCGGCGCGTATCCGGCAACTCGCCCGCCGCAGCCCGGTGACTGAGGTCGCGCAGCGCCAGGCACTTGGACCGAGACAGGCCTGCCCCGCGCAGGCGTGCTTCAGGCACCTCGATCAGGCGTTCGGGACGCAAACGCCGGCCCGGAAACAGATCCAGCAACCGGCCGTGGATGGTGCCGGCGGCCTTGCCACTCAACTGCTGGTAGACGATGCTGCGGCAGAGATACTCGAACACCGAACGGTTGCGCCTGACCGGCAGTCGCAACTCACCGACACTCGCGATAACCCGGGCCAATCCCCGGTCCCGCGCCGCCAGATGGGCGCATGCCACCACCGGATCAAAGCCGTAGTTGCCGTTCACGCCAGGGCTCGCGTTCGCAGTCGTCCAATCGAGCGCGGTGGGTTGAAGTCCCACAGGTCGATTTCGTCGTTACCCTGGCGAAAAGCCATCAGGCATTCGACCGAGAAGCAATCGCTGAGCTGCGCCTTCATCGCCATGTTTACGCCCTGGTGTCCCACCACCAAGATGTCGCCGGCCGAATCGTCGAGAACCTCTAAGAAGGGCGCGATCCGGTCGGCAACGTCCAGAATACTCTCACCACCCGGTGCCGCTTCGAGATAGCAAGTCTCGCGCCAGCGTGCATACGCCGCCGGATCAGCCGCACGGATATCTTGCTCGAAACGCCCCTCGAACTCCCCCAGATTCAGTTCTACCAGCAGCGATTCGGTCTCGGGCTGCACATTGGTGTCCTCGGCCAGTAACGAAGCTGTCTCTTGAGCCCGCTGCAACGGTGAGCAGATAATTCGCGACGGGTACAGTTCTCGGGCTCGCAGGATGTCGCGCAGCCCCTTTGCCTGCGCACGGCCGGCATCGTTGAGCGGTACATCGCTACGTGACTGCCAGCGCCCAAGCCGATTCCAATCGGTCTGTCCGTGCCGGGCGATCAATAGCGTCATGTTATGACTATGCCGCAGTCTCTGACAAACAGCCACCAAACTTTTAGAAGGCAAAAAACCAAATCAAGGTTATGATGCTCAAAACGAAGAATACTGTGATATGTTTGCAAAAGGAATTATAGACCCAACTAAAGTTGTAAGAACAGCACTTCAAGATGCTGCTTCTATTGCCGGTTTATTAATTACAACTGAAGCAATGGTTGCTGACAAACCAGAAGAAAAAGAAGCTGGTCCCGCTATGCCTCCTGGTGGAGGAATGGGTGGTATGGGAGGAATGGGCGGCATGGGAATGTAAAACCGTTCCATTGTGAGAACACTCTAAAAACATACACTAAACAAAATTAGAACCCTCGGAACGAAAGTTTTGGGGGTTTTTTTTGACTTAGATCAACACAAAATACTTAAATCTCAATTACATTCTAGTTTATGAAATTCATAGTTAAACTTACTCTTGCATTTTTTCTTTTTATTTCAATAGTTAGCGCAGGTGAATTTGGACTAGAATTCGAATGGGGTAATTTAAAAAAATGTAATTCTGGACGTCCTAATACTGTCTCTAACCCAATATTTAAACTTACGAATGTGCCCGAGGGTACTAAAATACTTCAATTCAGAATGACAGACAAACAATCGCCATTTAACCACGGTGGAGGAAAAGTTGAATATACAGGACAAGACACTATTGAACCTGGTGCTTTCAAGTATAAAAGTCCTTGTCCTCCAGGTGTAGTACATACTTATGTTTGGACCGTTACTGCAAAGAATGAAAAAAAGAAAAAAATAGGTAAAGCAAAAGCACAAAGAAAATATCCTGAATAATTTTCTTAAATAATTCTTCAACAAAGTCATCTTTGAACTTCCTTATATTTTTTTTTTAAATAGGTTAAACTTGCTCCAATGAATAGTAAAAACCGATTATTATTTTTATCATTAATTTTCTTTACAGGTGCAATTATTTTGTCGTTAGAAGTAATTTCATCAAGAATCCTCACTCCCTTTTTTGGAGTGAGTTTATACATTTGGACTTCTATTCTATCGATAACCTTAATATTTCTTGCAATCGGTTATCAGTTTGGGGGTTGGATCTGTACAAAATTTAAACGAGAATTTCAGCATTCGATATTTTTGATGATGCCAGTATTGAGTGCATTTTTTATTCTTGTATCTAGTTTAATTTATCCAATATTACTTCCCAGGGTATCAGGAATTGATCTGCTAACTGGAAGTTTTATTGGAAGTTTTATTCTCTTAGCATTTCCGCTTGTCCTCTTATCATCTTTAAATCCAATCTTAATTGCTCTTATTCGAACCACGTCCAATAAAAATGATTCTGGTGCAGGATTTGTATTTTTTATTAGTACATTCGGTTCTGTTATTGGAGTTATATTCACTGCATTAATTATTGTACCAAACCTTACAAATTTTTCTGCCCTTCTTATTAATGGTATATTTCTTCTAGGTTACACATTATTGATTTATTTGTTAACTGAAAAAAATTATTTAAGATTTTTAAAAAAAACTTTTTGGTTTTTAAGTATTACAACTTTTTTTTTATTAATAATTTTATTATTTTATAAAAACGATTATCTAAAACAAGTCACATCCAATGTGAATTACCTAGATAATAAATACCAAATTATTGCAGAATATCCATCGTATTACGGAAATTTAAAAATAGTTGGTGTTCAACCTAAGGGACAAAAAGAATTATCACATTATATTTTATATCAAAATGGTTTTATTCAAAATATTGTAGATAAGTTCGGTCGCTCTTTATCGCCGTATACTTATACTTTAGAAAAATTATCCGAATTATCTGATAATAAAGGAAAAGCACTAGTGCTTGGATTTGGAGCGGGTATTGTACCAAGCAAACTTTCTCAAAATGGATTTCATGTTGACGTTGTAGACATAAATTCCAAAACATTATTAATAGCAGAAAAATATTTTAATTATAAAAAAAATAATACACAGATATTTTTTGAAGATGCTAGAATCTTTGTAAAAAACTGTAAAAAAAAATACGATTTAGTGATAATTGATCTTTTTTTTGCTGATGGGGTTCCAGAACATTTAACAACAAAAGAATTCTTTGAAGATATACAAAAATGTATGAATCGTGATGGAATTTTAATATCTAATAATTTCACTGATATTGGTAATAACTCAACAATTACATCGTTGTTGTCCACTTTTTATTCAGTATATGGAAACATTTATTATTTTTATAATAAAAATCTTGTTAAAGATAAAAAAATTAAGACCACTAATTTATTTATTGTTGCTTTTGATAAACCATTAACTCAAAATATTACCTTCGATTTTGAAGATGTGCCTGAAAATATATTAAAAATAGTTTTTGGAAATTTAAGAAATTCTAATAAATTTAAATCTAACAATTATAACAAAGACATGGTGATTAGCGATGGAGGGAACAATTATTCATATTTATTCGCTAAAAGTTATATTTCTTTTAGAAATCTAGTTGTAAAATTTACTCCGTCTAGAATTTTAATAAATTAAATTATCCAGAGTAATTTTCTTAAATAATTCTTCAAAGAAGTCATCTTTTGAGTTTAAAAGTGCGATTATTCTATAACTTAGAGATGTCTAGTAAGTGTGTAGTTTGATGGATTAAGATTTTGAGTAGCAAGTATCATCTTATCGTTTTGGTGTTGCTACAATGTAGTCATCTTCTGACTTGAGGACGATAAAGTGGTCGTCAACAATGTAGTTACAATGTAGTTTTAAAAAATGTGTTGAAATGCTAGGGATTCCCTTTTCACTCTAAATCGTTTAACATACATAATAAGACATTAGCTAGTTAGTAATTGATCTAATCATTAATAACACTTATGTATGAATAGATCTAGCTTGATCCACACTTGGTATCAAACTTGAAGCATTATGAAAGAGAAGAACTTGAAGCATATAAAATTTGACAATAAGACGATTGCTAAGATCAGAGTAGAAGATCTAGATTTCTCTTTTGTTAATAAGTTTGGGGACACCAAATTTAAACGTCAAATAATTAAACCGTTTGATGTAGGTAAAAAATCAATCACAAAAGGATTAAAGCTGTGTATCCAAAAAGACACCGGATCTAAATTATTCTGGTTGAGTTTCTGGTTTGAAAGTAAGAACTATTATTATCATGTAGGTAAATTCACAGAAGTATTTGGGACCAAAGAAGTAGAAGATAAATTACTACCTATTGTTAGATCCCACACAAGGAACCTGGGTTGAGGCATTTGCTAACTGATTGTATTAATCCTTAGAATTTTGATATAAAAAGTCATATTAGCAATGAACAATACGAGGATTATAACTTACCATTATGTAAAAAATCCAAAAGATAAACTCTTTGAAAATATACCTGGAAGAAGTGTAAAAAGTTTTGTTGATCAAATTAAGTACTTAAAAAAAAATTATTCAATAATACCTATGGAAGAATTAATTTATAATTTTTCTACAAAAAAAAAGTTGAATAAACCATGTGTAGTTCTAACTTTTGATGAT
>PVBE011023972.1_pt1 | contig 10960 bp, 7 predicted proteins | sample 1631181 | NCBI WGS metagenome assembly PVBE01 (sample SAMN08397723, study PRJNA350692) | Marine metagenome, whole genome shotgun sequencing project. | isolation source: water | place: Pacific Ocean | collected 2012-04 | reverse complement strand
TCGTCAAGAAGAACCGGCCCAGCGCCTTCTATTCCACCAGCCTCGAATCCTATTTGCGTTCGACAAAGGTGGAAAACGTAGTGATCTGCGGCGTGACGACGAACATGTGCGTTGAGACCACGGCACGCGACGCTTCGCAACGGGATTACCGCACTTTCGTCGTATCCGATGCGACCGGCGAAGTGGAACAGGACCGCTACGATGTCGCGCTCAAATCGCTCGGATTTCTGTTCGCCCGGGTGATGACGGTCAACGAAGTCCTCGATTCCTGGGGTGTCGAACTCAGCAATGTCGCCTGAGGTCGGCGTGACCGGCACCGCGAAGCGCCCACACAGCTATCTGCCGTTGACGATCGCGGGCGGCGTAGTTACCGCGCAGCGGCGGACGCCGGACAAGATTGCGCTGGCGTTGGGCAACCAGCGGCTGAGCTACACCCAACTGGTGCGGCGCTTTAACCAGATCTCTACTGCTGCCCTCGACGGCGTGGGCTTGAAAACGAACGATCACGCCGCGATATTTGCGCCCAACTGCCTCGAGTACATCGAAATCATCTGCGGGCTTTCTTCGGCGGGGGTGGCGACCGCGACGATTCCGCCGAGCGCCAGCCTGCGCGAGGCGGCTCACATTTGCAACGACAGCCAGGCGAAAATCCTGTTCGTTCACGAACAGATGGAAGACGTTGCCCGTGCCGCCAATCTCGAAACAATCGAAACCATTGTCGTTATCGGCAAGGATTACGACGACTGGCGCGACAAGGCCAAACCGAAGGAACCCGACGTGCCGCTAGAGGAATGGGATGTGTTCTGCATCCCCTATACCTCGGGCACGACCGGCAACCCCAAGGGGTGTTTGCTGCCTCACCGCTCGCGGACCACCGGGTTCTACAACATGGCCGTCGAGTTCGGCTGCTATTCCCCGGACGACCGCGCGCTTGGCATTGCACCATTGTTCCACGGGGCGGGGTTCGCGTTTGCGATGGCGCCGATCTATTTCGGCGGGTTTTGCGAAATCCTTCCGAAGTACGAACCCGAACAGGTTCTGCGCCTGGTCAGCGAAATGAAGTTGACCAACATGTTCATGGTGCCGACGCACTTCCACGCGATGTTCTCGCTGGGCGAAAAGACGCTGAGCAAATACGACACCGGTAGCTTGCGCTCGATCATTTCGAATGCAGCGGCGCTGCCGCAAGCCACAAAAGAGAAAATCGTCGGCCATTTCGGCGACAACCTGCTGAACGAAACCTACGGCTCGACCGAAAGCGGAATCATTACCAACCTCCGGCCCGCCGACCAGTTGCGTAAAGAACGCTGCGTCGGACTTCCCTATCCCAATACCCAGGTGCGACTCCTCGACCCGAATGGCAACGACGTTCCCCGCGGCGAGGTTGGCGAGATCTACACGTTGACCACCACGCATTTCAATGGCTATTGGCAGCTACCCGAGGCGACCGCCGAAAGCTTCCGCGGCCAATGGGTGACGGTGGGCGATATGGGCCGGTTGGACGACGAGGGGTACCTCTATCTCGTCGATCGCAAGAAAGACATGATCATCACCGGCGGCGAGAACGTCTTCCCACGCGAGATTGAGGAAATCCTGCACACCCACCCGGCGGTACTGGAGGTCGGCGTCATCGGTGTCGAGGACGACTACTGGGGCGAGGCCGTCAAGGCGGTCGTTGTCTTCCGCGAAGGCCAGTCCGTTGGCGAGGAAGAATTGATCAGCTTCTGCCGCGAATACCTCGCCAAGTACAAGATTCCAAAGACCTTCGCCATTATCGATAAACTTCCGCGCAACGCCGGCGGCAAGATTCTCAAGACGGAGTTGCGCAAGCGGGCCAAGGCGGGCGAACTCTAGGACGGCGGGGCCAGACAAGAGCGCACCATTTCCGCACGCCATGATGCCGCAAGCCAGCCACGACGAACAGGCGCGGCTCGCCTTCGTCCAGGACTTCAAAAAGCCCCTGGCGCTCACCGTCATGCCCGGCAACCGTCCGATTTACGAACGTCGCGTCGAACCTGCGTTCCGGACGCGCCATGGGCGGGCGCCGTCAACGCGCCAGGAAGTCCGTGGCGAGATGCAGGGCACGCCCTATTACCAGATGTTCGGGTCGTTGCAGCGCACCAGTCAGGAAATGCTGTGGCACGGCGTGTCGGAAACGGTGGCTCGCCAGGTTCGGGGTCTGGATGCGCGTGCAGGACCGGCGCCGCGCGAAAAACACCGCGCCACGCTCGCGCTCGATTCGGTGCTGCTGCCGCCGCGGTACATGTCGGCTGTCGACATTCATTGTATGCCGGGCGGCTATGCCGGCGAGGCGATGGGCGAGACCGCCGCCGGGGCGATCTACAATCTCGGCGTGCTCCATTATGCGATGTCGAGTCTGGGCCCCAACAACGACATGGCGGGCGGGCGCATGATTGCCGCTCTCGAATCTGGCTTCGGCGAACTGCGCCCCAAACATATTCTCGATCTCGGCTGCACCGTCGGTAACAGCACGCTGCCCTCCCGCGAGGCTTTTCCCGAGGCCGAAATTCATGCGATCGACGTGTCGGCGCCGGTGCTGCGGTAGGCGCGGGCGCGGGCCGATTCGCTCGGGTCGCCGATCCATTTCTCGCAACAGAACGCCGAGCACGCGAATTTCCCCGACGGTCATTTCGACCTGGTGGTTTCGCACATCCTGCTGCAAGAGACTTCGACTTCGGCGATTCCCAACATCATGCGCGAACGCCGCCGGCTGCTCGCGCCCGGAGGCATCACCGCCCACGCCGAAATCGGATTTTTCCAGGGGCTCGGCCCCTACGATGCCTTCATTATCGACTGGGACACCTTCAACAACAACGAGCCTTTCTGGGGCACGCTGCGTGACATGGACCCGGTCGCGCTGATGCGCTCGGCGGGCTTTGCGGCGGAGAAGGTTTTCCAGGCCCGCGTCGCGCGCGATCCCGGTGGCGCCACGGTCTATTCGGACAACATCAAGGATTCGTCGAGCCGGAACTCTTGGTTCGTCATTGGCGCCCGGAAGTAAACTTCAATCGGCGGCAGTCGAAATCGGTTCGCGTTGAGTTCCGGTTGCGGCCCGCGTCAGCGCCCTGTCAAGCGCCGCTCCGTCGGGATCCGCCAGCGCCGCCTCGCGCGCCGTGGCGATTTGGCGGGCTGAACCGGCCGGGCCGATCCGCCCCGCCAAGGCATCAGCAACAATGGTATCGAACAAGCGCGTGAGGCTTCCTTTACCGTGGGCATGGGTATCGCCGTATCCCTTGACCAGCCGCGTGCAGCGCGCGATTTCCAGTCCCAACGGCGGGTGCAATCTGGCGCCGTCGCGTACCGCCGCGAGCCAGCGCTCGATCCACGCCTGTTCATGCGAATATCGAAAACTCCGCGGTCGCCAGAACCGCAGGCCGGCAGCCGCGCGCATCAGCAAGAATCCGGTCACCGAAGACGTCTTGATGTGGAGCCCGATGTTGGTGCGCCGGTGCGGCGCCTTGTTTTCCACGCGGCGCATCACCGCCCGGCCAAGCCCACGCGGCAGGATCGAAGCGAGTTCTTCCAGCCCCGGTTTGAGATAGTCGAACACGTGAACCGGCTCACCGGGTGCCGCCTGAACCTCGGCCCGAACCTCATCGAACCGTGCACGGGAGGTCTTGATCTGCGCCACCCGGATCACGTCCTCGTAGGCCATCCACACCGCGAGGCCACGCGCTGTCACCGTCGTCAATGGGCAACCGGCGTGCGGGTCGTCGAGGGTTACGACATCCGCCAGCCGGTCGAGAAATAGCCCGGCATAACCCGCGTTCTGGTAGCCGCACAATTGCCCAGCCGCCTCGGTAAGGATCGGGTGCAACGGTTCGGGAAACTCGCCTGCAATGCGCGCCGTCAGGGCGGCGGGCAAGGATCGGGCGGCGGGGTCCGGTTCCGGTTCCAGGGCGGCCACGGCTTCGTCCCGGGCGAGTTGGAGCCCGATGGCGAAGCCTGTCTTGTTTTCTGCCACCGCAACGCCCGTCTCCTCGATTGCCCGCGTGCAATCTTCGGCACTGACCGGAAACACACCAGAACCGGCGATCAGGCCGAACAGCAGGGCGTTGATCCGGGCGTTTTCGCGGCCCGCCACACTTTGTAGATCGACGAGTACGGCGCGGTGCGAAAGGTCGCGCGCCGCCGCCTCGATCCGTGTCGTATCGAAGCGCCCGTCGCCCATCGCCTGTCGCTCACCGATGGCAAGTGCGCGGTGGGTCGAGCCGATCAGATGGGTGCGGTCAGGAGTGACATAGCCCGCCTCGATCATGCGCCCGGTTTCGACCAGTTCCGAGCAGGCGACGAGGTCGAGCCCACCCGCCGCCGGGTAAAGCGAAAACACAGGCGTTGCGCTGGCGGGTGCGGTCATGAGTTCGACGTAATAGGTTGTGGCGCCGGTCCGCTGTGATGTTCCGGGAAGGGATGTTCCCTGGACCGGAAGGCCCGCGACATTTGCGGCTTCCACCAGCCATTGTGCAAGCAATCCCCCTCCTTCGCCGCCGAGGGCGCCGATCAGCATCCGAACGCACGCCGGTGCGGCCGGCGTATTCCTTTCGTCCTGGCCGGTCATTGGGCGGCAACCCCCGAGACGGGCGGCCGAACGCCACCGCCGCCCTGAAACCAGCCGATGATGGTCCGGTTGAAACGGTCGACCGAACGATCCCACAGGTTCGGGTTCCGCACGATTTCTGCGCGATAGAAAGACGGGCATAAGACTGCCGCGTGCGCCACCTCGCCGCACAGGCCGCAGTCGACGCAAGCATTGTTGACGGTCGCCACCGGATCGTCCCTCAGCGGATTCGGATTATCCTTGAGGGTGAGGCTCGGACAACCGGACAGCCGGATGCACGAATGATCGCCGGTGCAGACCGATGCATCGATCCCGAACCGCGTCCGCACATGGCGACCGCCCCGGGCAAGAATCGTTCGCGTCGCGGCCTGCACCCGGCGCTGTCGCGCAAGTTGGCATTCACCGTCGGCAACGATCACCTTGAGGCCCTTTTCCGGTGTCGTCATCGCCTCGCGCAACGTGGCGGTCATCTTGGCGACGCTGTAAGTGCGGATCGTCCGCAGCCACCGGACGCCGACGCCTTTCAAGGCGTTTTCAATGGACATGTCGACGACGTCGCCGAACGGATTGCGCTCGGAACTGGGCAGGGACTGCTGGCCCGTGGCCGAGGCATAGCCGTTCTTCATTACCAGCAGCACCGAGTCCGATTCATTGAACACCGATCCTGCGACACCCGAAGTGAGGCCTGAATGCCAGAATCCGCCATCGCCCATCACGCTGACGACGCGTTTGCCCTGGGATGCGACCACGCCGGCCGAACTGGCAAGGCCCATGCCGTACCCCAGCACCGAATTGCCGAATCCGAACGGTTCGCCGGCACCCATCGTATGACAACCGATATCGGCGCTGATGTGAACGGCGCCCAATTCGCGCTGCACCAGTTTCATGGCACTGAAAACGGGACGCTCGGGGCAGCCGATGCAGAAGGCGCCGGGCCGTGGCGGTACCGGTCCTCCTAGGGCGGTGGCGGCGGCCTTCTTGCTGTCCTTCACGGTCCGGACGGCGCCACCGGCGCGGGCGAGATCGACACCCGAAGGGACCGCGCCTTCCAGAAACTGCGCCAGGCCCGCCAGCAGTACCTCGAGGGTGTATTCGCCGGTCATCGGCAGCACGTCCTTGCCGAAAATCTTGGTGTCGACGTTGTGTTTGCGCAGGATCGCGTTGATCGCCTGCTCGATATAGGCGGGGTGGCTTTCCTCCACCATCAGCACATGGCTTTTTCCCCGGCAGAACGCCGCGATTTCGTCGTCCACCAGCGGATAGGTCACGTTAAGGACGTGAAGCGGGATTTCGGAACGGCCGTAGATATCGCCGACGCCCGCGCGCTCCAGCGCGTTAATCAGCGTATTGTAGAGACCGCCCTGCAGGATGATGCCGATGTCCTCACGCGTACCCGCGAAGGTTTCATTCATCTTGTGCTGGTGAATGAAATCGACGGCGGCGCCAATACGCTCTTCGAATTTCTTCTTCTCCTGGCCGTGCACGAATGGCGGAATGCTCAACCGGTCGCGATCGAACGGTGCCGGTTGGGTGGGATGGTCGGGCGTGTAGGCAGGCCGTTTGTTGTTCTTCGTCTTGAACGATCCGGTAACGTGGCAGGCGCGAATCCTGAGTTCCATCATTACCGGCGCGCTGCTCGCCTCCGAAAGCTCGAACGCCATTTCCGTCATGTTCGCGATCACACTGAGATCGGGCCTCGGATCGAGCAGCCAGATTGAAGATTTCATCGCGAAGGCATGGCTTCGTTCCTGCGGGCTCGACGCGCCGTGGCCGTAATCCTCGCCAACGACGATTAGCGCCCCGCCCTGGACCCCGGCTGAGGCCAGGTAGGTCAGCGGATCGGACGCGACGTTGGTGCCGACGATGGCTTTCCAGGTGACCGCGCCCCTCAGCGGATAATTGATCGAGGCTCCCAGCATGGCCGCGGCCGCCGATTCGGTGGTGCAGGCCTCGAAATGGACTCCCCATTCGTCGAGCAGGTCGCCGGCATCGACCATGACGTCGAGCAGGGCGGCAATCGGTGAGCCCTGATAGCCACCGACGTAGCTCACGCCCGCCTGCAACAGGCCCTTGGCGACGGCAAGAATGCCCTCGCCCTGAAAGACCTGGCCATCGCCGAGGCGCAAAAGCTCGACTTCCCGCTTGAACGACCGTTCCACAAACACCCTCCCACGGATACCGGCCCCGATCTTAACCCATTGTGCGCGCGCATGGCTTCCAATCCGGGACGCTTGTTGGACCATTGTCGCCGTGCCATCATCGCCGCGCGCGCCCAGAGTTGGGCAGGATTTGAGCGATTGAATATGCCCGTCCGCGGCCGCAGCCCGGAGGGCGCTACGAATAGGGGCAAGACATGACTGAGGCCCAATCCGACGACGGTTCGTCCTCCACGATCGACGCTCTGCGCCAGATCGTCGGCGCCGATAACGTCCTCACCGGTGACGCCGACCGGCGTTTCTTTTCAAGCGACGTCTATCGCGAGGCCGGCCCCGCCGCGGTCGTGATTCAGCCCCATACCCGGGAAGAGCTTGCGGCCGCAGTCGGCGCCGCAACCAAGGCGGGCCTTGCGGTGATCCCGCGAGGCGGCGGTCTTTCCTATACCGGCGGCTACCTTCCGAACGACAGCAACGCAATGATCGTCGACACCCGTGGGCTCGACCGAATTGTCGAGATCAACGCGCAAGACATGTACGTCACCGTCGAGGCGGGATGCACCTGGAAGTCGCTCTACGAAGCGCTCGGCAAAAAGAATGTCCGCACGCCCTATTTTGGGCCGCTCTCGGGCATGTATGCCACCGTCGGCGGGGCGTTGTCGCAGAACAGCATGTTTTTCGGCTCCGGCCTCTATGGCGCAGCGGCGGATTCGGTGCTCGGCCTCCAGGTCGTGCTGGCGGACGGGTCCATCCTCAAGACCGGCTCGGCGGCCACGCCGTTCCAGCCATCGCCGTTTTTCCGCAGCTATGGTCCCGATCTGACCGGGCTGTTCGTCGGCGATACCGGCGCCTTGGGTTTCAAGGTCGAGGCCACGTTCAAACTGATTCCGGCGCCGGCGGCGACATCGTTTGCCTCGTTCGGATTCGATTCGATGGAAGACCTTTGCCAGGTGATGGCGGAAGTGTCGCGCCGTGGCCTGGCGGCCGAATGTTTCGGCTTCGATCCTTTCTTGCAGGAACAAAGGATGAAGCGCGCCGGATTGATCAAAGATCTGAAATCACTGGCGGGTGTTGCGCGGGCCGGTAAATCGCTCGGCAGCGGTCTGAAAGAGGCCGCGAAGGTCGTGGCCGCCGGCCGGCGTTTCATGGAGGGCGTCAACTATTCAATGCACGTCGTCCTCGACGGGCGTAACGAGGCGGACGCGACAAGCCGCCTCGAAGAGGCGCGCAGCATCGCCCTTGCCACCGGCACCGAGGTCAAGAACAGCATGCCCAAGGTGGTGCGCGCGGCGCCGTTCGGGCCGCCGGTCACCATGCTGGGACCCGAAGGGCAGCGCTGGGTGCCGATTCACGCCATTGTCCCGCACAGCCGGATCGTCGATACGATTAATGCAGTACAGGATTTTTTCGAATCCCAGTCCGCTCTGATCGATCGGCATGGCATCGAGTGGGGCTACTTGCTCAGCACCTGCGGCCACCAGGCCTTTTTGGTCGAACCCATGTTCTTCTGGGAGGACGCGCGCAACTATTATCACGATCGCTATCTCGGCGATGACCATGTATCGAAGCTGAAGACGTACCCCGACAACCCCGCGGCTCGGGAGGCGGTGCATACATTGCGCTCGGGCCTTGCCGACTTGTTCAAGGAGCGCGGCGCCGTCCATTTTCAGATCGGGAAATGGTACCGCTACCGCGAGGGCCGTCACCCCAAAACCTTCCAGCTTCTTGAAATCATCAAGGACTACCTCGATCCCGCGGGGCGCGTGAACCCGGGTTCGCTCGGTCTCGGCTGAGCCGAGCGCCGGGCGGAGCCAGAGCGCAGCGGCACGGGCACGCCGCGGGCGCGTTCACCCGCGCCGGCAGCCGGGGGCCCAGATGATTACTCGGCGCTAACGGCCCTAACTTGCATTTACTCAATATTAAGAGCCGCTGGGGCATTCTCCTTTTCTTCGAGATACCACGGGTGCGACCGGCGGGGGCGCACCCAGCAAAAGGAGCCACAATGACAATCGGCGCAGTATCGGCCGCCCAGACGGCGGTCTCAATATTGAATAATACCAATGGTGCTGGCCAGAATGCCGGGACTGGATCGGCCACCAGCACGAAAGAAACCCTGGAACAGATTGCGACCACAGCGGAAGCGGGCGGGGAATCCGGTTCGAGCGTCAATATTACCGCACAGGTTGCCAACGACAGCGCCGCCGGGTCCGATACCGGCGATTCGGTCGGCACTCAGGTCGACCTCACCGTTTGATCCCCCATATCTCTGATTGAGTATCGGGGTGCCTTGGCAGCGCCCCGGCGATGCGGGATCGAGTCCCGCCACCAATGCGCGGCCGCCACACGATTGTTTTATTGCTCGTGAGGCCTGGGCCCCTATGATTTCGGCCTCAACTGACCAAGTATGGAGAGGCGTCGTCGCGTTCGCAGCGGCGCCAGTACTCTTGTCGGATTTCGAGGCAACGAATGACGTCGTTCCTGAGGCAGGCCGGGGCGTTTCTTGGCCTCGTTCTTTTCGGGATTTCCGGATCTTTGTCTGTCGCCGCGGCTCCGGCGGCGAGCGACTGGATCGAATATGGCCAGGGCCGTATCCGGTTGATCTCGGCGCCGGCCGGCGTCGCTGATGGGACGATTCGCCTCGGCCTTCAATACGATATCGAACCGGGTTGGGAAATCTATTGGCGCTCGCCGGGCGAGGCCGGATACCCGACCACTATCGACTGGACCGGCACCGAGAATATTGTCGACGCTGAAATATTCTGGCCGGTGCCGGGACGCTTCCAGATATTCGGCCTCGACACTTTCGGCTACAAGGGAGAAGTGGTGTTGCCGATCGAAGGCCGCATCCTTCGCCCGAACGAGGCCGCGCAGATTCGCGCCGCCGTCAATTTTCTGACCTGCCAGGAAACCTGTGTCCCGCATGACGTCGTCCTCTCTCTCGACCTGCCGGGCGGGGCGGGCGGCGTTTCCGAGCACGCCCGGCTGATCAACAGGTATTGGGCCCAGGTCCCGAAATCGGATCCGGCGGTCGGTCTTCGTGTCGCTCGCACCGAACTGGTCGCGACCGGCGAGAATCCGCTGCTGCAAGTCATTGCCTTTTCCGAAAGTCCGTTCCGGACACCCGACGTCTTCGTCGAAGGGCCGCAAAACTATATTTTCGCCCCGCCCGATGTTCGGCTATCCGAAAGCGGTGGCCGCGCGGTGTTTCATATCCCGATCAGTTTGGCGGTAGTCCAGGGCGAGGGGCCGCCACCCGATTTATTGGGTGGCGAACTGATTATTACCCTTGTCGACCAGGGCCGCGCGATCGAGCAGACCCTGACGACCGTGCTGGGTCAGGCGGTAGCCACCTCGTTCATGCCGATTGTCTTGGTGCTTGCGTTGGCTTTTCTCGGTGGACTGATTCTCAACGTCATGCCGTGTGTGTTGCCGGTGTTGTCGATCAAACTGATGGGCGTCATGAACCACGGCGGTGGAGACCAACGCCATGTCCGGAACGGTTTCCTCGCCTCATCGGCCGGCATCGTCTTCGCTTTTCTGGTTCTGGCCGCCGGTCTGATCGCGCTCAAATACGCGGGTGCCGCCGTGGGCTGGGGCATCCAGTTTCAGCAGCCGTTGTTCATCGCAGCGATGACGGTGCTGATTACGCTGTTTGCAGCAAATATGTGGGGACTTTTCGAGTTGTCGCTGCCGCAATGGATTTCGGGTCTCGCGCTGCGGGGCGGCGGAGAGCGCCGCTCCGATGGACTGGTATCGTCCTTTGGAACCGGTGTCTTTGCGACCATTCTCGCCACTCCGTGTTCGGCGCCCTTCCTTGGTACCGCCATCGGTTTTGCGCTCGCCCGCGGGGCCTTCGAGATTGGCGGAATATTCGCCGCGCTCGGGCTCGGCATGGCGCTTCCCTACCTCGTACTCGCCGCTTTTCCAGGCCTTGCTACGCGGCTGCCGCGTCCCGGCGCGTGGATGGTAACCGTCAAGAAGGTGTTAGGCGTTGCGCTAGCCGGGACTGCCGTGTGGTTGATTTCCATTTTCGCCTTTCAGGTGAGCACGGTGGGCGCAGTAACGCTGGCCGCGATAATGGTGGCGGCAATCGGCGTGTTGTGGGCGCGGCAGCATGTTTCGGCCGCGGTTTCGAGATTCGCCCCCGTTGCCGTCGCCGCCCTTGCCGTGGTTGCGCTCGCGACATCGGGCATGGTGCCTCGCGGATTCGAGCCGCCAAAGGCCGGTC
>PVBE012547398.1_pt1 | contig 10961 bp, 9 predicted proteins | sample 1631181 | NCBI WGS metagenome assembly PVBE01 (sample SAMN08397723, study PRJNA350692) | Marine metagenome, whole genome shotgun sequencing project. | isolation source: water | place: Pacific Ocean | collected 2012-04 | reverse complement strand
TGTACCCACCGGCTGTACCCACCAGAGTTGCGTCGGCGTGCGTCGCAGACGTTCATCGTGCAACGGAACCTCAAGCGGAACTGCCTGAAATTCCACGCAACTCTGGGGTTCGGGCGCGATGGGCGGCTAATTCCCAAGCTGAAAGTCGCGGGTTCGAATCCCGTGTCCCGCTCCCCCGAAAGCCCCTGATTCTTCAGGGGCTTTCGCTTTCCTACCCTTTCACTCTTCGCGTTCAATCTGACTCGTGGGGCACTCACGGGGCACTTCCAATTTTCCGCACTGAACACGCGGCCAGCTTTCGAGGGCGCAGCGTAGGAGAGGTCCGCCCTGGCGGGCGCGTATCCGATCGGCGCCCCGCAGTTGCCCCTCAGATTATACATGACCTCTCACATCGGCTAACTGGCAGGCTCTTCGGCCACTGCATCTCCGCTTATCGGGACGTGTTGCGGCGTGAGGCGACATGCCGTAGCGTTTGTGCCGCATTGCATGAGGTGGGCGCATGGCGAACATCGAGGAACGGCGGAGTAAGGGCGGAGCGGTGACCTACCGCGTCAAGGTTCGGCTGCGGGGCCACGCCCCGGCTACAGCGACCTTCGAGCGCAAGACCGACGCCCGCCGCTGGGCAGCCAAGACCGAGACGGAGATCCGGGAGGGCCGCTACTTCGGTGGAGGCCGCCGCCGCACCGTAGGCGAGGCGATCGACCGCTACTTGACCGACCGACTCTCCGCACTGAGTCGGCACGAGCAAGACAACCGCACGCACCAACTCCGATGGTGGCGCGAGCGGATCGGACACCAGTTCCTCGCCGACCTGAACGCGCCGCTTCTCGGCGAGCATCGAGACGCCCTTGCCGCGCCCGGCGACGACGGCAAGGCGCTCGCCGCCGGCACCGTGGTCCACTACCTCAACACGATCTCCAAGCTGCTGAACTGCTGCGTCGAGTGGGGCTGGCTCCAAGCGAACCCCGCGGCTGGTGTGCGCAAGCCCGAGCCCGCGCGTGGGCGGGTCCGCTTCTTGAGCGATGCGGAGCGCGATGCTCTGCTCGACGCGTGCAGGGCTGACAGCAACCCGGTGTTGTACCCGCTCGTGATGCTCGCCCTATGTACCGGCGCCCGCCGAGGGGAACTCCTGCGCCTGCGCTGGCCCGACGTTGACACGGAGCGAGCTCGGGTGGTGTTCCGCGAGACGAAGAACGGCGAGCGCCGCTCCGTACCGCTCATCAGCTCGGCGCTCGCAGTACTCGACGATCTCGGGCGCGTCCGTCGAATCGACGATGACCGAGTGTTCGGCCGCGCAACGTTTCCCCAGCGCGCGTGGGAGCGAGCGGTCGCCAACGCGGCCGTCGAAGACTTCCGATTCCACGACCTACGCCACACGACAGCGAGCTACCTGGCTATGCGGGGCGCGTCGTTGCTCGAGATCTCGGACGTCCTCGGCCACAAGTCGATCTCGATGGTGAAGCGGTACTCACACCTGACCGAGGGCCACACCCGGCGCGTCCTCGACCGCATGGGCGCCGACGTCTTCGGGGGCACGGAGTGAGACGGCCAACGAGTGAAGCACCCCCGGTGCCTGCCCCGGGCGGCGAACGTGGCGGAGTCGACCCACGGGCGGACGGGCCGCGCTCGCTTGCCGAGTACTTGGCCGCGCAGCGCCACCGGTGGGAGACGGTCGACATCGGGGTGGTCACAGCGTTGAACCAAGTCTGGAGGGAACTTCTGGCCGGAGACCTGCGCCAGTTGGGGGCCGCCGCCCAATCCTACTGGGGCTGGGTGCACCACTGCCCCGAGTGGGGTCGCCTGCGAGACGAGGTCCGACAGTCCGCGCGCGACGGCGCGTTCGAGGTTCGCGCTACCGGTCACGCTGGCCTGATCGGTGAGTGGAACGCCGCCGTTGACGGAGAGTTCCATCGCGCCAGCGCGGCGGTCCCGTCGCCCACCTTGCCCCAACCCGCCCGCGGATGGGCGCTGCTCGGCTTCCTGTTGCGCAAGCTGAACAGCGAGGGTGAGCCGCGCTGGCACGATGTCTGGCGCCAGTTCCACCCAGACAAGGCAATTCCCAGCAGCGAGCGGGCACGGCGATTCCTGCAAGACGAGTTGCAGCCGCTGCACGACGCTCTCGTAGCGCACGTCACGAGCCTCGTTGGCGAGCACGGCGCAACCAAGACGAAGAAGTCCAAGACCTGGCTGCCGCCGCCGAAACGCCAGGACGCGCACCGGCGCTGGGAACAGATCGATGCGGCGATCCGCAAGGTATGCGCCACCCAACCGGACGCATACGCTGTCTGGGGTGGAATGGGCCGCTTGACGAAGGCGGTGAAGCGCGAGTTGCCGATGGAGCCGGGGGACGCGGGCAGCACGGACGAAGACTGGCTCCGCAGACAGGTTGGGACCGCGTACCGCCACTACCACCCCCGCACGGGTGACGACACGTAGCGTCAGACCGGCACTCTGGCGCGAATTGCGTGTCGATATCGGGAACTCTCGGGTCGATCTATCGACCCGGAAGTCGGTCGCACCGGCCTGACGCGCGGCCTTGGAGATCGGCCCGCACTTTCCGGTCTTCGAGCCGTGTAGTTGGCGGCGCAATCGCCTGAACTCGTGACACGACGCTGCGGCGCAATGCCGCGAGCAGACACACGAAGGAGCAAGCATGCGAGGCTCGAAAGCCCGCTGGCGTCCCACTGCGCCCGCAACCCCGAATCCTCCGACGACGCCGGCACCTCCGCCTACCGGCGAGCCAGGTGCCCGGCTCATCCCCTTGACCGAGTGGCCGCGCTACCACGCCTGGCCGCCGCTTGGTGGTCTGCGCCACCTGGCCTTTCACCGCGATACGAACGGTTTCGCGCGGTGCATTCGCACGGTTGGGCGCCGTCTGCTGATCGACGAGGCTGAGTTCTTTCTGTGGGTCGAGGACCAAGCGCGCGACGGCGCGCGGCGATGAATCTCGACGACATACGCAGGGTGGGTTTGCGCGACGTCGCGCAGGCGCTCGGGCTAGTGCTCGATGGTGCGGGCCGCACGTTGACGCCGTGCCCCGCTTGCGATGCGGCGCAGCGTGGCTCGAGCGACCGACGCGGTCCAGTTGGCCTGAACAGTGATCGGGCGGGATGGCGCTGCCACCGGTGTGGCGCGGGCGGGTCCGCGCTCGACCTGGCAGGCTACAGGCTTACCGGCGGTCGGCTGACTGCGGGCGATAAGGAGGCTTGGCGCCCAGTCCTAATCTGGTATCGGACGGAGTTCGGAGTTGCAGGCGAGTGGGGAGCGGGTCGACGACCACGGACCCACCCGCCGTTGTCGCGCCCTTCTCCACCACAGCCCGGGCCCCGCCCCCGACCCCCAGCACGCGAGGTGTCCGCGTTGCGGAATGCCTGTCGAGTCGTGACGGAGGACGATGAGGTCGCTGGTTGGCTCGCCCAGCGCGGCATCAACCCCGAGGTCGTCGCGGCGCTCGACCTGGCGCGGGCACTGCCGTGCTCCGTCCAGCTCCCGAGCTGGGCGCGATGTGTTGGTCGGCCTTGGTCGGAAGGATGGCGCTGTACCTTCTCGGCGCACGACCACCTCGGCGAGCTCGTCACGGTTCGCGCTCGCTGGATCGGGGAAGCGGCCGCGCCGCGCAAAGTGAAGGCCGCCGCCGCAGCTGCCGGACCCGGCTCCGCTGGCGGTGCCGTGTTGTCGTGCCTGCACGGTCGCGCCGTTCTGCGCACGGGCCGCGCGCCGGCCTATTGGCCAGCGCGGGAACCCCTGGTCATTGTCGTCGCCGAGGGGGAGACCGATTGGCTCGCGTGGCGGGTCTCGATGCATGCCGACACGCTCGCACGACGCGGTTTCGCAGACGCGGTACGGGGGCATGGCCAGGCGGTCGTCTGGGGCGTCTGGGCTGGCTCGTGGACCGATGAGATCGCGGGCCGGGTGCCCAACGGCACCGTCGTCCACGTTCGCACCGACCCGGACGCCGCCGGCGACAAGTACGCGGAAACCATCCGCCGTTCTCTCGCTGGCCGGTGCGACGTTCGCCGCGAGACCGGGAGCGTGACCGATGCGGCGTGACGACTGCGACCGGCACGCGGCCGGGGAGAACCTGGTTTCGTCTCTCGACAGCGCGCCCCCGATGCCGGAACCGACTCGCGGCCGTGATTCCTCGGCGGGGTCGGAGCCCGACCGCGAGGCAAGCAAGCCGCTTGCAATCATCTGGCAGATCGGAAGGTCCGCGACCCTCCGGCGCGGCACGGACGGCACAGCGTATGCGATCGTGGACGCGTCGACCCACGGCTCAGGCCGTGGTCACCGCGAGGTATGGCCCGTCGAGAGTCGAGGCTTTCGACGCTGGTTGACTCGTGCGTACCTGGCGATCGCGAGTGCCCCGCCGCCCTCGGAGTCACTGACTCGTGTGATCCAGACCATCGAGGCCAGCGCGATCGAGTCGACTGAGGTGTACCGGCGCGTCGCACCTGATGGGGACGGCGGCGTCTGGTTAGACCTCGGCGACGATGAATGGCGAGCAGTCCACGTGACGCCGACAGGCTGGAGCATCGAGCGCGACTGCCCGGTTCTGTTCCGCCGAGCCGCCACGGCGCTCCCGTTGCCAGTGCCCGAACATGGCGGCTCAATTGACGAGTTGCGCGGCGTGCTGCCACCTCTGGCAAGCGAGGACGCCTGGGCATTGCTGGTCGCTTGGCTCGTCGGTGCTCTCAGTCCGACCGGACCCTACGCAATCGCAACCCTGACCGGGCCGCCCGGTGCGGGGAAGTCCACGGCCGCGCGCATGCTCCGAATGCTGGTCGACCCGGCCACACCCGAGCTCCGCCGCGAGCCCCACGACGCCCGGGATGTCGGCGCCGCCGCGCGGAGCTGCCACGTGCTCGCGTGGGACAACCTCTCAGGTATTCGGCCGTGGCTCGCCGACGCGTTGTGCTGCCTGTCGACTGGTACAGGGTGGGCTGCCCGCACGTTGTTCACCAACGCGGATGAGACAGTGATCACCGGCGCGCATCCGATCGTCCTCTCGAGCATCGAGGTCCCCACTGCGCGGAGTGACGTGCTCGACCGCGCCGCGGTGGCTGTGGCCCTCGCGCGGATCGACGCCCACATCCCTGAGAGTGACGTGTGGGCCCGCTACAACGATGCCCGCCAGAGAATCCTGGGCGCCCTGCTCGACCGGCTCTGCGGGGCCCTGCGCGAACTCCCGATCGTGCGGCGTGACCCGCCCCGCCATCGACTCGCAGACTTTGCGGCACTTGCGGTCGCCGCTGAACGCGGGGCGGGCGACCCTCCCCGTATCCTGGCCGCGCTGGCCGACGTGCGGGACGCTGGGGTTGTAGAGGCTATCGACGGCGCCGCCATCGGGCCGCCTCTGCAACGGTTCATCGAGAGACTGCGTGTCGACGGCGCTCGCGGGGAACTCTGGACCGGCACCTCCGCCGAGCTGCTGGCCGCACTGGCCGCCGAGCTGCCCGACCCAGTGAAAGCCCCACGTCAGTGGCCCAAGTCGCCACGGGCGCTGTCCGGCGCTCTCGCCCGCCTCAGCCCGGCCCTGCGCGAGGTGCTACGCGTCACCGTGGACCGCCCCCAACGCGCGGCAGGGAGCGGGCGCCGTCTGCTCCGCCTACTCGACGCCGACGGGTAGCGGCACAACCGTCACGACCGTCACGTTCGTCACCTGCCACGGCGCGTCGCCGCCCGGCGGTGTGACGATCACGAGCGCCGGAGAAGGCAACCGTCACGACCGTCACGGCCCACCCCGCATGGAAACTGAGGTTGTGACGGTCGTGACGGTCGTGACGGTTGTGACGGTCGCGCCGGTGGCGCCGTAGTCCGCGCTGGTAGGGGCGACCCAAGCGCAGCATCGCGCGAGCGTGCGTTGGGCGCGGACGAGGTGCGCAAGCGGTGGGCCGCGCGTCATATCGTTACTGATTGCTACACCCTGGTAGAGTGGCAACATGGCAACGAGAGACTTGATGGACATCGACGAGGCTCGTAATCGGGCTGTGCCGTCTGGTGAACAGGGCGACGTCCTCGAATACGCACCGCTCATCGTGGCCTGCGCGGAGGCGCTGAGGGGCGCGAACCTCCGGGTCGCGAACCTCGACGGCGCTGACTTCCGGGTCGCGGACCTCCACAGCGCGGACCTCCACGGCGCGGACCTCCGGCGCGCGTGGCTCGTGGGCGCGGTGCTCGAGGACGCGGACCTCAGGGACGCGGACCTCCAGGGCGCGTGGCTCCAGCTCGCGGACCTCGGCGAGGCGAACCTCGAGGACGCTGACCTCCGGCGCGCGAACCTGAGGGGGGCGAAGCTCAGGGTCGCGAACCTCAAGGGCGCTGACCTCGGGGGCGCGGACCTCCGGGGGGCGGACCTCAGGTTCGCGAAGCTCAGGGTCGCGAACCTCGAGGGCGCTGACCTCCGGGGCGCGAACCTTAACCACGCGAACCTCGAGGACGCTGACTTCCGGCGCGCGAACCTCGAGGACGCTGACCTTAGCCTCGCGAACCTCAAGGGCGCTGACCTCCGGGGGGTGGAGCTCGGGTTCGCGAAGCTCAGGGTCGCGAACCTCGACGGCGCTGACCTCCGGCGCGCGAACCTGAGGGGGGCGGAGCTCCGCAGCGCGAACCTCGACGGCACTGACCTCCGGGGCGCTGACCTCCGGGGGGCGGACCTCGGGTTCGCGAAGCTCGACGGCGCTGACTTCCGGGGCGCGAAGCTCGAGGGCGCTATCCACCCGACGGGCGGCGACTGGTGAGATGAGGCTGACCAGCCGTCACCACCAGGTTGCCGAGCACATCGCGTGCGGCGAAACCTACGCGCAAGCTGGGCGGCTGGTAGGTGTCAGCCGTACAACCGTCATGCGCTGGATTAAGGCGGTCGGGTTCCGCGAGCTCATCGAGTCGAAGCAGACCGAATCTCTCGAACCGCTCACGCGTGCGCGGCAGATGTTGCACGCGGCTGTGCCCGACATGGTCCAGACCCTGGTCGACGTCGCAGGCGACACCAGCGCCCGCCCGTCAGAGCGCATCAACGCCGCTACCGCCGTTCTCGACCGTCGTCCTCCGCGAAAACCTCATCCTCCTGCTGTACTTGACTCTCCGGGGCCAGCTCGCGACACGACGCCCATGCTCAAATCGCTCATCGCGGTCCTCTCCGCTGTCCGCTCATCCACTCGATCCAGGTCGGACCTGCTCATCGAGGTGACCGCACTTCGGCACCAGCTCGCCGTCTACCAGCGCCAGGGAGGTCGACCGAAGCTCACGCGGCGTGACCGGCTCTTCTGGATCTGGCTGCGTCGCCACTGGTCGCGTTGGCGGAAGGCGCTCGTCATCGTCCAGCCGGAAACGGTCCTGCGCTGGCACCGGGAGGGCTACCGCGCGTACTGGCGTCGGCGGTCACGCAAACGGCCCGGTCGCCCGCGCATTCCACGTCGCCACATCGAGTTCATCCGTCACATCTCGTCCGACCACCCTGAGTGGGGTGAGGACCGGATCGCCCTCGAAATGAAGCTCAAGTTGGGCGTCGACCACGCGGCGAGCACCGTCCGCAGGTACATGGTCGAGCGCGGCGGCCCGCGCCCGTGTTCCACCTGGCGGCAGTTCGTGAGTTCCCATGCGCACGAGTTCTTCGCGCTCGACTTCGCGACGCAGGTTCTTTGGAACTTCGAGGTGCGCTACGTGCTCGTCGTGATGGCGCTCGACACGCGGAGGGTCGCCCACATCGCGGTGACCGCGTCGCCGAACCTCGAGTGGCTGAAGCAGCAACTCCGCGACGCGTTCGGGTGGGACGACACGCCCCGATTCCTGCTGCACGACAACGACGGCATCTTCGGACAGTTCGGCCACACGAGGCTGGCTGGTGGCCGCCGCGTCCGGTGCGCGCTCGACCTCTGGCTGGCGAACGTAATGGGCGTGCGCGGTGTGCCTACGCCATACGGAGCGCCGAACGCGAACGCCCACGTCGAGCGGTTCATCGGCACGCTCCGGCGCGAGTGCATGGACCACTTCATCTTCGCCTCAGAGGCGCACCTGCGGCGAACGGTCAGCGAGTTCGTCCGCTACTACAACGAGGCACGGCCACATCAGGGTATCGATGCCATACCGGCCGGTCTGAACTGCGCACCGCCGTTAGTTGGGGAGGGGACCGACCTGGTCGCCACGCCCGTTCTCGGCGGCCTGCATCACGACTACCGCCTCGCGGCGTAGCCGACCGCTGGATCTCCCGACTCTCGCTGCTCCGACGCCACCGGTGTGTCCGGCATTCGTCCCAGACCGCGACTGGGCGCGGAACCGGTGTCGCGACGCCCCAGCAGGCAGATGACCACCGTCTTCTCACATCCGAATCCTCAATCGGGGTGCGCTCCAGGCCCAGCAGCCGCGGGCGGATGGAGTTTTCGCGGAGCACGACCTTCGACGCCGCCCTTCTCGTGCGCGCCCTCCTTGCCCGGCCGGCAGAACTCCGACTCGAAGTGGATAGAGATTTCAAAGCCCATTTTGTACTTGTAAGAAGGTACATTGTGCGACGTCGACGTACACGTGGGCCATCAAACCACCTGAGAAGCACGCCGCCAAGCACGGCGGATCGAAGAAGCGCAGGAGCTGGCGCAAGCTGCATATCGGTGTCGACGGCCACGGCTACATCGTGGCGTCCGAACTGACATCGAGCAACGAGGACGATGCCGACGCTGGTCGCGCAGCTCACGGCGTCGATTGCCCGCTTCACCGCTGACGGCGCCTACGACACTGAGGCGGTGTACGACGCGGTGGCTGGGAGCGGCACGCCGGACATCCGGCTCGTGGTCCCGCCACGACGGACCGCGACGCGGACACCTTCGGCTCCAGGCGCGTGGGCGCAGCGCGATGCCGCCGTTGCGAGTAGCGAAGAAGTCGGGCGGCGCGCGTGGAGGAAGGAGGCGGGCGCGAATCGGCAGGCTCGTGTCGAGAACGCGATGTTCAGGTTGAAGCAGACCACCGGCGACCGGCTGATGGCGAGGAACTTCGAGGCGCAGAAACGAGAGGCGGCGATCAGAGTGACCGTGCTCAACCGGATGCTCGAGTTGGGCATGCCGGAGTCGGTGGCGGTCGCCGCGTGAGGGCGGGATCAAAGCGAGACGCTCGTGCCGAGCTCGAGCCGTGCAACAACGCCTGGCGACGGCGCTCGCGGTGGGCGAGCGCTGTCAGGTGTGAGCTTCGGACCACATGTAAATCAATGTCGCACAATGTACCTTATGACAAGTACGGATTGGGCTTTGAAGTCCCTATCTGCTCAAGGAAGAACGTCACCATCAAGGTCTCGGTGGCAAACTGATCATCGCCGACGACTATCGGGAGGGCAGCCTGACTGCGATGACTCCAACAAACGCGATGCTCAGATCGGCCTAAGCCGAGGTGTCGCATGCTGCGCGGAGTGTCCTCCGCTCCGAAGTGACCCGATCGGTCGAAAGGGGAACCTGAAGAAGGCACTGACCCTGGAGCACAACACACGCTGACGTATCCGAGCATGGTCCTACAATCTTCTCGTCGTGGGGTGTCAAAACTCGACCGAGCCCATTCTGTCTGGGCTTGGGCTTTGAAGTCCCTATCTGCTCCCTATCTGCCCTGTTACGCTCGGCCTCGCACTCCTGGGGGGATTCCGATGCTCGCGAAGACCACGACTACTCTCGCGTTGGCCAGTCTCTGCATCTGCGCCGCGGCCTGCTCGTCAGACGACGACGACAAGACGCCGGCGGACGCCGCCGTCAAGGCTGATAACGGCACCATGGACAGCGCCATGGCCGACGGTCCCGCGGTTGACGCCGGCGCGGCTGACGGCCCCCTGGTTGACGCCGGCTCGGCTGACGGCCCTGTGGCCGACATCGCTCCAGCCGACATCGGCACGCCCGTGAACCCACTGAGCGGCGTCTGGAGAGAGCGGGGCGAGGCGGACGACTACATCTCCTACCTGCGCATCGGTGACGACGGCGCAGGCTACTACTGTGTCTTCGACCAGAAGAGCGGCACCCCGGTCTCGGCCTCCGAAGACGGGGCGTCGTTGGACCAATCGGTGGTTGAGTTGGCGGACGACGGCGAGAGCTTCACGAGCACCGACGAAGAAGAGGGCTTCACGAGCACCTACGACCGGGTGGGCGACGACGAGTATCCGGAGTGCTGCCAGAGCGAGGAGTTGGAGCCCGAAGCCGAAGACTACGTATGCCCCATTCAGTACAACGACGGGACCATCGTCTGTAACGAGCCGGGCGACTGTCCCGACGAACAGAGCTGCAACGACGAGAACAACTGCGAGTAGCCGAGCTGGACTGCTCGCGCGTCCGCCGACCGTGCAGTTGATGTTCCTCACTGCCAAGAATGGGGTGCCAACCACGTGGATAGAGATTTCAAAGCCCATTTTGTACTTGTAAGAAGGTACATTGTGCGACGTCGACGTACATGTGGGCCATCAAACCACCTGAGAATACGCGGACGAGCCCCTACCTCCACTTCGTGAGGACCATCAAGGACGAGTGCCTGTCACGGGCGTTGTTGCACGGCTCGACCTCAGCGCGCGATCTCCCGCTTCGACCCGGCGTCACCCAACCACCACCGACTGCGGCATGCCCAAGGCGAGCATCCGGTTGAGCACGTTCACCCTGATCACCCGTGCTCCGCGAAAACTCCATCCGCCGCGTGGCGAACCTTGACGAGCGTCGAGTGGCGAAATCGAGTCTGGCCCAGTCAACGAGTCTTCCGTCGATGGCCCTGCCTCATACCGCCCGCTCCCCGGCCAGCCCTGGAGCGCAGGCTCCCGTCAAGGGAGCGAACAGCACGGCACCTAACACACGACAAACGCCATCCGCTTCGCGGACAGCGTTTGTCGGGACTGTGTTAGGTGCAATGCCACCCGCAGCAGATCTGTGTTGGGATCGCCGCCCGTCCAGGGCGGCTCCAATTCCGCCTTCTCTCGGACCGCTCGCCACCCCGCCAACCGTGTCTCTTCAGACTGG
>PVBE012330865.1_pt1 | contig 10961 bp, 11 predicted proteins | sample 1631181 | NCBI WGS metagenome assembly PVBE01 (sample SAMN08397723, study PRJNA350692) | Marine metagenome, whole genome shotgun sequencing project. | isolation source: water | place: Pacific Ocean | collected 2012-04 | reverse complement strand
GGTGTTTCGACATCGGATGCGTCGCCGTGGCTAAGTTTCGGGTGCGCGCAAGCCGCCGGCTTGCCCATCGCGTTGTCTGAAACGTGGGATCGTTAGCCTGCGCTATAAACCGAGTAAGCTCATCTTCTGTAGGCGTATAATTCTGGTCAGCAAAAAATTGTTCTGCTTCACTTCGTGTAACCTGTCGAGGGTCTACATAAGGATCAACTGTTCCAAGCTGTGTAGTTTGGAAATCAGGACCACCTTGGCCCGTGAATAACGCTACTTCAGACTGATCCGGTGTGTACCCAAGGCTGGCAAAGTAGTTTAACACTTCATCAGTTGTTGTCTGACGAGGGTCTACATACGGGTCAATAGTAGCAAGTTGTGTTGTCTCGGGGGTTTGCCCTGTAAACTGTTGTACTTCTGTTTGAGAAGGTCCGTACCCAAGACTAGCAAAGTAGTCTGCAACTTCGTCTGCATCGGTATAGTTTTGGTCGATAAAGTCGTCAATGCCCGCCCGCAGGACATCAGTGCTAGGCACCGGCGCAACATCTGGTGCTTGAGATATAGAAGGTGCAGCGCCTACAAACCGTTGTATATCCGCAGAAGAAGGTACAAATGGAACGCCCGCTGTGTTTTCAGAGAACCCAGACTGCACTTCACCGAGCGTGTTGTAGCTGTTGTCGTTAGCAGCGTTAAGTATGTCTACAGCGGTGTTAAACCTATACACACCATCAGGATCTTGGGCTACGTCTATGGTGGTCCCGTCAAACTGATAGTTCGGATCGTACCCAAATACTTCTCTAATCTTAGTCTCACCAGCAGCACGAACTTCTGGGTTAGACGACCCAGCGTCATTGGCAGCTTGGTTTATCGTAGGATTAAGGTTTACAAGCGCGTTACCCAAAACGTTGTTTGTATTGTATACGTATGGTGGTCCTAGTCTTCTATCATCCTCTAACGATAGTTCCCCCGGTTCCGGTGTAGGGCCGGTGTCTGTCGGACCTGTACCCGTTGGACCTCCACTTGGCGTATCAAGCGGTGACGGAGGTCTGGGTTCTCCTCCCGAAAGTGCGTTGTACACGCCGCCTGTAGCTACAATAGAAGTGGACGTACCAGTACCTGCCAACGCTCCTAACACAGAGTTTGCGGTTAAGAGGTTACCTAAATCATCGTACGCCCCGCCCGGCTTAAACAGCTCGGAATCGGGGTTTATTTCGTTTACAGCTTGGTAGTTAAAGTAGGCAGACGCACCTTCTTCTACCCCTTCCGAAATACCTTCACCTACAATACCGGCAGCTTTTTTAGTTAGGTTACCGAGGGCGTACTTCATCTTTTGCCCGCCAACAACACTCGACACAAGCTTGTCACCGGGATCAAACACACGACCGATTGTGCCTTCTATGACCGCTGCCACAAGGCCGTTAGTTATAGCATATTCCTGCGCTCTAGCTGACGCTGCCTCCGGTGTCATCCCCGGCAACTTCATCAACTCATCATAGGTTATAGCATACGTTTCGCCCGCAGTAGCACCAGCAGTCTCAAGCACTTGCAGGCCCGCGTTCGATCCCCACGCAGCGCGACCACCCCATTTTTGAGAGACTTGTTTAACCGTCTCCTCCGCAAACTCTTTGCCTGCTTTCCTACCAATGTACGCTCCGCCTCTAACTCCGGCTTTAACTGCTGTGCCTATACCACCAGAAGCGACTAATAACGGTAGCTCTTGTATAACTTCTTTAGCTATTATTTCTCTCAACACCACGCTTCGGTATTTAGGATCAAGCAGTCCTTCACCAATAGCTTCAAGAGTTCCTACAATACCTTCAGCACTTTGATAGCTTTTGTTCCACTCTTTTACTAAATTATTATACTCTTCCGGCTGTGTGGCTGTAGCAATACCAATCATTGCCTGAGTAGCTTTACCCAAATTGGTTGTTCGGGCGTCTATGGGGTTATATCGGCTGTTGCGGAAGAAACTAACAATCCCGTTAAAACCACTTAGTAGCTCCCCACCAGCGCCCAGTACAGTACCAGCATTCTTGCGGACTCCATCTAAATCACCTACATCAATCCCGTACTCTTCCTTAATTTTGGTTCTGTTAGTGTCTAGGTACTCAATAGTATCTTTAACACCTACAGAAAAATCTACAAGGCTGCGAGAGAAGAAGTCTAACTTGCTATACTCTTCTTCGTTTAGTTCTAGCTTGCCCGCAGCGTCTATTGCTGCAACAGGATTTATCTTGGCTACTTCAGTTAGTGTAGGTGGCAGCGGAGAGACAAAAACTGGGTCTCTTGACATATCTATGCCCCACCACCCGTTGCCCACCGCGTTTGATATGAACTTCACAGAGATTCCGGCGGGGGGATCCGCTGTATAGCTTACAGTGCCATCAGGCAGTACAACTCCGCCAGCCGCTAACCTTTCTAACTCTGCGCCACTTTCACTATCTAGCACAATGTATTGGTTTGTAGTCGGGCTGAATACTGTACGAGTTTTGGTGTTAAACCTTGGATTAAATGCAGGATCAGTCCAATTTATGTCTTCGGTTGTAAATTGAAGGGCAGGTTGTCCACCACCGGACACAGAAGCCGCATACTGAAGTGACCTATTTACAGCAACTAAACGAGCTTTACCCGAAGCTATGTCAGCATCTGTAGTGCCGGGAGCTTTGGCTATTGGTTCAGCTACTGCCTCTACCGCGCTCCAAGATAGGTCAGGAGCGTCGTTAATATAAGTGTTTATAGCTGCTGTAGCTGGAGTAAGAGTTGGATCTGCAGACAGATTAAGATTTTTGGCTGCTTCTAAATTGTCTCCGATAGCTGTTTTCGCTGCGGCTACAATACCATCCTGTAGCGCCATCATACCTTCTAGATCACGGTATTTCTTACCCTCTTGAGAGATTACTAAGTCTCTAATCCCCGGATTTTCTCTAAGCGCACTATCTATCCGCGTGTCAAGCTCTTGTCTGCTTACAGGATTCGACCGACCTGTAGCGAGCCAATGCCCGTGAGCATCAGCGTTAGGTGATAGATTGTTTAGCTCTCGGTATTCTGCTTCGTTAAAGGTGCCTTTCGTTATTGCTTCTGTAAATCCTTTATTAGCCACTACATACAGAGGCTCAACAGCTTGATCCAAATATTCTTGGTCTGTAAACAACTTCTCTTGCGCCGCAGAAAGTTTTTCCGTTTCCGCGTTATACAAGAGCACTTGATTATCGTACTGGGGGCGAAGTTGGGCTAACGGCTGATTTACTTGCTCTTCGTATGCGTCACTCCACGTTCTAAGGCGTTCAAGAGCTTGCGCCCCCGCTGCAGAACCGCCACTATTCTGATAAGTATCTCTATCCCGCTTCCAATCTTCATAGCCGTAGAAACCTATACCCTCGATATTAACCTCTCCGGCCCTGAGAGCATCAGCTTGGTCTATCGCCAAATTAACACGTTCAGCGGCTGCATCGACTAGAATTGATTGTGTTTCTACCTTGCCCAAAGCCTCTTCATATGCAGCCGTACTACCCGCTATGTTATCGAAAAGGCGTTCTAGACCTCCATCAGTAATATCGTCTACAGCTTTACTAAGGTCTTCTTGGAACACACCAGAAAGGCTGGCTTTATATGCTTCGTATGGGTCTGCGCCCGTATAAGCTGTCCTAGACACATCACTTATAACTTTAGCTACCTGTGCCGCAGACTTATCAGATATACCTGTAAGGTCTGCAAGTGCCGACGACGTGGCTCTTGATGCGATGGCAGCGGATGTAACTACAGCGGCTAGTTGTTCGTCTTCCGGTAGTTCGCCGGTCATAGCCAAGCTAGATATGCTTGCCCCGGCAGCACTTGTTATTACGTCTTGTACTATTTCCGGTATTGAGTCCCAAGTATCAACTATATCAGCTAGCTCAATACCAACAGACTCCGTTGCAGCGTTGAAGTTGTCTACAAATTCGCTGCTTTCAAAGTACTCCATCCCAACATCGGCGGTTCCATACCCGGTGCCGTCAACGGCAACTTCTGCCTCACTAGCCGCTATACCTGCTCGTATGTAAGACCCAGCTTCTGAAAAAGAGGCACGCCCAGCCCCACTAGCAGCGCCCATAAGGGCAGCGTTAAATACATCGCCTCCGGTAGCTGCTGCTGTAATCACGCCCCGAGTAGCTCCGGCAGCGGCCTCTCCGGCTATTCTACCTGCTACTTCACTACCAACGGCGCTGCCTACCTCCCCCCCAACGGCTTCACCTACCATAGGCCCAACTTTACCGCCTACATAAGACGCGGCTACCGCGAGAGCTATGTCCTTTACATCGCCGCCTTGTGCGGCTGTACTTGCACCAACTATAAGAGGAACCGCCCAAGCATTTCCAGTAGCGACAGCAGCAATAGTAGCGATAGTTGTTAGGGGGTCGTCCAGCATCCCTTCGACAACGCCGCTAGCCACATCAATGATAGGCTCAAGGATCTCCTCTACAGCGAAATCTACGACATCTTCTATTGCGTCCCCGACCCATTTAACGGGGGCTGAGACAATATCTACTACAAAACCCATCTAAGAAACCCTCGGTATCGGATCATTGCCGAGTTTGAAATATGATACGTAGCTGCCGTTAGCTTCTTGTCCTATGTATATCCTACTATCAGTGTTGTTTTTGAATACTCGTTGCATTATTTGAAGTAATTTTAATATTTCTGACCCAGTAAACGAAGTACTGTAATGAGTTATACCCTTTTTCCGTAAGTACTCCATATACTCAAGGCAGTTATTAAGGTAATTTTTACCTGTATCTACATTAAAGGCACGCCCAACCATTTTGTTTTTGTTAGCTCCTACACCGCGGTTTGCCAAAAACACAGTATTACCAAACTGAACAGTATCAGCAGTATCAAGCATACCTTCTTTGGCAACTATTGCTAACGCAGTAGCAATAGGAGTGTCACCAGCACCAATCTGGTCGAGAGTTTTCGTTATAATCTCGCCGCTCTGTAGCTGCTTATCGTTACTGTTTATGGTTTCCATTCGAGCCATACTAAAACTACCCAATCTCTAGGAAACTAGCGACCACGTGCAGCCTGTTAGCTGTAGCTGCAGTAACTTTTAAGATCTCACCTTCTGTAACTACTAGCGGTGCGGTCAACAACTCTATCGTGGTATTCGCTCCTACTGCTTTCACCTTAAACAAACTAAATACAGAAGCACCGTTAGTAAGCGTAACAGTTATAGTATCCGCATTACCAGAATCTTCAGATACTAATATAGACTTAAATATAGCGGTAGTAGCCGTAGGGCACGTGTACAGAGTAGTTACACTCGTAGCCGTAAGATCTAGTTTAGCGTTTTTATAGTTATTAGCCATTAGCTCATAAACCACGCTGTAGACTCTGAGTATTCTTGTCTCAGAGCATCTTTGAGTGTGTTATCTATCTGGTTGAAGTACAGCCGCAGTGTCTCGTTGTTTTGGCTAAAGAACCCCGAATCATACTCTTCTGGAGCAAATGACAAAGGGGGCGATACAAAATCCATACTCGTCTTAAAAGTTGATGACATTACCGTCTCCCATCAGGCCGCGTATCCAGACGGGGAGAACCCAACTGCCACTGCACTCCTGCCGCAGTAGACTCAACCTTAATAGACATCTGTCTGCCGCGCACGCGCATATCAAGCTGGCTGGTATACTTCTCTACAGGAGAGGTGGCCGATCTTGTAATTGCCCCGCTGCTGTTACCTCCTTCTGAATTAGGGCTGTTGTAGCCGGAACCAGAGTCCTGAAGTGGAAACAATGACAACGACGCTGCGGGAGAATCTGCTGTAGACCCATCAAAAGTGATGTCCGGTAGCACCTTGGACACAAGACTAAACCTGTGACCATCTTCTATGTCAAACTCTGCAGAAGTTATATACGAGCTAATCGCGGTAGTGGTTGCTGTCTCGTTGTCGTCAATCCCTTCCTCGTGATTGACTAGGTTATTGCTATAAGTAGCAGCTACCGGAAAATCCCGCATACCAGAATCCAACCAAGCAGTCCTAGCTAGAGTGCCATAGTACCAAATCTTATCCTGATGGTTGTAGATAACATACCGATCTATCGTTTCAGAATCACTTGAGCAGTAAAACCACCAGATTTCGTGGTACTCTTCGTTTGTGCCAGCAAATATCTGATCTGTTTGCAGGGTGTTAAAATCGTTAAATACGTGCCGCAATAGATCGCACTTCAGCGTTTGGACCCTGCTGCCATCTGAAGTGTAGAACTTGTCTTTACCCATCCAGTAGGAAGCCCCGTTAGCATAGGCTACCGCCTTATCAGAAACTATGGATATGTTCTCACCAACAAGCTGTGCGCCCCAAACTATCTGCCCCCCAACATACTGCAGGCTATACATAGCGGTGTCAGTCCATACGTTCACCGCCTGTCGAGCTTGGTGAGCAGATACTATCTCCGAACCTCGTGATAACCGTAAACTACCGGCTTGGTTTGTTGCGGAGGGGGTCCAATTCAAGACATCTTCTTGGTCTGACCAACGTATGAGCATAGGGTCTTGGGTTGTTGTGCTAATAATGTTCGGGCCAAAACAGAAAACAAACCGGTTTATGTCGGAGACAAGGATGAAGTTCTGGATCGTCGGTACGTCAGAAGCGCCGCCAACACCCGACAACAGCACAGCGCGTGTAGAAACCCCGTTCGTAGCGTCCCATTGGTATATCTGACCACCTTTTGGGCCAAATATGAGGTCTTCCCCAAAATTAGATTGGGTCCACGTACGCAGAGATACAGTAGAGGTGCCGCCGGAACTCCATGTGCTTTCCCCCCACGAACCAGCGCCCCAACCATTAAGAGGCACTGCTGAGTCCGTACCTACGTTTATCTGATAGGCGGCATCAGTAGCTGACCCGCCGTTGCCTGAATCAGAAGCGTTAGCTGCTACAGAAGAAGTTATAGTGTATGTGTTGACACTGGGTACAGTTACAATCTCGTACTCTTGGTTTAGTACGTCTGCTGTTATAGCGCCTCCTAAAGACACCGCACTGCTAAAAGTAACAAAATCACCTACAGCCGCACCGTGGGTATTGTCAGTAACAGTCAGTGTAGTAGAGCCGTTAGTAGCCGCGAACGTAGCTGCGTTGGTAGTAGTTGCTCTAATCGGGGTAACGTCATAGTAGACACCCCCCTGCTCCAAATAAAATTTCTTGCTGGTGCCAATACCGGTTAGTTTCTGCCCTGCTAAAGTAAGCCAAGCCGATAACGATCTACAGATACCTACAAACGTATTACCGGATATCCTGCTCCAACCTCCTATTTTCTCGGGGAAGTTTTGCCTGAAACGGACTTTATCGCAGTCGTACCAACCACCCTCAGAAGAATACCTTGTAGCTTCCTTGTTTATACCCGGCTTAAACTCTAATTTCCTAAACGGCATTTATGTCTCCCCATACGCGGGTATAGAAGTTGCCTGTATAGTTACGCTGGTCTTTAGTTTAAGATCCGCCCCGCAATCCGCGCACTTGGCAGCAGTTAACTCTGCGCCATCTAAATCATAACCACAGGCAGCACACACTATCTCTATATTATGAGAAGATACCACTGTGCCGTCTGATAGTTGTTCCGCGTCTACTTCTTTTTTCATGCTAACACTTCCATACGCGCAATCAACCTACCGCTACGTTCTGGCAGTTGCACATGCCACCTGCTATCCTTCATCTGTCGTGCGGCCTCCGCCCAATCAGCGGCCCCTACAGCAGCAATAAATTTTACAAACTTGCCAAAACGCGGTCGGCCAAGGTTAAACATCATATTGGCGATTATAAGCTGCGCTTCCTCTGGCAGTGCGTCAAAATTTTCGAAAGCCCAATCACAATCATTAAGAACGGTTTTTAAATCTTCTTGTAGTAGTTCGTCACTACGTTCTTTCGTGATTGGAGCGCCTACAGGCCAACCGTATTCTGGGTCGGACTCACGCACCATGTGTCCTACACCGCACGTCTCATGCCCCGCCGTGCAGATGTATATGGACAACACTTCGCCTTCATCAGCGATAAGCTCAGATACGAGAGTCTCTATGTTCATTTACCTTGGCCCCGATACTTCTTCCACGAACGACGTTTGTGTTTGTTTTTTGGTTTTGAGTTCACGCCATGTCCGATGCTAGTCGCATGTTTAATACCAACCGGCTTCCATTCAGAAACACCAACACCTCTAGCTTTTACCGCCATTACTTACTCACTTTCTTGAATTTCTCAAATGTTCTAAGACCCCCTAATCCTAACATCCCCATGAGGACGGGCATCATCTGGCTCATATCCATAGCCGGAAGCTCCACAAGATGGCCCGTTTGCGCCAGCACAAAATGTAGAATCGGTGTAGCCACGTACGTCCAACATAGGGCTATTCCGCATGACCAACCGATGAATGGACGCCAGCCCGCTACGAAAATAGAACGATGAGCCGCCTCAGTCTTGTTAATATCCAACTGAGCAAGGTCAATTTTAGCAAGATGCGTAGTTAACTGCGCCTCAATCTCGCGCTCCGCTTTGGCCTTGGCCTCTTTATCCTCGGGCAGAAATCGTCCAATAACGTCTGTAACGGCAGGAAGGATACTGGGGAGCAACGCTTGGATCATCTTACTTACCTTTCGCCATATACGCAGTCATGCCCATATAGGCACCGACAACACCCGCTTGACCTATATAGAACAGCCCAAATAGATCAGATAACGCTTTGATCCTCGCGTCTGGAAAAATAGGTAAGAAAACAGCGGCAGTAAAGAATAGCATGGAACCCATTGAAACCCAAGCCATTCTTCGTTGAGCGTCTGCTTTCTCATGTTTAGATAAGGCATCCACGACCGCAAATTCAGAATCTGACACTATGCCGTCTCCGTCTAGATCTAGCTCGTTATAAGCACTGTTTTTCTGTAACTTTTTCTGGGCCATCTTACTTCCTCAACAAAGGATTATCTAAAGCGCGTTGTAATTTATTATCTTGCCTCTTCTCAAATGCGTCCAGTTTTGAGTCAACACCGTTTATTTTAGCGTCAAAACGCGCTGATGCCGAGGAAACAATGTCACGAATGGTCTTTTCAGCCTGTCTCAACGCCTCTCTCGTCTCTGCATCCAACACTCTAGAGCGTTTATCTACGCCAGAAATGCCGGAATACAGTTTGGTGGCGTCATCGCGCACATCTTGACGTGTATCGCGCACAATTTCTTGTATTTCCTGCGTTCTGTCCCTTAAAGAAGACATTTCTCCGTCTAAAACCACCATTTTTTCATTCAAAACAGCTAGTTTCTTGTCAAATCCGCTCAAATCAGGCGCAGAATACGACGAAATCTTCTCTTTCATGTCCATATAGTCTTTATAGACCTCAAAAGCGCCGTATAAACCACCAATCAACGTCGATAACGCCAAAAGAGCGGCTACCATCTTGCCGCCTTTGAACTTTACGCCTGCAAATTCAACTTCGGCCATCTATTTTCTCCATTCAAGTCCGAGAAAGGCTTCATGGGCCGCGTTTGAGGCACCAAACACTTGGTAATCCTGCAGCGGGTTAGACAAACTACGGTTATCCGTCAGGGATTCTTTCGGGAAAAACCCTTGCGTGTCTTGCAAAGCGGGACCAGTAGCGATCTTAGCCCCAATCATGTTCATTACAACCAAAGTGGTGGTCTGAGACGCCGTATTGTACCGTTGACTCGGTGCGATCTTCTTTACAACCTTCTGGGCAGCGGCCTTCACCTTCTCCTGTCGCGTCTTTGGTTTAGGTGCAGGGGCTTCGGCCTGTGGACTACTGTCTGTTTCCGGTTGTTCCTGCTCTGCTGCCTCTGCTACAGGCTGCTCTTCAGGCTGTTCTTGACGTTGAGGTTCTTCAGAAGCACTCTCCTGCGGTTCAGGTCTGGGTGCTGCTTCCATTTCAGCTTCGATCTCAGCTTCTGCCTGTGCTTCTTCACGGCGTTGTTCCGGTTGCGGCGCTGCAACAGGCTGGATCGTTGGCGGCGGAGGTGCTTCGGGTGCCGGAGGGGGCGCTATGCTTGCCTGCATGGGGGGAGGAGGTGGTGCTTGCGGCGAAGGCGAGGGAGCCATAGGTTCAAGTGGTGGGGGTGCTGGAGGGGGCGCTACGGCCACTTGAACCTCATGGCGAGCAATCTGATCTAAGATCTGCTGCTCAACTATATCCTGATACGTAAATGTAATGCTAGGATCTGAGAATTTAGGACCGAAAAATCCAGAGTGAAACCCGGCATCCACGCCGAATAACTCAAGCTCCCCCGTCAATACGCTAAAGCTGTTTTCCGCAACGGTGTCTTCAAAGCTAAACGTCCTAAGACCGCTAAAATCCAGTTCAACCTCGCGCTCAAACTTCTCTACAACGGTGCTTTCATTGTCGAAAAGCGAAACGGTAAGGCGAAATATGTCTCGGCAGTCGCTGCCCTGCGTAATGCTGGTGCAGGTAGCAAGGACCGCGTTCGACGGGTGACTGTCCACGGTCACTGAACTATCCAGAGTGAAGCCGCGTTGTACCTCGGCCTCGGTCAAAGGAACATCGAAGCTGCTGGTGTAAGTTCCACCGCCAGCCGTGGCGTTGCCCGTGCAAAACTCGCCGGAGCTACAGCCTCTCGCAGAACCGGCTGACGTTGTACTGCCGCTGGTGCTGAATTGAGACATGCTAGGAACGACATTGTCCGTGGTCAATGTCTCCGCCGCAGCAGTCGAACAGAACAGAAGAAGAGCTAAAATCCAGCGCATCACTCGTACTCTTGCAATTCTTCAACAATATGTTCCGAGGCTTTCGCGGCTTTCGCGGCTTCCGCAACACGGATCAAGGAACCTTCCGGCGCTCTGTCTGGTTCTTTTAGCCACTCTTCTCTAGCTTCATCACCGATCTTACCCTCAAACGGACACGGCGTACCTGCCATCCATAAAGCGTCCCACACACGAACTTCTTGACACAACAAACTAATCCCAGCGACTTTCAGGCCCATGCCGTACACGGCC
>PVBE011191515.1_pt1 | contig 10962 bp, 15 predicted proteins | sample 1631181 | NCBI WGS metagenome assembly PVBE01 (sample SAMN08397723, study PRJNA350692) | Marine metagenome, whole genome shotgun sequencing project. | isolation source: water | place: Pacific Ocean | collected 2012-04 | reverse complement strand
CATACACCAAAGATTAGAAACATATTCATATATTCTTTCAGCCATTTCATCATTATCAGAAAAGGCTTTCGCCGCTCTCATAAAAGCATCTTGAGGTGAGTGCTCATCAGGTAATAAATACCTATCTTTTAATGTAGTCTTGCCAAAATCAGTTAGTAAGTTATCTCTTTCGTAATTCATTATGCTCCGTTAAATTCATCTTCGTTAAATTGTTTATCATTAGGTGTGTTGTTTGCTATATCATCAAAAAACTTTTCTGTTTCTTTATCTACTCGTTCTTCTTTATTTTTTTTAGATTGTTCGTAAGATTCTTTTAATTCATCTTGTTCTTTTTTTCCAAATATTCTATCCCAACCTTCTTTATATTTTTCTGTAGGCATATGTATCGGATTGCCAAACATATTAAGGTTTTTACCTTTTAATTTTTTATCTTTACTCATAATTTTTAAGAAGGAGAACTTACTTTAATAAATTTCTCTCTATCAATCGTCACATAATTTATATCTTTTGGTTCAAATTGTTCTATATGTTTGAACACAATATTTTTATCTAAATCACTACAAGAATAAACATCTAGTTGTAACACAGCAGGAGATTCTTCGTCCCAAGTATGTAATGCTATGTGTGATGTACTAAGAACAGCAAGACAAGTTAGTCCTCTATTCCCTTTGTCATTAACATAGTGTGCATTAGGTTGTCCTAGTCTTTTCATACCTATTGCATTAATTAATTTCTTTATCCACTTTCTAATAAAACGAATGTCTTTAGGTGGTTTATTAATTTGTGCTCTAATAATTATATGATTGTGTTGTAACATTAAATTGTTCCTTGTAAATAATTAAGTGTAACAACTATTACACCAAACCACGCAACAGCAATTAAGGTAAACATAAGAATTTTTTTTATCACAGTTTACCTTCTTTACCGAGTTTAAGTTTTATTTTGTCATCTGATTTATTATCCTCGTGTTCTAAAATTAAATCAATGTATTGTTTTGCTTTCTTTAAGTCTTCTATTTGAGCCTCTTTAGTTTTATGCTTCCATCTCCAACGACATAAATATTTGATAGCATTACCTTCAGCATACGGAATTTCATTCTGCATAATAAAGGTAATAGGTTCTATCTTAAATCTAAAATAGTGAGGTGGTTGCTTTACTTTATCTGCCATAGCTTCACCTTCCCAGTCTTCTTATTGTACTCTTTATGTCTAAGAATATGTGCAACTCTAGCTTGTTGTAAGGCTTCCTTAGCTGAATAGCCTTTAGCTTTGTATGCACCAACGACTATCTTCCATAGGTCTAAAAGGGGAACATTAGTATACTTCTTAATCAGCTTCTCAGCAGTCTTAACTCCCACACTAGGTAGCCCAGTATAACCATCAGTAGAATCTCCCGCCAACGTCTGTATCATAAACCAGTAATTAGCTAATTTTTCAGGGATTTCCTCTACAGTTTCCCCATCTCTACTAACCTTAGCAGGTATCTGTCTCATATCTTTATCAATAGAGACAATAATTCTGTCCTCAGTAGGACAAGGTTCAGTTGCTAGAATACCCATAACATCATCAGCCTCTAAGTTTTTCCACATAACTCCATTATGTTTTTCCATAATGTAATCACGCAAAGCATTTAAAACCATAGGTTTACGTCTTTGTTTACGATTGTCTTTGTAACTTGGAAGAACATCTTTACGAAAATTATTCTTATCAGTTAGAGCTACAATATAATCATCAGCTTGTAGACTTTGACCTAAGTCATCTATCTTAGCATCAACTTCAAACTTACATTGAGTTTCATCACAATGTAATGTCCAAAAGCCATCACCCCAATGAGTGTCTATTTCATTAGAGGTAGCTATCTTATATGCTAATATATCTCCGTCTATTAATAATACTTTTTTCTTCAATTTCATTTTTCCTTTCCATATTTTACGTTAAATTTTTTCTGTCAAATATTTCGGATAATGGAATCAATACTACTCTACTTCTATTACCATCACCAACGCTTTTAGTATTTTTGACATACTTTTTTGCAAGACGCTTCATTGTTTTAGTAGCAAAGATTAAAGAACAATAATCTTTATCACCATTTGCTAAACATTGTACCCAATACTTAGCTTTAGTGGAAGTAATGCCTGAAGGTTTACCATTACATTCAACCTCTATTGCAATATTACCTGTCTTCTGCCACCAATCTCTTTCTGTCTTCACTTCAACTTTATCTTCACTACTCATTCCTAAAAGAGTATGAAGTCTGTTTTCTCTTTTCTTTCCAAACTTTAAATCAAAATCAAAATCTGACTTCTTTTTTATATTTGTATTTAATGCCATATTAATGTGTTTCACTCCAATTATTGCCGATTTTATATTCACCAGTTAAAGGTAATCTTAAATTGAAATGTTCGCCAGTGCGTTTGATAGATTCTACAGCTAACTTTCCTATATCTTCTGCGTTCTCTTCAGGACATTCTACTTGGATTTCATCGTGCACCCAAACAACCTGTTGAACATCAGAATATTCTTTAACAGCTTTGTTAAACTCCACTAACCACTGCTTACAAACTAAAGCTCCTGAGCTTTGTAAAAGTGAATTGAGGGAAGCGTGGACTGAACGAATTTTAATTTGTCTTTTATCAAGACCAACTAAATATCCTCTTTCAGCCGCTTGTTGTACTTGTGATAATAACTTACTTAAAGCAGGAAGGTTATTTAAAAATCTTTCTCTTATCTTTTTAGCTTCCTTCATACTTTTACCAGTTACTAACGCAATCTTTTTTATTCCACCGCCATATAAAAAGCAGTAGTAAAATCTTTTTGCAAGGTCTCTTGAATCTAAACCTGCTAATTCTTTTGTTTCTGTATGTATATCACCATTTAAAACAACTTTAGCATATTCTCCATCATCATATTTAGACATAAAATGAGCTAACATTCTTACTTCTAAACCTGATATATCTATGCCAACTAATTTTTTTCCTTTAGGTACAGTAAATAAACTTCTACATTCTTTGCCATACGGAACTGTAACACTCGGAACTTGTCCTAAGTTAGGGTTTGTATGACTAGCACGAGCTGTTACTGTTGAATTAGTATTACAAGTGCCGTGTATTCTACCATTTATTTCATTCTTTAACCAAGCCTGAGCACCAGTTGCTAATTGTCCTATTCTTTTATCTAATAAAAAGTGTTCACATAAAACTTTTGCTTCAGGATATGGAAGACTAGCTAAAACAGTTTCATCTAATTTTGGTTTACCATCATTAGTGTATTCTAAAGGTTTCCAATTATGTCGTTCCATTAGTCTATCTGCTATGTGATGTCTTGAACTAGGATTAAAAGTTACTGTCTTTTCTTTATAAAAAGTTTCACCTTTAATATATCCTCTAGTTTTATTATTAACTTTAGGTACGAATGGTGTACGTTCTAATTTAGGTGGAAACAGTTTTTGTAATTGTTCTTCTAATTCTAAACGTCTAGCATTTAATTTAGAATATAATTTAACTGCTTCATCTTTATTAAACATAAAACCATAACGCTCTTGTTTAAATATTAATGTTGCTACTTCGTGTTCTAACTCCATAGCCTGACAAGAGTAACCTTTACGTTCTATTGCTTTGTATAACGTATCAGTTACTTCAACATCTTGAATACAATAATCCAACATCGCAGGACTGTATTCTTTCCAGTCAGTATCAAAGACTTCCTTGTAGTTACCCACCCTATGCCCCCACGCTTTTAAGCTGTGTCGTCCTATACAATTAGTAGGGAAGTCTTGTCTTTTAAAATCTCGCTCCCTTACATCAGGGTAAAGTAAACGAGTTGCTACTATTGTATCAAAAACCTTTCCTTTAGGTTTAAAGTCGTAAAACTTTTCTAGGACGGGTATGTCAAATTTAATAATGTTATGACCAACAATTAAATCCGCCTGTTCTAATTCTTTTATAGCTGTTTCATTATCTAATTTTAGTATTTCATTAGTATCAATATTCTTTAATACTATACAATGTACTTTAGTGCATTGATTTAAAAAACCATCTGTCTCTATATCAAAACAATATTTCATTTTTTAAATTTACCTTTCATTAAATCTTCTATCTCTTGTTTATGTACTGATTTGTCATATTCTCTATCTGACTTTTCTGTATTCAATTCTTTTTTCAATTTTTCATTTTCTGTTTCAAGTTGCTGTCGCTTTTGCTTTTCCTCTCTCCACATTTCTAATGCTTTTTGATATTCTGACATATTATATTCTCTTCATACTTTTAATAACACTACGAGGATAAATATTTCTATCCCCAAATTCTATTTCTCCATTGTCTGTAAAATAACTTGCAAATGAATAAACATAGTCAGAATTTTTTTCAAATATCCAACACTCAGTATGCACGTCAGCACAAGTCATCTTAATAAAATCATTTGAAGTAGCTAATGTTGAATCACCAACAATATCTTCCCAAATAATTTTATATTTGTAGTATCTTTTACCACCAATTATAAGTGGCTCACTAGGTTTCTTTTTCATTTAAAATATTATCTCCACTATTACTAAATATAACACTATAAAAATAAACATCGCTGTTACGTTTATATTATAAGGAAAATTTTTCATCAATGTAATGTATGTAGTTTAACTTCTACTCTCCACGCCGCATTTTCTCCATTCAATGCTAATTGTAATAGAGCATCTTCTAGCATAAGTGCAGTATTTTGCTTTCCACAATCTATTGTTATATTTCTTTGATATTTTTTAGCTTTGCCTACAGCTTCTAAAACATAAGCAGTCCATTGAATTGATTTTCTATTAAAATTCATCAGACAATTCTCCTTTAACTTCACTTAAACAACCAGTGTCTAAATCATAATAAAGGTTACAAGCCTTTCCAGTTTCTCCTGAAAATCTATTCTTTAATATATTTACTTGAGCAATATTATTATTTGCCTGTAAATTTCTATTCATTGAAATAATTATATCTGATAGTTGAGCTATACTTTGACTGCCTCTTAAAGCATTTAAGCCTACACTCTTACCATCTTCAAATCCTTTATCTCCCTCAGACCTTCTTAAATGGCTAACTAATATTAATCCTATACCAGTTTCTTCTACTAATGTTCTTAGTTTAGAAACAGTATAATCAATTAATTTTCTTTCATCGCTAGTGTGTTCATCACCAATAGATGATAGAGCCATATGTAAATGGTCTAACACTACAAAATCTACGTTACACGCTTTAGCTAAATATCTTATTTTTGATAATAAATTATCAGCAAGAGTGCTACCAAAATGATTGTAGAGATAAAATTTCCCGTTACCAACTGTTGTTTTAAAAGTTTTATTGAGTTCTTTCTCATCTGTCCCTTCTCGTGTTAAATGTAAAGGTTTCTTCATAGACACTCCCATAATTCCAAGAGCACTACGTTTAACGCTTTCTTCTAATGCAATATAACCTACACTAAAATCTTTTTCTAATAAATGTAATGCAACGTGTCTACAAAAAGAACTTTTACCAATTCCTGTACCTGCTGTAACAGTAACTAATTCTCCTTTTCTTAATCCGTGTGTCTTAGTATTTAAACACTCAAAAGGATAAGGAACTGTTATATAAGTATCTTCTTTTTTAATTTCATTCCATAAGTCAGCACCTAAAACTATTCCATCAGGTCTATATGATTTACTAGACCATATACAATCTACTAATTCTCTAGTCTTACCTTCAACTAACATTTCATTAGCATCTTTTAAAGGAAGACTACATATCTTAGCTTTATTAGGTGAGAATAATTTAGCACATTCAATAGCTCCTTGCTTACCTTGTTCATCTTGGTCAAACATTAGAACTACTGAATCAAATCCTTCTAAAAATTCTAGCTCTCTTTGAATATCTTTTTTAGCTCCTTGAGCTCCACTCTTTACGCTTACTACTGGAAATTTATTTGAATTAATTTTACTAACACTAAGGCAATCTATTTCTCCTTCAGTTACAATAATCATCTTACCTTTATCTCTCCAAAGATGCTGACCAAATAAACCTGATTGTCTTGCGTCCCCTAGCCATTGAAAGGTCTTATCAGGGTTTCTTAATTTTTGTGCGACTAATTTTTTATCTTTATCATAATAATTTGCTATCTGAACTGGTCTTCCAAACCACGCACCAGTTTGATAATTAAATTTTCTTACTGTGTCTAAATCTATTTTTCTTTTTGTTAAAGGAGTAAGTTCTCCACTTATAAATTCTTTACTTGTTTTTTCTTTTACTGGTTGTTCCAAATCATTTCCTCTTGTTGTTGTGTTACACGAGAAACAATAAGAGTGACCATCATCATAAACTGAATTAGCGTCTGACGAACCACAATTATTGCAGGGCGTGTGATATAAAAAGTTACTTTCCTGTTTTTCCATAAAAATTTTCCTGTTAAATATTTCCCCCTTGAGAGCTTTAGCCTCACAATTTCAATCATTTAAGATTTTCCGTTGAGTATTATATACTCTCTCAAGGGGTACAAACAAACTATCTCAGCAATTCACTTACGTTAAAATGCGGAGATAAGGAGTCGGTCATATCTCTATGACCAACTATCTTAACCTCTTTATAATCTTCTTTTAAATCACGAATTAACTCTAAAAGAGCTTCATATTGTTTAAAAGTAAAATTACAATCGGGCTTACCATCTACTGACTGTCCACCGATTAGACAGATACCAATAGAATTTTTATTTGACAATTTAACATTACTATCAACGTGAGCACCTGCGATTTGTATGTCTCTTCCATCTTGCACTTCACCTTCTCTAGTAATCACTTTGTGAAATGCACAAGAAAACAAACCTTCTTTTCTGTGCTGTATGTCAATATCCTTTACGTCAAAATTCTGTGTTGGATTAGTGTCTGAAGAATGAATAACAATATATTTAGTTTCTTTTCTGATGTTGCTCATTTACTCCATACTTTCTGATAATTTTTTTAAGAGCATTACGACAATGTTGTTCGTCCATATTATCTACATCAATCCATTCATCTTTTGATTCTGAATAGTATTGAACACTCTCTTGTTTATAAATTACTCTACCTATCATAACCACTCCTTCGGAACGTGCTTATCGGCATATTTATATCCATATCTTTCACACCACATTCCATAAGTTGTTTTTGATTTTTTACTTATCCTAGCTCTTGAATTAGAAAATATAAATCTAATATCTAAATTAGGGTATTGTTCCCTAATCAGTTTCATTTTCTGTCTATCTTGAGTGGTAAATAATCCTTTTGTTTCTATAAAAATTTTTTTCTTTGTTAAATGAAAATCAGGCGTATAGGTATGAACTTTTTGAGGCTTAGTATATTTCAACTTAGTCTTTTCAAATTCATACACTATACGATTATCTTTAAGCTCTTTCGCTATAGACTCTTCCAAGCCTGAACGAAAGCCGTATCTTAGTCCGACTTGTTTAGAAGTCAGCCTGAGTTTCCTGCGATACATTTTCTTCTGCCATAGCTTCAGGTTGTTCATAGCCATCTTTAACAGATTCAAAGCCATAACCTTTAGCGTTACTTGAGCCACCTTCAACTAGCTTAACTATTTGACAAGCTCTAAGTCTCATTGACACTCCTGCTCCTGCCATAGCAGTGTAATAAGGTATCAATTCTGCTGATACTTTCATTTCACTACCTGACCAAACATTTGCGTCAATCATAGGTTTACCCGCACTATCAAATAATGCAACTCTATTAGGTATAACCTTTCCATCTTTAGCTATAATTTTTGCCTTCGTCTTAAATTTAAAGATAATGTTTCCTGATTTTTTACCATCAATTAATTCATCTTCAAAGGGACGAGGAGCTTCTTTAATAGCTTTTCCTTTAGCTTTCTCTTTAGCAAGAGCAACGCTTTTCTTTATCTCAGCCTCAATTTGAGCTTTCAATGACTGAGCTTCCTTATCATTTATAATAAGATTAGTCTTATAATGACCAGTCTCATCAAAACGAGTATCGGGTGTTGTTAGCCACGCATATTGCGAAACTCCAACTGGTGATACTACCTTGACATAACTATTCTTTGCCATTTTTGGTCTCCTCTATTATTGTTACTAAGTAGGGGCACTTTAATGCTTTTACGCAAAAAAGAACTTACTTTCCCTCAGTTTATTTATATCTAAATCACCTTTTGAGGGTACTTCAGGTAATTTAGCTTTTAATTTATCAGGTAATTGTCTCTCAACATCTTCCCTGAACTTCGCCAGTACATCGTGATTAGAAAACATATCAATAAAGGCTTCTCTTAAACTTTTATTTAACATTTCTACATCACCCGCAGTCGTACCAAAGCTGTCGTGCACATTACAAAAATTCTTAACTCCATTTTTATATGCAACATTAACAGTTTTAATCATACCTGCGGAATCAACCGAGTGCACCACGTTAGGAGCTACTCCATTTGACATACGCAATTTATCTGTCTTATCAGTCTCAGCATTGATACGGGGTTTTATAACTTCTCCCATAAGCATAGCTTTAACTCTTTTAGACTTCATTTCAGGATAGGATTGATAAACTGGAAATCCTACTGGTGTAACCCAATGTATAGGTAATTGTTCTTTTGAAACAATCTTAGCTATATCCTGAAGATACTTCATACCAACTCTAGCTGATTTTAAATTGTCCCCTATGCTATCCCAAATGACACTAGCCAAATAAGAAGCGGGTCTAAATAAATCATCAACGAAAGGGTGTTTTTCTCCTTTGTCTTGTCTCTTGGTTAAATCTTCTATTACAAAGTCCGTGCAAGAGTATCTTGTTGAGCCATAACAAATTGTCATAATACTTCTTTTAGTAGTAGAACGCTTAACTCCATAATTTAACCACTGCTGAGCATAAGGTCTATCTTCTGAAGCGTGTACTCTTAACTTTGTATTAACAGCGTCAGCAACTAATTGATAAATGTCTTGAGGTGTATCTGACGGAAGTAAATTAACTAACTTACCCGCAACACTATCTCTTAACATTAAAGAATATAATTGAAGACCATTACAGCTACCATCAACATTAACTGGTAAATGAGATATAAACTTTTCGTTTATTCCTCTTGATTGATAACGTCTCCACTCATCACACCACGCCAAGAATTGAAAACTATTAGAAGCATCTTCCCATTCTCTATGTCTAAAAGGGTCTTGAGCACAATTAATTATCCATTGTTCATTATCATTAACCCATTTAACTCTATCTTCTAAAGATACTTTATCATTTCCATACATATTAGCTCCGTGTACTGCTAACCAAAACTCTCCTCTATTCTCAGGAGTTATTTCTTTACCATTAGCAAATACAAGTAATGCTTTCGCTCCACCAATACTTTGATAATTTAAAAATGCGGGGACACAATAAGCTCTTCCTCTAAAATCAAATTGTAAAGGATAATATAATGTCGCATAATCTTTAAACTTTTGAGCTAACCAAATTATTTTAGCATACAATAATCTTTTAGAAAACATACGAGCATTTTCAGTATGAGCAATAACGGCTCTTCTCTTCCAATCTTTTCTTGAGTCTTTATTTGTCTCTATGTCGTGAGGTTTATTTGGTATATCCAAATTTCTATTAGGTGGCATACCACCGATAGAGTCCCCATTGTCCCAAGCCTTTTGCATAACATTTAAAACAAACTTATTAACTTTAAAAGGTGTACTTTGCATTATATTGATTGCACTATAAACTTCAGGCATATCAAAATTTTCAAGCTCTCTCTTAAATTTTTTATTCTTTTGTTTAACCAAATCTAACTCAGGTAATTCCTTAGTCCAATATCCGCCCCCAACTACTGAGCTCCACATCTTAGGTTGTAAAACTGTTGGAAGATACTCAGGATTCAAAAGCTCATTAAAGCTATTTCTATTCTTAATCCATTCTCTAGTTTTAAGAGTCTGTTTAATAATCTTAGCTTTTTTATGATTGATAGTTTCCATACCAATTTCAATTAAACCCGTTGAGATAATTAATAACTCAATTAGTTTTAAGCCAACGTGCAATTTCTCAGGTGTAGTCCACTCTTCCCATCTAACTATTCCACGCTTAGCACTTTCTCTTAGCTTACGTCTTTTATAAGTATAATTCCAAGACCTTTTGTCTAAATCTTGTTTAACAGCTTCATATAGCTCAGGGTTTAAAAACTTAAAATTCTTTAAAGCTATCTCAGTTTCAATCTTACCACCAAGACTAATACAAGTAGCGGTTAAAGGTTTATATTGTGTAATTGTATTGATTATATGTTTGCCCGTGATTAGAGCAAGTATTTCAGGTGAGACTTCGCATATCTTAACAAATGCTATAGGTGGTTTTCCTATAGTCTTCTTAGATGTTTCTTGTATATACTCAGCTATCGCATTGGCTAAAGGTCTGATTGTGTTAGCTACCATAACTTTACCATAGCTCGTAACAGACTCTTCCTCACGCTCAACGTGAGAGACTCGTCTTTTGTTTGTTCTGTGTTTGCCTAGCTCAGCCATTTCTTTTTCGTGTTTTAATTGGTCTGAGTATTTAGGCATTATTTCTAATAATGTCTGTTTATTATCCATATATTATATAAACTCCTATAAGTTATTGTGTTTATGTTTTTGGCTTCTACATACGGGCACTTTAATATACTTTGCCGTCTAGTCGCCGTCTAGTCTTTTTACTTAAAAATAAAAAAAAAATAAGCTCGGGAGTACCCCGCTAGGTATACCCCCTATCTCATAAGTATGAGCTCTTACTTATCAGAATTTCTTAAACTTTATATAATATTAAAAGTCTTCTATTATATTCTCGTTTCCAATGATTTAACTGAGCCAAAGCAAAAGCGGGTGCTGTTTTTACATAAAGCCGTCTAGTCTCTATTGCTTTTGGAGTTTGTGCTAAAGCCTTTTTTCTAGCTTTAACAGAAGGTCTTTGTCTATACTTTTTTAAATAGTCTTTTCTAGGTTCAGTTAGGCT
>PVBE012632798.1_pt1 | contig 10964 bp, 4 predicted proteins | sample 1631181 | NCBI WGS metagenome assembly PVBE01 (sample SAMN08397723, study PRJNA350692) | Marine metagenome, whole genome shotgun sequencing project. | isolation source: water | place: Pacific Ocean | collected 2012-04 | reverse complement strand
GTATGCGGTTCACAGCAACACGATCAAGAAGTACAAGCTGATCAACTGGAGTTGGGACCCGAGCCTCGGGTCGGGCATGAACTGTCATAACGAATCGCACGGGCATTTCGCCAACAAGGGCGGATACAAAGGCTGGCGGCGGTGCATCGAACTGATGGCCCGCCTGAAGACCGAAACACCCGGCCTGTTCATTCAGGGCTTCTACGGGACCAAGAATTTCGGGCTCTGGGGGCTCAAGCACGTTGACCAGCACGAGGTCTATAACGAGCAGACCATTATCGTCTCGACAAAGCACAAGCAGATATCCGACGACCGACAGCAGGCTGACGGGCTCCGCTTCCAGAACAACTGGTCGATGCGATTCCGCTTCACGCCGGCGGTTACGAGCCACGCACTTGTGCATCGAATAAGCGAGGGCGGGTTCCGTAGAGATCTTATCAAGGCGTGGGACTATAACGGATGGAAGTACAGCGTGATGTCGTCGCTGGCGATCGCCGGATCGTTCATGCCTACGATCATGCCCTACGAAACCGAGTTGGTTCCCGGGTATGTCGAGTTCTACAGGAAGTGGAGCAAGTGGGCCAAGGATAACTTCGAGTACGTAAACTATACCGAACCGTTCGGTTCGCAAGTGGCCTGCGGTGCGGTCGATGGGTATTCGCGCATCAAGGGCGATCGCGGTTTTGTGTTCCTGTTCAACGGTAACCCGCGATCGGCGGAGATAACATTCGAAGTCGGCGACGAGATTAACCTGCAGGTCGATGGGACGTACGAGTTCGTCGAACTCTACCCGTCGAAGAAGGGAAAGCTGCTGCTGGACGCCAACGGTAAATCAACTTTCGCCCGCGGCGCCAAGGCCAGAGTTATCGTGCCCGCCGATTCGTGTCTGCTGTTTGAACTGAAGCGCGTCGCAAAGATCGATGGACCGATTCTGGCGGGTATTGAAGGCAGAGCGGTTTTAAACGGTTCCACGCTCCAGATCACCGGCGTTTCGGGCCGGCCGGGTGCGCTGGTCGATTTTGCCATCCGGCTACCGGGCGCCGACAAGGTCAAAAAGCTCACAATAAATGGCGTCGATCAGGGGTTCGCCGCAACCCAAAACTCGATAACCGGCGTGATTCAATTCGCCGGGCGTCGCTTTGTGCGTCAACTCGATCAGTGGTCAAAGCCCGACGGTTCTGTGTTCAGTTTTCCGCATCACCCCGCCGGGAAGGCTCTGGCGCTCAAGAGCAGTTTCCATCTGCGCCAGGAGGTGAAGAAACTGTTGTCGGATGCCAGGCCCGCCAACTTCAAACAGATGGGACCGACGATCGAGTCCTGGTACAAGGCGGGCAACAGACCGCACGATTTGAGCTACCACAACTTCATCGGATGCAGGCCCGAGCGTTTGTGGTTGATCGTTCCTACTTACCAACGCGCCGACGTCAAGATCACACTGAACGGGCAAGCGGTTAAGAACCAGATGCGGGACCGCGCCAGCGACTGGATACACGCTGATATCACTGACCTGGTCAAATACGGCGCCGACAACCGCATCGAACTGCATCTGCCCAGTACGATCGCCAACAATTTCATGGGTCCGTTCCTGATCTATCGGCAAGAGGCGAATACCTCTGATATTTCGCCCAAACAGAACGAAGCTCACGCGCCGGTTGTCTACACCAAACCGCTTGACCCGACCCCGCCGCTGCGATACAAAAAAGGCGCCGGGCCGGTTGTTCTTTCGGCGAAAATGCTTGGCAAGGTCAAGATCGTGGGGAATCGCCGGGCTGAGTTCGAGGTCAAACTCGCCGACTACCCCGCAGGGATCAAGAAGGTCATGTTCTTCGAGTCCGGGTTCGGATGGATGGGCCAGCATGGGATCGGATACGACGCCAGGGCGAAGGTCTGGCGAGGGACCGTCACTCCGGGGCAAAGATGGCGAATTCAGGAGCACGAGTTCATCTACATCTGGGCCGAGGGCAAAGACGGGCTTCGAAGCGAGTACTTCCCGCTCAAGGTGGACTGGGATTTCTCGACACGGGCTCCGAAAGCGCTGGTTGTCGGCGGCGCGATCGAGGCCGAGTCGTTGAAGATCGTCTCGAAAACCCGCGGCCGGGTTGTTCCGCAGAACATGACTCGATTCGGAAACCACTGGAGCGGGGCGAGCCAGCTTGTCTGGTGGGGCGGTCTGAAGAAAAACGATCAACTGGTCCTGGAGTTCCCGGTAAAGAAGGCCGGTTCGTACGAACTGCAACTACACCTGTCCCGAGCCCACGATTACGGAACGTTCAGCTTCCAACTCGATGACGGGCCGGTCAGCGAGGCGATAGATATCTACGATCCGAGGCTCCAGAAACCAACGCCATTCAAACTCAAACCGTCCAAACTGACCAAAGGCCCGCACCGCCTGAAGATCACCTATCACCGAAAGCACCCCAGGTCGACCAACTCGCTGATAGGTATCGATTACCTGATGCTGAAGGATCGCCGCCGGTAGGCCCCGGAAAGTTCTGCCGACCCTTCGGGTCTGGCGGCTCGTAGTCGAGAAAATGGCGATTGGGGTTTTTGACAATAGCATTTCAGGCTGCGGCGTTGTTTACTGTATCGGATTGGCTGGTTCGGCGATATCAAGAGCCCATATGAAAGGCGAGTGAAATGAAGAAATTACTGATTGTCGCAACGGTGATGATGATTGCTTGTGAACTTCATGCGGCCGGGACCGACAAGACGCTGGTCTCGTGGGTGCGCCTGGCGGATAAGAAAGTGACATCCGGTTCGATACTCACCGTCCAGAACGGAAACCAGTTCGACGGGATCGTGTTCGCCGAGCTGGCGGGTGATAAATGGATGGCCGGCAGCCATTTATTCCAGCGCACCAACAAGGCCCAGGCCGACCGGGCTGCGGAGAAGGCCGACGCCAAAACGCTCGTCCAGATGGCGATCGTCTATAAGGGCGATCAGATATCCATCTACCGCAACGGGGCGCCTTACTCTTCGCATAAAGCAAAGAACATCGACCTGCTCGGCGCCAAGAGCAACATTGTCGTGTTCGGATTGCGGCATATCGGCGGCGGTAGCGGATCTATCGGCGGGTCGATTGAAGACGCACGGATCTACGCACAGGCCCTGACCGCAGACCAGATCAAGGCGTTGGCGCCGAACAAGGCTTCTGCGATCAAGCCGTACGCCTGGTGGGATTTCGAAGGCAAGAAGATTGTCGACCGCACCGGTCGCTACGCGCACAGCAAACTCACCGGCGGGGCGAAGCTGGCCGATGGCTCGCTCGTACTCGGCAAGCGCGCCGTGCTGGTGGCCGGACGAACTGCAAACGCAGCCAACGTATCGGGCGGTCGAAGAGGGGCGCCTCCGAAGTTCGTCGGCCCGTACGTTCCCGAAACTCCCGCCTGGCCGAAGGACCCGCCGGACAACTGGGCGATCTATCATTTGGCCCATCCGACGGCTTCGGGCGGGTCGCCGTTCGATCCGAACCCGGCGTTCTACTACAAGGGACGCTACCACATGCACTACATCTACCGCCCCAGTTGCGGTTTTGCGTTCGCACACGTTTCCAGCACGGACATGGTGCGTTGGAAATGGCATCCGACGGTCCTGGCGCCGCCTACAACGGGCCACGGAATGTTCAGCGGTACGGGGTTCTTCACCAAGGACGGCAAGCCGGCGATGGTCTACTGCGGGTGGGGCTCGAACCGCAACTGGATCCGTTACGGTCTGGACGATGAGCTCAACAAATGGGGCGACGAACACGCCATGCTTCCGCATGACAAAGACGGTGAGCTGCTGGACAAGGCCAAGTATTTCGATCCGGACATCTGGCTCGACGGCGATACGTACTACGGTTTGAACGGCCATAGCAGCCGCACGCCGCCGTTGATCATGCAGTCCAAAGATCTGAAAAAATGGACGCAGACCGGCCCACTGCTGCACCCTGACTTCGACGAAAAGAAACTCGGCGTGCGCAAGGGCGAGGATATCTCGTGTCCTAACCTGTTCAAGCTTGGCAAGAAGTGGGTGCTGGTCTGCATCAGCCATCGACTGGGCTGTCGCTACTTCATCGGCGAGTTCAAGAACGGGCAGTATCTCCCGGAGCAGCACGCTCTTATGGGCGGGTCGTCCAAGCGATTCTTCGCTCCGGAATCTCTGATGACCAAGGACGGGCGTCGCGTTATGTGGGCCTGGTTCTTCGGCGGTCAGACCAAAGGCGTTCAATCGCTGCCGAGAGAACTGGAGCTGCCGGATGACAACATCTTGCGGATCAAGCCGCTGCGCGAGCTGGAAACCTTGCGATGCGACGAGCAGAGCCAGGCGAAGATTGCCGTCAAGAGCGATCAAGACCTCGTGCTGAAGAAGATCAAGGGCGATCACCTGGAGTTGAAGCTGGAAGTCAAAGAGACCGGAGCCAAGAACTTCGGCGTCGCTGTCCTGTGCGACGATAAGGGCGCCGGCGGCGTGAGGATCACGATAAACCGCACCAAGGGCCTGCTGGAAGTTGGAACCGAAAAGGCGCCGTTCGTGCTCAAGGCCGACAAGCCGCTGACGTTGCGGGTGTTCGTCGACTCTACGATCGTCGAAGTTTTCGCCAACGACGTGCAGGCCGTGATCGCTGACAAGAAACGAGCTGCGGGCGCGAAGATTAATGATCGAGTGGTGCTGTTCTCCGCCGCGCGAGACATGACAATGGACAAGATCACCGCATGGCGGATGAAGTCGGCGTATGAAGGCTCAACCGTCAGGGTCGACGAGATCAAGAAATAGGAGCGAGACGTGAGATTAAACGTACTGACTTTTTTGGCGGTTTCGGTATCCCTGTGCGCATCTGTGCGGGCCGACGACCTGCTGTTCGAGAACAGCGATTTCGAAAAGGGCGATCTGACCAACTGGACCGCCGAAGGCGATGCGTTCACCGCCCAGCCGACCAAGGGCGACAACTCCATGATCAGGAAGAAGGAGCCTTCGGGGCAACAGGGCAAGTTCTGGATCGGCACGTTTGAGAAGTATGACGGCAAGATCGGCAAGCCCGGCCAGAGGCGAGGCGACAAGCCGATCGGCACGCTCACGTCAAAACCGTTCAAGCTGACCAAACGTTATATTACATTCCTCGTTGGCGGCGGAGCCAATCGGGCCAGGGTCGGCGTGAAACTTTTGCACAACGGCAAGCTGACGCACATCGGGGCGGGCTTCAATACCGAGCAGATGGTGCGAGTCTCTTTCGACGCCAAGGCGTTCGTGGGCAAGGAGATCCAGATAGTGATCTCCGACCAGGCCGATGCCAACTGGGGCCATATTAACGCCGACGATTTCCAGGCAAGCGATAAGCCGTCTCCAAAGATTCGGCCCAAGAAACCCGCCGGCCGGGTGATGCACAAGAATCGTCCGCCCCAGAACCATCGCACTTTCGCGTCCTATAAGGATGTGGGCTACGATCAGAAATACCGCCCGCAGTTCCATTTTACTTCCCGTAAGAACTGGCTGAACGATCCGAACGGCATGGTCTACTACGACGGCGTGTGGCATCTGTACTTCCAGCACCACGCGCTGGGTCTAGGCCCGGGCCCCAAATCCTGGGGCCATGCGATCAGCACCGATATCGTGCGATGGAAGCAGCTTCCCCACGCGATTCTGCCTTACGGCAACGGAGCGATCTGGTCCGGCACGGCGGTTGTCGATTACAACAACAGCCTCGGCAAGCAAAAAGGCGCTGCGAAAACGATCGTGGCGTATTTCACCAAGACCCAACCGCGTCCCGACGATTTTATTCAGGCCGGCGCCTACAGCACCGATCGCGGCCGGACTTTTACGCTGATTAACAAGGGCCGGGCCCTCGTGCCGAATCAGGGCTTCTCCCACGGCGAGCGCGATCCGAAAGTGTTCTGGGACGCCGCCGGCAAGAAGTGGGTCATGGTGCTGATCCTCGGCGGCAAGGAGCGGATGATTCGTTTCTTCGGCTCGGACAACATGGTCGACTGGAAGAAGATCGGCGATATTAAACGCAAATGGGCGGCAGAGTGCATCGACCTGTTCCCCTTGCCATTCGAGGGCAAGACCAAATGGGTGATCGCCGACGCGAGCTACGATTACGAGATCGGCGAGTTTGACGGGAAGGTCTTCAAGTCTACCGGCGAAACTCACCAGGGCGACTGGGGCCCGCGATGCTTCTACGCTGCGCAGGTCTTCAACAACGGTCCCGACGGGCGCGTCGTGCAGATCGGCTGGATGAAGGACAAACGCCCGGACAATGTCTTCCTGGCCAATAAGACGCCGTTCAACCAGCAGATGTCGTTCCCGTGCGATCTGAGCCTGCGAAAGACCCCGGCTGGTGTGCGCCTGATCCGCTGGCCGGTCAAGGAGATCGAAAGCTTGCAGGCCAAGAGCCAGTCGCTGAAAGACCTCAACGTGGCGTCGGCCAACAAGGCTCTGGCGAAGCTCAAGCCGAAGTTGATCGACATGTCAATCGAGTTCGCCCCGGGCGACAACGAACTGGTCGAGTTCAACATTCGCGGTTTGAAAGTGGTGTACGGGAAGATCAAGAAGTACCGCACCAAAGACGGAATGCAGCAGGTCAAGAGCATCGCAATCGGCGACTGCATGGTCCCGACGATCCCGATTGACGGGAAGATAAAACTCCGCATACTGCTGGATCGAACGCCGATCGAATTATTTGTCAATGAAGGCGCCGCCGTCGGAACGACATACGCAGTCCCCGACCCGGCTGATAGCAGCCTGTCGGTCTCGGCCGCCAAAGACATAAAGATAAACTCGCTCGTCGTCAACGAACTGAAATCATCCTGGTCGAACGGGAAATGACTGACGCGGACTGACCCATGTCTTATGGGTAGGCGATTGGATTGCTCCAGGGAGACTTACAATGGCGACTGTCGACTATTGTGTGATCGCTGCCTACCTGATCATCGTTACCGGGCTTGGGATCTATCTTCGCAAACTGGCGTCCAGGAATCTGGAGTCGTATTTCCTGGGCGGCAAGAAGATTCCCTGGTGGGCTCTAGCCGCTTCGGGCGCCGTATCGAACTTTGACATAACCGGCACGATGTGGATGGTCACCGTGCTGTATCTGCTGGGGATGAAGTCCTGGTGGCATCACTGGATGTGGGGCGTGATGCTGCCTGCGTTCGGCCTGGCGTATGTAGCCAAGTGGGTTCGCAGATCGAATGTCATCACCGGCGCCGAATGGATGCTCACGCGGTTCGGCGACGATCGCGGCGGAAGGACGGCGCGCATGGCTTATGCGCTCGTGGCGGTTGTTACGTGCGTCAGCTTCATCGGATACGCCTTCCAGGGCATCGGCAAGTTCGCCCAGATTTACGTGGAGACCGGTTGGCTGGTCGAGATGTTCCCGGTTACCGAAACGCTGCTGACGACGTACAAGGCCCAGACCATCGCTATTGCGATTCTGGCGATGAGCGGTATCGGCGACGTCACCGATCCGGAACTGGTCATGCCCATGGTGCTGCAGAAGTACCTGCCTATAGGCGTCAAGGGCCTGGTGATCGCGGGGCTTCTGTCGGCGTTCATGTCGACGTTCAGTTCGACCGCCAACAGCGGCGCGTCGTACGTAGTTCGCGACATATGGCAGCCGCTGTTCAAGCCCAACGCCGACGAGCACCATCTGGTGCGGTACAGTTACATCGCAACGATCGGAGTGATACTTGCCGGCATTGTGGTCGGTCTGTACGCCGAATCGATCAGGTCGATCTGGGGCTGGATAATGATGGCTCTGGGAGGGGCGGTGATCGTGCCGAACGTGCTGCGATGGCATTGGTGGCGGATCAACGGTTGGGGCTACGCCGCCGGTACGCTGGGTGGGATCGCACTGGCGCTGACGGTCCTGTTCTTTCCTGATATGCCCATGTACGTGCAGTTTTCGGTTATCTCGATCGGCTCGCTTGTCGCCTGCCTTGTAGCGTCCATACTGACGGCGCCGGCTGGCGAGGAAACTCTGCGAAAGTTCTACCGAACCGTTCGCCCGTTCGGCGCCTGGGGTCCGGTCCGCAAGACCTGCGAGCTGTCCGCTGGCGAGCTTTCCGACCCGGCCGAGTCGCCTTGGCGAACGGTCTTCAACACGGCGATCGCCTGCTGCGGCGTCACGGGGCTGTACCTGAGCCCGATGTACCTGATCGGGCACTGGTATTTCCAAGCCTGCATGTGGTTGATTGTGGTGCTCTCGGCCTCAATGGTGTTGTACTTCACGTGGTACCGATACCTGCCGAAAGAAGACTTTGAAACCGCCGGGGACGAATCATGACCTCACGCCAGAGAGTAGCGGCGGCGCTTAGTCATATTGAACCGGATCGCGTTCCGATCGATTTCGGCGGGCATCGCTCTTCAGGTATCTCCGCCATCGGATACGCGAAACTCAAACGAGCCCTCGGGATCGATTCGGGCGACATATACGTCTACGATATGGTCCAGCAGCTCGCGATCGTCGAGCCGGACGTCCTGGACGCAGTCGGAGCCGACGTGGTGGAGCTTGGGCGGGGATTCATGCTCGACGATTCCGACTGGCGTGATTGGACGCTGCCCGACGGGACGCCGTGCAAGATACCTGCGTTCATCAATGTCGAGAAACGCGGGACAGATTCGTTTCTGGTCTCCGACGACGGCGTTGACCTGGCGATACAGAAGCAGGATTTTCTCTACTTCGAGCAGATCCACTGGCCGTGGCTGGATCGCAATCCCGACCAGCAGGAGTTTTCGAATTCCGAGCTCCAACAGGCGTTCAAGTACACGATGTGGACCGGCATCCCGACCCCGGGCGGCCATATTCCGCTGACTGATGAAGGGCTCGCCGAACTGACCGCCGGTGCCAGGAAGCTTCGCGAATCAACCGACCGTGCGATCCTCGGCATCTTCGGGGGCAACCTGTTTGAAGTTCCGCAGTTCCTCTACCGTATCGACAACTACCTCACGCACATGGGCTTCTGTCCCGAAGCGTGCGTGCGCCTGAGCGAGGCGCTGTGCGACTTCTACATGCCCAGAATGGAAAAATGGCTCGGCGCGGTCGGACCGTACATTGACGTCATGCTCTTCGGCGACGATCTGGGCGGGACCAACGGCCCGTTGATGTCGACCGAGATGTATCGAACCTATTACAAACCATGGCACGCCAAGTTGTGGCGTAGAGCCAAGGAATTGGCGCCGCACGTTAACGTACACCTGCACTGCTGCGGCGGAATTGAACCGCTGCTCGGCGATCTGATTGACGCCGGTCTCGAATCGTCCAACCCCGTCCAGATAACCTGTAAGGGAATGAATCCGAGCCATTTGAAGTCGACGTTTGGAAATCGGTTTACGTTCTGGGGCGGCGGCTGCGATACTCGCCACGCTCTTCCGAACGGAACGCCCGACGAGGTCGCCCGGAACGTTCGTGACCTTGTCTCGATATGGTCGCCGGGCGGCGGATTCGTTTTTCAGCAGGTGCACAATATACTCGCAGACGTGCCGACGGAGAACATCATCGCGATGTTCAACGCAGCACGCGGGCTTGAATAGACTCTTCCACAAATTAGGAGAATAGGATCATGCGTTATCGTTCAATACCACTGGTGCTGGTTGGTCTGTTTCTGTTTGGATTGTTGTCGGCTCCGGGAGTCGCCGGGGCGGCGGAGAAGAGTCGTGAGCTTAAATTGTCGAACAAATTTCTGCTGATTCCCATCGGGCCGAGAACAAAGGCGAAAGCCGACTTTCTGGAAATCGTCATCGATGGTAAACCGGTTTATCAGTACTGGTTGCGCGTGGCGCCCAAGACCGAGAAAATCCTGTGGTGGTCGTTCTTCGACGTCAACCGTTTCGCCGGGAAGACCGCCACGATCAAACTTCGCGGTTCTAATAGCGATGGGATAGGTCTTATCAAACTCGGCGCCAAGATTCCGGGCAAGGCCCCTCTGTACAAGGAGAAATATCGCCCGCAGTTCCATTTCTCCACGCGTCGCGGATGGATCAACGATCCCAACGGGTTGATCTACTACAAGGGCCTGTACCACATGTACTACCAGTACAATCCGGTCAGCACCAACTGGGGCAACATGACTTGGGGACACGCGGTCAGCAAGGATCTGATCCATTGGAAAGAGCAGGCAGCCGTCCTGTTCCCCGACTCCAAGGGCACGTGTTATTCCGGCGCAGCGTTCATCGACCGCAAGAACCTGCTCGGCGCCAAGAGCGGAGCCGAAGACGTGCTTACGGCGTTCTATCTGCGGACGAAGATCGGGCTCTGCATGGCGACTTCCAACGATGCGGGCATGACGTTCACCGACTACAAGGGCAACCCCGTGCTGGCTCACGAGGGCGCACGCATCGACACGCCCCGACCGTTCTGGTACGAACCGACCAAGCGTTGGATCGCCCCGACCTACGATCATTTCGTAAACAAGGCCGGTAAGAAGATGCGGGCCGTCGGTTTCTACAGTTCGGCGGACCTGAAGACCTGGAAGTACGAAAGTCGCGTCGAGCAGAAGAAGTGGGGCGATGAGTTGTGCGGCTGTGTTGATTTCTTCCAGTTGCCCGTAGACGGCGACAAGAAGAACACCAAATGGGTCATGATAATGATCGAGGGCAGTTACATTATCGGCACGTTCGACGGGCACGTGTTCAAAACGCTGAAGGGCAAGCCGGCCGCGACCTCCGACCGCATCCGATCGCTGGTGAAGTTTGGGAACTTCTACGCCACCCAGAGCTGGCACAACATGCCCGACGATCGCCGCATTCAGATCACTTGGATGCGCGGCGGGAAGTACCCGGGCATGCCGTTTAATCAGCAGTTCACCGTACCCTCGGAATTGACGCTCCACTCGACCCCGGACGGACCTCGCCTGCGAATGTACCCGATCGAAGAATTTGATACGCTGCGCAAGAAGACCTGCATGTGGGACGATATCGCGCTGAAGCCCGACGCCAATCCGCTCGAGGATCTTTCCGGCGATCTGTTCGATATTGAGGTGGAGTTCACT
>PVBE010735947.1_pt1 | contig 10964 bp, 11 predicted proteins | sample 1631181 | NCBI WGS metagenome assembly PVBE01 (sample SAMN08397723, study PRJNA350692) | Marine metagenome, whole genome shotgun sequencing project. | isolation source: water | place: Pacific Ocean | collected 2012-04 | reverse complement strand
TAAACTACACATGAATATGAAACGCCGCGATTTCCTGAAGAATATGGGGCTGTCGGCTTCCGCGCTGCTCGTTTCGCCCCACTTTGTCCGTTCGAGGGAACGCTCGAAGACTTCCATCTTGCCCGAGACGGAGCATTTCGACGTCGTGCGCGTCAGCGAGAGCGTTTTTGCCGTTCGGGGAAAACCTGATTCCGGCATACCTACCAATACGGCTGTGATTGTCGGAGACGACGCGGTTGCCGTCGTGGACACCCACCAGAGACCTTCCTTCGACGACGAAGTCATCCGCATTGTGCGAGAGATCACGGACCTTCCGATCCGGTACCTGATCAACACCCACTGGCACCAGGACCATACGCTCGGAAACCAGGTATACGAAGGCAAGGCCACGATAATTGGTCATGTCAATACCGGTCGAGATCTCCTGGGGCGGGTCGTCGACAATCTTGAACTCCAGAGGGCGGTCCTGCCCGACCAGCTCGATCGGGCCACCCGGACGCTGACCGAGCGCCGCCGGCAGGGCGTCCCACCGGATGATCTCCGTCAACTGGCGCTTCAGATCGAGCTCGATTCCCAGTACCTGGCAGAACTCCAGCAGATTCGCGTCGTACCGCCGACCGAACTGTTCGAAAACTCCTATTCCCTGGACATCTCAGACCAGCCGGTCGAGTTGCGGTATTTCGGACCGGGCCACACCCATGGCGACATCGTTGTTTTCTTGCCGGAAGAAGAAACACTGATCTTCGGGGACCTGTTGACGCCGGGCCAGCCGTTCATGCGCCCACGCGATGCCGTGCCGTCGGAGTGGGGCCCCACCCTGGCAAGAATCGGCGACCTGTCCTGGGAGAATGTCGTCCCCGGGCACGGATGGATCGACGAACCCCGGGACCGGATGGAGATCCTCGTGAGCTATCTGGGAGACCTGACCGAGCGTGTTCGGCAGGCGGTCGCCGCCGACGTACCGGCAGCGGAGATTACCGAGGCTGTGAACCTGGACGAGTACGAACCGTATTTTCCCTACTTCAGCTATTCGGTAGGCGAAAACATCAGACGGGCTTACGAAGAGCTGACACAGAATTAAGCGTGGAAGGAGCAGGCTTGAGATTGCCAGCGTTAACGTAGTGATCGGAAACGCGTCCAATGCATTGTGTGCAGAAATCGGTGTCTGGAAACGGATGAAGAGCACTTGATTCCAAACCCGCGCATACCGTAGACTTTTCGGTTCTAACCGAATGAGGAGGAAATGGATGAGAAAGCATTACCTGTGGATCATTGCCACGGCCTGCCTGGTCGTTGTTGCGATTTCCGGAGTTCCGAAGGCGGATGGTGCGCAGCAGGCGTCCAAGTTTAAGAATATTCAGCTCCTGAACGATCTGACAGACCGTGAGATCCAGAAGACAATGCAGCGTTACGCCAAGCAGTTGGGCGTGAAGTGCGTTGAATGTCATGTCCAGGGCGATTTTGCGACCGACGAGAACGAGCATAAGATCGAGACGAGAAAGATGATGGAGATCGTGAATTCTCTGAACGAGATGGCATACTTTAAGGAAGGCAAGAAGGCCGACTGTTTTCTCTGCCACAAAGGGTCGCTCCACATCGAAGAAGGTCCCTGAAGCTCGAGTTCTATTTCACTCCAGATATGGCGGCCCGGAAAAGGGTCGCCATTTTCATTTTCCGAAATAGGCGAGGTAGGGAAGTTTCGTGATCGATGCCATCAGAAAGCTACTGGTCGAGATTGGGGAGGATCCGTTACGGGATGGTCTTCGAAAGACACCCGAGCGCGTCAGCCGATCGCTCGAGTACCTGACGGACGGGTACAAACTGAACGCCGACGATGTCCTGAACGGTGCTCTTTTCGATGTCCCTTACGACGAAATGGTCATCGTCAAAGATATCGAGCTGTACAGCCTTTGCGAGCACCACCTGCTTCCTTTTTTCGGAAAGTGTCACGTTGCGTACCTGCCCGACAGAAAAATCATCGGCCTGAGCAAGCTGCCCCGGCTGGTGGACATGTACGCCCGGCGGTTGCAGGTTCAGGAGCGTCTGACGATGCAGATCGCCGAGACGATCAACGAGAAGATCTGTCCCCGCGGAGTCGCTGTCGTCGTCGAAGCGCAGCATCTCTGTATGATCATGCGCGGCATCGAAAAACAGCATTCCGTAGCCGTCACCAGCTCCATGCTCGGCGCCTTCAAGAACGACCAGAACACGAGAAACGAGTTCTTGAACCTGATTCGCCGGGATTAGCGACGTGAAGACTCAGTCCATCATCTTCGACCTTGACGGAACCCTCACACGAGTTCCCAGCCCGTGGCGACACGTCCACGAACGACTCGGCGTCTGGGAAGAGACAGCCTCTTCCTTCCTGAATCAATGGCTCGCCGGGGAGATCCCTTACGAAGAATTCTGTCGTCGGGATTTCGAACTCTGGGCGGGGCATGACGTCCAGGAAATTGAAGCCTTGCTGGATGAGATCCAAATCAATTGTCATGTTCCGGACGTCGTCCGTCGTTTGCGGGCCGAGCACATCCCATTTCTTCCGGATTCTCACATGTTGCCCACAAGATTCAAGCCGATCACCTCTGGGAACCCTTGAAGATCTATGCCAACGACCTGGCCGACGGCCCGGAGGTCCACATCCGTGTTTCTGCCGATGTCGACAGCCCGATATCGAAACGCCGACTCGCTGACACAATTTTCGAATCGGCTGGGGTTTCCCCGGAGCGAACCCTGGTCGTGTCGGATTCCGAACGGGACCTGGAAATGTTGTCGCAGTGTGGCCATCAGTTACTGGTCGAGAAGGAAGATGGCCTGTTGAAGGTCCATGATTTTCTCGGTTGAACCGGCAAAGGAGACGTCAGTGTCAGATTCCCTCAAGTACCAGGCAGCCGTCACCGCACTGGACGAAGTGAAGGATGGAATGGCCGTTGGCCTGGGAACCGGCTCGACGGTGAACCCCTTCATCAAGGAACTGGGCATCAAGGTCAAGGCCGGCCTCGACATCACCGCGATTGCAACCTCGGTTCAATCGGAGCGTCTCGCCATCGAGGTGGGGATTCCGATCGTCACGTTCGAACGGCACAAGGTTCTGGATCTGACTGTCGACGGTGCCGACGAGGTGTCGCCGTCGTTGGACCTGGTCAAGGGTTTGGGAGGCGCCCTGGTTCGCGAGAAGATCGTCGCGAAAGCATCGCGCCGTCTGGTGATCGTCGTGGACGAAAGCAAGCTGGTGGATCAGTTGGGCACGCGGACGCCGATTCCGGTGGAGGTTATCCCCCTCGCAGAACAACTCGTCATCAGTGCCCTTGGCAAGATCGGAGGCGAGCCGAAGGTGCGTCTTCAGAATGGTGGCCGATTCCGGTCGGATAACGGCAACCACGTCGTCGATTGGCATTACGGACCTGTCGACGATCCCGCTGGTCTGGAGGCTCAGTTGAAGTCGATGTCGGGCGTCGTGGATTCAGGAATCTTCGCAAACATGGCCCACCGGGTTATCGTAGCGGGACTCTCCGGCGTTCGGACCATGGATCGGGCCGGCGACGAAAATATGCGCTCATAGAGTGCACGGACAGTTTGCTATGAAGCCCATCTACATAACTGAAGACGAAGTCGCCGACCTGGTGACGGTCGAGGACACGCTTGGTGTCGTGGCCGAAGCATTCAGAGGACAGGCGGAAGGTGATGCGACGTCTCATCCCCGTCACCGGCTACGAACGGACCGTGTTTTCCTCCACATGCTTGCCGGTGCGATCCCCGGCTATTTCGGATATAAGGCCTATACGACGGGCGCCGGGAAAGTGCGTTTCAACTTCTTCTTGTTCGACTCGAAGACCACCGAGCTTCTGGCCCTGATGGAAGCCGACCGCCTGGGTCAGATTCGAACCGGTGCCGCCACCGGCGTTGCAACCCGGCTGATGGCGAACGAAGATGCCGAGATCGCGACGATGATCGGTGCTGGCTGGCAGGCCGAAACACAACTTCTGGCAGTAGCGGCCGTTCGCAAGCTCCGCCGTGTGTGGATAGTGAACCGAAGAAGGGAGCGGGCCGAAGAGTTCGTCGAGCGGATGAGTTCCCAGGTGGACGTGGAGTTGAAAATAGCCGACTCGCCCGAGGAGGCCGTCCGTGAAAGCTCCATCGTCACCACGATAACCAGTAGCCGCGAACCGGTCCTGTTCGGCAAGTGGTTGCAACCCGGGACCCACATCAACCTGGCCGGGGGCAACATGGTCCTCCGCCGCGAAGCCGATTCAGAGACTATCGTCCGTGCCGACCGGATAGTCGTCGACTCCACCGAACAAGCCCGAACCGAATGTGGTGAGTTTGTCTCGGTCTTCGAACTCGGCCGCCGCCACTGGGAAGAAGTCGTCGAGCTGAAAGACGTGGTCGTGGCGGGCTCCTGCCGGAAGAAGCCCGAAGAAATCACCCTCTTCAAATCCCTCGGCATCGGCCTCGAAGACGTCGCTCTGGGTCGACTGGTTTACGAGAGAGCCAGAGAACGCAACGTCGGCCGCCCACTGGACATATAGCCTGATCGTTGGATAAGGCGTGTACGGTCGCGGCCGTCCCTGGCCGCCCGCGGGCCTGTCGTTGTCTCCAAATCCAGCCACAATCTCCATTTCCCCTTTTAGCGAAGAAGCCTGCCCCTCGCCTTCCCTCCAAGAGCCCATCCCGACCCATGGTAGAATCGGCCATCTACTCCGAGGAGCCACCATGACGCCAGTTCTCGCCTTCCGACCCTTTTTCCCCGCCCTGGCACTGGCCGGCGTGCAAGCGAGCCCGGACGAGGTCCTCTTCAATACCGCCCGGCAAAACGACCTGGCGGGGGTCCTGGACACCCTGGCACAGGGAGCCGATGTGAACGCCACGCCACGCGACAACACCACGGCATTGCTGTTCGCCGCAAGCCTCCTTTCGGCTCCTTGCAGGTGGCATTCCAGCGGGGAACTGCCGCCTTCGGCGCGCGCTCGGAGCAGGGAAACACTTTGTTCCTGAAGTTCTCCTACGTGCCATAGCTATGAGAATCCACAGAAGAGCCATTCTGGTCGGTATTGTCATGCTGGGAGTGACGGTCGCGGCAGGAAGCGGGTTTGGGCAGTCGGAGCTTCCGCGGTGGGAGCAGTTGCTCGGGCAGATGGAGCAGCATCTCGACCGGGACGATCCGAGTCAGGCTCTTTCACTCGTGAATGAACTGGACCGGGAGGCGCGCTCGCTCGATCCGGACAGTCCGGGAAATGTCCGGGTTGCCGCGCAGCTGGCCCGGCTCGCCGGGATCCTCCGTCTACGTGACCGCTATGACGAGGCCGTGCAGGTCTACATGCGGCTGCTCGCCTCACGAGAGCGGTCGCTCGGCGGCTCTCATCCGGGGGTGGGCCAGACCCTGAACGAGATCGGTCTCTTCTACCGTGATCAATCGAAGTTCACCGAAGCTGCAGGGGTCTTGACCCGCGCGCTGTCGATCGCCGAAGAGAACTTCGGTTCCCAGCACGCCGAAGTGGCCGCCGCGGTGAACAACCTAGGCATGGTGTACCGCGACCAGGGGAACTATCGGATGGCTGGTCCGCTCTTCCAACGCGCCGTCGAAATGACCGAAGCACTGAGCGGACCCGACCACCCCGCCCTGGCCGCCGCGCTGAACAACCTGGGTCTCCTGTACCAGGCCATCGGACGGTACGATCGCGCCGAGCCGCTGCTGGAAAGAGCTCTTGCGATCAACGAGGGGGCAACCGATTCCGGGCTCACGCGAGGCTCGTCCGGTATGCCGGAATCTGCCGGCAATCTGCGGGTGGCGACGAGCTTGAAGAGTCTGGCGGGGGTCTACCGTGCCGAAGGCCGTCTCGACGAGGCTCGGGATCTCTATGAACGGTCACTCGTGATGACAGAGGCCATCCTGGGACCCGATCACACGGAAGTTGCCGCCGGATTGAACAACGTTGCGTTGATCTCCCGGAGCCAGGGCCGCCTGGATGAGGCCGAACCACTGTTTGAGCGGGCGCTGGGCATCCTTCAAGATGTTCACGGGGCAGAACACGCCAACGTTGCCGCAACGATGAACAACCTCGCACTGCTCTATTACACCCAGCGCCGATACGCCAAAGCGGAACCGTTGTTCGAGCAGGCTGTTGAGGTCTTTCGGAACTTGTTCGGAACAGGGCATCCCAGCTTCGCGATGGGCTTACACAATCTTGCCGGCCTCTACCGTGCGCTCGGACGTTCCGATGAGGCGGAGCCGTTGTTTGGTCAGGCGCTGGAGATTAGGGAGAACGTGCTGGGGCCGAATCACCCCGACGTCGCGTCGACCTTGAACAGCCTGGCGCTTCTCCATCACACGGAAGGAAGACCGGCAGAAGCGGAGCCGCTGTACCGCCGTGCGATCGAAATCAGGGAGGTGGCGCTCGGCCCCGCGCATCCGAGCCTGGCGACTACGCTGGAGAACCTCAGTGCGCTTCTCGGAGAAACGGGCCGCGGGGCCGAAGCCAGGGAGTTGGCCGAGCGTGCAAAGACGATCCGTTCCGGGGGATTCTAGCCTATGAACACAACACGATTCACACTTACTGTTCTGCTGCTCGGCACGATGGCTCTCAGCCTGGCGGCCACGTCGCCTCCGAAGGCTACGGCCGAGTCTTCTGTGGAGCAAACCAAGCCGGGACTGAAACCGGTCCTCCTTCTTTCTGTAGAGACAGCCATTTTCGAGCGTGTTAACGAAGTTCGCGGCGAGCATGGCCTGAATCCCGTCAAGCGAGACGAGATGCTCGTGGAAATCGCGCGAGACCACAGCATGGAAATGCTCGAACGAGGGGTCTTCGAGGACGCCAATCCCGAAGGTCAGAGACCCGTAGACAAGGTTTCCCAGCGGCACCGACGGTTGATCGGAACGATCGCCGACAACGTCTGGGCGGGGATACGAGGCGACTCGGTCGAAGAGGACGGGCTTGCCAACGACATCATGGAAGGGTTGATGAACAGCTCCGACCATCGTGCACACATCCTGGCCGAAGACATGACCCACCTCGGCATCGGGGTTTCTCAGGCGCCCGGGCGCAAGGCCTTCTCGACCGAGGTCATGGCCACCCAGCTGTTCGCTTCGGTTCAGGCATACACGAAGGAGCCCGTTCCCGAAGAATACAGGTGGGGCGCGGTCAGCAACTTCATCCTCGTGTCGGCCGACGAGGGAGCCAGCCGGAAGGCGGAGTTTTTTGAGCTGTGGTCGCCCCGAGACTGGGGAGCCGGTTGCCGACCCGATTTCCCTCCGGCTGGGGCGGATCTACGTGCCGGCCGGAACCTACCAGTTACGGTTCTTCTTCAGAATACGCGGCGGAACACAGTTTGAGGTCTTTCCCGGACCTACCGTGAAGATCAACTAGCGCGGAGCCCTGGCCTTCTATCCGGCGGAACCAAAACAACCCAATCGTCAGTCGATTGCCTCAAGTCATCATGATTATACTGGTAAGTATATACCTTCCCGTATACACTAAGCTTCAGCGCCCTGGAAACTCCAGGTGAACGAGGAGGGCCCGGTGTCCGACAGAAGACCACCAAAACCTCTCAAACCCCATTGGTTTCAGATTCTGCTGGCCCTCGCAGATCACGACCTCCATGGCCTCCAGATCATGGAGGAGGTCAGCGTACGCACGGATGGATCTGTCCACCTTTGGCCCGGCATGCTGTATGGCTCGCTCAAGAGCATGCTGGGGGAAGAACTCATAGCAGAAATCGAGGTGCCCCGGACCGCCCAGGTGGCTGGGGGGCGACCACGCTACTACCGGATCACAAGTGTCGGGCGCACCGTGCTCGTTGCAGAAGTTCTCCGACTTTCCAACTACCTGGATTCGGCTCGCGAGAAGAACCTCATCCAACAATAGGACCTAAGCTTTATGACAAGGTCACTCTCGGGTCGCGTGTTTCGAATCCTGTTGCTTCTGTACCCAGCCGGTTTTCGAGAAAGTTACGGCGATGAAATGGAACAGGCGTTCCTCGTAGCTCTCGAAGCGCATTCAACAAGAAGACGCTATATTGGTGCGGCATATGCGTGGATGAGGGTCTTGTGGGACACCGTGGTCCACGCCGCTTCCGAGCATCTACAGCTTGACGCGAATGGCCCAGATCGGTGGTCGGGCACGTACTGGGAATCGATCTACCAGGACGGATGTCTCTCGGCGAGGAGAATTCGGAAGACACCTGGATTTACAGCCGTCGTGGTTGTGACCGCCGCCATCGGGATAACCGTCTCGACATTGGTGTTCACGATCATCAATGCGTCGATCCTGCGGCCACCGCCCCACGTCGTGAGTCCGGACGAGCTCGTTCACATCCACCGTGAGTTTGCTTCCCGCGGGCCGGTGCGGGTGCGGGTCTCCCACCCGGACTTCCTCGAGATTCGAGACCGGTCAACGACGATGGTGGACGTTGCCGCTGTCATTCCCTACAGAGAATTCATTGTTCGCATTGGATCCAATCTGGAACAGGATGTCCTTGGTGCCGAGGTGTCGGAAAACTACTTCCAGCTACTGGGAAGGCCTCTGGTCCTCGGGGGCGGGCTTTCTCTCGACGACACGGGATTACAGATCGAGGGCGTCGTGATCGGGAACCGATTGTGGCAGCGCGAATATGGTGGCGATCGCTCCGTGATTGGCGAAACGATGCAGATCGACGGACACACGTACACGATCGTCGGGGTGGCACCACCAAGTTCCGGCTGGGGGTCGGAAAGCAGTTCGATCGAGGCCGCCGTCTGGATACCCATCAAGGTGAGCAGGAAGGGGGCTCGTGGTGGGGATACGCTCACTATCGTCGGGCGACGGCATGAGGATCGGACCATCGAGCAGGTCCAGGCCGAGTTGGACACCATTGGCCCGAGCCTGGCTGCACGGAGTCCTGAAAGATGGGATGATCAATCGGAACAGCCGGCACGCCTGGTCGCGTTGACGGACTTCCAATCGCGGATTCCAGTCGGGGCGAGGACGATACCGAGCATGATCATCTATCTCGTGTTCGTCGGGCTGATCATGCTCGTCACCTGTTCAAACGTGGCGAACCTTCTGCTGAACCGAGCCCTTGGCCGGCGGGCCGAGATTGCATTGCGCCTCTCGCTCGGATCGGGGCGCGGACGCCTCATGCGACAACTGCTCATCGAGAGCATCTTCCTGTTCGGCCTGGCAGGGTCCCTCAGCCTGCTTCTCATCCACTGGCAAACGCAGCTTCTCTCAAAGGGCCGGGGCCCATACCCGTTTGCTGTCGACATCACCATCGACCCGATGGTCGTGGTGTTCACCCTGGCAGTGACCGTGGTGAGCGGCGTCGTGTTCGGACTTGTACCGGCATTGCAGGCGTCACGCCAGGACCTGATGACCTCGCTCAAGGGTACGGTGAAATCCGGGCGTCCTCACTGGCTGGCACCCCGAAATCTGTTCGTGCTGGCACAGGTGGCCGGCTCCATGGTGCTCGTCGTGATCTCCGCCCTGATGGTGCGAGACGTCCAACTCGCAGACAAACTCGACATCGGGTTCGACACCGAAAACAGGGCTGTCCTGTCCCTGGACCTTTCCCTTCGCGACTACGACGACGCCGAGGGGCGTCGGTTCCTCGAAGCCCTCACGGAACGGTTAGAAGGGGTTGCCGGAGTGGAACAGGTCGCCACGGCAGGCTGGGTACCCCTTTCGGAGCGGTGGTGGACCTGGGGTGGCTTCGTGCCCGAGGGATACGAACTCGGTCCGGATGAATCTTTACTAGCCAACTGGAATGCCGTGACACCGGGATATTTCGACCTCATGGGTATGCCATTCCTCGAGGGGCGCGGTTTCACCGAACAAGACGACGCGGGGGCACCGGGCGTCGTCGTTGTGAACCAGGCCTTTGCCGAGCGTTTCTGGCAGGGTCAGGATCCGGTGGGCAGGACGATGACCCTCGAAGACGATGGCCTCCCCACGACAGTTGTGGGGGTCGTTCGCAATGCCAAGTACAGCAGAACGGACTTTGCGGACGAATCGACGAGTGCCCACTTCTGGCTTCCGAGAACGCAACAGTCAACCAGTCAGATGGAACTTCATTTCAAGACGCCTGGAGACCCCACGGCAGTGTTTGGAGCGGTGCGAGAGCAGGTTCGCCTGTTGGACAGCAGCCTCCCAATCAAGGGCCTCAGCCGGATCGAAACAGTCACCGCCGCCGCCCTGTTGGAAGAACGGCTGGCGGCTGCGATGTTCGGCGGGCTAGGTCTGGTTTCTCTCTTCCTCGCGGTACTGGGTATCTACGGTGTGATCGCCCATTCGGTTCTGGAGCGCACTCGTGAACTCGGGATTCGCCTGGCGTTGGGAGCACGACCCACCAAGGTCATCGGCATGGTAGTCACCGAGAGCCTTGGCATGTCCGCCGCAGGAATCGTCACGGGCTTGATCCTCGCAGCAGTCGCAACCCAGGGGATCCGATCACTGTTCCTGGGCATTGGCACGCTGGATCCGATCTCGTTCTTGGGTAGTGTCGTTTTGCTGGGGCTTGCGGCCATTCTTGCGTCACTGATCCCGGCAGTCCGGGCCGCCCGTGTCGACCCGGCCCTGTCGCTCAGGAACGAATAGACCTGACGCCGATAAGTAGAACAAGAGGGTTCGTCAGGTAGAGGGATGGGAAAGGCAGGGCGGAACTGTCGCCGTTGGGATGTTACAAGGTAATGGAGCTGTGCCGGACGGATGAGGGCAGGGAAAGCGTGCAAGCGGTGGCCGCCCGCGGGGGTAGTCCGAATTCTTCATGAATGTTTCTTGAGATAATGTCGTCTAATCCCGCGGGTGGCCAGAGCCGGCCACCCCGACACGCATGACTGCTACGTTTTTCGTGGCGGGGGGAGCTTACTCACCTCTGGAATGGGGGTCTCTCTTGGCCGGGCTGCTAGTCATCAGCAAAGAGTCTCAGTCCCGGGATTGCTTCAAAATCGGTGTCGCGGGCGTAGAGGGGGCAGTTGTTGCGGATGGCGACGGCAG
>PVBE012300380.1_pt1 | contig 10965 bp, 10 predicted proteins | sample 1631181 | NCBI WGS metagenome assembly PVBE01 (sample SAMN08397723, study PRJNA350692) | Marine metagenome, whole genome shotgun sequencing project. | isolation source: water | place: Pacific Ocean | collected 2012-04 | reverse complement strand
GTCCATCGAGTCGTAAGCGATGCCACCGGCACTGACGCCCACCGCCATGACGAAGCCGGACACCGAAGGGATCTTGGCATGCGGCACCGCGATACCGAAACCGATCCCGGTCGAGAGGATCTTCTCCCGCTCCAAGACGGCCTTGAGCAGAGCCTCCGCATCCTCGATCACATCGACCTTGGAGAGCACGCTGACCATCTCTTCGATGCTCTCTTCCTTGTCGCTGTGGTTCAACTTGACGATCCGGTCAACCGACAGGTACTCAGCTAAGTTCACTTGCGGTAGTGTCATTGATATCCGATCAATAGTTGTTGCGCGGCCGGTACTTCCGGATGATAGCAATTGGTAATCATCCGGTCAAAGGCTTGACTGAATCAAGTTGACAGCCAAAGCACGCACTACGATAATCACGATCTACTCAGCAGATAGTCTGCTCTCAGCGAAATTCACGCCGGAGCCGCGACGTTGTTGTATTTCAGGAACCTCTACTCGGTCACTCGCTCGATCCTGATCGGCATGTGGATCACGATGACCTACTTCGCCCGCCCACGCACGATCGTCACCGTGCAATATCCGCACGTGATGGACGAGATCCCCGAGCGCCACCGAGGACTGCATATCCTCGAGACCGACATCTGCATCATGTGCTTTCAGTGCGAGCAGGCATGTCCGGTCGACTGCATCAAGATCGAGGGCGTGCGCAAGGCGGATATCGAGGGAGCGTACCAAGGCAAGGGCGCCGCCATCTCGCAGTTCACGGTGGACTACGGGCTATGCTTGTTCTGCAACATGTGCATCGAGCCCTGCCCGGCCGACTGCATCCACCTCGGACCCGAATACGACCTGTCCAGTTTCTCGCGCAAGGGCGTCGTCCGCAACCTGTTGACCGGCGGCGTCTTCACCGACGCAGACCGCGAATTCGCGGCCGGGGCCTCGGTGAAGATCGCCGAGATCGAGGCAGAGCAGGCTCGGATCAAGGCGGAGAAGGCCGCGGCCAAGAAGAAGGCCAAGGAAGAGAAGGCTGCCAAGGAGAAAGCGGAGCAGGCAGCGGCCGAAGAGGAACCACAGGCCGACAAGAAGGACACGGAGGAGTAAGCGGTCGGATGAACGAAGACAACTTCGCCAGCTTCATGCTGAAAGACAACGTGGTGATCAGCACGGTCGACAAGTTCGTCGGCTGGGCTCGCAAGAGTTCAGTCTGGCCAATGACCTTCGGCTTGGCCTGCTGCGCGATCGAGATGATGGCGACCGGCGCCGCCAAGTTCGACCTCGACCGGTTTGGCTCCGGCCCCTTCCGCGCCACTCCGCGCCAGGCCGACTTGATGATTGTCGCCGGAACGGTGACGCACAAGATGGCGCCGCGCGTCCGCAGACTCTACGACCAGATGCCGGAGCCAAAATACGTCATCGCCATGGGGGCCTGCGTGATCAAGGGGGGGCCCTACGTCAAGGGCGGCTACCATGTGGTCAAGGGCGTCGACCTGGTCGTGCCTGTCGACGTTTACTGTCCCGGGTGTCCTCCGCGGCCCGAAGCGTTGCTCGAAGCGATCTTCAAGATCAAGCAACTCTCGACCAAGGAGAAGCTCTTCGACCGTCGTCGGCAGCTGACCAAGAAGGACATCTACCGGCCGCTCCCAGGCAGAATGCTATAGCGTATTGCCCATGAAGGTCCTCCTGGCAACCGCCCCCTGGTCATTCGCGGATGTGACTCCCGAGCATTTGCATGACAGCCGTGGTTGGGTCGGGCGCCTACTGGGTATCGGGAATCGCACGATCAAGGCCGCCTCTCCCCCGATGGGGTTACTCTACATCGCCAGCATGTTGCGCCAGCACGGACACGACGTCCTGCTCGCCGACGGATCCGACCTCTCCCTGGCCGACATGCTGACCTTGATCCGCACCAGCGAGCCAGACCTGATCGGCATCTCGGCAATGACGCCGCTCTGGAACAAGAGCAAGCGGCTGGCGCGCGAGGTCAAGGACCGCTTCGACATTCCCATCCTGGTTGGCGGCCCCTTTCCGACCGTCTGGCGAGAGCGCTGCCTCGAGGAATGCGACGCTATCGACTACGCCATCGCAGGGGAGGCGGAACTTATTTGTGTCGAACTGCTGGAGGCGCTGGAGGGTCGCAGAGCCATCGGCTCGGTCAAGGGCGTGGCCTGGCGTGACGCTGGCAAACCCGTGATGAACCCGGCGGCCAAGGTTCCCAAGGACCTGGACGCCCTGCCCTTTCCGGCACGCGACCTGATCGACGTAAAACGCTACATCCCGACGCTGGTGCGCTACAAGCGACTCCCCACGACCCAGTTCTTCAGCACCCGGGGCTGCCCGTTCGGCTGCCACTTCTGCTGGGTCAATCCGGTCTATCGCAAACGCACGATCCCCAACATCATGGCCGAGATCGACGAGTGCGTGGAGCGGTGGGGGATCCGCGATTTCACCTTTTTCGATGACGACAGCACGATCGACCTGTCCCACACCGAGGCGATCGTCGACGCCATCCTGGAAAGCGGGCACGACATCACCTGGGCCATCAACGCCCGGGTCGACGGTGGCCTGACGCCTCCGCTACTGGCAAAAATGCGGCGGGCCGGCGCCTGGCGCATCCTCTTCGGCATCGAGAGCGGGGTGCAGATCAACCTCGACACGATGCGCAAGCGCACCAAGCTACAGCAAATTCGCGAGGCGATCTCGATGACCCGCCGCGCCGGCATCTCTCCCTACGGCACCTTCATGTTCGGCACGCCGGGGGAGACCTTCGAGAACGGCCTCGAGACGATCCGCTTCGCCACCAGCCTGGAGCTCGAGTTTGCCAGCTTCACCGCGCTGGCCCCGTTTCCCGGAACCGCGTTCTACGACTCGATCGATAAATCTCGGATGTACGACTGGGACCAGTTCACCGGCGATCGACCGAGCTTCGAGCCTGACGCAATGACGACCGACGAGCTGCAGTCGCTGATGGGACTGGCCTACAAGAAATTCTACTTCCGCCCACGCTACATCCTGCGCCGGCTGGCCTCCTGCACGTCCATGGAGGAGATCCGGCGCAACGTCGCGGGCTTCGAGGGGCTGCGCAAAGTGCAGGTCGACCCGGAGCTGATGGCCTACGACCAAGCCGAGCGAGCCGGTGCCGTCGGCTGCGGTGTGATGGGGGCTGACGCACTGCCCGCGCAGGCTCGACAGACCAACGGCCGGTCGTGACTCCCGACGAAAGACCTCTTCAGGAACGAGAGGCCCCTGAAAAGGCGTGAGCTGGCAACCGTCGGCGCACCCGAGAAAGCCAGGCGTGCCCAACGTCACCGGCGGAGGCGGCCGCGGCCCGCTTGCGGCGGTCAGGCTGCCAGGTTAGGGTAGCCCCGGTGGACGGTCTGCTCTCGGTCCTGGTGATCAACTACAACGGCGTCGACGTGCTCGCCGACTGTGTCGAGTCACTGTCGAGATCTCGCCAGCAGCCGCTGGAAGTGCTCGTGCTGGATAACGGATCGAGTGACGATTCGATCGAATACGTGCGACGTGAGCACCCGGATGTCCTGCTGCACTGCTTCGGTCAAAACCTGGGATACGCAGCGGGCAACAACCGCGGGATCGAGGCCTCGCGCGGACGCTATGTGCTGCTGCTCAACAACGACACCGTGGTCGATCCCGACGCATTGGGGCACCTGATACGCCACATGGAGCAGGCCGACCCCTCTGTCGGGGGCTGCATGCCCAAGCTGCTCTTTCACGAGCAGCCAGAGCTGGTCAATTCGGCCGGCGTCGGCGTCGACAGCCGAGGCAACTCCTATTCCCTCGGTCGCGAGGAGCAGGCTGCCAGCTGGGACACCCCGCGTGAGATCTTCTGCCCCCATGGCGCCGCAGCGGTCTACCGCCGCAAAATGCTCGATGATGTCGGCCTGTTCGACGAGTCCTTCTTCATGTTCCAGGAAGAGGTCGACCTCGGCTGGCGAGCACGGCTGCGGGGCTGGACGTTTCAGCTGATTCCCGAGGCCCGAGTCTGGCATCGTGAACAAGTCTCCTCTCGACGGTCGGGAACCAACACCGTCTACTACCTGGAGCGCAACAGATTCTGGATGCTGGTCAAGAACGCCGGCATCGGGACCCTGGCCCGAATGCTCCCGGGACTGCTCAGCCACGAACTCGACTGCCTGCGAGACAGCTGGTGGAAGAAAGACGGCAGCCGCCTGTGGGCCCGACTGGCGGCGCTCACCGGCCTGCCCCGCATTCTCTGCAAGCGACGACAGATCCAGCGCTCACGCCGCCTGCCCGAGAAGGCGGTGTCCCGCTGGATCGGCGAGCCTCCTTGAACCTCTTGATCGCGATCGGCTCCTACCCCCCTGCGGGGGACACCATCTCCCGCGAGACCGAAATCCTGGCACAGTCGCTGGGACACACCCATCAGGTGCGCGTCGTGACCCACCTGACCGACACCGATACGGAGGAGCAGGGCATTGCCGGGCTGACCGCCTGCAACGTCAGCTTCCCCTTCGACGCGGGCTACATCGAGCTCGAGGTGTTGATGCCGGGCCGCTTCGGTCGCCGCCTGCTGCCGTTGGCAACCCACTCGTTACGGGTCTACGACTGGATCTATGGCGCGGACTTTCGGGCACACGCACGGGGCGCCGAGTTGATCTACGCGGTTCCGCACGAGGGAGAGCTGCTACACCGTCTGGCTCAGCGAGTGGCGGGCGAGATGGGTGTGACGCTGGCCCTGCGGGGCCCGGAGGACACCATCGACACGGTCACCGACCGCCTGCTCGACCTGACCACGAACGGGAACTCGAGCTAACTCCACGAGGGCCAGCTAGCGACAGCCAGGCCCATCGGACCTCGATATCTAACCGTGACCGGTGGACCGCTCGAAGGGCCAGCCGCCGAAGGGCCAGAGCAGCAACGCCAGGCTCACGCCGCAGGCCACCGCCAGGCAATAGACCAACCGCAGACCGCAGACCAGCGGCAAGACCCCCAGCCCGCGCTGGCGCACGCAGTAGCCGAAGAACCGCGCGTTGACCAGCGTAAACAACCCCAGCAAGGCGCACCCCGCAACCAGCGCACCCAGCGCCGCTGTCGGCTGCCCCACCGCCGACAGCACCGCTGCTGCGATCAGCGCCAGCAAACCAGGCAGAGTAGAGACGGTGGCCAGCGAATTGAGCGGCGTGGTCTCGGTGTAGTTGTCCATCTGCTTGTGCCGGGCCAGCAGCCGCAAGAACAGGAACGAGCGGCGAAAGTAGTTCCTCAGGTTGGTCCGGAAGCTGGGGGATTGATGGTGATGTATCGTGAAGCTGTCGGTGTGATAGATCGTCGTGACCTTACCGATGCGCCGCGAGAACTCCCAGTCCTCGACGTCGGCCCGGGTGTAGCGCGGGTCGAAGCCGCCCGCGGCGAAGAAATGCTCCCGTCGGATCATCCCCGCGCGACAGCTCCAGAAGGTCGTCGGGTTGGTCCCGGTCATCCCGCTGACGCGGGTCATGTGCACGTCGAGCAGCGTCTTGTACAGGCCGACCGGCCCCGCGGCCAGCACGTCGGCCGACATCGCCCAGTGGAACGCTCCGCAGTCCGATCGCTCGGCCAGGAAGGCGTCGATCTGCTGCAGCGTGTCCTCCCGCAGGATCACGTCAGCGTCGAGAAAGATCAGGATCTCGGCGGTCGATGCGCAGGCCGCCGTGTTGCGCGCAACCGACGGCCCGGCGTTGACCTCGTTGCGCACCAACCGCACCAGCGAGCCGGCCTCGAGCAGCTGTGGAGTCTGGTCGGTCGAGCAGTCGTCACAGACCACGACCTCGAAGTCGACGGCTCCCTGCTGCGCCTCGAGCGACGCGAGCAGCGGCCCGATCGTGCCCACCGCATTGTAGGTCGGAAAGCAGACCGCATACCGCGGAAAAGGGCCCGGCCCCGTTCGCGGATCACTGACGAACGGGGGATTCAGCCGGCGGTTAATGGCCGTGCGCGTTGGCGGCCGCACCGCCTTGATGCTTGCTGACCCCCAGCACCTTGGCCACGATGAAGGTCAAGATCGCAGCGGCAAAGCTGAACAGCGCGCCCATCTTGGCCGCGTCCTGAACCGGACCGGGCTTGAACGCCACGCCGGCAACGAACAGTGCCACCGTGAAGCCGATCGCTGCTGCAAAGCCCATCACCACCAGATCCTTTTTGCTGATCCCCTCGGGCAGCCCAACCTTGAGCACCCAGCCGGTGATCACCGCGCTGAAGAAGATGCCCACCGGCTTGCCGACGATCAGTCCGACGAGGATCAGCCATGTCGGCGCCGCGATGGCGCTGAACAGCACGCCAGCATTGAGCAGACCAAACAGGCCGAGGATGATCTCGACCGGGTTCTTCCACCAGTGCTCGAAGCGGTCGAGGGTGTCGTTCCGCTCCATCTCCCTCCAGTTGAACAGACCCAGGTCGACGTGTGCGTGAGGCATCGTCGGGATAATCGGCAGCAGGCCCAGCGCAGGGTGCAACCCGGCCTTGAAGAAGCCGAACCAGGAAATGATCCCCGGAATCAAGATGTACCACCAGAAGCTGTGCAGCTTGAGCTTCTTATGGAAAAACATGCCAAGCACGACTGCGACCACGGGCAGCAGCATCCAGAGGGGCTCGACCGGGCCTTGCGGATAGAACACAGCCAGGATGATCAACCCCATGGCGTCGTCCGCGATCGCCAGCAGCAGCAGGAACGGGATCGCCGGGTGCCCGGCGCCGAAGATCAACCGCGCCACCATGTAGCTGAAGGCGATGTCGGTCGCGCAAGGGATGGCCCAGCCGTTGCTCAGCCCCTTGAACTGGCCGAGCGCGTACGCACCGCCAAGGTACAGCAGCGCCGGCCCGATCATCCCGCCGATCGCCGCGACCAGCGGCACGGCGGCTTTCTTCGGGTTGTTCAGCGGTCCGCCGGGCAGGGTGGCCTCGAACACCTCCTTGCCGGCGATGGCGAAGAAGAAGGCCATCAGGATGTCGTTGACCAGCCAGTGAACGGTGATCTCGTAGTGCCCATGGTGCAGGTGACCGATGAAGTCGTTGGTGACGAGGTTGGTGTGGACGAAGTCGTGATAGCTATGATTGGCCGTGTTGGCCCAGACCAACCCGGCGATCGCACCGAAGATCAGGAACAGCGAGTTCTCCAGCAAGAACCTGATGACCGTCCGCTTTCCGTCCCCGCCGTGCGACATCTAGCTGCGACCCACGGTTCGATTGTCCTCCACCTTGGCCGTGCCGTGCTTCTCCCGCACCCGGTCATGAAAGGCCCGCATCGCCTCGAGATCCTTCTGCTTGCTCCGCGCGATTCCCTGCAGGACCCCGGCCGCCCCCGCATCGAGATCGGCCACCCGGTCGTAGATCGCACGGAATGCGTCGAGCTGCTCGCCGAGCTTCTTCTCGACGACCTGGATCAGATAACCCAGCTCGAGGTAATGGTAGGAAGCGGCCTCCATGTCGAAGCTGGGGGAGAGATCGGGATTGAGCCCGAACTGCTCGAGCAGATTGAGTATCGTCTCGAGATAAGACTCTTCGTTGGCGATCACCTGCCCCAGCGCCTGCTCGATCTGAGCCTCGTCGGCACCGACACGCGGAATCGCCGCGTCCCGCACGTAGACCAGGAAAGAACGGCTCTCGAGCATGAGCGCCCGCTGGAGAAGATCGGTCAGGCGGCTCACTTGTCGCCCCCAGTTCCCGTGTCCGGGTGTAATCGCGCTCCTCGCCGAGATTCGACAGAGACATCCTGGACTACCGGGGTGGGCCGGTAGATCTTCATCAGCTTGGTTCGGTCGGCGCCGAAGCCGACGCCCAGCAGCAGGGTGCCGAACAGCAAAAAGGCAATCAGCGCGGTCGACAAGCTTCCCGGGTCCAGCCGCAGGTCGGACACCCTCGACGCGTCATCGAAATACATCGCCTTGATGATCCGGGCATAGTAGTAGACCGAGATCGCCGTGTTCACACCGGCAAAGATAACCACTTAGTAGAGCTTCTGATCGATCGCCACCATGAACAGCTGGAACTTGCCGAAGAACCCGCCCGTGGGTGGCATGCCGATCAGCGAGAAGAGGAACAGGGTCATCGCAATCGCCAGGAACGGCATCCGCTTGCCCAGCCCGCAGAATCCGTCGACATCCTCTCGCCCGGTGAGGTTGGCCACGACGATCACCACCGCGAAGGCCCCCAGGTTCATGAACAGGTATGCCGCGAAGTAGAAGCCGACCGCGCTCATCCCCGAATAGCCGTCGACACTCAGCGCCGCGCAACCCATCATCAGGTAGCCCGCATGGGCGATCGAGCTGTAGGCTAGCAGCCGCTTCATATTCTTCTGCACCATCGCGAACAGGTTGCCGAACGTCATGGTGAAGATGGCGGCGACTCCCACCAGGTTCGGCCAATCGAAGTTGGCCTGGACCAGCTCTGGCACCGCAGAGAAACCATAGAGAAAGCGAATGAAGATGGCGAAGCCCGCTGCCTTCGAGGCCACCGAGAGGAACGCGGTGACCGGAGTCGGCGCTCCCTCGTAGACGTCCGGGGTCCAGAAGTGCATCGGGACGGCAGACATCTTGTAGAAGAAACCCGCCATCACCAGGAACGCTATCAACGCGAAGAGGAACTTGAAGGTCGCCGAATCACTGGTTGCCACGAGGTGGGTGATCGCAGATAGCTGGGTCGTTCCAGTCAGCCCATAGAGCAAGCTGAAGCCATACAGCATCATGCCCGAGCAGACCGACCCGTAGATCACGTACTTCAGCGACGCCTCCGCACCACTTCTGCTCTGCTTGCTGTAGCAGACCAGGATGTAACTCGGGATCGAAACCATCTCGACCGCCAAGACGAACATGATCATGTCACTGGCTGTCGCCATCAGAAACATCCCGAGCACGCTGGTCAGCAGGATGCCGTAGAATTCCCCGGTGCGCATATTCTGCATCGGCCGATGCAGATAGGTCAGCGCAATCGAGACCGCCGTGCCGCCGAGGATCAACAGCTTGAAGTAGTTGCCGAAGCTGTCGAACGCGATCATCCCGTGGGCCGACACCGCCCCACCGCCGAGATGTGCTCGGAACAGGGCTCGAGGCCCGAACGAGGTCTCGAGGCCGATCAGAATCGCTCCACTGGCGAAGACCCCAGCCAGCGCAACCCAGGCCAGCTGCCGCGAGTCCCGCTGCTTGAGCACCAGATCGAGCAGGATCACCAGGCAGATCGTCGCCGTCAGCGCAACTTCCGGCAGGAAGAACTGCGCGTCCTGGATGATCTGATCGGTGACGATCCGGAAGGTTGCTTCGTTCATTGTCGTGTCCCGCCCGCGGTCATTGTCCCACCTGCAAGATCGCCTGAATCGTCGGATCCATGTAATCCAGGATCAGTCGAGGATAGACCCCGATCAAGATGCACAACAGAGCCAGCGGCGTGAGCACGATCCACTCCCGTACATCCAGATCGTGAAATCCCTGGTACTTCTCGGGACAACCGCCCATGAACACCCGCTGGATGGTCCAGAGGATGTAGGCCGCTCCCAACACGATACCGGCCAGCGACGCAAACACGATCCACTCGGCGTTAAAGGTGTGGACCTGGCTCGCGGGATGCCACGCGCCGAGGAAGACCAGCGCCTCGCTGACGAACCCGCACAAGCCCGGCAGGCCCAGCGCAGCGAAGAAGCCCACGGTTGCCAGCCCTGTGTAATAAGGCATCTGCAGCCCCATGCCGCCGAAGTCGTCCAGATTTCGGTGATGGGCGCGGTCGTAGAGCACGCCGACCAAGAGGAACATCATCGCCGAGGACAGGCCGTGCGTGAACATCTGCATGATCGCGCCGCTCATCCCGGCAACGGTCATGGCCGCCATGCCCAGCAGCACGTACCCCATGTGACTCACCGAGCTGTAGGCCACCAGGCTCTTGAAGTCCTTCTGCGCCATCGCGCACAGGCCGCCATAAACGATGTTGATCAGCCCTAGAATCGCGATCAGATAGAAGAACGTCTCCTCTCGCGCGACCTCCGGAACGAGCGTGTAGTTGAAGCGGAAGAAGCCGTATCCGCCCATCTTCAGCAACACCCCAGCCAGCACGACCGAAGCGGCCGTCGGCGCCTCGACGTGGGCGTCCGGCAGCCAGGTGTGGAACGGGAAGACCGGGACCTTGATCGCGAAGGCAATGAACATCGCGAGGAAGATCCACATCTTGAAGTTGCCGGCCATGCTCAACTTCGGGATCACCGCAATCATCGACAGCACGTTGAACGAGTGCGGCTCCAGTGTCAGGTAGAGCGCGATCATCGCGATCAGCATCAGCACCGAGCCAACCAGGGTGTAGATGAAGAACTTGATCGCGGCATATTCGCGCCGGGGGCCGCCCCAGACGCCGATCAGAAAATACATCGGCAGCAGCATGATTTCCCAGAACATGAAGAACAGGATCAAGTCGAGGGCGACGAAGGTGCCGATCATGCCAACGACCAGCAGGTTGTACATCGCGAAGTAGCCCTTCAGCTGCTTGGTCACGCTCCAGCTGGCGATGACCCCGACAAATGAAATGAGCGTGGTGAGCAGCACCATCGTCACCGAGATGCCGTCGATGCCGATGAAGAACTCCGCGTTGAGCGATTTGATCCACACCGCCCGCTCGATGAACTGGTAGCCATCGTTGCCGTCGCCTCGCAGGAAGCTGGGGTCGAAATTGGCGTAGAGCCAAACGGCCAACAGCAAGTTGACGCCCATGATCCCGAGCGTCAGCCAGCGCAGGTTCTCGTTCTTCTTGTAGCCCAACAGATGGGCCAGGAAGATCGCGATGAACGCGAGCAAGGGCAAGAAGGTCATGATCGACAGGATGTGCCTGCCGATGAAGCCGAGACTGCTGGGTCGCTCGGCGTGGATTCCTACTGCAGCCGAGCTAGCGGGCTTGCCATCGATGCCGCGTGCGTCGGACTCGACCAGCACATGGCCGTAGAGCTCTTTGGCGCGCGAGACTTGCGCTGACCATTTTACCTGCACG
>PVBE010621787.1_pt1 | contig 10965 bp, 7 predicted proteins | sample 1631181 | NCBI WGS metagenome assembly PVBE01 (sample SAMN08397723, study PRJNA350692) | Marine metagenome, whole genome shotgun sequencing project. | isolation source: water | place: Pacific Ocean | collected 2012-04 | reverse complement strand
GCCAACGAAGACGGGCCAGACCTTTCCTGCCCCCCACTTCTGCAGGACCCTGTAAAGCAGCAGGAGCGAAGCCGACCCCATAAGCGCGCTCACCAGCAGAGACGATACGGGAAGAACACGCGAGGTGAACAACAGGGAAAAGGGCAATCCAAGTAACGAAGGAAGAGGACCCCACCAGGCGGAGCTCACAAGTGCCTGCCGGCCTTCAGTGCTGTTATCCGCTATCTGGCGCCGGATTGCCTCGCGTATCCACGCCTCGTCCGATGCCGACTCTACCCCGTATAACCCGACACAGAATAGAATCAGCGTCGCCACGAAAAGAAACGCGGTGTATTGCATCACCGTGGTGCTAGCTCTGTTCCGTGAGCCCATGTTGGGTCTTCTCCCAGTAAAAAGGATTGACAAAAAACTGCAGAAACGCGCGCCACCCGCTGTAGCTCATCATTATCCAGTAAAAGGGCGTCAGCAGTGCATACTTGACCAGGTCGTAGTATCCCCGCCTGTAACAGCCCGCGGCACTTGTATAGACAAAAGCAAAATTACCCGCAAACAGGCACAGCGCACCCATGGCGAACACGGGAACGGGAAAAAGGCTCGTGAGAATTTCCAGCCTGAAAGTAAACCAGAGCAATGCAAGAAACCAGAAGAGCGGGTTGATGAGAAACGAGAACACGATACCGCCGATTAGCATCTGAAAATGGAGAAAGTTGACGAACCCGAGGTCACGGCAGAGGGCGAAAGGATTACGCATATGAACAAAGTAAGTCTGGATGTATCCCTTCAACCACCTGGTTCTCTGGCGGATCCAGAACTTCAGGCTCGAACAGGCCTCTTCCCACGTTGTCGTGTTGAGAATCCGGGAGCAGTAACCGTCCCGGCAGATCCTGACCCCGAGATCGCAATCTTCGGTCACATTGTGCGCGTCCCAGCCCAGCATATCCTGCAACCTGTCGGTCAAGAAGTGGTTGGAAGTGCCCCCGAGTGGAATCACCGCATTGAGAGATGATAGCCCGGGGAGCGAAAGATCGAACCATGCCGAGTACTCCGCGGTGAACCATCGGGTAAGGAGGTTATGGCGCGGGTTGTAGAAATTGAGTTTCGACTGCAGGCAGACAACATCGTCCCCCACACGTCTGAACGCAGCAACGGCCTTCTTGAGCTGGTCACGCTCAGGCCTGTCCTCCGCATCATAAATCACCAGGTACTTACCTTTTGCCTCCGCGAGGCCAATATTGCAGGCCTTGGGCTTGGTTCTCGGGAACGATTCGGGTATTAGCGTAACGTGGAATCCTGGCGGCAGGCTTATACGCTCGACGGCCTTGATGGTGGGTTCATCATCTTCCTCGAGAAGCAGTTGAACGTCTTTCTTATCCTTAGGATAGTCAAGATCGTCGAGTGCCTGCACGAGGTGAGGCACGGACTCAGGCTCCATGTACATCGGAACCATAATCGAGTAAACAGGCATGTCGTAGTCGATCAGGGCTGCCAACTGCTCCTCTGATATGTTGATCTCGGAACTGCTCGATACGGACAGTCGAAGAAGCAGAAGCTTGTAGAAGCTGAACGCGAGATAGAAGAGTGTTGAAAGCAGGACAAACGCCTTTGCCGTAGGCCATGGATACCTGATCGCAACGGCAACAATGAGCAGGCACAGGAGAATCAGTATGATCTTCTGCCAGGTCGTGACGGGAACGCTGGCGCTCATTTTTGGGCGCTGGTTGCTCAGTGCGAGGGGATCAACTGCCATCAGTTCCGCCCCTCCTGCCGCAGTAATGCGCGGGCGATAGCACGGGCAGCCAGGTGATGGCCCTGCCCGGAGAGAGAAAACTCGTCCTTTCCCCTGAACAAAGCGTCTTTCTCATCGCCGGCATTCATGAACGCACTGTAGAGATCGGCTACCGGCATATTGCGCGCCTGGGCAACTCTTTGCACGGCTGCGGCAAATGGGCGGACCTCGATCGTCGTCGCTGTATAGGGAGGCGGTGTAACCCAGACCACGGGGCATTTCAGCGTACCCCATATCAGGTCAGAAAGTGCGGCGGCATGCCTTTCGAATTCTGCTGGATCTCTCTGGTGAACAATATCCTGCAGCCCCACGCTCAGAATCACGACATCGGCATTTTCAGCAACAGCCTTCGCTGCTTCCCGGATTCTCAGCAGTGGGCCGTAGGCTTCAGTGGAGTCGTCCCAGTCGGTAAGTTGAACATGCTCAATGGATGGACCGTCCGGGCCGCCCATTATCTCCGAAAGGGCTCCGTAATACACCTTCTCGTCCGCGTCGCCATCCATCCCGGATGCCGCGAGGGAATCATCCAGGCAGACGATCCTGCCGCAGGCCTGTTCAATCGTGATGGCCGGCTGCTCAAGTTCGTCCGATTTCAACACGGGAACAAGAATCAGCCTCTCGCCACCGCTATTGAACAGCTTCTCCGCACTAACCCGAGACACCGCATCGTCGAATGGCGGCCGCACGAAGTTGACGATTCGCGACGCGACGCTGATACCCTGGTGCGAGATGTCCCACGATATCCTGGACATAGAGCTGACGTTAGTACTGGCAAGCTCCACGCGAGCCGACAAGTTAGTCATCGGCAGATCTTCTGTCCCGCTGTCTTCAGCACCCTCGTATCCCTCGACGCTCCAGCTCAGCTGCAGCACGATGTTTTCCGGCATTTTCTTAGAGACGCTACTGTATGCAGCCGCCCACTGAGCTTGGAGAATTGGAGCAACGGGATCCTTGGGGTAACAGACGGCAGGGAGACCCGTCACTTCCGCTGCCACCGCGTAATACCGGGGTTGGATCATTCGATAGTCCACGATCTTCTTGCAGACGTTCTCTGCTCCGTCTGCATCCCTCACGGTTAGACTGACCTCGTGCTTCCGGGCCTCGGAGAACACGTGATCAACGTATGTTCCTTCAGCCTTGTGCCCGTCACCAAAATCCCAACTGTAGGTTAGTTTACTCGATTTGGCGTACGCGCTATGGCTCTTGAAGCGGACGGGGATAAACACTGAACGGTGGTTCCTGAAGGCATACGCGCTACCTGGATAGGAGAGGAAGTACGGGTGCACCGCTTCGTCTCGGATCTCAGAACGCGGATCGGTGACCCGCGAGGCACAGACCAGGGCTTTATGGGGTATCGAGTACATCTTTTCGGCACCCGGCGGCTGCCAGCCCAGAGTAGCGTAAGGTGTATACTTGGCCTTGGTGTAGACAGACAGCTTGTGAATGCCGGCCTCAAGATAAACGGGCGGCCCCGATTTCAATGTGCCCGCCGAATGCTCCCCCGGCCAGCTTGCGACCACTTCGCCGTTCATCAGCACAAAACCTGCATCACTGCAGTTGATCCCAAACCTGTACGGGCCGCTTTGGGAACATATGACGTGGGATTGCAACCTGACGATGGGGTATTTCCACGAAGTGTATTTTTGCTCCGCCTTTTGCTCCGCAGAAATCCCCTCTATTTTACCGAAATAATGCTGACGGAGGGTCTTCGACGCCACCCTGGAATGACCTGCCATGTAGCGCATCTTCTCCCAGGCATTTGGGATTCCCTTTGCGGTTGATCTGTAAACACTCACGCCGACGGGAACCGGATCGACGATTTCTTGCCTCCCCTTTGAGCCTGGTGCGCCGTAATACAGATAGTAGCTCCCTTTTGCATCCGGACCGGTGCAGACAAGTACGGAGGCCTTCTTGCCATCACTGTAGACGAGGCGGCAGGGAATGCTGGAGCCTGACGCAGAAACGCATTCGAAGGATCCTTCCCCAGCAGGTTTGTCAGCAAGTGGGACGTCTACCAGCAAGTACAGTCCCGCGTCTTTTGGAATCGAGAAGACGGCACGACGGGGATACTCGGGCTTGAGCCATTCGGTTCTGCGTGAGCCCAGCGCCGGCAGGCAGAGCATCAGAACAATCAACAAACTCAGAGCACCCCCCGAGAAACGCCCTAATCTGCTCTTCTGTGAGTATTCTTGCACTTCGTTTTCCGTAAAGTGGATACCCATCGGGACACACCCCATGCGTACGAGGAGACACATAAGTCTCCCGCCCCAGTGTACTCTCGTACACACACATTGAATCGCCCGGTTTCCGACCCTGCTGCGGAACACTGTTGCGCACAAGGCCAAACCCTTACCGAGGGGCAAGAAAGGGCGATTCGCCCTTGTTGATTACCTCTAATGACGCATTAAACGTGCCAGTCATTACGGGCGCGCGTTGCATCAAACTCGTATAGCAGTATCATTAGCCGCGGCATAAGATCAAGAGGATGCGGAGGAAAGCGTTCTGCGCAGTGGCCTCTTTTGAGGCGCGAGTCTCTGTAGCGGAAGTCGCAAAGACTTCCGATCCCCGCTAAGATCGGAACTTTTAGCAAGTCCTATCTACAGGGACTCGCGACAAAGAAAGCTCCACTGCGGTAATTCCTCACTGTCTTTAGCTATTGCCTCTCGCAACTCCGCGGGCTATTCTTCAATAATAAAGGTATTGGAGGCACCAGACTGTAAGGTGCGTGCGTCATGAGAGTTACAGAATCTTCCTCACATCGAAAAGGCATCAGGCGAAGCAACCGGGGGTTCACTCTCATCGAACTTCTCGTGGTAGTGGCCATTATCGGAGTGCTGGCCGCGCTATTGCTGCCTGCCATCTCCAAGGCCAGGGAGAAAGCCCGCCAGACGAACTGCGAGAACAACATACGCCAGTTCAGCATGTCCCTGCTGATGTACAGGGACGATCACGATGGAGATAATATCGACTGGCTCTCCTCCCTCTATCCCGATTACGTCCAGTTCACAAACCTGTACGTGTGCAAATCGGACATGTCATTCGGAAACCAGGGGGGCAAACCCAATGATGATCTAGAGGTACTCGGCGACCAGTACGAGGAAACAGACGACAACGTTGGGAGACATGGCATAGATGGGTGCAGCTATCTATACGAATTCTGTGCAGCGGAATGTGATTGGGGGCCGGGATATCTTGGTGTTTCCGAAGACGATATCGACAGAGATGGAGACGGGGTCGCATCGTGGGGTGAGACCAAGGATTACCAGCTTGCAAACGGGGACGATACGAACGGACATCAGCCTTACGACGAATCATCATTCCCAATCATCCGGTGTTTTCATCACTGGGAAGAGGCTGAATACAGGATCAATCATCCAGATGACGGCATGATGTACTCCCCAATGACTATCAACGCCGCGTATGCGGGAAACGTGTTTCGTGCCGCCATATTCTGGGAGCTTCCCATCCTTGAAGATTAGAACGCCGACCGGCGCCTGGATAACACCCGGTTCTTGTGCAGGGGCGATGAGACAGTACAGGAAGAATTATGAGTAGATACGCAATTCGAGTGGCAGCCCTCCTCCCGCTATTCTTCCTGCTTGCCGGTTGCGCGAGCACGCCCGACATAACAAGCGAAGTCACCAAACCCGCCCAACTTGCACAGGCCGAGATGCATTTTGAGCAGGGAGATTACTCCAGGGCGATGCGGGAATGCATCGATCTCGGCCACCTCAACCCTCACATGCCGGGGCTTGCGCCTCTTCAGAACAAGATCTCAGTGGCCATCTGGGAAGAAAGGGCAAGAACCACCGAAATCCGCAAGGCCAGCCTCGCCGAGAAAATGAAGGTGGACATGGACCTGCGAAAGCATGTTCCCGAGACTTACGGCGAGAGGCGCGGGGTTAATGGCGAGACCGCGCCCATGCGTAGCCCCTCTACCGAGATGGACAGGGCGCTGCAGATGCCCGTTACTGTGCACCTTGACGGCGTCAACCTCAGCGAGTTCATTCTTGCCGTCGGAGCCGACGAGAACATCAACATAATTGCCGACAACCTCGACGACACCAAGACCATGACTTTGCACGCGGAGAATGTGCCGCTGAAAGAGATCCTCGACTACGTGGCGAGAAACCTCGGCGTGACGTTCTCCGTGGGCAACAACATGATCTGGGCAACCTTGTCGGCCGAGACCACGTCTTCTCTTCCTCTCGAAACACGCATGTACCGCCTCAGGAAGGGTCTTTCGAGCGAGGAGGTCTTGAGCGGCCCGGACAGCCTTGGAATTATCGAGGCCATCACGCGTTTTGTGCCGGCGATCGAAGGTTCCGACATCTTCTTCAGCAATAAGGCCCACGTCCTGATCGTAAAGAACACGAGAGAGAATCTCTCCAAGGTCGAGGACATCATCGAGGCACTGGACATCAGCCCTCCCCAGGTGCTGATAGAAGCCCGGTTCATAAGCACCTCGATTACCGACCTCCGGGAACTCGGCATCGACTGGGTACTCAACAGTTCCGTAGGGATTGGATCAGAAAAGGTAATCCGGAATGGAAGCGTCCTCAGCGCAGACACAACCGCCATTGCCGAAGGCGCATCAGCCGGTTTCACCGCCTTTCCAAACGAGGCAACCGGGTTAAACTTCACTTACCAGGGCCTTCTTACCGATCCGATGTTCGAGGCCGTTCTTCATGCACTTGAGACTTCAGGTGAGTCGCGTACGCTGTCTGTCCCGAAGGTAACAACCGTCAACAATCGTCCGGCGTCGATACGTGTCGGCGAAGATTTTCGGTACTATGAAGAATATGAGACCGATCTTCAGAGGATAGACGGAGGGGATGAGCCCGACCTCGTTCAGCCTGTTACCTATCCGACAGGAACACCGGAACTGGAAGAGTTGGGAATCGAATTACTTGTGACTCCGAGTGTCGGGGCGGACCTGAACTCCGTGAGCCTGGCACTGATACCCGAGATCAGCGATTTTGTGCGCTGGGAGTACTGGGAAACATGGGCCAATTCCAATAACAATAACAATAATAACAACAGCAATAATGATAACAATAACAACAATAGTAACAATAACAACGGTACAAACAATACCGTGGTTATCAAGCTGCCCATATTCCGGCGTAGCCGGATAGAAACGGAGATTGTAGTACAGAGTGGCGAGACGATCGTGATGGGAGGCCTGGTAACTTCGGTCGAAGACAAAGGCGAGGAACGCATTCCTGTCATCTCGTCGATCCCCTTGATCGGGGCTCTCTTCCGGCACAACACCACAGACATAACGGAGCAGAACCTTCTTATTTTCGTTACTGCGACGATTCTTTCTGAAAGAGGCGAAGATCTGGTTCCCGTCATTCTTGGTAATGGTCCGCCTGTATTCCAGCCCTGAACTCTTGTCTGAGTTCACGAGAGAGACGTTACGAAGATAACTGATTTGGAGTGCGCCGGCAGAGCGGAGCGGCGACGGCGCTTTGGCTCACAAGAAGGCGTGCAGGCAAACGAGAAAAGCGGTGTCGCCGCTACGCTCTGCCACAGCACTCCAAATATTGTGACTCTGGCTCTGCCAGTAGCCACGCTGAACTCAGAACGCTAAGCACTATGGCATCGAAAACGACAATTGTCGGACTGGATATCGGCCGCTACTCCGTGAAGGCTGCATGGGCCGAATCCAGGGGAGGAGCCCCAGGTATCGTTCGTACCGAGCACCTCCGGCTGCCGCTGGGCGGAGTTGACGCAAACAGCGTAATCCTGCCCTGGATGCAGCAGCACAAGATCGCATCGCATTCGTGCGTGATTGGCCTTTCGGGCGCCCAGTCGATGTTCCAACCGTTCATGCTTCCTCACGGTGACCCCAGAACTCTTGAAGATGCCGCATCCATGGAGGCCATGAAGTTCAATGACATCGCCTCCGAGGCAATGACCTACGGGTTCACACCTATTGATCTGAATCCCGGAGAAAAAAGGCTCCTGATGGCAATGGCCAGGCCCTCTGTTCTTGACGGGGCACTGTCACTGGGAAGGGAGCAGGGCCTTGATGTAATTGACGTGGTGCCAACCCCGGTCGCCCTTTTCCGGGTCATGCGTGCCACGGCGACGGCGGCGGTTCCCTGCATGTTCATGGATGTCGGCGGAGCTGAGACCAATATCGCCGTCGGTTCCGACCAGACGGGGCTGATGTTCGCGCGCGCTTTCTCGAGTGGCGGGCAGCTCTTTAGCGATGCCCTGGCAAGAGAGAACAAGGTCCCCGGTGCGCAGGCCGAGAACCAGAAGGTGCGCGAAGGTTCGCTCTTGCCGGACGGGCTTCATGCCGGTGTTCTGAGGACCGCCGCGGACATGTGGCTTTCTGAAGTGGAGTCCTGCCTCTCGGTCTACAGCAGCCTGTACCCGGCAAACAAGTCAAGCATCACCAGGATAATCCTCACGGGGGCAGCATCAGCACTTCCGGGACTCTCCGAGTACATCGAGGCCAAGCTTGGGGTAGATGTCACGGTCGCCGAAGCGGTTAAGAATACAACAGGCATCGACGACCCGGCCAACTTTGCCATCGCTGCCGGCCTTGCGCTGTCCGGATTCGAGAGCAGCAGTGAACACATTAGCCTGCTGCCCGCGGAAATCCGTGACGAACTGATGTTCAAGCAGAAGAAGCCTTACTGGATCGCCGCCGGAGTGGTCGCGGCCCTGGTATTCGGAATAAGCGTGGCCGGCGGCTTCCGCTACGGGGCGAGACAGTCCAAGCACCTTCGAGAGCAGAAGGCCAGCCTCAAGCGCCGCCAGGAGTTGGCCCTGCAGATTGAGAACGTGCGCAAGGGTACCGGCATGATGCTCGAGATGGCCGGCCCGGTTAAGAAACTGCTTGGCTCCGGCCCCATGATTCGTGACCTGATGAGCGTTGTCGCGGAGAAGAGAGCGACGACCGACCAGATAATCATGATCTCCGATGCGGACTCCTACTTCTTCGAAAAGGAATGGAACGAGGAGGAAGAGGATACCCTGGGATTCCGCGACCGGCGCCGCCTGGCCGAGCGTGAAGAGGAAATAGCCGAGCAGATCGGAATCGGCCGGATAGTGATAAAGGGCCTCACACGGGAGACAAGCCTTTCGACGGTGAAACAGTTGATAACGGAGCTCACGGCGCTTGATTTCGTAGCTTCTGCTGACCTCCTTGCCGACGATGAAGTTATTGTGCTTCCTGATGGCGCGGCGGAGGGAAGAATATCCGAACGTCCGTTCGTTATAGATGTAACATTGGTGACCCTGTGAACCCATTCAAGATTGAAACATGGTCGGACCGCCAGCAGGTGTTGGCAATCATTGTGCTGGCCTGCCTGGCAATGGGTCTTCTCTGGTTCTTCCTTCTCGCTCCCCAGATGCGCGATCGACGGAGCATGTCCGGCGAAATCCGCAAAATGCGCTCTGAGCTGCACAAGAAGAATTACATGTTTGGTGAGGCGGCCCTCAAGAAAGACAGGGACGCGGAGCAGAAGTATCTGCGCGGCTTGTCGGATGAGTGGATCGACATGGCCGCGAGGCTTGCTGCCTTTACCGATCAGCATGGCCTGGCCAGATCCGATGTGGCCCACATTGACTACAAGATGGCGCTTTTCAGCGTACGCAACCGCCTGGTCAGCAAGTCAAGGGATGCCAACATAAGCCTCCCTATCGACCTTGGCCTTGAAGACGCCGTGGCAAGCAACGAAGATGCAAGAAAGAGAATGCTCCAGTTACGTGCCGTTGAAAACCTGGTGGATCTTGCCCTCGACCTGGACATCGATCTCGTACAACAGATCACACCGCTTGATCCAATAGAGCATAAACTCCAGGGCATTGACGAAACGTTCCTTGAGGAGTACCCGGTGAGACTTGAGTTCTTTGGAACGGTCCCCGACATGTACGATCTGCTGCACAGAATCCTGGAACCGGGCCACGTCTTTGTTCTTCGCAACGTTCGTATAGAGACTCCATCCCGCAACGATCCGGCGTCACTTCGGATGCGTGCCTCGCTGGGAGCCCTGGTTTTTCCGAAGGATCCTGATGAATTGATGACATCTTTGCCGAAGGTGGTAAAGAAGGCCGTCCCGATGGGACATTGAGAGATCTAGATAATGGACGCATTCTGGAAATGGCTGATGCGCGCTAATGCGCGCGGCGTACTGATAGGAGGGGTTATCGTCCTCCTGCTCGTGTGCTGCTGGTGGGGATGGCGGGAATTCACACCGCTGGAATCTGAGAAAGCGATGAAGCGCAAGCGTGGGTCCGAAGATCCGCGTGACGGCCTGGGCATCATCTCTTTTCTCGACGACCAGCTATCGGCAAGGTTCAACGTTTCCGAAAAGAACCCTTTCTTCACACGGGTGCTGCCATCCCCTCCCGAGATGCCGCCGGTTCTGCCCGGCGTTGGGATTGGCGAAGTACCGGTCCCTCCGATGATGCCGGAACGGGGACGTCCCACGCGCCGCCCATTCGCGAGGCTGACAAAGCCAGTGGTGCCTGTTGTACCAAAACCTGAACCGAAAGGTGAAGTGGTCACGCTGGAGTACAAAGGGATCTTCAAGCGTTCCGATGGGAGAACACTGGCCCTCTTGAGAGACTCCAAGTCAGAGTCATCGCGTTTCTATGCCGTCGGAGCAGACCTGCACGGCATGAAAGTGGCGCAGTTCAGCCAGAACAGGATAAGTATCGTCCGTCACGACGGAACCATGGCCGGAGTCAAGCTTGGGGAGCCGACCGATTTCGAGCTCCCAATGGCAGGGAAAGAAGAAGAGCAGAAGGAGAAGATCCCGAACTAGAGCAAAAGGTCTGTCATTCAGAGCGCAGCGAAGAATCTCGGCTGAATGCCGCTGCGCGACGCGACGTGAGATCCCTCCCCGCCTAGGGCGACTCGGGACGACGCACAGATCTTGCCGGTACGCCGGCAGGGCAGCACATTATAGAGTGATTCGGTAGATCTCGAAAATGAACGAACAAGCCCCCATTAAAGAAGCACGCCTGTTCTCCGAACAGTTGCTCATCGAGATGACACAGCAGCTCATCGACAGGGGCATTGTAGCCAGGGCGCAGATTGACGAGCTGAATTCACGGCGCGCCCTTACGGGCGAGAGTCTTGACCGGCTCCTGATAAAGGAAGGTGCGGCGAAAGAGGAAGAGGTCCTCACGGTTCTCTCGGAACTGACCGGCAT
>PVBE010436297.1_pt1 | contig 10965 bp, 8 predicted proteins | sample 1631181 | NCBI WGS metagenome assembly PVBE01 (sample SAMN08397723, study PRJNA350692) | Marine metagenome, whole genome shotgun sequencing project. | isolation source: water | place: Pacific Ocean | collected 2012-04 | reverse complement strand
CGAGAAAACACCTGTAGTAGCCATCTTCGGTGTTGGCACGGCCGATGCATAACCTACTTTCAAGTATCTTTTTCCCGATGGCTGGAGACGGGCGTGCATAGGAGGTCAGCAATGCGTTCCAAGTCCTTGAATTCGATGGTGTGGGTGGTGTGGGTCGGCGCGCTGGGCGCATGCGGCGAGGGTTACGAGGAGCAAAGCTCGCAGCTTTGTGAGCAAGCTGCGACGCATTTGTTCGAGTGCACGGGGGCCGCGGACTCGGACTTTGAGGCCAACTGCAAGGCGACCGACGCACGCATGCTCATCGACACCCCCTGCGCCGTGCTGACGGAGGCGTCGGTGACACGCTCGGCGCTCAAGGCCGACCGACTCGGCGTCAGCGACTCGTTCGCCTGCCGGGTGCTCAACCTGGGTTGCCCGCCCGAAGATCAGTGCATTCCGCCGCTAAGCGATGACGGTCTGCAGGGCTTGATCGATCTGTCCGAGCCCACCTCCGTGAGCGGCTCCGAAGACGTGAAGCGGCGGGTGAACGCCATCGCGAAGATCTTCAGAGAGGAGGGGGACCCCCGGGGGCTGTTTGCGACCGTGTACCGCTTGATCACCAACCGGGCCGTGGAGTCCGTCGAGGACGGCGACTACGCCCACCCCCAGTGGGCCCACGACCTCATCACGGAGTTCGGGCGTCGCTATCTGGCCAATCTGCACGGCCACCTGACTGGCGGGGAGATCACGGGCCAGTGGGCCAAGTACTACCGCTTGGCGCAGGATTGCCGGGTGGGTCGGGGCCGGACGCTGGGCGTGGCCATCGCGGTGCACCTGATGGTGGACTTGCCGTACACGTTGCACGGCATTGGCAGCGTCGGGGATCAGCGAGAGGACTTCGTGCGCTTCGGGGACATCCTGTTGGAGGTCTTCCCCGACATCATCACCGACATTCAGGCGGACTATCACACGGACGTCACGGGCCTGCTCAACGGGTTCTGCCTCGGCGCCTGGGTGGACGGCGTTACGTCGAAGGGCACCATGACCGCCTTCATTTACCAGGGGGTGCGCCTCAAGGCGTGGCGTGACGGACAAAACCTTCGCCACTTCCCCCGTTGGATGGTCGCCACCGACATCCGCACGGCCTGGGGGATGGCCGAAGTCGCCTTGGCGACCCTGGACGCCCAGGGCGCGCTGTAGCGGGCGATGACCGGGGTGCGTCGCCACGTCCTCCGGGGCCGGTGGCGACGCTCCCTTCGGTTTCCGCCTTGGGTGACGCGGTGGAGGGTCCGCCGCCGTCTTCGCTTACGTTCCGCGTGTGTACGGTCAGGCTGGGAGCCTGCATAAGGGAGAAATCATGCGTACGACATGTCTGTTGGCGATGTTCGGCATCGCGCTGGGATGCGGTCACGACGTCGAATATACGGGGTTGGGTGAGGCGTCCCTGTCGCCGCCGACCTCGCCCGACGCAGGCCCGGTGGGTGGGCCGCCCCCTGGGGCGGAAGCGGCGGAGGAACTCGGCGTCCTCGATGCGTCGGATCTTGCTGGGCGCATGTATCGATTCGCCGCGCTGGAGCTGACGGCGCCCATTACGGGGGCCCTGGCCGACCCCCTCAATGGCTACTTCGCCGAGGAGATCGACGCCGGCAACCTGCGGATCTTGATGCGGGTGAGCCGCCATGCCGGGGCGGAGTTGGTGTTCGATGTCGGCCCGGAGGGCGAAACGAGCTCCCTGGTCTGCACCTTGACGGGGGCGACGTTTGAGACCGTGGCTTCGGCGCAGCTGGACTTCCCCAACGAGTTGCTCGATCCCCCCTCGTTGCCCATCACGAACTTGGAGTTGTCCGGGCGCTTCGATCCCGCAGGCGAGGCCATCTCCTCCGGGGTGCTGGTCGGCGCGCTGACCACGGAGGACGCCCGCGCCATTTCGCTGCTCGGCGCCGACTTCGAGACCTTCCTCGCTGGCCTCGAGGTGCAACCGGACTTGGATCTCGACGGAGACGGCGCCTTCGACGCCTACCGCTTCGTCGGTGTGTACGAGGCGGTCCTCGACGAGGGAGCGGCGCCATGACTCGCACCCTGCCATCCGCCCTGTTCAGCCTCGCCCTGCTGGGGGCCTCCCCGGCGGTCCACGCCAACGTCGCCATCGACCGCGTCGGCCCCAAGGTCAGTCGAACCACGGGCCAAGACTGGCTCCGTCACCCGGACGAGGCGCGCAGCTACCAGGAGAGTTGGACGTCGGTGTTGCACGCCGATGACGGACACATCGTGTACGTGTCGTTCATCTACACCAACCTCGGTGTGCTCAAGGGCAGCACGTCGGTGGCCGTGTCCTTGACCCCTCCCGGCGGCGTGGCCAAGGCCCACCGCTTCGACCATGGCACCGAGGACTTCACGCAGGAGGCCCGGTCCGGCCGCATCGCCATCGGCGACAGCTCGATGACCCTGCGCGGTCGCAAGCTCAAGCTGGTGGTGCGCGAGAAGGGGCTGTCGCTGGACGTCGACATGGACGCCTGGACGGAGGGCGTCAAGCTGCATGGGGGCCGAATCTGGCTCGATGACGCCAAGGAGCAATGGGTCCGGACCTTCTTCCATGTGCCCCGCGCAAGCTTCACGGGCACGCTCAAGGTTCGTGGGAAGAAGACCTCCATCCGGGGGGCGTCGTACGTCGATCACATCGTGCAAAACGCCCTGGCCACCGAGTGGTCCACCCACTGGTGGGCGCTACGTCATTTCACTCCGACCCACACGGTGGCCTTCCTCATCTGGCGGGCTCCGAAGGACCGCGGCGGTAAGAAGATGGCGCATGTGCTCGTCACCGACCGGGACCGGGTGCTGCTTTTCTCCGATCGTCTACGGATGAAGCCGGGCAGCTTTGGCAAGGACTCCAAGGGGCATCCCCACGCACGACGCTTCACGTTGAACCTGGACGGCAAAACGACCCGCCTCCAAGGCGCCGTGCGGAGCACGCGGCGGCATGAACGGGACGCAGTCTTGGAACGCCTGTCCTGGATGGAACGCAAGGTGGCCGGTCTCGTCGCCGGCAACCCGGTGATGTACCGCATGGAAGGACAAGCCGACCTGACCCTGACCCATGAGGGCGCGACCGTGGAACTGAAGGGCCCGGCGCTCATGGAAAGCCTGGTCCTCTCGGAGGGGAAATGATGCGTCGATTCGTAGCGATCGCTTGGGCCGTGGCCGCCGCCCAGCTGGGAAGCCTGGTCGCGCCCCCGGCGGCGTGGGCCGGGGGCTTTTCGAACCTGGATTTTGGCGTCCGTCGGGTGGGCATGATGGCCGTGATGGCGAAGCCCGACGACGGCGCGGCCATCTACCACAACCCCGCCGGGCTGACCCTCGGCGAAGGCACCCGGCTGTATCACTCCCAGACGTGGAACTACATCGACCTGGGTGTCCGGATGTACGACAGCGAGGGGGTGCTGCGGCCGGACGACAACATGACGCCCACGTGGAATGTCGGCGTCGTCCCCCTGCTGGGCGTCGCCTCGGATCTGGGCACGGAAGACTGGCAGGTCGGCCTGGGCCTGTACGCCCCCAACGCGTACGGGGCGAAGCTCGATGACACAGATCCGCTGCGCTACCACGCCACGGACGCCCTCTTCCTCGCCTCGCAGTTCACCGGCGCGGTGGCTTGGGACGCCTCGGATCGACTCACCGTGGCCGGTGGCGCCTCGCTGCTGCACGTGTACTTGACCGGGGCCCGCATCATGAGCCCGCTGGTGCTGCAGGACCCCGACCGGCGTTTTGACTCCGTCGACGAGTCCAAGCCCTTCGACAACAAGCTGGAGCTCGCCGGCACGGACCTGACTTGGTCGGCGCAGCTGGGGGTGCTGCTCAAGCTGACCGACACCCTGAGTTTTGGCGCCGCCTTCGTGCGCGGGGCGGGCTTGGAGCTGGAAGGCGACGTCACGCTGACGCAGCCGGACGGGGTGAAGCAGGTCACCTCGCAGACCACCACCATGGTGATCCCCAGCAGCGTGCGCGCCGGGCTGAATTGGGAGATCTCCGCGGACACCGAGGTGGGCCTCGACCTGTCCTACTGGCACTACCAAGTCTACCAAGAGCAACGCACCACGCTGGGGGAGCCCTTGATGGGCTTCGAGGAGCTCATCTCCCCCAAGAACTACGGCAACTCCTGGAACTACAGCGTCGGACTGCTGCACCGGGTCACGCCGGCGGTCGAGGTGATGCTCGGCTTCCACCAAGACTTCAGCCCGATCCCCGAGGAGACCTTCGCCGTGGACACCCCGACGGAGGACCTGATCGGCTTCTCCGCCGGGGCTCGCTGGCAGGCCACCGAGCGGCTCAAGCTCGGCCTCGGTGGCATCCGCAACTGGTACGACCTCTTCGACATCCAGGGCAGCAAGACCGACCCGCCCACCAACATCAAGGCGTTCGGAGGCATCACGGGCCTCGCGTTCGATGTCTCATGGACGCTTTGAAGCCCATGGCGCTCGCTCAGGGAGCCGTACCCGAGGACCCGGTCGGGGCCTACTTCGGAGACACGGAAGGTCCGTGGGATCGGCTGACTCGCCAGGGCACGGTGGGGTGGTCGCTGCGCGGCGTGCGCGCCGACACCCGGCGCTCCATCCCGCTGACCTGGGACGACTCGCCCTTTGTCCCCGGCCTGAGGGTCATTTCCGACGCCTCCGACGAGGCCCCGCGGCGCGCGGTCGAGGGCGACCGTCCGGTGGTCGTCGGCACCGTTCGCATGGGCTTTGGGCACCACCGGATCGCCTACGCCGCATACACGTGGGCCCTCGCCCAAGGCGGCACGCCCTACATGCACGACGTGCTGGCGGTGCGCTCCCCGGAGGCCGAGGCCATCCACCGCATGGACGCCTCGTACAGCCGCTTTTCCCGTCTGTCGTCCAACCTCGGCGGGGTCGCCGAGCGGGCCTGGGGGGCCCTGATGAACAGCGGGGGCATCGGCACCCTGCGCATGTTCTGGCAGCTCGCCGAGGCGATCACGCCGCTGATGCGGGACATCCCCCGGGACGTTCCGATCATCGCCAGCCACCCCCTCAACGCCCAGATCGCCGTCCACTGTGGTTTCGAGCGGGTGATCAACCTGGTCATCGACAACCACCCCCAGCACTTCGCAGTGTGCCCGGGGGCCCTGAACCTCGTGCAAAGCCCGCACTATGCGATGGGGCTGCTGCACATGGGGATGAAGCGCCAGGAGGTGGCCTACGCCGGACATTGGGTGTCCCACGGGCTGGTCGCCCACGCCGAGGCCGACAGCGCCGCTCGCATCGCCCGGGCCGAGGCAGGTCGCCCTCGTCGGCTCCTCGCCCCCGTGGGCGGCGCCGGCGCCCAGCGGAATTACCTCCGGGACTTCGTGCGCGGGCTGGGGCCGCGGCTCGCCGACGGGTCGCTGCGGCTGATTCTGAACGTGGGCGACCACGTGCACATGAAGGAGGCCATGGAGGACACGCTGGAGCTCATGGGCATCGAGCCCGCGTGGGTGACCCGGCACGACGAGCTCGTCGCCTTTTGTGAGGCCAACGCCCTGGACGGCCCGGAGCCCGAGGCCCCGGAGCACGCCGCGCCCGTGACCCTGTGCGCGTTCGATTCGCACTTCGAGGCGTTTTCGGCCACGGACCTGCTCCAAAGGGTCAGCGACGTGTTGGTGACCAAACCGTCGGAGCTCGCGTTCTTCCCCATTCCCAAGCTGCACATCCGCCGCGTGGGGGACCACGAGGCGGCGTCGGCCCAGCGCGCCGCCGAACTGGGGTGTGGGACCACCGAGCGGCGCACGGTGGCGCAGGGGCTGCAAACCGTCGGTCTGCTCTGCGACGACGACGAACTCTTCGTGACGATGAACGAGGCCGTCGCCCACCACGCCAAGCAAGGGGTCTACGACGGGGCCCGGCGGGCCCTTGAGCTCGCCCTCAGATAGCCATCGCCTGACGGATCCGAGCGGCGGCCTGCTCGGCCGTCAGATCCCGCTGACTCTCCCCGAGCATCTCGTAGCCCACCATGAACTTCTTGACCGTCGCCGAGCGCAGCAGGGGAGGGTAGAAGTGGGCGTGCAGTTGCCAATGCGGCCCCGTCAGGCCGTGCCATCCCATGGAGTAGGGGAAGGAGGTGTCGAAGAGGCGGTCGTACGCCGGCAACAGGCGGCCCAGCAGGTCCGCCAGGCTTCGTCGCTCCGCCGAGGTCAGCTCCGAAAGGTGCGAGATTCGCCGGCGACGAGGCAGCACCAGGGTCTCAAAGGGCCAGGCCGCCCACCAGGGCACGACCGCCAGCCAGTCGTCGTTGGCGCAGACCTGCCGTTGTCCGCCGACCTCGCGGGCGGCGTAGTCGAGGAGCAGGGGTCGGCCGCGCTCCTGGAGCCAGGCCGCTTGGGCGGCGTCCTCCTTGCGCCCCTCGTTGGGCAGGGCGCTCGTGGCCCAAATCTGTCCGTGGGGGTGCGGGTTCGAGCACCCCATGATCGCCCCCTTGTTCTCGAACACCTGCACCCAGGCGAAGCGCTCGGACAGCTCGGCGACTTGGTCCGCCCAGGTGTCGATCACCCCGACCACCTGGTCCTCGTCCATGCTGGCCAGGGTCCGGCTGTGATCCGGCGAGAAGCAGATCACCCGGCACGCCCCGGCGACGGCGTCGGACACGAGCAGGGGGTCGTCGGCGTCCCCCACGGGGGGCGTGCGAGGCAGCAGCGCCGGGAAGTCGTTGTCGAATACGAACGTGCCGGCGTAGTCGGGGTTGCGTTCCCCGCTCGCCCGCTCGGCGCCCGGGCACAGGTAGCAGGCCGGATCGTAGGTAGGTCGGTCGTCGGCTGCGGGGGTCTCTTCGGCGCCCAACCAAGGTCGTTTGGCCCTGTGCGGAGACACCAGGACCCAGTCCCCCGTCAGCGGGTTGAAGCGGCGATGCGGGTGCTCGGCGGGGTCGAACGTGGCCACGATCTAGGGTCCTGCCCCCTCGCCTTCGTCGGGATACCCCGTGGGGTTGGCTTGCTGCCATCGCCAGGTGTCGGCGGCGATCTCCTGCAGTCCCCTCGCCGTCGCCCAGCCCAAGCGCCGCCGTGCCCGGCTGGGATCCGCCCAGCACGCGGTCACGTCGCCGGGCCGTCGGTCCACCACCTCGTAGGGGATCGGGCGCCCGCACGCAGCCTCGAAGGCGGCGTGCAGCTCGAGCACGCTCGCCCCCCGTCCGCAGCCCAGGTTGTAGATGTGGGCGCCGGGGCTCCCCACGTGGGCGTCGAGTGCGGCGAGATGGCCGAGCGCCAGATCGACGACGTGGATGTAATCCCGGACGCCCGTTCCGTCGGGGGTCGGATAGTCGTCGCCAAAGACCCGCAGCCGATCGAGCCGACCCACCGCGACCTGGGCGATGAAGGGGGCCAGGTTGTTGGGCACGCCCAAGGGGTCTTCCCCCATGCGCCCCGAGAGGTGGGCGCCCACGGGGTTGAAGTAGCGCAACAGCACGACGCTCCAGGTCGGATCGGACGCGGCCAGGTCTTCGAGCATGGACTCGATGATGAGCTTGGAGCGCCCATAAGGGCTGTGGGCGGAGCGCGGCGCCGTCTCCGGGATAGGCGACTCCCCCGGCTCCCCGTACACGGTCGCCGAGCTGCTGAACACCAGGGTCTTGGGCCCATGCGATCGCATCGCCTTGAGCAGGGCGATGGCGCCGCCCACGTTGTGGTCGTAGTAGCGGAGGGGTCGCTCGGTGGACTCCCCGACGGCCTTGAGGCCCGCGAAGTGCATCACCGCGTCGAAGCCCGCCCCGTGGAGCACGCCGCCGACGGCCTCCTCGTCGCGCACGTCGAGTCGCACGAACTCGGGGCGCCGCCCCGCCAACTCGGCGATTCGGTCGACGACCCCGGCCTTGCTGTTGGACAGGTTGTCCACGATGACCACGTCATGTCCCGCCTCCATGAGCTCCAGGGCGCAGTGGCTGCCCACGTACCCCGTTCCTCCGGTGACCAGGATCTTCATCGATGACCCGAACCTTACCCCGCTTCGTCCCGCTGTTGATCGTCGCGTGCGCCCCGAGCGCCGACGACTCTCCGCCCCCTCCCCTCACGTGGGAGGCCCAGGTCTTGTTGGACGGCGAATGGGTGGCCGCGGGGCAGGTCGTTCGCCAGGACGGTCGCACCTGGGTCCGTTACGAGCTGTCGGACGCGGGCGTCGTAGGAGGGCTGGCGCTGTCGGCCACCGTCGAGACCCCCGAGGCGGGGACTCGGGGTTGGCTGTCCAACGGCTTCCAGTCGTGGTCCCAAAGCGGCGTGGTGCAGGCGCCCGCCGCCGTCGATCCCATCGTGCGCGAGGCTGCGCTGCAGGAGGTTGGCGACGTCGAGGTGCTCAGGGAGGGACACACCCACTCCTGGTGGCACACCTTCGTGGACCTCGGGGACTCGTCCCTGGTGGCGGGGGCGCTGACGGCCCACCGCTTCAAGTCGTGGGCCGCCGTCGAGGGGCAGGGCGAGCTGCGCATCCGGCTGGTCAGCGGTGGGGCCGGGGAGGCCCTGCCGGCGGGGGCAGGGGACGTGGTCGAGGGGGAGCGCTGGTTCATCGAGCGGACCCGGGATCTCCCCGCCGCCCTGCAGCGTTACGGTGCCGCCCTGCCGTCCCGGCGCTGGGCCACGGAGCCGGCCCGACGACCCGAGCCGGAGATGGGATGGAACTCCTGGTACGACCTGTGGGACGACGTGACCGAGGAAGACATCCGCGCCAACGCGCCCTTGGCGAGCGCGGCGTTCTCGGCGGCCGGAGTCGACGGCCCCGTGCGCGTCGTGGTGGACGACGGCTGGCAGGTGGCCTGGGGCGATTGGCGCCCCAATGACAAGTTCCCCTCGGGGATGGACGGCCTCGCAGGCGATCTGCGGGGCGAGGGTCACGCCGTGGGTCTCTGGCTCGCCCCGCTGCTGGTCGACGCCGAGCTGCCCTTGGTCGCGCAGTCGCCCGAGTGGTTCCTGGACCGCGGCGCGTTGACGTGGCGGCACCCCGTGCACGGTCCGATGGCGATCTTGGACACGACGCACCCGGACGCGGCCGCCCACCTGACCGAGTCCCTGCGGCGGGTGGTGGGATGGGGCTACGACCTGTTGAAGATCGACTTCCTCTTCGCCGGCACGTTCGAAGCCAGTCGTCATGATCCCGACGTCGCCCGCACCGGCATGGAGGGCTTCGCCCACGCCATGCAAACCATCCGCGCCGCCGTGGGCGAGGACACCCTGCTGCTGGCCGTGGCTTCGCCGGCGGTGTCCACCCTGACCTACGTGGACTCGTGGCGACTGGGCCACGACATCGCCTACAAGCCCGTGGGGGCGGCGTTCCCCTTCATCATGAACCAGCTCCGGGGGCTGTCGGCGCGCTGGTTCCTCTGCGAGGCCACCCTGTGCGACGCCGACCCCCCCCTGCTGCGGACCTTGCCCCGCGCCGAGGTGGAAGCGGGGGCGTGGACCGTCGCCCTCGCGGGGGGCGGCCTGTACTTGTCGGACGACCTGCGGTCGCTGCCCGAAGAACGCCCGGCCTGGGCGCTGACGGAGCGCACGCTGCGCCTCGCCCGCGCCGCCCGCGCCGGTCGGCCGGCGGACCCCTTCGAGGTCCCCGCCCCGGCCACGCTGATCTCGGCGATTGAAGACCTCGCTCGAGACGACGAGGGCCACGCGGTGCCCACCCGCTGGGTCGCCCAGGACGGGGAGGCGGTGCGGGTGACGTCGGAGTCGGGCGGGGTGACGCAGTCCCCCTGACAGCCCGACCTAGAAGCGACCCCGCAGCGTCACGCCGGCCGGTCCCGGCAGAACCTGCCGCCGCACGTCGCCGCCCGCGCCCGGCGCCTCCCACCGGCGCCCACGTCGGAACACGTGCGAAACCAAGGCGATCATGCTCGCACGGTCATCCTCACCTCCGCCAACGCCCCGGCAACGAGCCTCGGGGCGCGCCCCGCCCCGAAGAGCACCGGGCGTGGTGTGCAACACCTGCAGACCCGCCGGTCTTCCCGAGCGCTACAGCGATGGCCGAAAGCAGGTGCCGGACCGGTTGCCGTTGATCGCCGAGGGTGTCACCCGACCCCGGCGAAGGTGGCGACAAGGGGCGCCGGTCGGGGCGTCCGGGTGGCGCTGGTCAGAAAGGAGAGGGCGGGCGTCGACCCGCCGCGGGGGTCTGCGCACGCGCCTGCGGCGGAGGTTGGGCCAGTCGGCAGACCGTGCGACGAGCGCTCACAAACACCATCGCCGAGGCTCAAGCCCTCGGAGGGCTAAGGGTTCGGCGGGCAGGGTGGGATGTCGTGGCGCCAGGTCATCATGTCCCAGTCGCCCCCGTTCCATGCCATGCCGGTGATCCATAAAGCCCCGAGGGGGGCCCTGAACATCTTGGTAGCTTGGGCCGACTCAAAACCCATCGGATAGCCGTCCAACAGCTCGCCTTGAAGGGAGTATCTCAGGAGCAGCTTCTCCGTCCCTTGCCCAGGACCACCCATGTCAAAGCTCCTTATGGCGCCGCTTCCCGAAACCCAGGCGCCACCCATCCCGTCGTCGGCGATGCCAAATGCGGCCGCCTCCGTTCCATTCTCGAAATCGACAGGAAAGGGATCCACCGCTCGCCCCTGGGCATCAAAACGCCACACCACGATGCTGTTGCCGGCCGAGCCGGCGGCCCAAACACCGCCGTCGGCGGCCGTGGCGATCTCCCATGCCGACGAGTAACCATCGAATGTCAGGTCAATCAGGGGAAAACCCTCATGGAGTTGGCCGTCCCCCCGGTAATGCCAGAGGACAAGCGGATAATTGTTCCCGTAGGGGCGGTCTTGCCCGTTCTCTTGGCCGCCGGGACCGAAGAAATAGCCTTGGCCGACGATCCAGAGTCCGCCGTCCTGGTCGGAGACCGCTGCGTACGGCGTGAGAACCTGTCCCTCCTCCCCATAACTCACGGGGAAGCCATCCATGGGCTGGCCTTCGGCGTCGTAACGCCAAATCATGAGGTCGCTGTGTGTGCCGGAGAAGTTCCGGGGACCCACCAT
>PVBE012170750.1_pt1 | contig 10966 bp, 8 predicted proteins | sample 1631181 | NCBI WGS metagenome assembly PVBE01 (sample SAMN08397723, study PRJNA350692) | Marine metagenome, whole genome shotgun sequencing project. | isolation source: water | place: Pacific Ocean | collected 2012-04 | reverse complement strand
CCCATTTGGCTTTGAATGTATATCTCTTGTCTTTGGGCAGCAAGTTTTAAATCCGCATCATTAACAATATTATAACGGTCGAAAACAGATCTTGTCTTATGTCCGCTCACCATCAATACCAGCAACCACAGTTGTCGTTTTTTCATTTTTGCCCCCTTTGTTCACATCTTGTTTTAGGGGGGCAGGTCAGTCAGACTCAAGGTCTGACATTAATTTATTGCTACTAAAAATCCAATCTGCAGCGGGACCAATCCATATATCTTTTGCTTGGTAAAATAACTGGTGTCCTGACCCCTCCTTGAACATGACTTCCTTGGTCTTGTTAAATTCTGCAATCTTAAATACATAACCACAGCTACGGGACATATCGTCATTGTGGTCATACATGTTGAACACATATCCAGCTCGCATTTTTGAACCTCTGGCTTTTAGCTTTTTTAAAATATTGGTCAAACCACCCTTGCGATCTTCTATTCTACAAGACGCAGCTATCAGGTAACGTAGTCTATTCCAGTAATTTGTTTTGCCAAGCATTGCTGACACCAATAAGGCCATTTGCCCTCCTTTAGAGTGACCACCTATTACAATGTGACTGGGTGAAACACCGCTACTAATTAAGCTCCTAATTTGTCCCGCAATTTTTTTTGCATAGGCTCCATGTGGTACGTCCGATCGCCTGGCTTCACCGATTACCTCTAATCCCCGAGCAGAAAATTTGTTCAAAATTTTTGAATAGTCATAACTAATTTTGATTTTACTGTTGCCAGTTGCCCTTACTCCATCACCAAAGGTTTCAACGAAACCACCATGCATATAAAACAGGTAATATTTATTTGGATCAGGATTTATCGGAGGTGCTTTATAAACAGCGGCAGTTGCAGGAAAATGAACACAAAACAATGAAAGTATTGTTGCGATAACCGACAGATTGGTTCTCAGCCGATATTTCCAGATAGCCTTCAAATCCATGGTGATCATACCCAAATTGCGCCGCCATTGTAATGGTTTGCCCTCCACAGCCGTGCAGCAGATGGTCAGTAGCTTACGCATCATTGATAAGAACTCGCTTTTTGAGATCGGGCAGATTGATATTTTATAATTGTGCGTGGAAGTCATGCAAACCGCAACATATTAAAACCCATCGTTTGCGGTGACAATTGGGACTCAGGTACCAACGGAGAGGCTATTTGTCAATTATTACTTTTTATAAATTTTAGTCAACTTAAGAAAATTACGGGTATTTTAGACAAAGGTCCCAGTTGATCTTTCGACGGGCTTAATGCTAAAAGCAGGCTTTGGCTGGGCAGTCAGGATCGATCAGGTAGTCATCCACGGAGGGGATGGGGTATGAATCCGGGATGAAGGGCGAAGCATTAGCCTTTGGGCGGGGTTTGAGCTTTACCTCCCATATCCCAAGATGCTTCAAGATCTTTTTGACGATAGCTTCATCTTCAATAAAAGCGATGACCCGCATCTGTCCCTGGCGCCTGGCGCAAAGTAAACATTAAAGCTCAGATTTTGGATGCAAATAATTTTAATTAATGCTAAAGAATTTCGACCTCAATTAATGATCGTAATTTAAATGACGGCAAATGCGTTTTACAAAATTGATACATAAATACTGGTTTGCAGTCGGCCTTGTAATCGTATTGGCGCTGACCGTGGCCGATGCGACCGAATCCGTATCGGGTCTGGGGCGCTGGTTCAAACTCCATTTCGGTGCCGAGACGGCAGTCCTGCTGATCTTTTTCTTCTCAGGCTTGATTTTAGACACACGTCAAATCAAATCCGAATCGATCGATATAAAGGTCATTTTAATCGCTTTGGCCGTCATATTCTTGGCTGCACCCGTTAGCGCGGCATTTTTTGTTTGGTCGCCGTTGGATGTGGGCATTATTGTGGGTCTGTTTCTTGTGGCCGCTATGCCGACGACGGTAAGCAGCGGTGTCGTAATGACGACGGCCGCAGGCGGCAAACTGGCACATGCCCTGCTGATAACGATTCTGGCCAACGGTCTGGCGATCTTTACCATACCCATCACCCTGGGACTCCTTTTGCCTCTCATCGGTGGAACCACCGTTATTATGCTTGATAAGCCGGCCATCATGCTGAAGATTGCTCTGCTGGTTCTGGCTCCCCTCGGTTTTGGGATGCTTTTGAAATTGCGATTAAAAGACACCATCCGTCTCTTTAAAAACAGGCTTCATATCCTCAACCAAATATTTATTCTTACCATCGTGTGGATGGGGCTTTCCCAGAGCCGGCCTGCCATCCTCAACAGTGGCTCCATGATCGGAGTTATCGTTTTGATCACGGCCGGATTTCATGCCGTTCTTTTGGTTGAAGCCTTTGGCACTGCGCAGTTCTTTGGTTTGAAAAGAGGACGGCGCGAAAGTATCATTTTTATGGGTTCCCAGAAAACACTGCCGCTTTCAATCATTCTGCAGGCGACCTATTTCCCCCAATACAGCCAGGCCCTTGTGGTCTGTGTCGTGCATCATCTGGTGCATTTATTAATCGATGGTTATATCGTCGGAAAGTTAAGGAGGTAAAGACTGGTCAAAACGGCGTCTGCTTGGGAACGTGTCCCTTTCTATTAAAAGCTCAAAATGACTGTTTTTAGGGCTTTTTTTATTTTCAAAAATATGGAAATGACATGGTTCATATCGGGGGCAGGACGCCATACTATCGAATTTTACAGACAGAGCGACACTTTTTTCAAAATTAGCGGGCACAATAAATAATATTTGAATTTTTAGGTAACCTTATGATACTTCGATCATATTCTTCGGATTCCAAAGGCTATTCCGATCTAGTTGTTTTTTCAATTGGATGATATCTTCAATATACGCTTTTGAAACCGTCTTGAGGAAGAGCGATTTCTTTAGTTTTTCAACGCCATACCTTGTGATGGCATTCCCAAGAGAGACAGGAAACCTTTCAGTCCACGTTTCTAACAACGCCTTACCTTTAACAAACTCCCTATAGCTTCCGGGTAGGATATCAATATGCAGGCTGCTGCTGCCAATATGCCCCCAATAGGCGGCTTTTAATTTTTCTTTTTGAAGTGTTTTTTCGATTCGGCTGACCAAGGTTTTTAACCCATGCTCCTCTAAACTGATGCCTATACCGAGTTTAGTAATTCTTGGATCTTCACATCGGACTTTTTCAATGTGTAGGATGACAGTTTCAGCAGCAGCGTGCAGGAAGTTTCTCATCTTATCAATCCCCGACTCTCCGGAAAATGCCCAGGTCTTATCGGGATCGCCGTAAATAATGACCCCGGATCACCGCTGTTTGAACAGGTCGATTACGGGATCGTTGACGATTGCCGGGAATTTGTGCCTTTGTTGCTTAAAAAAATCAAGGAACACTTGGAAAAGCGTATCACCTGTTGAAGATGCGGTTCTATGCCCAATCGGCTGTGCGAGACTGGAGTAATATGGGTTAGGCCTTGACTATTGGATAATTAATTTATATGAAATGTGTTGAAGAAGATTTCTTTTTGCTGTTAACCCTGTGGTTTTGACACAAGCCTTTGTAGGTCAGCACTTCATATTTCAACCTTTAACCCACTGGATTGGTAAAATAATCCGGCAACAAGAATAGGAGGGATCAATCATGTCAACAATAAAAGAGTTAGAGCTTTTATTAACCAAGGGCAGGATCACCCGGCGTGAGTTCATTGGGCGTGTAACGGCCCTGGGTCTCATGGCAGCCGTGTCGCCCACATTACTGAGCAGCACGGTTAAAGCGGCGACACCCAAAAAAGGAGGACATTTTAAAATAGGGATAACTGGAGGGTCAACCACCGATTCCCTGGACCCAGGAACACTGACTTCCAACATGAACCAGAACGTCAACTGGCAGGTAAGAAACTGTCTTGTGGAAATCGATCACAATTTCAATGCCATACCTGAACTTGCCGAGTCCTGGGACTCAACTCCTGACGCAAAAGTGTGGACTTTTAAGCTGCGCAAGGGCATAGAATATCACAATGGCAAAACCATGACAGCAGAGGATGTGGTCTATTCCATAAACCACCACTTGGGCGAAAAATCCAAATCTGCAGCGAAAGGATATTTAAAAAATCTCTTAAATATTAAAGCTGACGGAAAACATGAAGTTATTTTTGAGCTTTCCGGGGGCAGTGCTGATTTCCCGTTTATCATGGGCGACTATCACTTAACCATTTCACCCGCCGGAACTGAAGGCAAGGAATGGGAAAAGGGCATAGGCACCGGGGGGTATATTCTGGAGCACTGGGAACCGGGTGTCAGAGCTTTAACAAAAAGCAATCCCAATTACTGGAAAGATGGAAGAGCTCATTTTGATGAGGTCGAAACCCTGTCTATTGTCGATACCAATGCCAGAACAAATGCATTAAAGACCGGCGCGATACACTACATGGATCGTGTTGAACTTAAAACAGTACATCTCATGAAAAGGATGCCGGGGATAAATGTCACAGCAACAACGGGAACAGCACACTACACCATTCCCATGCGGTTGGATCAAAGTCCATACGGTGACAATAATGTTCGCATGGCCTTAAAGCTTGTGGTTGACCGTGAACAATTAGTGAAACAAATAATTCGCGGCTATGGCGAAGCCGGCAATGATCATCCCATTGCACCTGTAAATAAATATCATGCAAAAGACCTGGAGCAAAGAAAATATGACCCGGACAAGGCCAAATTTTATATGAAAAAAGCAGGCATGCTGGACCATACCTTTAATCTGCATGCTGCAGATGCCGCATTTTCCGGAGCAGTGGACGCTTCCGTCCTCATACAGGAACAGGCTAAAAAAGCAGGCATCAAGATAAATGTTGTCCGGGAGCCTGATGACGGGTACTGGAGCAATGTCTGGATGAAAAAAGAGTGGAGCATGTGTTACTGGGGCGGACGTCCCATTGAAGATATGATGTTCTCAGTTGCATACTCAGCTGGGGCCCCCTGGAATGATACACTTTGGAATAATGAGCGTTTTAACAAACTACTGATAAGCGCAAGAGCAGAGCTGGATACAGATAAACGCAGAAAGCTGTATGTGGAAATGCAGGAAATATGCAGAAATGACAGCGGAACTGTTGTCCCCATGTTCAACCAGATGGTTGAAGCCAGTTCAGATAAGCTGGCACATGGACCTATCTCAGGGCACATGGCTCTGGATGGCATGAGAAATGGCGAACGCTGGTGGTTTAAGTCATAATCGATCAACATGATCGCAACCATAGTTTGTCAGCCACCCCCCCCCCTCATCTTTGATACTATCAAAATATTAGAGTGAGGGGGTTACCAACAACCTATCTGCTCAAAACTTTAAAAGTGGGGGAAAAATGGGCCAAATTATAGAGTTAGTGGTCAAAAGGATTGCGCTGGGCCTTGTCACAATGGTCGTCATCTCACTTCTGATATTCGTTGGTGTGGAGGCGCTCCCGGGCGATTTGGCAACAGCCGTCCTTGGTCAATCGGCCACCCCGGAAACCGTGGCCGCATTTCGGAAGGAGTTGAAATTGGACCTGCCGCCCCACGTGCGCTATTTTGCCTGGTTGGGTGGATTCATGAAAGGCGAACTCGGAAATTCTCTGGCCAACCAACGCCCGGTGGCGGAATTGATCGGGTGGCGTTTTGGCAACACGATGTTTTTGGCAACCTCGGCAGCCGTGGTCGCCGTTCCTGTCGCACTCATTTTAGGGATACTGGCTGCACTCTACCGAAACACATTGTTTGATAAATCTATTTCAATGGCGACCTTGAGTACAATCTCCTTTCCTGAATTTTTTGTCGCCTATATTCTCATCGCCCTGCTCTCTGTGCAGGTCGTAATTTTCCCCAGCATCTCTAATATAAACGAACAAATGACGTTTTGGGAGAAAATCCATGCTATTGTGCTTCCTAGTCTGACCCTTACCCTTGTGGTCGTGGCCCACATGATGCGCCAGACCCGTGCAGCGATCATCAACATCCTGGCCAGCCCGTTTATCGAGATGGCCAGGTTAAAAGGGATTAAGCGCATGCGGGTCATCGTGCTACACGCCTTTCCGAATGCACTTTCGCCGGTGATCAATGTGGTGGCGGTCAATCTGGCCTATCTTATTGTTGGCGTGGTGATCGTTGAAGTGGTATTTGTCTACCCAGGTTTGGGACAGCTATTGGTAGATTCGGTATCGAAACGCGACATCCCGGTGGTTCAGGCAAGCGGTCTTATTTTTGCCGCCACCTATGTTGCACTCAATCTATTGGCTGATGTGATGTCCATTATCAGTAATCCCCGAATGCTAAATCCTCGATAAGGAGGGCACTAAATGGCCCTTTTCAAATTGCTCAGACAATCACCCTGGAGCGCCCGTCTTGGCCTGGCCATGGTTCTCATTAATGTTTTCGCCGCCTTGTTTGCGCCGGTGATCAGCCCCTATACTGAAACAGAAATCGTAGGCGACGTCTGGATGCCGATGAGTATGGATCACTTTTTGGGCACCGATCACCTCGGCCGGGATCTATTTACCCGAATGATGTACGGTGCACGAAACACCATTGCAATAGCATTTATCACCGCGATATTATCGTTCATTGTCGGTATTATTTTCGGATTTTTTGCCGCCACATTGGGCGGCTGGACAGACCTGACGTGTAGCCGTATCGTCGATATTCTAATGGCGTTTCCAACGCTGATCTTCGCTTTAATGGCACTTTCAATCGTCGGGACCTCCATATCCGCCTTGATCCTGGTGATCGCGTTGCTCGACTCCACACGGGTTTACCGATTGTCCCGGGCTGTTGCCATGGATATTGAAGTCATGGAATATGTGGAAGCAGCCCGGCTTCGCGGTGAAAGAATCTGGTGGCTCATGAGCCAGGAGATCCTGCCAAATGCCATGCCACCACTGGTGGCGGAATTCGGCTTGCGTTTTTGTTTTGTCTTTTTATTTATCGCTGCGCTCAGCTTTTTGGGGCTCGGCATCCAGCCCCCCATGGCGGACTGGGGCGGTATGGTGCGTGAAAATGCGGGAGCGATCACCTTCGGTATCTTTATACCGCTTTGGCCGGCGGGCGCCATCGCCTTTCTGACCGTCGGTGTCAATTTGATTGTCGACTGGTTTCTGCATATCGCCAGTGGGCTGAAGGATTAACATTTAAGATTAAAATATAGGTAGATTCGATATGACCCATCTGCTGGAAATGAAAGATATCTATATTGAAGGGGAGAGCGACGAAAAATGGCTCCCGATTATTAACGGCATCAACCTCACGCTAGACAAAGGGGAAGTGCTCGGTCTGATTGGAGAATCCGGAGCAGGCAAATCGACCCTGGGATTGGCTTCCATGAATTACACCCGCCAGGGTTGCCGCATTGCCTCCGGTTCTATCATCTTTGACGGTACGGAACTGGTTGGAGCGTCCACGGAGACTCTGCGAAAAATAATGGGGGTGCGGATTGCCTATGTGGCTCAAAGTGCGGCAGCATCGTTTAATCCGGCACATCGGCTTGTCAAGCAGTATGCCGAGGCACCGACCCAGCACGGAATCATGTCTTTTCAGAAGGCAGAAAAAGAGGCCATTGACATTTACCGGCGTCTCCTGTTGCCGGACCCGGAACACATCGGATACCGATATCCCCATCAGGTTTCGGGCGGTCAATTACAGCGTGCCATGGTAGCCATGGCCATGGCTTGCCAACCGGATATCATCGTTTTTGATGAGCCAACAACAGCCCTCGATGTGACAACTCAGATTGAAGTTCTGGCTGCCATAAAAAAAATCACCCAGGAATTCAATACTGCCGCCATCTATATCACCCACGATCTTGCGGTGGTGGCACAACTGGCCGACCGCATCATGGTGCTCCGTTATGGTGATCTGGTCGAAGAAAACAATGCCCGGAAAATGCTGGCCAATCCAAAAGAGGAATATACCCGGCAACTTCTCTCCGTCCGCACCCTCACAGAAGATAAAGATCTTTCGGTTAGCGAAAAGGATGTGATTTTGAAAGTTGAGGGCGTAACAGCCAGTTACACCGGTAAGGAAATTGTACTGGAAGATATCGATCTAAAGATTCGACGCGGTCGGACCGTAGCGCTGGTCGGTGAATCCGGCAGCGGCAAAAGCACGTTGGCTCGGGTGATTACCGGTTTACTTCCGCCCCTCAAGGGGAAAACTGTTTACGACGGAGAAATGCTGCCACCGGCGTTAAAGAATCGCAAGCGCGATAGTCTCCGGGTAATGCAAATGATCTACCAAATGCCGGATACGGCCCTCAACCCTCGGCAGCGGGTCAGTAAAATCATCGGACGTCCGCTTCAATTTTATTACGGGATGAGGGGGAAAGCGGCGGAAGACCGGGTTCTGGAACTCTTGGATAAAATCGAACTGAGCGAAAAGTACAAGGACCGGTATCCCACGGAACTGTCCGGTGGAGAAAAACAGCGAATTTGCATCGCCCGAGCCCTGGCAGCCAAGCCTGATTTGATCATCTGTGACGAAGTCACTTCCGCGCTCGATCAGCTGGTTGCAGAAGAAATTCTGAAACTCCTTCGAGATCTGCAGAATGAACTAAAAGTTTCCTATCTTTTTATCACCCATGACCTGGCAACGGTAAAGGCGATATCCGACGAAATTGTCGTAATGCTTCGGGGCCGCATCGTGGAGCAGGGTCGGAAGACGGACATTCTAACCCCGCCCCACCATGAATATACTGAATTACTCCTGGATTCGGTACCGGAGATGGATCCGGATTGGCTGGATGGGGTTTTGGCGGAACGGGCGCGCAAAATCGCTCAAGGAATAGAGGTAAAGACGACCTTTATTGAGGAATAAACCCATCGGACGGACGGAAGCTATTAACACTTCGGTTTGAAATTCATATTGTTGGCTCAATCAGTATCTTCCTCGCGTACTGTAACTACCAGGCATGGTGCTTTCAAAATAACGTATTGCGCGGTGGAGCCAAACAATAATTTTCCAACTTTTGATTTTCTCTCTATCCCGATAAAAATCTGATCAAACCGTCTCTTTTCCGCAAACTGCACCAGCTGTTCTCCGGGTGTTGATGAACCTATCAAAAGCAGCGTTTCATAGGAAGCATCATCGCCATCTATAAGCTTCTCTATCTCATCGTCCAGGTTTTGTTCAGCTTCCTGAATATATGAATGCTTTAACGGAAGTTCCCGGGATATTGCCTTGATCACCGCCAACGTCGCATTCTAAACTTTTGCGTGCGTGATGGCCAGTGTCAAAGCAGCTTGTGCCGCTTTGGATCCATTGTAACATATCATAATTTTCATTTTTGACTCCTATTTTACCTAATTTACAAAAAAGATATTTTTTCTTATGAAGACTGATTTTCTTTTTTCAATTTATCTGATAAAGATTTTTTTCTGTAATTCCCATTGCACGTTTGGTAATTGACAAAAACCGGAGAAAATAGATTTATGATTGATGCAGCAGAATGATAACAGGCCGAAGATGAACTTACCAGAGAAAAATTTACACATAAAAGGGATCTTTAAAAATGTACGACCGCATACAGACGTTGACCACCGAAGAATTAACGAAAATCCATGACGCAACCATGGATCTGCTCAAAAATACCGGGGTTGCGTTCGATGACCCAGAGGCCCTGACCATTTTCAAAAGAAAGGGGGTCAGAGTGGATGGAAAAACGGCCTTTGTTTCGGAAAAAGATGTTCGCAAAGCCGTTGAATCGGCCCCTTCAAACTTTAGCGTCTCTGCGAGAAATCCGGAGAAAACCGTCTCCATCGGCGGAGAAAATTTCGCTCTTGCACCCGGGTATGGTGCACCGTTTATAGTCACTCCCGAGGGGCTTCAGCGTGAAGCCACAAAGGCTGACTACGACAATTTTTGCAAATTGATTCAGACTTCAACAGTACTCAACGTAAACGGGTTCATGATGATCGAACCCTCTGATTTACCGATTGAAACCGCTCATTTGGATATGCTCTACTCCAACATCGTCCTTTGCGATAAGCCTTCTTTGGGGAGCCCGATCTCTAGAACCGGTGCTCGAGACTGCATCAATATGGCGGGTCTTGTATGCGGCGGCAAACAGAAACTCAAAGAAACGCCGGTCACACTTTCTCTGATTACCTCCCATTCCCCGCTCCGATACACACAAGAGATGACCGGAGCTCTCATTGAACTGGTGCGGCACGGCCAAGCGGTTATCATCGGGGCATTGGTCATGTCGGGTTTTTCCGGACCGGTGAGTTTGGCCGGTCTGCTTGTCCAACAGAATACTGAAATATTGGCTGGTCTAACATTGGCCCAGCTTGTTTGTCCCGAAGCCCCCGTCATCGTCGGCGGTACATCTTCTGTTATGGATATGCGAACGGGATCTCTTTCCGTGGGGGCCCCCGAACTTACCAAGATTACCCTGGCCACCATTCAGATGGCCAAGTTCTACAATTTGCCCGCCCGCGCCGGGGGCGCGCTGACCGATGCCCATATTCCCGATGCCCAGGCCGGCTTTGAATCCGCTTTGGGAATCTATAGCGGGATATGCAGCGGAAGCAATTTTATCCTGCATGCGGCCGGGATCCTCGGGGCATACATTGCCATAAGTTTTGAGAAATTCATCATAGATGAAGAACTTTGTGGTTTGGTACTGGAATTATTAAACCCATTGAAGGTGTCCGACGAGACCATCGATCTTGATACGATTAAAGCGGTCGGCATTGGTGGAGAGTATCTGACTCATCCCAAAACTTTTGAACAGTGCAAAACCGGGTTTTATCTCCCCAATTTAGTCAACCGCAGAGAATATGCCGGATGGCAAGAGAACGGTGGGAAACGGATCGACGAAAAAGTAACAATGGTCCTGAAAAACCGTCTGGATAGTTATGTCAAACCCGATATTGATCCACAGCTTGAAAAAGAGCTTTCATCCTATATCGATAAACGAAAAAAGAAGATCATATCGGATTCTGATTTGGCTGCCTGGTAAT
>PVBE012116613.1_pt1 | contig 10966 bp, 5 predicted proteins | sample 1631181 | NCBI WGS metagenome assembly PVBE01 (sample SAMN08397723, study PRJNA350692) | Marine metagenome, whole genome shotgun sequencing project. | isolation source: water | place: Pacific Ocean | collected 2012-04 | reverse complement strand
GTTCAAACCCATTCTATCTGACCGCTACAGGCTCCCAAGTCATTCTCGTAATGGGTGTTACTGACTTTGAGCAAACATACCCCTTATCTGGAATACTTGTGAATCGCAGGGACAATATTTCCTTTGGTGGCAAGTTGGTTGAAACAACAGATTTCGGTTGTCCTACATGCAATGGTGCTCCGCGAATCCTTAATTTCACCTCCGTGGGTGCTAAATTCGATGATACCTGGCTTAATGGCACCACCACAGATGTAAATGGATTAGCTGATTTCATCAATTGGACAATCCCAGAGGACCAACCATTGGGGCCAGTCACCATCACTCTATACTACAACGGAACATGGAATCTCCTCTCTGATGCAAGTACAATCAACACCGTTACAGTTCGCTCGATGACTTTCTTGGTTGTTGACTCAATTGTTGACAATCCAATTGCGGGCGGTGGATTCAATGTATCAGGGACTCTATTGTCTGATAACGGGTCAGCCATCATTCTACGCGATGGAACTCCAATGTTGCCAACTCTAACGTTTGATATTGGTGGATTCGACAACACGTTCACTGCGGCCAATGGTACCGCACAAGGTGATGGAACCTGGTGGGCATGGGTGACACTGAATGCTGACTTCCCACGAGGCAGTCACACGATAACTGCACAATATACTCCTCCGGTTAATTTCTATCAATCCAGTACTGGAAACAATACTTTCGATAGTCGTGGATTTTCTGTTTTGACAATCACCAGTCCTTTGGATTTGAACTTGGATCATCGGACCGTTAGAGGGGAAAATTTCACTGTAAACATATCCCTATTTGACAATGCAGGAGCCCCAATTGGTATGCAAAATGTCACCATTGACCCTTTCCCAATGAATGCGCCCGTAGTTGTAATGACAGATGGAAGCGGCTTTGCGTCAATTGAAATTACTGTTCTCAATACAACCTCGCCGGGTCCACATTGGATTAATGCTGACTATACTGGAGAACCAGGTACAACCGGCGTCATCGGAGATGCAACAGCTACGAGATTGGTTGTTTTGGCTCCAACAGTTCTAACTGTGGATAGTATCGAAGGAACATTGGTTGCTGGACAGACCCTCATCGTCAATGGCACATTGCTGGATGAATGGGGTGTGCCTTTGTTGGATATTGAGGGTAATGCATCAGGCGGTGTAATTCATCTATTCATTGATGGCAATGATGTGGGTGGAACTTGGGCGACCTTTTCAGATGGCCCTACTGGTACCTATTCCCTAATTTACACTCTGCCTCAAGGCACAATCGCTGGCCCACACAATCTAGAGGTTCGATTCCTAGGTGGTTACTTGTGGGTGGATCCGGTTGGTTCTGGAGATTCAGTGAACCCTGAATATTACTTGCCATCCAACATGACTGCAATGTTCAATGCTACTCAGCCAACACACATTGATATCTTGCAAGGTGGCGGTCAAATCGACCGAGAACAATTGATTTCAGCGAGTGGAGTTTTACTCGATTCAGTGGACCGTCCAGTGGGCAACATGACAATAGGTGTTTATCTTGACAGCGTTTTCCTGACCAATGTCACAACGAATGAAAATGGTTCGTTCAATGTATTCTATCCAGTTCCATCTGACATGACGCTGGGTCCAGTCACCATGGACATCGAATTTGCTGGTGCTCCATTCTATCTTGAATCAAGTGTGACAATTGATTGGCAAGTTTACAGTTCAGTCAATATTGAAATTACTCCAATAGACCCAGTTGCAGTTGGTGATACAATTGTAATCACGGGTACTGTGCGAGACAACCTACCTGTTGGTTGGATTTCTGGACACGTTGTCGATGTTAGAATTGATGGAATGCTCATTGGTAACGCATCAACGGACTCAAACGGATTTTGGTCCATGAATTGGACCATTCCGAATACAATGTCTTTGGGCAGCCACCTTGTTGAAGTCACTGCTCCGGACCAAGGATGGTATCGTAGCGGCATGGCCAATGAAACTCTGTTGGTATCTCATCACTCTGCGATCGAATTGAGTGGTGGCGGAGATGCAACACGTGGTTTTGATAATTGGATAATCACTGGACGATTATACGATAGTGATGTAGGCGGTTGGCCTGGCATTGAAAATGCCACATTGCAAGTCGCATTGGATGATGCATCCCAGATGACAATTACAACGGGTGAAAATGGAGTATTCACAATTTCAATACCTGTATCGATGTCCAGTCCGCGCGGAGACCATCTGGTTACCGTACTTTACACAGGTGACTCGTCTTGGTTGGGAAGCCAAAACAATATCACAGTAACAACATGGGCCAATGTCGATATCGAAATTTCATTTGTGTCAGATAATTCCATTCGTGGTGATTCGACCCACCCTGTGCGAATTGAGGGTCGAATAGACGAAATCGGAGGCAATGGAAATACCTTAGTGGACTTGAGTTTAACATTGGAATTGGGTGGAGTTCCAGTCCCTTCATCGAATGTGGTTTGGAATAATCAAACGGGTGTATTTGTAATCGAATTTACTGCAGATTACACCTTGGAACCTGGTCAATTATCACTAGTCTTGACCAGTGAAGACGACAATCAACGCCACCTCAGAACATCCAATTCAAGTTCGGAACTATTCCTCCGAGTCAGGGCTTCCTTTGAAGTCAATTACGATGTTGTCGCATGGGGTGGACACTCAATCACTGGAACAGTCTCGGTAAAAGATGTATACAGTGGTGCAGCCATTCCTAACATTGCCATTGAAGCACATCTTCGGAATAGTTCACAAATTGACCCCATGGATCGGAACATGTCTAGGTTCACCGATGAAAATGGTATTTTCGAGTTTAATTTCTCAATACCCGAAAGTCTACCTTCATATTCTGATCAAGCACACTGGGGGGTAATGTTCCTGCAATTCAACAGCACCTCTGATGAATTATCTGACGACAGTAAGCAACTTCTGTCTCGAGACCTCTATACATTAGAGTATGAATCTCAAAGTGAGTTTGAAGACAGTAAACCATATTGGATATATGCGGTTGTATCGACCATCCTTCTTTGTGCTGCAGGTGGTGCTTGGGTATTCTATTCACGTCGCCGAAATACAATTGATGAATTGGCAGAGATTTTCTCATACACTGCTGAATTACTTGCTGCTGGTGACGAAATCCGTGAGGCTATTTTCAACTGCTATGAGGAACTTTGTGGGGTATTGATGTCACACGGCCACCTCCGTCGTGATTTCGAAACTGTTCGTGAATTCGAAATGGCAATTCGAAAGGCGATGCCAAACATTAGTGACGCAGCTCTTACTGAATTGGACAACATGTTCGAAATTGCACGATACAGTCGACACGAACTTGGTGATTCACATCGAAGTCAAGCAACTGCTGCACTTCAGAGAGCCATTACTGAAATTCAAAATGCAGTTCAGATGCCTGTGGCAACAGCACCGCCATCTGCATGAACTTAATTTCGAACCATATCGAGAACCAGAAGGTTCCCACGCCAACCTGCTCGTCCAAGTTCGGTACCTACTGGAAGGGCAAAGGTTCGTGAAATATTCACACCTTCTTCTCCTTCCGCATTGAGGCGAAGTGTTGTTTGTTCGTCTTGAGAAAACATCTCAAGTCGAACTCGGTCTTGAATCGCACCAGAAAGGGGGAGGATCAAAGAATCCCCTTCTCGAAATCCGCCGAGGTTTGCGATTGCAACTTCAGCAGTTTGTAGTGAGTTGATTGATGCAAAGTGGGCTTCTACACCTTCACCAGCAGTAGACAGCACACTGGCGTGGGCCTCTTTCGCATCAGCGAGATGTGTCAAATCGGACAGAAATGCATCGTGCAAATCAGAAGGGGCTGCTGATAAGCCTGCTAGAATCGGCTCCGCTTCAACTTCTGGAGCATCATCGGAAAGGGAAACCAATTCGATTGTTCTCCAATCCATTTCCATCCCCCTGTGATTCGTGGCATCATTGGGCGTCTTTGAACCCATCCATCTATCTATTCGCCTCTAGCAGGTTCTGGAAAGCGCTCAAAAAACCTCTTCACCATTCGTCCAGTTCTCTTTGAGTCATTCGCAGTGAATGATTCTAGTGTTGATGGTAGGCACCATCTGTATTGGCCATTAAGCAACCGATTGTCTAAGAGTAAAATGAAAGCGCGATCCTCGACTTTTCGAATAGCTCGCCCCATTCCTTGTAGTACACTATTGACGGCTGGCTGCAAAGCACCATACTTCCATCCTTTCCCCTGTCCATGCTTTTTCTCAATGTATTCGCGAAGTGCATTTTGGGGGACGGATTGTGGTGCCACAGGGATGCCCACACAAACCACAGCATCAAGGATATTCCCCGAGAAATCGACACCTTCTGAAAGCCGACCTCCAAATACGCCAGCAACGATTACCTTCGTGCCTCGAATACGTGCATCTCGTAATTGTTGTAATGCACTATCTACACGTTTCTTTGTCCAAGTTCTAGCTTCGATGAGCACCATCCTTCCTGGCCAATCTCCCTCTTCAACTATTTCTTCAAGCATTCGATAGGATTGGCAGAAAACGGCTACATGGCCAGGTGTATTCTGTAATAATGCATGGATGTGACGCCGTATTTTCCGTGTATTCTCTGGTCCGCGTTCAGTGAATTTCGATGTGACATCTGATGCGATGAGTACGGGTCTCCGGTCTGCTAAGAATGGGGATGGGTAGGATGCGGTTACCAATGGTCTGGATGACGGTATACCCAATGACTCAGCGTACATTTCAGGTGGCGTCAGTGTCCCTGACATCAAAACGCCGCCTCGGATTTCATCGAATACTTCACTACTCACAATGGACGGGTCAAGGAGGTGTGTTGTAATTCGATTTTCATCCCCTCTTGAATTGAGTACTACACACATGGCGGGTGATTGCGCATAGCGATTAAGGATGGTTAATACCGATGCCAAGCGGTCTGTCGCCAATTCATCTTCATCTTCATCGGGGTCTACTTTTACAAGGAATAATTGATTCACCAATCCTTCTATATCGATAGTTTCACCCGAAACGTCACCTGCCAATTCTTGGCGAAGCATGGCTAGAACCTGGTCCGCATCAACGCGAACCTCAATTTCAGCACCAACATCACCAGGATTTCGATGTTGGTCTCGCAGTTCCCTTATCCACGTAGCCAATCTTTTCTTGAATCTCTTCAACGATGTTTGACATGTCCTTGCTCGTTCAAAGTCAGAAGTTTCAATCACTGAATCAAATCCTTTTTCCTTTAGTACGTCACAATACTCGTCGAACTCATAAATTGCGTCTCGTAATAATTTATCATTCAGGGTGCGACTTAGTCCTCGACGGATACGGTTTGGCAAATTGTGCGCTTCATCAATGATAACAAACATATCTTCCATAGACAACCCCATCGCCTCAAGGCTTGATTTACGAGTTTCTTCGTTAAACAGATGGTTGTAGTCACACACGAGAATATCAGCCTGTGCTGCTGTTTCACGAGCAACCTTCCATGGACATGTGGGCTTTAATCCGTTTGAACCTCGCCAATTCTTTGCATGCTCAACCAATTCATCGACATGTAAAGGGTAATCGAGGACCTTCAAGCGAAGGCCAGGTGAATCTTCAAGAAATGGTTTACACTGGCGCGTCCCTCGCAACTCACCACAAATTTGTCTGAATCTAGATGTATGCTGCAATGCTAAATCATTGACACACATGCCATTTTGGCCAATCATATCGACCAGAGTCACAGGTTTTTCACCCTCTGGCAATCTCTCGTTAATGCTACGGACTGTATCGACAACAATGCGGTGCTGTGATTGGCGCCCGGTCATGAATAGAATTTGCATGCCGCCGTTTAATCGAGACACACTCAATGCAGATGCAAGAGCAGCCGCCGTTTTACCGATTCCAGTTGGGGCATTTGCAAGGAGAAAACCATTCTTTGAAATGACATCAAGGCCATCATTGATCATGTCAATCTGCCCATCACGAAGGGAATCGTGGGCTAGAAAACGCGCGTCCGTGACGGACTCCTCCGAAGGCATGGAACTCGCCCTGCGACTCGGCCCCCCTTGAAGATTACACTTGGGAATTTCGAAACTGGCGTACTAGCCTGCCAATAGGGGGGTCCCCGCCCGAAGGCGGGGAGGGTGTTGACGAGTCTGATTAAGCATCGTCGAGGAAGGGGGCCCCCGGTGAACGGGGGCGGGGTGTGTTTGAGCGGAAAAAAGCCTTCATTGCTTCACCAGCACGATAACGGAGTTTGGAAAAACCCAGTGTGAGGACTGCCCCACCTGCGTCATCCATCAAACCGACTCCACGGCTGTGTGTGGACTTTGCTCGGGCCCGAAGGCCTGCAAAGCCAGGAGAATTTGCGGAGGGGTTTTCATGCCCCCCCGCGTTGTGCATCCCATCATTGTACGTTGCCACGTCTCTCGCCCCTGGTTGGTGCATCTGCCTAAGCAGTGTGATCCTCATGTGGTCGCGTGTTATCACGCATTTCTGCCACGCGTGCTTCCAATAGCATACTGACAGTTTCGGAATCCGCCAATGTCTGGCGGAGGTAGAGTTCAAGGCCTGCACGGGCAGCTTCAGATGATGAAGTGCCTCGCAATTCGTAGAGGAGGGCAAGTTGGTAACGGATTTCCGTTCCAATGTCGAACTTTACAGTTCTAACATCTGCGTGTGTAGGTGTTGATTCCAGATAGTGCTGAATTGCTGCACGAATAACATCAGATCGATTCCTCATCCCATCGAAGCCGACTCGCTGATCTAGTTCTGCGAGATGGTCTTCAGGAACTCGAAGGCTGGTCATTTGGCTGGCTGGCATGGTACTCACCTCTCTCGACGAACTGGCCAACCCACATCAGGTATATAATGCAATACGTTTGAAATACAAATTGAATTACATTGAACAAGTGTATTACATATTCTTCAAATGGCCGCAGTACCCCAATCAGAGCCTGAATAATCAGAAAAATCACAAATTTCTGAAATTCATTGTATTCATTGAAATACACAATTTTTTATCAGATTCATGTATCTTCCTTGAAAAAATAGGAGTTGGTTACTGAACACTGGTTGTTAGCAAGCTTTGATAATTCTACAGAATGGAAATTGATACCCCATTTGAGAAAACAACTCTACACGATTGATTGCATTCGGCTTATACATACGAACCGATTCGTGTGGGTATGGCGCTATTGGGTACCCGTGGCTTGCATCTCTATCTGCGTACGCTTGAAGCAGCAGTTGAAGATGAAATCGTAACTGATGAAGAGATGTCAATCCTATCTGTCATTGGGAGAGCGTTTGCACTTCCTGAAGATGTTTTGAGTGATGCATGGGACATTCTGCGTGACAATATTGACAATCCAGTGGAACCTAATCACGTCCGCGCGCACGAGAAGAGACAGATTGGAGATGCTACAACATACCAAACTGCATTGATTGCGGCTCTAGCTGACGAGATCATCACCGAGGATGAATGGGCCCTACTCGATGTTATGCGTAGGGTGATGGGAATTCAGCCAGGGGAACATGCATTGATTGAAGAAGCCGTTCGAGCAATGGCGGCCAATATCGATGGTGGCGATTCATTTGTGTCAAGATTAGATCGATACGTCACCCTACACCCTTATCGCTAATCGCATCCCTATGGGATGCGCAGCAACCCTCATGACGGGGGAGGTTTGTCGAGAATTCGATGCGAACCCGGAATGTTGCCTTCCTCTTGGTCAGTTTGATGATTATCGCTCCAGCGATTGGGTTATCAGAAACCATGCTCGAAGAACAGCCAGTATCGGATACTTCCTCTCGTTCAATCAGTAACACCTTGCTTTGGGGCGCTCACGTTGCAGGTTCAGGCAGTACAGATTCCATCATGAGTATTGAGATGGATGCAATGGGGCGAACCTATGTTTGTGGATATTTCTACAATACTGCAACATTTGGTAATTTCACCTTGAGTTCATACGGAAGTTACGACATCTTTGTTGGTCGATTGACCAATGGAGTCTGGGATTGGGTACAGAAGGCAGGTGGAACCAATAGCGATCAATGCCATGACCTCGCCGTGGATGATGGTGGCAACATCACGATTACGGGATACTATTACTCGTCATCTTCAGCCAACTTCGGCTCACAATCAATGTCCGGTCAGGGCAGTAATGACATCTTCATTTCACGTCTTGACACCAATGGGAATTGGATTTGGGCAAAATCCGCAGGTGGCACCAGCAGCGATTATGGATATGGTGTCGCCATGGATAATTCTGGCAATGCATACCTCACAGGCTACTACTACAACACTGGATATTTCGGTTCCATTACTCTGAGTGCCTACAGTAGTGAAGAGGCCTTCCTGGCAAAATTGGACAATGCCGGCAATTTCGTTTGGGCCAAGCGATTCTATGGCTCGTACTATCAGCGTGGTCGCGACGTTGATGTCAATGCCAATGGTGACATTGCAGTAACAGGAGAATTCAGTTATCGAATTAATTTTGCAGATGCTGGTGGGCCTGAATTGGTGCCCAGTTATTCTTCCAGTAGTTACTATCGTGTATGGGTTGCAAAATTTTCCAATTCAGGTCAGTTGACATGGGCAAAAATGGCAGGATACCTCCAATCATCATACAGTTCCTATGGCGAAGGTGTAGCCATTGATGATTCAGGAAACGTTGCAGCCAGTGGCCGATTCCAATATCTGATGGATTTCCATTCTAATAATAATCACAGAATGTATGCCTATCAACAATCCAGTAATTGGGACTGCTTCGTCGCCAAATGGGATGCCAATGGTACCTATCAATGGGCACAGAATGCTGGTGGATCTAACACTGATTACTGCTACGACCTCGATATGGACAAATCAACTGGAAATATCACAGTAGCGGGGATGTTCTACAATACCGCATGGTTTGGAAACAGTCAACTTTCATCATCTGGCTCAAATGATGCATTCATCGCCCACATTCCCTCTTCGGGTGGATGGGACTGGATGAAGAAGTTCGGCGGTTCCAGTACTGAATATGGGTGGGCTGTTTCCATGCGAAATGGCATGTTTGCGTTAGGTGGTTACTTCCACAATACGGCTACAGATGGTTCGGGGCAGATTTCATTCAGTTCTGCTTCAGGTGCTGACGGCTTCCTTTTGATGTTTGGAGCAGATCAAGACGGTGATGGAATCGGTGATCAGGTTGACGACTTCCCTTGGGAACCAACACAATGGAGAGATACAGATGGAGACGGTTTTGGTGATAATATCAACGGTTGGCAAGGTGATTCTTGTCCCACAATCATGGGTTATTCCACACTTGATCGCTTTGGTTGCCCTGATGCAGATGGAGACGGTTGGTCTGATGCAGGTGATGATTTGCCCAATGAGCCGACACAATGGATTGATGGTGACGGTGATGGTTTTGGTGAAAACCCAGATGGCGTCACACCAGATGCATGCCCAATCGAATGGGGTGATTCTTGGAGAGACCGATTGGGTTGCAGAGATTTGGATTCAGATGGTCAGTCTGATTTGAATGACTTTTTCATGAACAACCCAACTCAGTGGTCCGATTCAGATAGTGATGGATTAGGGGATAATTGGGGCAATCCTTCGTGGAATAATTCACGGTTGAGCCATTGGCCAGGAATGTGGATTGAGAATGCGACAGTTTCAGACCAATCTCCTCTTGATTTCGATGGAGATGGTTATGAAGATTTGAGTGCTGGTGGGCCCCATGGTCCATTTGATGACTGTGAATACGAGTATGGTACCAGTTGGAGAGATTTAGTCGGCTGCCTTGACAATGATGGAGATGGGTGGTCTGATGAAGCTGATGCCTTGGATGATAATCCCACACAATGGGAGGATGCCGATGGCGATGGGTATGGTGACAATCCAAGTGGAACTGAATGGGATGCATGCCCTGATTGGAAGGCAGAACCCTCATCCACCCGTGATCGCTATGGTTGTGCGGACAATGATGGTGATGGTTTGTCAAACCTAAACGATGCATGTCCTTCCTTGCCAAGTCCTCTTGAAAATGGTTGTCCAGATAGCGATGGTGATGGGTGGATTGATGGAGGTGAAGGTGGCCAAGTTGATGATTGCCCTGATGATTGGGGTACATCAACCATTGACCGAAATGGCTGCCCAGATGCCGATGGCGATGGATGGTCAGATGAAAATGACGCCTTCCACTTGGACCCGACACAGTGGTCAGATGAGGATGAAGATGGCTATGGAGATGAGCCTCATGGCAATGAAGCAGATGATTGCTTGAATTGGAACGGCACCTCAAATCAAGACGGAGTGTATGGTTGTTCAGATGTTGATGGCGACGGGTGGGCTGACCACATTGATTTGTGGAATACAAATCCAAATCTTTGGTCCGATTCAGATTTAGATGATTATGCTGATCAATGGGGGGATGATGAATTATCTGACGACTGCCCCCATGAATACGGTACAAGTACAATATTCTATCTTGGTTGCCCAGATATGGATGGTGATGGGTGGCCCGATATGAAAGACTCAGATACAGATGGAGACGGATATCTTGACATCACCGAATGGACTGCAGTGCCCCCTTCGGATGCACTAGATCCATCTTCTATTCCAGCTGATGAGGATGGTGACTTTGTTGCAGATCACGAAGAACCCGTAGAAACATCAACTTTTGATGACCCTGTAATCCAGGGTGTAATGGTGGTTCTTGGTGGCGGTCTCCTTCTTACTCTAATTATGGCATGGACATTGTTTTCTTCAGGTAAAGGCAAACGTAGGGAATATGAGGGGATGTTGTTGATGGTAGATCAAGCAGAGGGTTTCTCTGGCTTGGATGCTGTTGAACGAGAATTGGATGACATGTTAGAATCAAATCGTCTCGGTGCCGGACAAGGATTGTTACTCAAAGATCGCCTTGAATCCCGTAGATTTTCACTTGAGGACGATATAGCCGGTGCGGGTTCGCACCCCAGTGG
>PVBE010411341.1_pt1 | contig 10966 bp, 5 predicted proteins | sample 1631181 | NCBI WGS metagenome assembly PVBE01 (sample SAMN08397723, study PRJNA350692) | Marine metagenome, whole genome shotgun sequencing project. | isolation source: water | place: Pacific Ocean | collected 2012-04 | reverse complement strand
CGTCGCGTTGTACGGAACCCGCGGCACCCTCATTGAACATCCTGACCAGATTTACGGGATGCTTGCACGTGAATTTCTACCGGTACTGATGCCCGGTTTACTTGGGATCTTTATTGCGTCGCTGCTGGCGACCGTGATGGGATCCTGCGACTCCTTCATGGTTTCTGCCTCCGGCCTGGTTGCGGAAAACCTTTACCGCCCGCTGTACCCAGACGAGTCCCCGCAACAGTACCTGCGCGTTGCCCGAATTTCCGGCCTGATCGTGGTTGCCAGCGGCTTGGCCTTTGCCTACTGGCTGGGTGACGAGGATCGAGGTGTCGTTGGTGGGCTCGAGGTACTCTGGAAAATCGGTGCCATGATGAGTGTTGCCTTCTGGATGGGTGTTTTCTGGCGTGGATCCACCTCGGCGGGTGCCTGGGCGGCCACGCTGACCGCTTTCCTGATCTGGTACGTAACCAGCCAACCCTGGGGTGCAACCCTGCTGGCCGGGATCCCATTCTTCCATGACTGGGGCATAGTCACCGAAAAAACAGTCGACGGCTTCACCGTCACGGCAGTCGTCCTTCCCTGGCAAATGGTTTTCTACCTGGTCGGTTCCCTGCTGGCCGGCATTATTGCCAGCCTACTGACCCAACCATCAGGTGCTGCGAAAGATCAACAGGACGACCGCCTGGATCGGTTTTATTCACTGCTACGAACGCCCGTTGAGGCAGGCGAAAAGCCACCGGGCCCCTGCGAGTTACCTCCGGACGTAACCCCGGGTCCGCGAAACGTCTTCCTGCCCCACACTCGACTGGAAATTCCCATACCAGGCCGACGAGCCATCGTTGGTTTCAGTGCCGGCTGGGCCTGTGTTATTGCTCTGCTGGCCGGCATATACTTGTTCATTGCCCGATAGATTGATTACTCACGAGGATCTGCTTCATGTCCGAAGACCAAGCTGCTGCCAAACGCCCAAATATCTTGCTCTTTATTCCCGATGGTATGCAAGCCGCCCCGATTGGCCCTGACAGTCAATGCCACACCCCGAATTTTGATCGCCTGGCTGCTGCTGGCGTCCGCTTTGAGAATGCCCATACGACATGCCCGACCTGCTCCCCGGCACGCGCCAGCCTCATGACCGGACTGCTCCCGCACAACCATGGCGTCCTGGAAGTCGAACACTGTCGAGATGACGATCAGTGCGTTTTGCGAACCGACAAGCCACATTGGGCTCCGCAACTGGTGGCGGCCGGTTATCGCACCGGCTATTTCGGCAAGTGGCACATTGAACGAACGAATCAACTGGACGATTTTGGCTGGCAGACATACCGTTTCAAAGACAACAAGTTCATCCGCCACATGGGCAAGGGGGACGAGGGGCCGTTAGCCGAACTGGACGATTCGCTCTCACGCCATGTCACCGGTCCGGACGGATACAACACGATCCTGCACTATGCAGCCACGGAAACACCTCCCGAGGAACGTTATCCCGGAGTCTCCCTGCAGCAGACGCAGGAATATTTGGGTGAATGCCTTGAAGGAGATCAGCCCTGGTGCTGCTGCATCAGTTTCACCGAACCGAACGAGGCGCTACTGGCCAGCCACGAGGCCCTCGAACACTATGATATCGACGCCATTGAACTACCTGCCAACCTGCGTGACGATTACACCAATCGCCCGAATCTTTATCGACGTGTCCAACAGGTGTTCGACAACGTGACGGACCGCGAATGGAAAGAGGCACTAGCCTGTTACTATGCCCGCATCACCGAACTGGACAAGATCTTTGGCTCCATCTATGACCAACTGGAAGCAGCAGAAGCCCTCGACAACACGATCATTATCATGGTCGCCGATCATGGGCGCTATGTCGGTTCCCACGGATTCGATGCGCACAATTTCGGTGCCTTCGAGGAGATCTACAACATCCCCCTGATCATGTCCGGTCCCGGCATCGCAAAAGGAACCACCTCCCAGGCACTGGTCGGCATCCATGACCTCTATCCCACGATCCTGGAACTGGCGGGCGTGGACCCGGTCGAGAACCTTGACGCCCGTTCCTTCGCACCCGAACTCGCAGCACCTGGAACCCATGGCGACACGTATGCCCAGGGTTACGCCGAGTATTTCGGCTCTCGCTTTTCCCTCATCCAACGGGTCCTCTGGCACGGCCCCTGGAAGATGATCTTCAACGGATTTGACTTCGACGAATTATACAACCTTGAAGACGATCCCCACGAGATGCACAACCTGGCCCAGGACGAGGACCAGCAGGAACGTGTCCGGGAACTGGTTGCCCGCATCTGGCGTGTTATCCGGGATACGGGTGATCGTGCCATCCTCGAGACCCACTACTACCCAATGCGATTTGGTGCCGTGGGGCCCAACGCCGCGAGCTAACGAGCCTCTTTCTCTCCATTTCACGAGAACCTGTCATGCAACTTAGTCTATTTTCCATCAGTTACGCGGGATTCTGGGGGCAAGACGTTTTGCCTCTGCCAGGTTTCCTTGCCAAGGCCGCCTCACTCGGTTACGAGACCGTGATGCTGGCCGGCAAACGCCCGCACCTTTCGCCCTTGGACATGAACGAAGAGGCCATCCTCGAACTACGTAAGGAACTGGAAGCGAACGCGATCAGTTGCAGCGTACTGGCAGCTTACACCGACCTTTCCCCACCCCGTGCAGCTGAGGTTCCTTACCTGGAAATGCAGGTCGCCTATGTCGAAAGCCTGGCCCAGATCGCGCAAGCAGTCGGTGCATCGATCGTGCGCGTGTTTACGGCCTACGAGGTCGATGGCCATGGGCCCGCCTCCATCTGGACGAACGTGGTACGTAGCCTGCAAGAGATGTGCGACCGCGCGGCCGCCCATGACGTCACCGTGGCCGTCCAGAACCATCACGATATCGGAGTTCACACCGATGCCCTGTTGGAATTACTGCACGACATTGATCGACCTAACTGCAAACTGGGTGCCGACGCCTGGTCTCCCGCCCTGAGAGGTGAGGACCTCCACGAGGCAGGCCTCAAAATGGCTCCTCATGCCGCAATCACGACCAACGCTGATTACGTCCGCTTACCCCGCTATCATTACCAGCCGGAACTCATCAATTACCAGCGTGCCGAACCAGACATGGTCCGCGCCGTAAAGTTCGGCGAAGGTTTCATTGATTACGAAGCGTTTTTCCAGGGCCTCGTCGAGGGCGGTTTCAACGGCGTCGCCAATTACGAGATGTGTTCGCCTGTACGTGGCGGAGGCGCCATGAGCAATCTCGACGACTATGCTCGCACCTATGTCACATGGATGCAGGAGAACGTTTCCCAGTAAGGACTACCCCGCCACTTAACTACGGCTTCCAAGGATACATCTCATGAAACGCGACTGCTCTGCTACGTTCATCCTGGCACTCTTGTCATTCGTGGCGATTCCCGCGGCTGCCCAGGAAGGCCTCATTGGACATTGGAAACTCGCCGGTGATACGCGCGACGCATCCGGGAACGATCGCCACGCGGTCAATCATGGAGTGAAATGGGACGCGGATGGCAACGCTGTCTTCGACGGCCGCGATGCCTGGCTGGAGGTCCCTGCCCGCCAGTTGCCAGCGATGGGGACCAGCAGCTTTTCCGTGGCGGCCTGGATCCACACGGAACAGGAACTGGACGACGTCCTGGGGGACGTCATGACGTGTTATGACCCGCAGAGCCGCAACGGATTCACACTCAGCCTGATGAACTACGCCGGCGTGACCAGCGCCCAGTCGAACTGGCGCAACATCCTCTTTGGAATCGATGCAGGAAAGGTCGACCCGAAATGGACTGATCGTGGACGGCCAGGCAACAATCATCACGTCAAGGCGTTGGCGGTCTACCAAAACCATCTTTACGCCGGTACGTGGGAACCCGCCGAGGGCCAGTCTGGACACGTTTATCGTTACGCCGGCGGAACTCGCTGGGTCGATTGCGGTGCCCCGGACAAGTCGAATTCGATTACCTCATTGGCCGTTTACCAGGGCAAACTCTATGCAGGGTCCGAGCTTTACAGTGGTGCCGGTTCCTCCCTGCCCGTCTCTCCCAACATGAATCACGGTGGCAGTGTTTTCCGTTACGAGGGGAACCAGGAATGGACCAACGTGGGCAAAATTGCTGACGTGCGCAGCATCAGTGGACTGACTGTTTACAAAGGAAAACTGTACGCCGGAACTGGTACCACGGGCGCCTGGCGTGACACGCCCAGGACACGTGGCATGTATCGCTACGATGGCGTCGGCAAGTGGACCTCCTGCGGATGCCCCGACCTACGCGTGGTCCACCTGGGCGTATACAACGGTGATCTATTGGCCATGAGTTACGATGCCGGTGGGTTCTTTCGATACGACGGTGGCACCCAATGGACTCGCCTGGGACCAGTACCCGATTCCACGCAGGCCTACTCGATGGCCATTTACGAGGGAAAGGTGCACGTGGGCACCTGGCCGACCGGTTCAGTGTTCCAATACGATGGACCCCAGAAATGGACCCACCACGGACGACTTGGGCAGGAAAAGGAAGTCATGGGCATGTCCGTTTACAACGGCAAGTTGTACGCCGGAACCCTTCCCTTCGCCGACGTCTATCGTTACGAGGGGGGACAAAAATGGGTCACGACAGGACGACTCGATAACACACCCGACGTACGTTATCGACGCGCGTGGGTGATGGCGGTATTCCAGGGCAAGCTCTTTTGTGGCGTGCTACCGTCCGGCCACGTCCTCTCGCTGGAGGCAGGCAAGAGTGTCACGCTCGACCGTGCCCTGCCAGCCGGTTGGCAGCACCTGGCTGCCGTCAAATCTGCGGACACGCTCAAGCTATACGTGAATGGTAAGCTCGTTTCCAGCAGCAGCACTTTCGATGCAAGTCGGTTTAACCTGCAGCCTAACCAGCCGCTAAAGATCGGGTTTGGCCAACACGACTATTTCAATGGCAAGATGAAAGATGTGCGTCTCTACCACGGCGTCCTCGACGAGACCGCTATCCGTCTGCTGGCAACGCCCCAGCGTTAATCCTCGCGACACCCGGGAAACCAGCTCAACGCCTGGTCGCCTTGGCTCGCGGAACCTGCTTGAGCCTTGGCGGTGCCTTCCGTGCCGCTGCCACGCGCTGTTGCCAGAGCTTTTTCAAGCGAGCCTCCGCATCGGCCACAGCCGCCTTGCCCGCCAGGTTCACCAGTTCTTCTGGATCCGACGTGCGGTCATATAATTCCGCACCCAGTTCCCCATCCTCACCCCAGGCACTATAGCGGTACCGTTCAGTCCGTACGCTATAGCCCACGTCATATTGGGTGAATGCAGACTCCCGTAGTTTAACGTTCGGATCCTTGAGCGTCGGTACCAGGCTCATTCCGGACAGGTTTCGCGGTTTCGGTAATCCACACAGCTCGGCAAGCGTGGGATAGAAATCAATCATTTCCGCGAACGACTTGCTGGTTTTTCCGCCGGATTTCATGCCGGGGGCGGCGATGATCAACGGGACACGCGTGGCATTTTCAAACAACGTCGTCTTCTGGTAGTAGCCATGCTCCCCCATGTGGTAGCCATGATCGGACGTGAAGACGACCACTGTATTCTTATCCAGCCCCAGTCGCTCCAGGGCGTCGAGCATCCGCCCCACCTGTGCATCGGCGAACGTGATCGACGCGTAGTAAGCCTGGATGGCCTGAACGGCTAAATCGTGTTTCAGATTCACCTGTTCCTTTTTGCGTAACAGGGACCTCTGGGCAGGCTCCGGAAGCGTTTCCAGGTATCCCTCCGGTACGCTGGGAACCACGATTTTTTCACGTGGATACATCTTGAAATACTTCTTGGGTGCCACGTAGGGCGTATGCGGTCGATAGAGACCAACGGCGAGGAAGAAAGGTGACTTCTCGCGGGCATGCGTTTCCATGACCCGTATCGCCTCGCTGGCACCGATCGCATCGGTCTGCTCCGAATCGTCCCCGTCCGCGGCAAGCCAACTCAGCGTCCCTCCAAAACTTCCCGGACGGAGGCTGAAGATGAGCGGTTCGTCGTCACGGTCTCGGCCTCGTGGATTGATCGTCTGATCCCACGAGTAGGGGTCATCGTGTCCCCCGGTGCCGATATGCAACGGCACGTTATAATGATAGACCTTTCCGACACGCGTCGACCGATATCCATTCCGGCTAAAATACTGGGACATCGACACGACGGTAGGCAACGTCTCACGCAGGAAAATAGCGTTACGTCGAATCAGTGTCTGGTCGGGATAGAGTCCCGTCATAAAAGAGGCGCGGCTGGCACCGCACACCGGGTACTGGCAGTAGGCCTTATCAAACCGAACACCGCGGGCGGCCAACCGATCAATGCTTGGTGACTTGACCAGCGGGTGTCCATACGAGCCAAGGTCACAATTAAGGTCATCGCAAATCACGAACAGTACGTTTTTGCGGCCTGCGTCCTGGGCCTGGATCGATCCGAGAGTACTCAACAGTGTCGCTAATACAATTCCGCGGATAAGTCTTTTCAACATGGCCATTTCTCTCCTGGCTCTAGGTTCGCATCGCGCCGGATAGCTGGTCTATTTCCCGGGGTTACTCAACAACCAGGCCGTGATATCGGCAACTTGCTGGGGAGTCAACAAACGATCAAATGACGGCATCGCGGAAACTCGCTGGCTTTGCCGCTCCTCGATATCATCCTTCTTAACCACCACGCGTGCAAGGTCCGGCTGCACGAGTTCAACTTGCCCACCCGTCTCCGACTTGAGTAAACCCGTGACTACCCTGCCGGACCTGGTGAGCAACCACTGTGTGGCAAACCCTTCCTTGATTTCCAGGCTGGGGTTCAACAGGGACTTGATCACATGATCCGGGTCTTTCTGCTTTACCAGGAAAGACAGGTCAGGACCGAATCCTTGCACCTGTCCGCTGGTTCGATGGCATTTAGCACAACCGGCACCATTGGTGGCAAAGAACAACGCCTTTCCCCTGACCGGATCCGCCTTTGAAAGCAGTGGTCTTACTGTTTTCAATGTCGTGGCAACCGGCAACGGCGGTAAACCTGCCGGTTGAATCAACACCAGGTAATTCGACTTGCCTCCGGCCGTACCGTCCAAGGTATTCCCGCCCAACACGACCGAACCGGCGACAAATTTGCGACGGTAAAGTGCAAAGGTGGCATCATTGGTACGCACGACCAGGTTCGTCTTCGTGAATCCTGATGGATTCCTTTCTGCCAACCAGCGAGGTGGCTTCGCAATACGGGTGTCATGGCCAACAAACAAAACACCCGGCAACACTGACACGATCTCCAGGAACTCATCACCTGCCGACGCCTCATCTTCATTGGCGGTCTGCACCACGACCGCTCCCCGAAGCGACGGAGGAACCTCCAAGAACTTGTAATTTCGATCTACGTAGGCGAGACGACCTTCCTCCAGGCCTCCGTCCACAATGACGTAAGACCGATTAGATTTCGCCCGGGCGGAGAGGATCCCACTCCGGCTGGCCGCCTCACTTCTGCTCAGTTTTTCAAATCGATATTCCGCGACACCCCCGATCTGCTGATCGTAAGAAAAGACAGCCACTCGCAAGGTCGTAGAACGGTCCAGCGTCAGGCTTCGATCCCAGGTGGGAGAACGGCGCGTGGGTATGGAACCGTCAAGCGTGTAATGGATCCTGGCGGGTTTTACTCCCGCTCGACGATCGACATTAACGCGATCTCGAAACTCCCCACCGGGCGGAATCACGGACAGCACACTGCTGCCACCCGCCTTGGCCAACCACTGAGCGGCCACCGTCCGCACAGCGTCGTCCTTATCTGCCAGCAATATCTCCACCTGTTCGCGTTCCAATTGACAATCTTCTGCCAGCGATAGCAGGGCAGCGAGGCGAACTCGCGGACGCTCGTCTTGCAACCACGACCGACGTGTTGTTGCATCCACAACCACCCGCAGGGCCTGCCAGCCTGCATAAAACACCACGCGGTCTTCTTCTCTGGCCAACTGATCAACCAACGTGTTAACGGATTCTCGCTGGCTGGCGCGACGCAATGCCTGGACGGCAGCAAATCGAACCCGCGCTTCAGAATCCTTCAGGCTGTCTGCCACCACAGCTGGCAACTTTTTCCCGGACCAACCCCGCCGTTGACGTTCTGCCAGTATTCGTAATGACTGGATCCTCAGGTTTAACGACCCTTGCCGCGCCTTTTCCACGAAATAGCTATCCAACGAGGCATCGACGTGGGCCGTTCGCCCCAGCGTCCAGGCAGACCATGTTTCAATGGCCGTCGGCACTGAATCCTGTGCAATTGCCTGCTTGAGTGCCGCGATACTACGGGTTCCACGTCGCAGCAGTTCGTCCTGGGCATCGGTCCTTCGGACGGGCAGCGGACTCGTAAAATCGGCGATTAGTTCGGCCACGGATTGCCGGGCAGGTTTTACCTGGAGACGGTCGAGGGCTACCGCTGTCCGTTCTTCTTGCCAGCGCACCCGAAAGATCCGTCCCTCGTTCATTTGTTGATGCTGCGCATTCCACGTTGCCCCATACTCGCGGCCCCAACCGAGGATATAGAGCGCTCCCTCCGGGCCAATCTCGAGGTCGGTGGGTTTGAAAAGCGCGTCGCCACCGGTCACGAATTCCTTCCACTGGCCACCATGTGGCTGCAGCAATGCGCCTTGCCAGCGGGGTCGGTAGAAAAAAGTCGTACGTCTTAACCAATCGTTAAAAAACCAGATGCCGCGGTATTTGCCTGGGAACGACGCCTGGTCGTAATAGATCATTCCGGTCCCCGAACCGTGGAATACCGGTCCACTGATCGGAGCCGTCGGCAAATGGTCCTTGCCCGTCCAGTGGGAACTCCAGGGATGTCCCCAGCCGTAATGAGAGCCGTAGAATGGATTAAAGACGCGATCACCTTCATCCTGGTCATTGTCGGTTCCCTGGAAATGAAAGCCGCTGTCAAAGGCGATATCCCACGGGTTACGATAGCCACGGGAGACGATCTCCAGGTTTTTTCCCATGTCATCGCAGGCCAGCACACCTCCCTCACGCCCCCAGTCATCGGCTGGATCATGAAAGGCATGGCGATAGGTTGTGGGCGTGAAACTGCGAGCCGCGGGAATATCGGGGGTACCCTCCGCTGCGCTCACTCCCCACAGATCGCGAAATGCCCTGGGGGCCACTCGTCCCGGACGCGTCAGCCCCTTGGAGTTTCCCTTGGACATGTAGAGCCGGCCATCCGGCCCCCACCGCAGACCATGCAAACCATGCTCAAGGTTACCGAGATCCGTATAAACCAACACGTACTCATCCGCGACATCATCCCCATCATGGTCCCGCACCACCGTCAGGTCCGGCGCGTTGGCGACCCACAGATCGGTGCCATGCCATGCCAGTCCCTGGATATTATTGAAACCGGTAGCAAATGTCTTGCGAGACTCGAAGACGCCATCACCGTCCTTGTCGAGCAGCAGCACAACACTGTCGCCCGGCGTGTCGGGGGTCGGATTCCGATACTGTGGCCCCATCCCCACGAACAGTCGTCCTCGGCGATCAAACACCAGGGAACAGGGGTTTCGAACGAGTGGTTCTCGGGCAACGAACTCGATCGCGAATCCCCTGGGCACGCTGGGAAGCGCATCCAGGTCACCCGATTTCTGATCCTGTCCCATGAGTCCAGCAGGGGACGCAACGGCAAGCAGCATCACTAACAGGATTCGAATCCAATACCTGACTTCAAGTCTCTCTCGCCGGGTTACTGCCATCTGCGCCGTCGCTCCCCTTGTCACCTGACCTGCAATCTACCCCCTCGATGGTCGCCCACCCTATTTCTTCTTTGCGTTCGTCGGTTTTTTACGGACCGGTTTCTGATACGTAGCGCCGTTGTCTGCTGGCATCTGGGCGTGCCAGGCCAGTAACTGACGTGTCAAACGTTTCACCAGTTGAGCCTGATCACCAGCCACGTTCTTCTTCTCCGCCGGGTCAATGGCCAAGTCATAGAGGCTGGCATCGGAACCATCGTATTCACACAGAAGTTTCCATTTACCTGCCCGCATCGCGAGGTCCGGTAGATCCTTTACGCCATAGAAGGAATCGCGATCCGGTGGGCGCCTGAAAAACAACGGCTGCTGCCGTGATTGCATTGTTTTACCGGTTACCACACCCGACAACGCCTCACCATCGAAGTTGATATTAGCAGGGACTGACACCCCGGCAATTTCCAGCAGTGAGGGCACCAGGTCGATTGCACTGAAAACCGATTTCCGATTCACGCTACCGACCTTCGCCTTAGCCACCAGGCCTGGCCCCCAGCTGATCAGTGGTGATCGAATCCCTCCCTCGAACAAATGTGTCTTGAAGCCGCGGAACGGGCCGGCTGTTCCCGCCCCCTGCTCGGGCCCGTTATCGGAACAAACAAGGACCAGCGTGTTACCTCGCAATTGATCATCGTTCCGAATCAGGTCGAACAGTTTTCCCAGCTGGCGATCCATCTCCGAGAGTACCGACAGGTATAGGCCCCGTTTCCCATCCGCCCATTGATCAACGGGCGGCCAGAAGGGGCTATGTACATCATCCGGCCAGAGATTGATGTAGAACGGCTTTTTTTGCTCCCGAGCTTTCTTGATAAAGGGAATCGCCTCATCCACGAAACCGCCTGTGATCTTGGATCGAAGCATCCAGCGGTGGCCTTTGCCTAATCGCTGAGCATCCCCCCAGATACGTCCTGGCTTCTCCTGTCCCGGCTTCAGTGTCAGCGGCAACAGTTTCGGCCCCATGCCTTCAAAATTAGTCAGCGACTGATCAAATCCGTAAGCCGTGATTGGAGGTGCCTCAGCGACGTCACGTTGCCCCCCCATATGCCACTTGCCGAAATGGCCGGTCGCGTATCCGGCCTGCTGAAGGAAACGGGCCAACATGGGTGCATCGGGATCCAGCCACTGTGCCATGCCCCGTTGTTCGTTTAACTTGCGGTGGGCCAGGTAGGAGGTGATCTT
>PVBE012131941.1_pt1 | contig 10967 bp, 12 predicted proteins | sample 1631181 | NCBI WGS metagenome assembly PVBE01 (sample SAMN08397723, study PRJNA350692) | Marine metagenome, whole genome shotgun sequencing project. | isolation source: water | place: Pacific Ocean | collected 2012-04 | reverse complement strand
GCAGGTAGTCTGCATCGCGTACTCGCCCAATTACGACGAAGACGGCACCGCCTTCCTGGGTTCCGACGGTGATGGCATCTTCCGGACGGTCAATCGATCGAAGACGTGGAACGCGTCCAACGTCGGACTATCGGGTACATCGATTCAGAGCATTCTCGTGTTACCGGGATTCAAATCCGAGAGCTCCGTTCTGTGTTCTATCGTCGACAACGGAATATTCAAGTCGACTGACGGGGGCCGGTCGTGGGTGCCTGCGGGGGCCGACAAGCTTGGCAAGCTCACGATCCAAGCCCTGGCTTCGTCACCGTCTCAAACGTCGGGCGCGAGGATATTCGCCGGTTCCGAGACGGATGGACTGTGGTGCAGCTCGGATGCCGGTGAAACGTGGACTCAGTCCAAGGGCCTCGAGGGTCATTCGGTGAACGCGATCTCAGCATCGCCGCGCTACGACAGCGATTCGACCGTTTTCGCCGGAACCGGCGAGGGAGGCGTGTTTCGCTCGACCGACACCGGCGAAAACTGGGTGAAAGTAACGCCCGAAGACGAATCGCATTCTGTGCTTTCCATCGTCGCGCTGGCCGAACCGGGTGGGGAGACCCTCGTTCTCGCCGGCACGTTTGAAAACGGGATCCTTAGATCCGACGACAGCGGTCGGACGTGGGAGTCGTCCAGCGGACGGCTTTCGAGCCAAAACTGGTTGTGTTTAGCAATTTCACCGAACTTGGATGATGACGGCCTCATGCTGGCGGGCGGCAGTTCGTCCGGGTTGTTCAAAAGCGCCGACGGTGGCGTAACGTGGAGCGATCCACCTGAAGAAGTCTCGGGCCTAAGTGTCACAAAAATCTCGATTTCACCTCAATTCGAGTCCGACAAGATGGCTGTTGCCGCCACGTCGGAGGGACTTTTTGCCAGTCATGACGGAGGCGACGCATGGCAGCGGGTCGACGAAGGAATCGGTATTACAGAGCTACGGTCCATAGCGATCTCGCCGACGTTCGAATCGGACAAAACGGTCCTCGCCGGCGGGGTGATCGGCGATGCGTTTATGAGCACCGACGGCGGCGAAAGCTTCGAGGCGATGAGCTACGAATTTGCGGGCGAAGTAATCGTCGACATTGCCCTATCGCCAAGCTTTGCTAGCGACGGCATCGTGTTTGTAGGAACCATCGGAGACGGGGTCGTGACCGTTCACAAGTCGGTCGATAAAGGCGATTCGTTTCGTAAGTGGGTGCAGCACCCCTGCAACGCGCAGTGGATTTCGATTGCCGTTCCAAACAACTACGATCCAGAAGAAGACGTGTGGTTCTTTGCTGCCGAGAGCGAGGTCTTCAAACCCGCCCGCCGCCTCCGACAGGTTTGGTCTGGAAACCATCCGTCTGCCCGAGATACGGCCGTACTTCACCTGGCGGCGTCCCCGGAGTATGAGAAAGAAAAGACGCTATTCGCCGCGTCAAGCAACGGGGTCTGGCGGTCCGACGACGGCGCATTGAACTGGGAAGAGATAAACCACGGGCTCGAAAACAAAGCCGCTCTTCAAGTCCTGCCATCTCCAAATTTCCCGGAAAATCGCAGCATCTACATGTTGGGCCTGGGCGGTGAGATCTGGCGATATCGGGACTTTCCTGAAAAACGGACGTTCAAAGAGACGAAGGCCACCGACTACATCTAGCGTCGATCTAGATCGGCCGGATAGACGGTAAGATTCGGTCAAATTGCCGAGATCGCGATTAAGGCGCCATATAGCGCGTAGCGCATGGGTATCTTGAATCGAAAGTCGGGCCTCACCCGCCGGAAGTTTCTTCGCGCCGGCATACCCGTCACTGGACTCTTCGTGGCTGCCTGCGGATCGGATCGATCGTTCGACGCTGGTGACAGACCCAAGCTCACCGAAGTGCAACAGCGAATTCTCGAAGAGAGCATCGTTGTAGAGTCCGCGAAGTCTCAACCCACACAGGCCGCTCTGCCCCATCTGCCGCTGAAGGTGCATCCGTTATGGAGCTTATTTGGCGCGACGAGAAGCCAGTACAGCGGACTGATCGACAGAGCGGCATCGTTTGACGAGGTGGCTCCGAGGTTGGAAATGGCCAACTTCCGGCAAGCCTCAGAAAGCATGACCCTCGGAGAGACTGTTGCGCTGATGGCCGACACCGAGCCTCTGGACATTTTGATTTTTCCGGCCGAAACCCTCGAAGATCTCGACGACAACGATCTTTTGCTTCCACTCGACAAAGTCGCCGACATTGGCGAAGCGATCAAGCCCGAAAACTACTGGCCGGGCATGCTCGAAGCCGGCCAGATCAGAGGCCGACAACTGGCTATACCGCTGCACCTCGGTCTGTGGCTTCTGATGTACAAGAAAGAACGGCTGGCCGAGCACGGCATTCGCGATCCAAAGGACTGGCCATGGAACGCGACACAGTTTTCCGAGAATACGAGCCGATTGACTCAGGTCGGCGCCCGAAACGACCAAGCCGATCGCTATGGATTTCTACAGATCGTTTCAGAAAACGGGGCCAGCATTCCGATTCCACCGTCGTGGGTGTGGATGATCTCCGCCGGCTCGAAATTGCCGAATAGAGAAGGTAACGAGGAAGCCCTACAAGAACCGGCGGCGCTTGCTGGATTGAAGGTAATGGACGAATTGATAAACCGGCACCGGTCGGTCTACAAGGTTTCAAATCCCGCGTCATCGCGGCAACTTCGAGGTCTAATAAGGGACGACAGGGTGTCCATGATATCGCTCCCGGTCAACAGCGGATGGTTCCTGTCGAGTTGGAGGGATGCGCTCTCGGGTGGATTCGAGCTTGCGGCGCTACCGGGGGGCGAAGACCGCCGGACGCCAACAGAAGTTCACATGATGGTCGGGGCATCGTCGTGGACCAAACATCCCGATTTCGCTATGGCCGGACTTGCGAATCTGTACAAAAGCGTCGGGCAGCAGTTGTTCCCCTCGGCTGTGAGGACCGATGTCGACATGATTACAACGGTCGAACCCGTACTTCGCGATAGCGATTCCACAGCAATTCAGTCGGCGCTCGAAAAAAACCACCCGATCAAGCTGTCAAAGGTCGAGAAGGAACTACTGACAACGAAGTTGGACAAGGCAATCTCGGTGGACAAGACCTTGCCCGAGGAAGCCGCGAAGAGCGCGGCCGAAGCTCTGCGAGAGTTCCGAATAACGAAGAACAATCGCCGGAATCAGCCACCGCCGCCACCACCTGCCGATCCCGTATAGGGCTAGACAGATAGTACGGAGTAAGCCCAGGTTCCGAGAACCATCATCGTCGCAATGATGGCCAGCACTAGAAACAAGAGTAGCCTCGGCGTTTCGCGCTTCGGACCAATAAGCTTGGGTGTCTTTTCGTAGGGCTCGGCCACAATCACCTCCAGGAGCGACCACATGTGCAACTTATATGGCCAGCCCGACTATCGCAATATCAGGGCTGCGACAGTTCCCTATTGCGGCCGCCATTCGGCTGGTCCCGCGGTCCGTGGCGCCGGGCAGCGCCGGATTGTGGCTTGTGGTCGCGAAGCCAACTCCGCCCGGAGTCACGTGCTAATATTCCGGCGCATCAGGATGTGAAAGATTTCACTATCTTGACGTTGAAGGGGCAAAAAACTAGCGGTGGGACCCGTCAAAGCTGCTGCCCTTGCCCTTGAGTTTGGATTCGTTGTGGGCGGCGCGGTGACGGCCGGCGTGCTGTTGGGTCGCTTTTTGGATGGCAGGTTCGGAACCGAACCCTTCATGCTGCTGGGTGGACTTCTAGCTGGACTGGGGCTGAGTTTCTACATGATGTACCTGATATACCAGTGGCAGAAATAAGGGGCGCGCTTGCAGCCTGAGGTCAGCCTGCCCGCCGAGCCCCTGTGCGAACACTGCGAACTGGGCCCCCTGCTAATCACGAATTCAATGGCCGTCATGTTTGTCGTCATGCTGAGCTTCATTATCGTGGCCTTCGCCGTTCGGCGACGTATGGCGGCTGTGCCCGGAGGGCTGCAAAACTTTATGGAATTCCTGCTCGAGGCCGTAGATGGCATGATCCAGCCCGCGCTCGGAAGGTTCGCCAATCGGCTATTCCCGCTCATTGCGACGATTTTTATTTTCATTCTCTTCGCGAACTGGTTCAGTCTCGTACCACTTGTCGGGACTATCGGCCGAATCGAGCAACACGAAGGGCACGAGGTTCTGATTCCGTTTCTCCGTCCAGCGACAGCCGACCTGAACATGACCCTCGCGCTTGCGCTCGTGGCCTTTTTTACGATTCAGATTACCGGCATCGTGGCGCACGGACCTATCGGGCACCTTAAAGCGCTTTCTCAGAACGTGTTATTGGCGCCGGTGTTCATCGTTATTGAGCTGTTCGTCATCGTATCTCTTTCCTTCCGGCTATTTGGCAACCTCCTTGCCGGCGAAGTTTTGATTGGAATTTCGAGCTGGATGCTGCCGATCGTAGGCGTTGGATTCTTGCTGCTGGAGGTACTGTTTGGCCTTATTCAAGCAGTTATCTTTACAATGCTGACGCTAAGCTTCACTAGCGTATCAATAGGCACTTCGGAACAGCATGCGTAGATTTATTCGAGGAGGTCCCTAGTTGGAACCTTTGGGCGCGGCACTCGCGGTCGGACTGGCCGGTCTTGGTGCAGGAATTGGAATCGGCCTCGGTGTAAGCAGCGCGATGGAAGCGCTGGGTCGGAATCCGGAGGCCGAAAACGCCATCCGCACGACGATGATTATCGGTCTCGGATTGGCCGAGGCGATCGGCATATACGGATTTCTGATCGCATTGTTCCTGGCTTTAGGTTTGGGCGGCTAGCCGGCACCGGTATAGCGCGGCAGGCCATCACAACATGATCGAGCTGTTCGAAGGCGTTGGGATTCTATTCCCGAATGTTCTATTCCAGCTTGTTACATTCCTCGTTTTCGTTTACGTCATGTACCGGCTTCTCTACAAGCCGCTGCGGCAGACCATGCAGGAGAGGCGCGAGAAAATTCGAGGGAGCCTCGATGAGGCGACACGGATGCAAGAGCAGGCAAGCGAGGAGCGCCGCGATTTTGAAGATAGCCTGCAGGATCAGCGCGAGGAGGCGCGGCGAACCCGAGACGAAGCTCTGCAACGCGTAAGCGTTGTCGAACAGGAGGAACTGAAGCGGGCAAGGGCGGCTGCCGATCGAATTCGCCATGAAGCCGAACGCGACGCCGAACGCCTTAAGAATCAGGCTCTCCGAGAAGCGCGCGGGCAGCTCGCGGACCTCGTTGTGCAGGCGACCGCCAAGGTCCTCGGAAGAACGATTGACGATCCCGAACACCGGCGACTCGTCGGTGAGGTCATAGCCGAGGTCGAGGACAGCCAGGCGTGAGGCGCGATCAACCCTCGGACCGTAGACGGATTCGACAGTACGTGACCGTGATAATGCAGATGGCGGCAGAATCCGACTCCTGGGAAAGCTGGGATCGCGATCTCGAGATTCTCAGCAACGTGGCATCTTCCCGCGCAGCCCAAACGCTGATATTGCGTCCGGCATCGTCGCTGAAAGAGCAGCGGGAGGCCCTCGAATCCGTTGTCGGCGACATGTTGTCCGCCGAAGGTTTGGCGCTGAGTCGAGTTCTCCTTGAAGATGGCGTGTTCGACCTGTTCCCAACCGCCAGGAGCCAGTATCGTCGCCGAAGTTCGCAGGACGGACCGGTCGATCGCGTCACCATATCCGCCGCCGTGCCACTGACAGACGACGAGGCCGAGAGCCTGCTCAATCGCCTCCGGCAGCCGGATAGAAAACTGCTTCTTGGCTTTGAGGAGGATCCCAAGATCCTCGGTGGGTTGATGATCCAGCAGGGAGACTGGAGGCGCGACCTGAGCGTACTGGCAAAGCTCGACGCGCTGGAAACGGCAATTCAATAGGCAGGTATTTGAGAAAGCATGAGTAAGAGCCCAGACGACATCGCGGCAATTCTCAGAGAACGAATCGACGACTTCGAAACTAGTGTTCGCGAAGCGAACGTCGGATCGATCATCGAAGTCGGGGACGGCATCGCCCGGATATTTGGACTTTCGGAAGCGCTGGCTGGGGAACTTTTGGAATTCCCGGGCGGGACGCTCGGCATCGCCCTAAACCTGGAAGAGGATTCAGTGGGGGCGGTGATTCTGGGAGCGTTCGCACACATAAGAGAGGGAGATGAGGTCCGAACCACGGGCCGGGTCGCCGATGTACCGGTGGGCGACGCGCTGTTGGGTCGGGTGGTAAATGCGGTGGGTCAGCCAATCGATGGCAAAGGCCCAATCAATACGTCGGACACCGACGTAATTGAAAAGGTGGCCCCCGGCGTGGCGGAACGGCGGGACGTCGATATTCCACTGCAAACAGGAATCCGGGCGATCGACTCGATGATTCCCATCGGCCGGGGACAGCGGGAATTGATTATCGGCGACCGTCAGATTGGCAAAACGGCAATCGTCCTCGACGCGATCATCAACCAGAAAGACAGCGGCGTGAAGTGCATCTACGTGGCGATTGGCCAGAAAGCCGGCCAGGTCGCCCGCGTGCGTTCAATGCTCGAGGAACACGGGGCGATGGACCATACGGTGATCGTGACCGCGACGGCCAGCGATCCCGCCGGTATGCAGTACGTCGCTCCGTTCACCGGGTGCACCATTGGCGAGCATTTCCGCGACCGAGGCGACCACGCATTGGTGGTATACGACGACCTGAGCAAGCACGCCTGGTCTTACAGGCAAATTTCGCTTTTGCTCCGAAGACCGCCGGGCCGCGAGGCATACCCCGGGGACGTTTTCTATCTTCACTCCCGACTGCTCGAGCGCGCGGCGCAAATGCACGAAGATATGGGCGGCGGCAGCCTGACGGCACTTCCGATAGTCGAGATTCAGGAAGGCGACCTGACCACCTACATTCCGACGAACGTCATATCGATCACCGACGGTCAAATCTACGTCGAGACCGATCTTTTCAACGCCGGTGTGCGCCCCTCAATCAACGCCGGAGTTTCAGTTTCGCGGGTTGGCGGCGACGCCCAGATTCAGGCTATGAGGGCCGTTGCTGGTGGATTAAGGCTTGATCTGGCGCAGTACCGAGAAGTCGCCGCATTCGCGCAATTCGGGTCCGATCTTGATGCCGCGACCCGGCTCCAGCTGACCCGGGGCCAGCGACTCGTGGAAATCCTCAAGCAAGGTCAATTTGAACCTCGACCTGCGGTTGACCAGGTGATGGCCATCCGATGCGGAACTTCGGGCGTGCTTGACGAAGTCCCTGTTGAGGACGTGAGCCGTTTTATCGCCGAATTCGTGGAGTACGCCCACGCCAGCCTGACCGGACTGATCAAACGCGTTGAAGATAGTGGACGGCTGGAGGACAGCGATCTGGAGGAGCTCGACGCGGCCATACAAGGGTTCAATGAAAATCAATTTGCGCCCACCGAGATCGACCAAGCCGAAGAAGCAGAGGAATAGCCGGCAAACGTGCCAAGTTCGAGGGAACTCCGTAGCCGTATACGTGGCGTAGATAGCACACGCCAGATAACCCGGGCCATGGAACTTGTGGCGACCTCGAGGCTGAGGCGTTCTCAGGACGCTGTTCTCGCGCGACGGCCCTACGCGGACAAGATAAGCGATGTGATTCGGGATCTCGTGGAAGCCACCCCGCCTGACGAGGGGGTGCCAAGTCTCATGCAGTCCCGTGACGTACAGCGCAGGGTTGTGGTGATTCTTACCACGAACCGGGGGCTGTGTGGGGCCCTCAACATCAACACGGTGCGATTCGCTCTCGAGTACCTCCAAACCATTCGGGGCGCGGAGGCGGAGCTTGTGCTAGTTGGAATTGGCAAGGTAGGACTGCGGATGCTGCGTGGAACGGAAAGGATTATCGCGAGCTTTGCAGATGTTCCAGACCGCCCGGGTATCGATGACGTACTGCCACTGGCTCGATTGGTGATCGACGGGTTCGAAGCCGCAGAATTCGACGCTGTTGATGTCATATTTCCAGAATTCGTAAACACTCTCGTGCAGCGTCCGGTTCGCTTCAAGCTACTTCCAGTCGTTCTTTCCGAAGAGGTCGAAACCCGCTCTCCGGTTCAATATGTGTACGAGCCAAACGCGATGCAAGTTCTCGACAGCTTGCTGCCGAGATACATCGAGATGGAGTTGTATCGCGCGGTGCTGGAATTGACGGCCAGCGAGCAAAGCGCCCGGATGGTCGCCATGCGCAGCGCAACGGAAAACGCGAACGATCTGATAGACGACCTCAGGCTCACTTACAACCGGCAACGGCAGGCAACGATTACCAGCGAAATGATCGACATCGCGTCGGGCGCCAACGCCCTGGCCCAGTAACTGGAGAAACGGCAAATGGCTACGGGAAAGATCGTGCAAATCGTGGGTGCGGTAGTGGACGCGGAGTTTAGCGCCGAGGAACTGCCACCGCTCTTCAACGCACTCGAAGTGGAAGCCACAGGCGACGGCGATCCGGTGACCCTCGAAGTTCAACAGCACGTAGGGAACAGCTGGGTCCGCTGCATTTCGATGAAGCCGACGGAAGGTCTAAAGCGCGGCGTAGCGGTGCGTGACACGGGAAGTCCCATATCGGTGCCTGTCGGGGAGGCGACTCTCGGTCGCGTGTTTGACGTAACGGGACGGCCCGTCGACGGAGGCCCCCCGGCGAATGCCGAAAAGACGTATCCAATCCATCGACCGCCGCCCACGCTGGAAGATCAGGCCACATCAACCGAAATGTTCGCGACGGGGCTGAAGGTGGTCGATTTGATCGCGCCGTTTACGCGAGGCGGAAAGACCGGCGTTTTCGGGGCCGCGGGTGTGGGCAAGACCGTAATCATCATGGAATTAATCAATAACGTCGCCAAATCGTACGGAGGCTACTCCGTGTTTTGCGGCGTCGGTGAACGCACTCGTGAGGGCACACAGCTCATCGGCGAAATGCGCGAGTCCGGAGTGATGAGCAACACGATGATGGTCTTCGGCCAGATGAATGAATCGCCCGGCGCGCGACTGCGAGTAGCGCTCGCGGGGCTATCGATGGCCGAGTATTTCCGAGACGAGGAAGGCCAGGATCTGCTGCTCTTCATCGACAACATATTTAGATTTTCGATGTCAGGCTCGGAGGTATCCGCGTTATTGGGTCGGATGCCTTCAGCCGTCGGCTACCAGCCGACGCTCAGCACGGAAATGGGCGATCTGCAGGAGCGAATAACCTCCACCTCGAAGGGCTCCATAACGTCCTTCCAGGCGATTTACGTTCCGGCCGACGACTACACAGACCCGGCGCCGGTCGCAACGTTCGCCCACCTCGATGCGACGATCCGGCTGGAGCGATCGATCGTCGAGCGAGGCATCTATCCCGCGGTGGACCCGCTCACTTCAACCTCGAAGATTCTCGATCCTCGTGTGGTTGGGGAAGACCACTATCGCGTTGCCCGGGGCGTGCAGCAGGTCTTGCAGAGATATCGCGAACTCCAGGACATAATCGCGATTCTGGGTATCGAGGAACTTTCGGAGGACGACCGGCAGATCGTTGCTCGCGCCCGTCGAATCGAGCGATTCCTGTCTCAACCGATGAACGTTGCCGAGCGGTTTACCGGAATCGCCGGCGCCATTGTCCCGATCGAGGAGACGATTCGTGGTTTCGACGAAATACTCGCCGGCACACACGACGATCTGCCGGAGCAAGCCTTCTATATGGTCGGGACGATAGACCAGGCGGTCGAAAACGCGAAGCGAATGCGAGAGGCAGCTTGATTCTGATTCGGCCGCTGACACAATCACTCCGGCCACGGCATCCATAGGACCGGCAGATGGCAAAGCTCTCGGTTGAACTCGTAACGCCGGAACGCCACCTTGTGGATGAAGACGACGTCGACATGGTTATCGCTCCAGGGGTGGACGGGCAGTTCGCGGTTCTATCCAACCACGCGCCGCTGATAACCGAGCTGCAGCCCGGCGTACTGATTCTCCGGCGAAACGACAGCGACCAGTTGCTCGCAATCAGCGGCGGGTTTTTCGAAGTGCTGAGAAACCAGATAACGGTACTTGCCGATGCATCAGAGCGGTCGGCGGAGATCGATCTGGAACGTGCCCAGCAAGCGCGTGACCGGGCCTTGAAGGAGCTGGCAGCGCCGATCGAGCCGGGTGACGCCATACGGGCGCGAATCGCCCTACTTCGCGCTATCGCTCGAATTCGCGCCGCTGAGCGGGCTGGCCGCTAAAATACGGCCAATGGCCGCGTCAATAGCTTCATCGGATCTTAGAGGCCGGACGATACCCGACAAGCTCGTCGTAACCGGTGGCGCGAGGCTTGAGGGCGACGTGGCGATTCCCGGTGCCAAGAACGCAATACTGCCGATCATGGCTGCTTGCCTGCTTACCGACGAGCCGTGTCACCTGACAAACGTACCGTTGATCGAAGACGTCCGGATAATGGCGGCTCTTCTTCGTGGTCTCGGCGCCGAGGTCGACCTCGACCGCAAACGGCACGAACTGTCCATTTCGGCGAGCAGAATAACTTCATTCGAAGCCGACTCAAAGCTCGTCACCGAAATGCGCGCTTCATTTCTTGTGGCGGGTCCGCTTCTCGTACGATTCGGTCGATTCGATTGCGTGCATCCGGGTGGGTGCGCGATAGGTATCAGACCCGTAAACGTCGACATTCACGGGTTCCGCTCGATGGGAGCGACGATCCTCATCGACGACAATTGCTACAACGCGAGCGCAAAGAAGCTGACCGGTACCCGAATCTATCTCGACTACCCGAGTCACACGGGAACCGAAAACCTGGTCATGGCCGCGTGCCTCGCTGCGGGATCGACCACAATCGTCCATGCGTCCCGGGAGCCGGAGGTTCTGGAACTCGTTAGATTCCTTCGCTCGATGGGGGCAAAAATCAGCGGTGAAGGTACCAGCGTTGTCAAAGTCGACGGCAGCAGCGGGCTTCGCGGCACCTCCTTCAAG
>PVBE010057844.1_pt1 | contig 10967 bp, 7 predicted proteins | sample 1631181 | NCBI WGS metagenome assembly PVBE01 (sample SAMN08397723, study PRJNA350692) | Marine metagenome, whole genome shotgun sequencing project. | isolation source: water | place: Pacific Ocean | collected 2012-04 | reverse complement strand
GTTCGGTTTCATCGCCTCGAAGCGTTCGTCCCAATAGGGCATGGTGTGGATGATGCCGTTCGATTTGGTCGCCGAGGTGACGTGGCGGCGGCGTTTTGCCGCCTGCTCGAAGGCGAAGCGCATCACCTTGTCGACGCCCTCGCGGGTGAAGACGCTTTCCTGGATCACCATCTCGCGTTCCGTGCCGGCATAGATGCGCCCGCCCATCTCGGAATATTCGCCCTCATTGTTTTCGCGCACGATGGTGAAATCGATATCGCCGGCCGCGCGCCCGGCGAGCGGCGTGGTGACGCCCTGCATCAGCTTGATCGGGCGCAGATTGACATATTGCCGGAAGGCGCGGCGGATCGGGATCAAGAGGCCCCATAGCGAGACATGGTCGGCAACGCCGGGATAGCCCACGGCGCCGAGGAAGATGGCGTCGAACGGGCGAAGCTGGTCGATGCCGTCCTCCGGCATCATGCGCCCCGTTTTGGCGTAGGTCTCGCACGACCAATCGAATTCGCGCCACTTAAAGGAAATGCCGAACTTGGCGCCGACCTTTTCCAGCACGCTCACCGCCTCGGGCAGCACCTCCTTGCCGATGCCGTCGCCCGGAATGAGCGCGATTTCGTAACTCGCCATGCCATTCTCCATCGCCGAACAGCAAGGATTATGCGCGTTCCGTCCGCCGGCACAAGATATTCGCGATTCCCGCTCCTCATCGAGGATGATAAACAGAACGGCATGAGTGCTAAAAAGGCCGGGAAAATTGCAAAAAATGCCTACCGCCTGGAGGACCAGGTCGGGCATTTGCTGCGCCGTGCGCATCAGCGTGCCACGGCGATATTTCTCGAACGCCTCAATGACGCGGATATCACGCCGACGCAATTCGCCGCCCTCGCCAAGCTCGCCGATGAGGGCGAGTTGAGCCAGAACCATCTCGGGCGCCTGACCGCCATGGACCCGGCCACCATCCAGGGCGTCACGCGCCGCCTCAGGGCGCGCGGCCTGATCGCCGGACGCGCCGATCCGAAGGACGGCCGGCGCACCCTGCTGCGCCTCAGCGCTACAGGCGTTCGCCTGGCGAAGCGCGTTATTCCTAAGGGCTTTGGCGTGAGCGAGGGCGTTCTGGCGCCGTTGTCGCAAGCCGAGCAGAAGCGCTTTCTCGGCCTCCTGAAGCGCCTGACCTGAGCGCCGCCGGTTGACGCTATTCATACGTATACATATGATTTCTTATGGCTGAATATCTGCGCCCCGGGACGCTGGAATCGGCATTGGAGGTGCTCGCCGCCGCGCCCTGGAGCGTGCTCGCGGGCGGTACCGATTTTTATCCCGCGCGGGTCTATCAGGTGCCTGACGATGACGTGCTCGATATCAGCGCCCTCGCGGATTTGCGGGTCATCGAGGAGCATGCCGATCATTGGCGCCTCGGCGCGCTCACCACGTGGAGCGATATTATCGGTGCCGATCTGCCGCCGCTGTTTGACGGCCTTAAACTGGCGGCGCGCGAAGTCGGCGGCGGACAGGTCCAGAACCGGGGCACCCTCGGCGGCAATCTCTGCAACGCTTCTCCGGCCGCCGACGGTGTGCCGCCGCTCCTCAGCCTCGGCGCTTCGGTCGAATTGACGTCGGCGCAAGGCAGACAAAATCTGGCGCTCGGTGAATTCATTCTGGGTGCGCGCAAGACGGCGCTGCGAGCGGACCAGCCCCTGACCGCCGTGATCGTGCCCAAGCCCGGCCAGGCGCGCGCCGCCGGGCATTTCCGCAAGCTCGGAGCGCGCAAATATATGGTGATCTCCATCGCCATGGCGGCGGCCAATGTGGAAATAGGCGAAGACGGCAATGTCGCCGCCGCGCGCCTCGCGGTGGGTGCCTGTTCGGAGGTCGCCTGCCGCCTGCCGGCCCTCGAAGAGGCGCTGGTCGGCAGGCCTTGCGGCGCCGCGCTGGGAGAGTTAGTTGCTCCGGCGCATCTGGCGCCGCTCGCGCCGCTCGACGATCTGCGCGGCTCGGCCGCCTATCACCGCGACGCCGCCCTGACCCTGATACGCCGGACCCTGAGTGAATTGGGCGCACGGGCATGAGCGCTGCCGTGCATTTTGACGTCAATGGCCGTGACGTCGCGGTGACGGCGCCCGGCATCAAGCGCCTGTCGGACGTGCTGCGCGACGTTCTCGGCCTGAAGGGCACCAAGATCGGCTGCAATGCCGGCGATTGCGGCGCCTGCACGGTGCTCCTCGACGGCGAGCAGGTATGCGCCTGCATGATACCGTTGGCCCAGGCCGAGGGGCGCCGGGTGGCGACGGTCGAGGGCCTCGCCGACGGCGCTTCCCTGCACAAGCTGCAAGCCGCCTTCCAGCGCCATGGCGCGGCGCAATGCGGGATCTGCACGCCGGCCATGTTGATGGCGGCGAGCGTTTTGTTGGCGCGCGTGCCGCACCCGAACGAAGCGCAGGTCAAAGAAGCGCTGGGCGGCGTGCTGTGCCGCTGCACCGGTTATCTCAAAATCGTCGAAGCGGTGCTCGACATCGATGGAAAGGGAACCGGAGCGGCGCTGCCGGCGGGGGCGGCGGTCGGCGCCCGCCTGGCCAAGACCGACGGCCTGGCCATGCTCGACGGCAGCGAGACATATGGCGCCGACGCGATCCCCGAAGACGCGCTGTGGCTGCGCGTGGTGCGCTCGCCGCGCACGTTCGCGCGCTTTACCCTCGGTGATATCGACGCCTTCACCGACGCCCATCCCGGTATCGCGCGCGTGCTGACGGCGGCCGACGCGCCGCAAAATCTCTACGCCATCCTGCCCGGCCGCAAGGACCAGCCGGTTTTGGCCGAGGGCTTGGTGCGGGTTCAGGGCGAGGGCGTGGCGGCGCTGGTCGGCGAGCGCGCCGCCGTCGAGGCGGTCAGCGATGGCGAGGTGCCGATCACCTATCAGCCGCTCGACGCCATGCTCGATATCGCCTCGGCAACGGCGCCCGGCGCCTTTCAGCTGCACGCCGACCAGCCCGGCAATATCCTCGCCGAGGGCCGGGTGACAAAGGGCGATGCCGGCGCCGCCTTCGAAGGCTGCGCGGCCATTGCCGAGGGCGAGTTTGAAACCGCCTATGTTGAGCATGCCTATATCGAGCCCGAGGCGGGCTGGGCGCGCCGTGTCGGGCAGCGGGTTGAAATCCATGTCTCGACGCAAACGCCGATAATGGACCGCGACGAGGTAGCCGGCGTGCTGGCGCTGGCGCCGGAGGACGTGCGCGTCATCCCGACCGCTTGCGGCGGCGGCTTTGGCGGCAAGCTCGATCTTTCGGTGCAGCCCCTGATCGCGCTCGCCGCCTGGCTTTTGGGGCGCCCGGTGGCCGCCGTCTACAGCCGCCCCGAAAGCATGATCAGCACGACCAAGCGCCATCCCGCCTTCATGACGGCGCGCTTTGGCTGTGACGGCGAGGGCCGCTTGCAGGCGGTGGAATTTCATGCCGATGTCAATACCGGCGGCTACGCCTCCTGGGGGCCGACCGTGGCCGGGCGCGTGCCGGTGCACGCCATGGGCCCCTATCATGTGCCCAATGTCGAGACCAGCGGCCGCGCGGTGTTGACCAACGGTCCTTCCTGCGGCGCCTTCCGCGGCTTCGGCGTGCCGCAGGCGGCGATCGCCCATGAGACGATGCTCGACGATCTGGCCGAGAATCTCGGCCTCGACCGCCTGCAAATTCGCCTCGTCAACGCGCTGCGCACCGGCCAGGCGACCGGCACCGGGCAGGTGCTGGAAGCCAGCGCCGGCCTGGCGCCCTGCCTCGAATTGCTTGAGCCACATTGGCGCGCCGCCCTCGATGAAGTGGGCCTGTTTAACGCCAGCGCCGCTGGCCATCTCCGGCGCGGCGTGGGCATCGGCTGCATGTGGTACGGCATCGGCAATACCGGGCTCAGCAACCCCTCGACCATGCGCATCGCCCTCGATAGCGGTGGTGTATTGACGCTTTACAACGGCGCCGTCGATATCGGCCAGGGCTCGACCACCGTTATGGCGCAAATATGCGCCGACGGGCTGGGGCTGCCGGTGGCGCATATCGCACAAATCGTCGGCGATACGGATCTGACGGCCGATGCCGGCAAAACCTCGGCCTCGCGCCAGACCTTCGTCTCGGGCAAGGCGGCGCAATTGGCGGGCGAGGATCTGCGGCGCGAAATTCTGCGCCACGCCAATGCCGGGCTTCAGTCCGAAATCGAGCTGGCCGGCAATATCGTGACGGTGCGCGACGGCGGCGAGCGTCACGAGATCGATCTGTCCAAGCTGCCTGCGGGCGATGACGGCGCCGTCCTCGAAGGGGTCGGGACGTTCGACCCGCCCACCGTCGCGCTGGATGAAAACAGCCAGGGCTCGCCTTACGCCACTTACAGCTTCGCCGCCCAGATCGCCACGGTGGAAGTGGATATGGAACTGGGAACCACGAAGGTGCTGAAAATCACCGCAGCGCACGATGTCGGGCGCGCCATCAATCCGATTCAGGTCGAAGGCCAGGTGCAGGGCGGCATCGCCCAGGGCCTCGGCCTCGCCCTGATGGAGGAATATGTGCCCGGGCGGAGCGACAATCTGCACGATTACCTAATTCCCACATTCGGCGACATGCCCGAAATCGAAGTGCTGATGGTCGAGGAGGAAGAACCGCTCGGCCCCTACGGCGCCAAGGGCGTCGGCGAGCCGGGATTGATCCCGACGGCGCCGGCGATATTCGGCGCCATCCGCCATGCCGCCGGAGATTGCCTCACGCGCGCTCCGGCCCTGCCGCACCGGCTGCGCGCGGCGATTTTGGCCCAGGAGAAAAATGATGGCTGAGAGCGACGACGGCATCGTCCGCTGCGACGCCTGCCCGGTGCTGTGCCGCATTCGTGACGGCAAGGCCGGCGCCTGCGACCGTTACGTCAATATCGACGGCAAGCTCGCCCGCCTCGATGCCCTGCTGGTGGCGAGCCGCTCGGGCAGACTGGTGCCGTTTATGGAAGGCGCCAAGGACTGGTCGGGCGAGATGCTCAAGCCGGGCGAGAGTTTTGTCACCGGGCTCGGCTCGGGCACCACCTATCCGGATTACAAGCCGGCGCCTTTCATCGTTTCCGCCGAGATCGATGGCGTCGATATGATCACCGTCGTCTCGGAGGGCATTTTCAGCTATTGCGGCGTCAAGGTGAAGATCGATACCGACCGCTATCTCGGTCCCGAGCAAGCCCAGGTGCGCTGCCAGGGCGAGCCGGTCGGCCATGTGACGACGGCGGAATACGGCTCGCAGATGCTGTCGCTCGGCGGCGTGCGCCATTTTACCGGCGGCTCCAAGCGCGAGGGAACGGTCACCTGCGACGCGCTCCTCGCCATGTGCAACGGCGAAGCGGTGGAACTTCAAGTCGATGGCGGCTCGACCCTGATCGTGCAGGCGGGGGCGCCGCCGATCGTCGACGGCGAGCAGGAACAACGCATGCGCGTCGGTTGCGGCTCCGCCGCCATGGGCATGTTCGCCCAGCAATGGTTCGGCCATGCCGACGAGGTGATCGTCGTCGACGATCACATTACCGGCGTGATGAGCGAGCATCAGGCGGGGCGCTTTCTCGATGTGCCGCCGGCCGGCATCCGCGTGCGCGGGCGGCGCTCGACGCCGGGGCGCTATTTCCAGGTCGCCGGGCACGGCTCCGGCTGGGGCGGCACCGATATCGACGATCCCTTGCAAATCATCGAGCGCATCGATCCCGACAAGGCGTGGCCGGGCCTGCGTCTCCACATGGTCTCCACCACCGGCGAGGATGCCGCCTGGTATGTGCTCGACGACGATCTGGTGCCGGTGCCTCAGGACATGCCCGCTGAGATCGAAACGGTGGTGGCGCGCATCGCCGAGAATTGCGAGCCGGCGCTCTCAACGGTGCTGTTCATGGCCGGCGCCGGCGGCAGTCTACGCTCCGGGGTGACCGAAAATCCGGTGCGCCTCACCAGATCGGTGAAAGCGGCGCTGACGTGCGTGACCTGCGGCGGCGCGCCGGTCTATATCTGGCCCGGCGGCGGCATCACCCTGATGGTCGATGTCACGCGCATGCCGGAGAATTCATTCGGCTATGTGCCGACCCCGGCGCTTGTCGCACCGATCGAGTTCACCCTGACGCGCAGCGATTACGCCGCCCTCGGCGGCCATGTCGGGGCCATCATCGGGCTCGACCAGGTGCCGGGGCGGGATGGAAAATTGCGCGTCGACGCCTGGAACGACGCCAATCCCTGGCCGGTTGGCAAAGGCTCATGAGGGAGGCGGCGCAAATCGCACTGCTCGGCGATGGCCGGCGGCTGCACCTCAATCACGGCCCCATCGATATCATCGCCTTGGCCGAAGGAGAAGAAACGGAAGTCAAGACCGCCTATGAGCAGGCCGGAGAACGCTTTGTCTCGATCCTCGATGAACTGGTCGCCGAACTGGCGCGCCTGCGCGCACCCGTCGGCGCGGCGCGGCCGCTCCTGAACGGCGCCGTGGCGCGGCGCATGGCGGACGCGGTGTGGCCGCACCGCGATGCCTTTGTGACGCCGATGGTGGCGGTGGCCGGCGCCGTCGCCGACGAGGTGTTGGGCGCGCTGACCAAGGGGCGCGATCTGACCCGGGTTTATTGCAACAATGGCGGCGATATCGCCTTTCACCTGGCGCCCGGCCAATCATTCGCCGCCGGTATCGTCGATGATGCCGACGCGCCGGCCATGGATGCGCGTGTCAGCCTGGCGCACGACATGCCGGTGCGCGGGTTGGCGACCTCGGGCTGGCGCGGGCGCTCGCACTCGCTCGGCATCGCCGATGCGGTCACCGTGCTGGCCGGCTGCGCCGCCGAGGCCGATGTCGCCGCGACGCTGATCGCCAATGCCGTAAATGTGGATCACCCGGCGGTCGAGCACGCGCCGGCCGATTCGTTCTCGGACGACAGCGATCTCGGCGACATGCCGGTGACGGTGGCGGTGGGCGAATTGCCGGCTGAGGCCGTCGAGCAGGCGCTCGCCGCCGGCCTCGCCCGCGCCGGCGCCATGCAGGCGCGCGGGCTTCTCTTCAGCGCCTATCTTTCGCTTCAGGGCCGGGTCAAGACGGCCGGGGGTGCGGCGTGAGCGAAGCGATTGTCGGCGTCGATGTCGGCGGCACCTTCACCGATCTCGTCTATATGGAGCCGCGCGGCGGCGTTGTGCGCATCGCCAAGGTGCTGACCACGCCGGCCAATCAGGCCGAGGGTTTCATGGCCGCGCTGGCCGAGGCCGGGGTTGAATTGGCGGCCGTCGCCAATATCAGCCACGGCACCACCACCACCATAAATGCCCTGTTGGAACGCAAGCTCAGCCGCTGCGGCCTGATCACCACAAAGGGTTTTCGCGATGTGCTGGAGTTGGGCCGGCGCACCCGCCCCCAGCCCTACGGCTTGCTCGGAAGTTTTACCCCCCTGGTGCCGCGCCAATTGCGCCATGAGGTGGCCGAGCGCATGGATGCCGAGGGCAATATTCTGACGCCCTTGGACGAGGATTCGCTGCGCCAGGCCGTGCGCCAGTTGATCGCGGCGGGCTGCGAATCGCTGGTCGTGCATTTTCTGCACAGCTACCGCAATCCGGCGCATGAACGGCGCGCCGTGGAAATCGCGCAAGAGATATGGCCCAACGCATACATCACGGCGGGCCATGCCATCCTTTCCGAATACCGCGAATATGAGCGCGGCGTGACGGCCACGGTAAACGCCTCCGTGCAGCCCGTCTTGCAACGCTATCTCGAAAATTTGCGAAGCCGGTTGGCGGCTGGCGGCTTCCGCCACGATCTCCTGGTCATGCAAGGCAATGGCGGCAGCGTGTCGTCCGCTATTGCGGCCGAGGCGGCGGTCAAGACGGTGATGTCCGGCCCCGCCTCGGGCGTCATGGCGGCGGCGGCGACGGCGCGCGCCGCCGGCATCGACAACCTCATCACCTTCGATACCGGCGGCACGAGCTGCGATGTCGGCCTAGTGCAGGGTGGCGTGCCCGACGTGACCGCCGAGATGGAGCTCGAATATGCCATGCCGATTCACGTGCCGATGGTGGACGTCCATACCATCGGCGCCGGCGGCGGCTCGATCGCCTTCGTCAACGAGGCCGGCATGTTGCAGGTCGGGCCGGAGAGCGCCGGCGCCGAGCCGGGACCGATTTGCTATGGCCGGGGCGGCACGCGCCCGACCATTACCGACGCCAACCTGCTGCTCGGGCGCCTCGATCCGACGCGCCTGTTGGGTGTCGCCGGTGAAGCGCCGCTCGCAGCGGTGCGCCAGGCGGTGACGCGTGAAATTGGCGAGCCGCTCGGCCTCGGGCTCGAGGCGGCGGCGGCGGCGATCATCGATATCGGCAAACACCGCATGGCCGGCGCCATCCGCATGGTGACGCTGGCGCGCGGCCATGATCCGCGCGATTTCACCCTGTTCGCGTTCGGCGGCGCCGGGCCGATGCACGCCGCCGCATTGGCGCGCGAGTTGAGCATCCCGCGCCTGCTGGTGCCGGCGCGCCCCGGCATCACCAACGCCATCGGCTGTATCACCGCCGATTTGCGGCATGATTATGTCAACACGCTGAACGCGCCGCTTTCGGCTCTCGATATCAACGCGGCGCGCGCCATCCTGGAGGCGCAGATCGCCGAAGGCCGAACCACCATCGAGCGCGAGGGGGTCGCCGTGACCGCCATCGATTGCCTGCATTTCGCCGATATGCAGTTCGAGGGCCAGACCCATCTGCTCACCGTCCCCATCGGCGGAATCGGGGTGCAAGTGGCTGAACTCCAGACGGCTTTCGAGGCCGCCTATCTCGAGCGCTTTCATGTCGAGCTGCCGGAAATCCGCGCCGTTCTGGTGAGCCTCCATACGGCCGTGATCGGCCGCCGGCCGGGCGTATCCCTGGAGGCCCTGGCGGCGGCCGGAGACCAGGTGAGTGTGACGGAGGCGCGGCGCGGCCAGCGTGCCGTCTGGTTCGCCGGCCGGGCGCATGAGACGCCGGTTTACCAGCGCCACCTTCTGCCCGCCGACGCCGCGCTCATCGGGCCGGCGATCATCGAGCAGCTCGATTGCACCGCCGTCATAGAGCCCGACAACCGCGTTTCGCTCGATGCACTCGGCAATCTGGTTATCGAGGTGACGCCATGAGCGGCATCGATCCGGTCACGCTTTCGGTGGTGCAAAGCGGGTTGCAACAGGTTTGCAACGAGATGGATCTGGCCTTCGTGCGCGCCGCCTTCAGCCCGGTGATATCGGAAGCGCTCGACCGCTCGGACGGCATCTATTCCAAAGAGGACGGCTCGCTCATTGCCCAGGGCGAGCTCGGCCTGCCGGTCTTCGTCGGCACCATGCAGTTCTCCACGCGCACCGTCATCGAGCGTGCGCCCGAGATCTCGCCGGGCGATATTTTCGCCGTCAACGATCCCTATCTCGGCGGCACCCATCTCATGGATGTGCGCTTCCACATGCCGTTTTATTATAAGGGCGAGCTATTTGCCTGGCTTTCCAACACCGGGCACTGGCCGGATACCGGCGGCATGGTGCCTGGCGGCTTCTCCGCCCATGCGACCGAGGTCGAACAGGAGGGGCTGCGCTTTCCGCCGGTGAAGCTCTACAAGCAAGGCGAGATCGATCAGGAAATTCTATCGATCTTCCTCTCCAACATGCGCATCGCCGACCAGCGCATCGGCGATATCAAGGCGCAATCGGCGGCGCTCTTCGTCGGCGAAAGGCGCCTGACGGCATTGCTTGATAAGTATGGAGTTGATCTAGTCAATGCGGTCATCGCCGAGATGCGCGCCCGCGCCGCGCGTCAAATGCGCGCCCGCATCAACACCATTCCGGACGGCGTCTATCAGGGCGTGGCGCATGTCGATTCGGACGGCGTGGTGAACGAGCCGCTCAAGATCGACATGAAGATTCGCAAAACCGAAGGCGAGCTCCACTTTGATCTCTCCGGCTCGAGCCCGCCCTGTCAGGGGCCGATGAACAGCGTGCTGGCGACCACCAAATCCTCGATTTATCTGGCCATGAAGCACATCTTTTCCGAGGTGCCGATCAATGCCGGCACCTTCGAGCCGCTCCACATCGCCGATCCCGAGGGCACGTTCCTCTATGCGAAATATCCCCGGCCCGTGTCGGGCTGCGCGGCGGAGGTGAGCCAGCGCATCGCCGAAGCGGTGTTCGATGCCCTCGCCAAGGCTATCCCCGAGCGCCTCTTCGCCGCGCCCGCCGGGACCTCCGGCAATTTCGCCCTCGGCGGTTACGATCTCGAGCGCGGGCGCGCCTATGTGCTGTATTTTTTTTCGGGCGGCGGCTATGGCGGCTCACCACAAGGCGACGGCCTGACCAATGGCTGTTCGACCATCGGCATCTCGAAATCGCAGCCCGTCGAAGTGCTCGAGCAGCGCTATCCGGTGCTGTTCGACGAATATTCCCTGCATGAAGGCTCGGGCGGCGCCGGCCAATATCGCGGTGGCTTCGGCATCAATTACACGGTGCGCCTGAAGCGTGGCACGGCGCGCGCCTCGATGGTGATGGATCATGGCCGTTACGGGCCGAACGGCATGGCCGGTGGCGCGCCCGGCGGCGTCAACCGGGTCAGCGTCGCGCGCCAGGACGGCGTCTACTATCCGCCGCATCTCTCCAAGGATCAGGGCATCGCGCTGGCCGCCGGCGAGTGCGTCCATATTTCGACGCCGGGCGGCGGCGGTTACGGCGATGCGCACAAGCGCGATCCGGCATTGGTGCTGCAGGACGTAAAGCGCGGCTATTATTCGCGTGAAGAGGCTGAACGCCTGTTTGCCGTGGTGTTGACCGCAGAGCCGCTCGGTGTGGACGCCGACGCGACGAAGAAAACTAGAGCGGATTCAATTTAATCCGGTTCATATCCGGCTGCGGTGAAGAAATTTTGACATTGGGTGGGTGTGAAGTCGTCGATGATCTCGGCGATGATCTGCCATAGCTCGTCTATGGTGCGCGCGGCGGCCTCTCGCAGG
>PVBE012690748.1_pt1 | contig 10968 bp, 15 predicted proteins | sample 1631181 | NCBI WGS metagenome assembly PVBE01 (sample SAMN08397723, study PRJNA350692) | Marine metagenome, whole genome shotgun sequencing project. | isolation source: water | place: Pacific Ocean | collected 2012-04 | reverse complement strand
CCGGCTGCCCTACCTGCCAGTATTACGCCCAGCTAGAGGCAGAGAATGCTCGTTTGCGGGAGGCGTTTCCTGACATATTCGCTGAACAATACGAGGCATGGGAGCGATACAACAAGGCTGTCCGGGCGCTGGAGCAACAGACAGGAGAGGGATGATGAACGCACAAAAAGAACACTTTCGGATTATATGTGAATTCAACGATACGCAGGACGACGAGCAGAGGCTGCCGCCTAGCTACAGGGCTGTTGAATACGCCCGCGCTCACATAGCCCAGCTAGAGCAGTCGTTATCATGGGCGCTCAGTTGCCTTGATATATGGGGTTGGCAGGATGACCCCGGCATGGAGGAGGCTGTCTCTAACCTCAACCGCGCAAAAGAGCTACTCCCCACCCCACCACAGACAGGAGAGGAAAAGTGATGGATAAAAGAGAGGCTGCAATAGTGTCTGCTTACACTGGTTACCTGCTGGGTGATTTTAGCGAGATGCACAAGTACATCGAAGAAGTTATGGGACGCCCGGTTTACACGCATGAAATGGCTATGCCGGGTTTTATGGAGAATCTGCGGGAACTTTGTAGGGCTGATTTTGTGGCATTAAGCCCACCCACACAAAGCGAGGGAGAGTGATGAGCGATATACAACTACGGATACTGCAAAGAACTGTAAATGTTCCTGCTATGCCGGATGTTTATGGCAACAACGTAACTACTACAACGCTGGTGGATGTCCTCCAGTATCGAACTTCAAACAGCAACGGCATCCATTGGACAGAGTGGACGGATGTGCCGAGAGTGAGGGAGCCTAGCGATGAGCAGTGACTTCGACATAGAGAAGTGGGCGAATGATGAGGAAGCGGCTAACGCCTTCCGTATCGTGCTGGAAGCCGCCGAAGGCTACATAGCAAACGGCCATGAGATAGACAGCGACATAATGGAGATTGCACTCCACGCCCACGCCAGGCTCCTGCAACTGGAGGCAAAAGTGTCTCTACTGGAATCGCAGGTAACAGTTCGGGAAAGAACCATCAAGGAATTAGAGGGCGCGTGCGATGGCAAGTGCGACCCCGAAAGTTGCCGCCCATGCCGCGCCGACTATGCCGAGGAATTGCAGGCAGAGAACGCGCGGTTGAAAGAGGCGTTAACGCCGAGCGCAGACACCAAAGCGGCGTACTGGGGAGAGCCTGAACTCGGCAATGACTGGACGCAAATCAAAGCAGTTATGGCTGCGGCATTAGCGAGGGCACTGGAGCAACAGACATGAGTAAACAGCCAGGGTAACGTGTTACAATAACAACCGGGCGACCATACGCGCCTACCGCCACAGGGTATCATTCCCCTGTCCTACCCAGCCTAGCCCACCGGGGAGCGGAAACGGGCCTTTCACTAGGAGGATATGTGGACGATAAACAAATCTGGCTACTGGCTTATCACGGCATTTTATCCACAGGCATGGAGCCTGTCCTTGCCAGCTATGAGGCAGACAAGGCACTGAAGGAATACAAGCACAGGTTCGGTGATGACTAGCCAACCCGCCGCCAAGGTCAAGGCCTGCAAGCAATGCGGCTCTGACTTCGTAGCCTTCAACACCCTCCAGAAAGTATGCAGCCCCGCCTGTGCCATCAAGTACAGCCAGAACACCCGCCAAGCGGAACAGGAAAAGGCATTCAATGCCGAGACCCGCAGGCGCAAGAACAAGCTCAACCAGTCAGACCGCAAGTGGTTACGCAAAGAACTGAAGCGCTACTTCAACCGCTTTATCAACCTACGGGATGCAGCCAGGGGACTACCTTGCATCACCTGCGGCCAGCACAATGCAGAACCCATCAACGGGACACTATGGGACGCTGGCCATTTTTTAACCGTTGGTAGCCACCCTGAGCTAGAATTCTGTGAGTTCAACGTCCACCGAGAGCACGCCCGCTGTAACCGTGGTGCTGCCAAGTCAGGACTAAACGGCAGGACGCAGCAGCAGGCATATGAAGCCAACCTCAGAACCCGTATCGGTGATGAGCTAGTGGATTGGCTGAAGAACCGCCCCTATGAGCCTGCCCAGTACACAGTAGACGAATACCAGTGGCTGATTGCCTGGTACAAGCAGCAGTGCAAGGAGTTTGAACAGTGAAGCTATCACGCAGAAAGTTCCTTGAGGCGCTGGGCATCACGGCTGTGGCCCCCAAGGTAGCACTGGGCTTAACTGACCAGCCCGTTGAGTTTCGCCGTGAGCACAGGAAAGATATTCATTGGATGGGGGGCAGGTACACCTGGTCTGCCAAACTAGGCGACCAATACTTCCACTACGGCTGCATAATTGATGGCCATTATGAACCTGATTGGGATTCTGATGTGGTTAAGCGCTATGAGCGGGTAGCAGAGAAGGCATTCAGGAAGGTTTTGCACAATGCCTGACTACACCCACCTCCAGAAGCGCAGAATCGCCGCCTACGCCATTCGGGAGGTTACCCAGACCTACCCCACCACCCCACTGGGAAATAAGGCTGTGGCCCTTATAGGGGACAATCCTGAGGAGTGGGACGTAATGGGTAGCGACATCAACGCCCTGGTTGACGGTAAGGTAGTAGCCCATGTCCACATAATCAGTGATATCGCCCTTGTGTGCGTTCCAGATTGGTACGATTTAATCCGCCCTGAGCACATTCCTGACTTCGACCCGAGGGAGCATGGATTGGAAACAGACAGCGGCTACAACCCCGCCACTGGTGAACCCTTTGACGATGATGAGATTGAGGTTAGAATAGACAACGTGCCAAACCTGAACGCCCCTGAAGTGGCCATACCAAGGACACCCAGAAGGCAACCGATTCAGGTGATTGCAAACAGGTAATGTGAGTGAACACTAACCACATACAAATCAGAAGTTTACAGGTGTAAACATGGGTGCCAAAGCAAGAGCGGATACTAGACCTGAGATACGCGGCGGACTAAAGCGTATGTTTGTTGAGTTTGAGCAAAAAGGTAAGCCCGTATCCACCATCTGGAAAGAGATTTACGAAGCTGACCCCATCAAGTTTATGCAGCTTGCTATCCAATGCCAACCCAAGGACGTTGAGATAGACGCCAATGTCTCCAACACCATCAATGTCAACACCAACCAGATAGCTGACGAGGTTTATCAGACCATTGTCGAGCAGGAACGAGAGCGCCGCACTCACTAAGTACGCGGCCCAAATCCCTTGGATTCCCCAACCAGGGCCACAAACTGACGCAATGTTCTCAAAGGCTGATGTCGTGCTGTACGGCGGCGCTGCTGGTGGGGGCAAGTCTGCATTAGCCTGCGGGATGGCAATCACCCGCCACCAACATAGCCTGATAATGCGCCGTGAAGGTACCCAACTTAAGGGTATTGTCAGGGAGATAGCTGAGACCATTGACCCCCTGAGGGCTGGCTACAGCAAGCAGAATGCCGAGTGGCGCATCCCCCCATGGGACGGGGTTGATAGGACGGTTATGTTTGGTAGCTGCCCACACTTGGACGATGAGCAGCGCTGGCAGGGTATCGCCCGTGACTTTCTGGTTCTGGATGAGGCTGCTAACTTCCTTGAGTCACAGGCTAAGTTCCTAATGGGCTGGACTCGCTCTACGACTGTGTATGAGGGTGGTGACGGTGGGCAGACCCTGTTTAACCGCCAGCGTACCCGCGTCCTGCTGTGCAGCAACCCGCCAACCAACGCAGAGGGCCAGTGGCTAAAGGAGATGTTTGCGGCCTGGGTTGACCCTAAGCACCCGAACCCCGCTGAGCCTGGTGAGCTACGGTATTACACCACTGTCGAGGGGATTATGGCTGAGGTGCCAGATGGTTCCCCAATCCCTAACCCTGACCCCGTGGGTGAGGAGGACAAATGGATATACCCCAAGTCATTCACGTTCATCCCCGCCAAGACCACTGACAACAAGTACTTGGACGCTGAGTACCTGCGTGAGCTACAGGCACTGCCAGAACCCCTGAGAAGCCAGATGCTGTACGGTGACTGGGCTGCGGGCGCGTCAGATGATGAGTGGCAGGTTATCCCCAGCGCTTGGGTAGAGGCTGCCATGAACCGCTGGGAGGAACCCCAGTACCAGCAGGAAGATATAACGTCAGTCGGCGTAGACCCCAGCCGTGGGGGCGAGGACAGCACCGTAATTGCTGGGCGTATCGGGTGGCACTTCACATCCCCCAAGCTGTACGAGGGGCACCAGATGCCTGATGGGCCTAGTGTGGCGGCTAAGGTGATTGAGTTCTGTGGTGCCAGTCACTGCCCTGTCAACGTGGATGTGATTGGTATTGGGGCCAGTGTGGTGGATAGCTTGGCTGGGATGATGGGTGCCCGTGTTATCCCGGTGACCAATTCAGGCAAAAGCGAGGACACTGACTTCACTGGCAACCTGAAGTTTATCAACAAGCGCGCAGAGGGCTGGTGGCGTATGCGGGACATCCTGAACCCTGCCCATGGTTATGACGTAAAGCTACCCCCTGACCAGCGGCTGAAGGCTGAATTATGCACCCCCACGTACAAGATGCAGGCCAACGGCATCAAGATTGAGGCCAAGGAGGACATCATCAAGCGCTTGGGGCGGTCAACTGACGTAGCTGACGCGTACATCAACGCCAGTGAGAAGGCTGGAACGGGTGGAATTCGGTCAGTGAAGCAGCGCAGGTCGGGGTATAACTGATAAATTCTGGCAAGATTCCGTTAAAATGTGGCATGTTTGGAAAAATATGGCATAATCGGTTAAACATTTGGCAGGCAAGCTGATGGCTAACCAAGAACACCAAGACCTGATTGGTCGATTTAAGGGGCTTGCCTCTGAGCGCACTACGGTGCAGCAGATGTGGGATGCCATTGAAACCTACATCACCCCTTACCGTGGCAAGTTCTTCCGTGACCAGCGCAACGAACACACCATTGACTGGTTTGAGTCCCGAGATATTTACGATTCCACAGCCCCTATGGCTGCTAAGAATCTGGCGGCAAGTATCCACGGTTCACTGACTTCCCCGACTATCAAGTGGTTCGACATCCGGTTTCGTGACGATAAGCTGAACGATGCCAAGGCACCCAAGGAGTGGTTGCAGGGTGTGGCGGATGCCATCTTCTATGAGCTACAGGACAGCAATTTTGACCTTGAGATTAACAAGGCGTATCAAGACCTGGTGGGTTTCGGTACTGCCCTGCTGACCCTTGAGGAAGGTGATGGGCCTGCCAGTGACTGGAATGGCCTGGACTTCACCAGCGTCCCCCTGAAAGAGGCGTTTTTTGAAGAGGACTATCGTTCAGGTGTGGCCCGGTTCTACCGCAAGGTTCAGTGGACACCCACCCAGCTAATCAGCAAGTTTGGCGAGAGCGGTGTACCTGAGCATGTGAAGGACTTGGCCAGGGGTTCCAAGAAGGAGACCCCGCTTGATGTCCTGTTTGCCATCTACCCCCGCAACAACAAGGTAATGCCCTTGGGGGCCACCACAAGCCCCAGCAAGCGCCCGTACAGCTATTGTTATCTACTGCTGTCTGACGGTGAGGAAATCGAGTATGACCCGCTGCTGGGCAAGGAGATGGGCTATTACGAGATGCCTGCCTTTGCCGCCCGGTGGGATATGACCAATAGTAGCAAGTGGGGCAATAGTCCTGCCATGCTGGCCTTGGGCGATGTGCTGACCCTGAACGCGGTGGTGAAAGATACACTGAGGGCAAGGGCCAAGATGATTGACCCGCCCCTGATGGCCAGTGAGCGTTCCGTGTACACCTCCCTGAAGCTTGACCCGGCGACGGTTACAACGGTGCGTGACCCTGCTAGTGCGGTGGCTGCTATGCCTGGCCCTGATGGGTTATCACTGGCTACTAGCAACGATGAGATTAGCCGCCTGCAATCCGCCATCCGAAATTACTTCATGGTGGACAGGATTGACTTTCCCGACATGCAGCCCCAGCCGATGACCGCCACTGAGGCGCAGATTCGGTATGAGCGGATGCAGCGTTATTTGGGTGCCACCCTGGCCCACATGCGCAATGACCTATTAAACCCGATTATTGCCCGTTCGTTCCGCATGATGCTGCGTAAAGGGGTAATTCCTGAACCCCCTGCGGCTGTGCTTGAGAGTGACCCAGCGCTGGATGTTGAGTACCTTGGCAGCCTGTCCCGTGCCCAACAGGTGGATGAGGCGGCTGTCATTGAGCGCGTGGCGATGTCTGCGGGTAACATAGCTACCGTGTATGGCCCTGATGCCCTTGACCCTGTAGACCCTGCTGAGGCTGTCAGGCAGATAGCCGTGAAGCTGAATGCCCCCGCCGCGATGATGCGCAGCAAGCAGGTTGTGAAGGACAGGCAGGGTGACCGCCAAGAACAGGAAGCACAGATGATGGAAAGCCAGCAGATGCAGGCCCGTGGCGAGGGCGAGCAGGCTATGCAGGAGGCGGCAAGTGGAGGTTAGTCCTGAGCGCCGTGCGCGTCTGAACAAGTTTACCCGTGCGTTGAACACGGATGACGGGAAGGCACTGATGGATGAGGTGCGTGCGGCCTGGGGCGGTGACCCTACCCACAGCAACCCCATCCTGTGCGGTAAGAATATTGGCCTGAATGAGGCCCTCAAGCAGCTAGAAGAATGGCAACGAGGATTACCTGATGCGTGACGAAACTACCGGAACCGTAATTGACCCCACTGAGTGGCACCAGCATCTACCGGATGTCCTGAAGGATTCGCCGTATCTACGCCCTGACAAGGAGGGGAAGGTTGATACGCCTGAGAACATTGCGGCGAAGCTGGCCAACGCTGCTAAGGTGCAGGGGAATATCGGTGACACTCACTTGAAGATACCTGCCCCGGAGGCCGCTGAGGCGGACATTGAGGCGTTTCGGAAGCGTGTGATGGAGGTAGACCCTACCCTGTATCGCAAGCCTGACGATTACAGCCCCAACCCTGAGAAGCCTGAGGAGTACACTGACCCGCAGGTTGAGGGGTTGGATGCTGAGGCTGTTGACCTTGAGAAGCTGAAACAGATTGCTTTCGACAGTAAGTGGAATCAACGCCAGTATGAGATGGCCCTTGAGCGCATTGCTAGCGACCAGGCGCAGGCTAAGGCAGATGGTGCCAAGTGGGCTGAGGACAACAACGCGGCGATTGCTGAGGCGTTGGGTGCGGCGAAGGATGACCATATTGTCCGCACTGTGGCGATGCTGAAAGACAAACATCCAGCTATTGCAGAGGCGATGCAAAACGGTACAATGGACTCAGGTTCCCTTCTGGCACTGTCAGACCTGGCACACCAGATTATCGACATGGGCGGTGAGGGAAATGAGTTCAACGCACAGGCAGGCACTGAGGCACGTGGCCTTACCCCGCTTGAGGCGATGAACAAGGCGCAGGAGGTACGTGGCCAGTTGAAGGACATGTCCCCTGCTGACAAGCGTTATGAACCGCTGCTTGAGAAGCTGGTTGAGTATCAACGGCTTTCAGCGGCCTGACAGGCGGATTACGGGCGACCGTCCCTTGTAGACCTGTCAAACGTCCTGGGTGGTGACGTTAAACGCCAAGCGTAATAGCCCCCCGCTGGGGGATTACTGGAATGCGTAAGCTCTATTTAACTTACTTGGAGAATTACGATGACTAGTAATGCCTCAGTGGAAAATGTCCACATTGAAACATACGAGAGTAACGTCCGTTACCTCGCCCAGCAGATGATTTCCCGTGCCCGTCCGTGGGTGATGGAACGTTCTACCAACGGCGAAGGCCACAACTGGGACCGGATTGGCGATGCTGAAGCAACGCTGAAAACCCCGGTGGGTGGGCCTACAGGCCGCAACGTGCAGACGCCTGAGGATAACTATCCTTTCAGTCGCCGCCGTTCAACGCCTGGCACTTGGCACACGGGTGACACGACTGAGCCGGAAGACCTGGTTAAGGTGCTGATTGACCCCAACAGTTCAATCGCAAACTCCCAAGCCATGGCCATGGTTCGCGCCATTGATGATGAAATCTTTGACGCGGCTGAGCGTGATGCTGATGACGGTAACGGCGGCACTGTCGCCCTGCCTGCTGGTCAGCAAGTGGGTGACGGCTCTACCAACATCACTTACGACCTGGTAACCGAGGTAACTGAAAAGTTCCTCAACAACGACATCGACCCTGACGAAGAAAAGGTCTGGTTCCTTGACCCTGGCAACGTTCGCAAGCTGCTGCAACTGACTGAGTTCACATCAGCCGACTACAACAGTATGCGTCCGCTGGAACAGGGCCAGATTGTCAAGCACATGGGCTACACGTGGGTTCCTTCAACCCGCCTGAACATCCCTGCTGCTGGCCGTGTCAACAACATCGTCATGACCCGCAAGGCCCTGGGCCTTCAAGTGAATGAGGACATTGTTGCCCGCGTTCAGGAAGACCCCACTATCAGCTTCGCATGGCGCATTTACTGCCGCGCCACGTTTGGTGCTGTGCGTGTGGAAGATGAGCACATCGTACTGGCTGACCTGGCCACTGCGGTATAACTGACCCCCTCCCGAAAGGCTTTGGCTGAGTAGGGAGGACTTATTGATTAGGAGTTCTTATGGCTATCAAGCGAAACAGTTTCCGTGCCTCTGAGGTAATCCGTATGCGGAGGATGTCTGCTGAGGGTTACAGTGCTGAGCAGATTAGCAACGCGTGTAGTGTCATGGTTGGCAAGGTGGAATACGTTCTATCTGGCGAGTATGACAAAGACCTTGAGGTTGCGAAGAAGGAACGGATTCGTTTGGCTAAAGAGCGCCTGGAAGCCCCGCAGAAGCGTGCTGATGAAGAGGCTGCACGCCTCGGTACCGCTGTGGCGCAGGGCTTGAAAGAAGCTGGCTTAGCCCCTGCTTCCTAGACGGTGATACCTAGTGGCGCTAAGTAACCCCACGCTATCGAACGCCACAACCTCCTCTGTCGACTGTGCCGTTGACTCAGACATAGCTGGCGGCACGCTTTACTACCTTGTCAGCACTGCTGCGAACGGTGTCCTTGAGGAGACTGACCCGGTTAGATTTGGCCAATCACAGACCGCCGTACTTGGCACTAACAACCTCGGCACATGGACTGATGGCATTTTCCCTCGTGCTACGGGCAGCCAAAAGACTGGCGGCAATTTTGGCGACTTCAGGGATAGCAACAACTACGCCCCGGCGTACCGGCTGTTTGTAGTCCATGACCCGCTGGATGATGGCAACTATACGCCCATTATCAACAGCGGGGCGCTTCAGACCCTCAACGATAATGAGATGGCCCCGCCTGCCAGTACCACGCGGTATCTGGATAAGGGCGCTGGTGCGATTAGCCGTGATGACCCGCTGATTCAGGAGTGGCTGGATAGTGGTGGTAACGTATCCAGTGATGACCGACTGACTGCTTTGCCTGAAAACATGGTTCCGGGCGACTACACGATTACTTTCAGCAACCCTGCCTCCAGCGCCCCCAACGTGCAACGGGTGCTGACAATTGCCCCCGCGCGTAAACGCAGCCCTGTAACCCCCAAGTTCACCAGCATCCTGAAAACGGACGGAACGTCACTGGATGACCCGAGCGAGTACTGGGGCACCTACAAGTTCGGCAACTACCTGTTCTGTGCGGCTGGCACCCGCAAGTCTGACGGCAGTGGTCACGGTGGTATTCGGGTGTTTGATGTCTCAGACGTTGAGGGTGGCAGTGCTGACACCCCCGTATTCACTGATACAACGCGCGGCCCCGATGAGAACCCGCTGTTCTTTAACCGCTTCCTGCGCACTATTCAAGTCAAGGGCACGCCGGGTACGCCGGGTGCTGAGATGTACGCCCTGTGGCGCAGTAGCCCGTACACTAACACTGACCGGGACTCGATGTTCTACGTGTACGACATCAGCGACCCGGTCCCGGCTAATTGGGGCCTGCGTAGCAATTGGGCGCAGTCACATGAGTATCTAGGTGGCCCCGGGACCCCTGCATTCAGTGCCCCGCTGCTGTCAGACGGTAACTACGACCCATCCACAGATAGCGTCTACGCCAGTGTCCAGCGCTCAGGGCTTCGCAAGTACAGCCCCGCAGATGTATCGACTCCCGTTATTAACAACAGTTATACGCCCCGCCAGCATGAAACACAGGGTAACACGGTAGACAGTGACCCCAATGGCTATATGTATGTCGCGGCCTACGGCAACGGCCTGCGGATTGTCAGGAAGGACGGGCTACAGGATACCCAGTACGGCTCCCTGATTACCCAATACTCTAGCGCCGCCAACTCATCATCAGGCGCACAGACCCGTATTCGCCCATGGGACGCGGTGTTAAGCAGTGATGAGAACTGGCTGTTTTGCTCGATGCAGTCAGACGACCCTACTGGCACGCCAAGCACGGGCGGTATGGCGGTGTTTGATGTCCATGACCCTGAGAAACCTCAACTGGTGGTGATTGCTGAGCTACCTATCCCCGACCAGGACGTTTTTAACGGTCGCCACGACCAGGCCACGGTTCGCACTAACCTGTATTCCAAGAATGGCCGCGAGTACCTGATGTGCGGCAACCTGAAAAAAGGGGTTGCTATGTGGGATGTCTCAGACCCCACGCGGCCCGTTTACCTTGGGACGAATACCGCTAATCTTGATACAGTAGGCGGGACTATTGATGGTATTGCCCACGTTGAGACGTGGGAAGACAACGGAAAGATTTACGCAGCCTATGGCGATTACGCTAGCTTGACTGATGAGTACGGCAGTAGGCAACTTTACATTGATGAGCTAACCCTGGAGGGTGATATGGCCTTTTCAATCGGACTGTCCGACTACACGGACGCGGGTGCGACCAGTACCCTAAACGCCGCTAACGGCACAAAGACTGCCGGTAAAGACGCCTCGCGCCAGCACACGGCTGTGGCGGGTGATTACATCGACCAGGTGACGTTCCGCATGGATGTGCCGGGTCTTCGTGTTACCCAGTTTGCTTTTTATGAGGTGGACGCATTAGGTAGTGCGGCTAATGCTTTTGTGTATAGCT
>PVBE012109735.1_pt1 | contig 10968 bp, 5 predicted proteins | sample 1631181 | NCBI WGS metagenome assembly PVBE01 (sample SAMN08397723, study PRJNA350692) | Marine metagenome, whole genome shotgun sequencing project. | isolation source: water | place: Pacific Ocean | collected 2012-04 | reverse complement strand
TGCTTTTCGAAGCACCCCAGCAGGTCAGGACGTCGCGTTCCGCCGTCAGGCGTAAACCGCCATCGTCAGGTTCAGTGAACTGCATCTTCTCCAGGGAGAAAAGATCTCTCATGACGTACCGGGCAGGACGCCTCATACATTTGGTCGGTCTACTTAGTCGGGTTGTCCCTGGGACAGCACACTAGTCATGGATCATTCCTGATGAGTCGAAAAAGGGGATGCCGGCGAACCTTCTTTGTTGTAGAGATTGCAGACTGGATTATTCGCCCAACCATAGCGGACTTACATGGGATGTTCTACTTCAGGCGCTGAGACCACAACCGTATCGCCAATAATTCTGGCATTGGCCCACTGCCGTTCACACCGCTCACTAAGAGACTGGGTCCCCACTGGTCCTTTTGCTCCGAATAACCTGTGGGGCCATGAATTCGAGCAGCAACTAGCTCTGTTTTTCAGTCACTATCGTTGAGCGGTCAACGAGGGGTACTGCTCCATCCCAAACGTGGTGGGTGATCCCTACACTACGCGGACCTGAAGATGTCGACCGCAGGCGGATACATATCGTTCCAGCGTCTCGATTGATACATTCGCTCCACGCTCTATTCGTGAGATCACGCTCTGCGTTGTTCCCATGACGTCAGCGACTTCGCGCTGTGTCATTCCCGCCTTCTGCCTGGCCTTGGACAATTCCACCGCAACCTGGTATTCCAGGTCGAACTCGCCTTTGACTCGCCGGTAGGAAGGAAGGCTCCGGATGGCTTCTGCCTGAGCGCTATGTGCTGCACGCAGCTTTGATTTAACAGATCTATTCATCGTAATCACCTCTCTCGATGGCTGCCACTATCTTGAGTGCCTGCTTGATCTCACGTTGAGGAGTCTTCTGCGCCTTCTTCACGAAAGCGTGGACGCCAATCACGAGGCCACCTTCATGGTAGCAGTAAAACACACGCACCTGGCGACCACGTCTGATCCGGATCTCAAACAGATTCCTTGAGATCTTCTTGGCAAACGGCTCAATCAGGAATCCGTCCGCTTCCAGTCTATCAACAATAGCCAGGTATTCAGTTTGGCACTCATCCGGTTGCTTCGCGATAAACTCCCGGACTTGCCGAACCGCCACGTATTCCTTCTTCACCATGATCTAACGTATAGCATATAAGCGATACCCAAAGCAAGCCCGAAAGTCTTGACGTAGCCCAGCACTTGCCTGCCGTGACTGCGCACTACAAATCACGCAACAGGCGGCTTATTGGCAATCAGTCCACGACCTCCGAACGCCCCCGGATCACCTATGGAGCAATACCCCAAACTGACCCCTCAACGATAGTGACTGAAAATCTTCGCTAGTCGCCGACTTGAAAATTGGGAACTTCGTAGGGCGGTTTTTTGGTCAAGCTCTCGGTGACTCAGGACAGCGTGGCAGTATACGCGACAAAGGCCCGTCAAACGGTGTCGAGGCCGTTCCCGTGGCGAAGAAGAGGCACGCCCATTGTAGGTACTGCTCCAAGCAACCACTGGACACCCCGTTTCCCGGACACTATGCTCCTGTCGTGAGGCCCGTGCTTTGCTGTCTATCCCCGGTCGTAGCCGTGGATAGAAGGATCTGCATAATAACAAGTTCGGCATGCGGGAAGGACGAGACGGATTGAATGAAGAGACTACTGATCACGCTTCTGCTGATATTGGGTTGCTGCCAGCATAGCGTCGCAGGGGACACCGTGTACGAAGCGGATATCTGTGTCTATGGCGGCACCGCCAGCGGCGTTACTGCCGCGTTGGCGGCGGCACGGCGTGGACAGAAGGTACTCATTGTCGAGCCCTTCCGGCATTTGGGCGGAATGCACGGCGGCGGGATTCGCATTCAGACGGATTGTCTGTATCTGAAGGATATCGGCGGCATCGCCCGGGAGCTTCATGACGCGGACTATGCGTTACCCGGCGGCGGCACCTCCAACCAGTGGGGAGCGCGGCGGATGATACGGAAGAAGGTCGAGGAGGCCGGGATCCAGTTCTTCACCGAGCACCGACTGGACAGCAAAGAGGACGTCGTCATGGACGGTGCGACGATCAGGATGATTCATGTCAACCTCGCGCCCATCATGGAGGAAGGCGTTCCGGCGCCGAAGCCGACGAAGCGGAAAGCGTTGTCGATCAAAGCGAAGGTGTTCATCGATGCCAGCTACGAAGGCGATCTGATGGCGTTGGCCGGTTGCGATTACACCGTCGGGCGGGAGTCGAAGGCCAAGTACGGCGAGTCCCTCGCCGGCCAGGGGCGGTTGCGGTATTTCGATGTCGACCCATACGTCGTGCCGGGCGATCCGTCGAGCGGCCCGCTTCCGATGATCAGCACGGAACCCTACGACCCCGGGGCGGCGTCGCGCTACATTCTCACGTACAACTTCCGGCTGTACACGTTGAAGTTTGGCAAGAATGCCAAGGGAACGCCCCTGAAGCCGCTTGGACGGGACGTCGACCGGAAACGCTACGAGCTGGTGATTCGCGGACTGAAGTCGAAGGCGGGCAAGAAGGCGATCGGCTGGTTCTCCAAGAATTACTCTCGGATGACGATGGTTTCCAGCGGGCCGCCGGGGCACCAGGCCGACTATCCCGACGGCGACTGGACCACGCGCTCGAAGGTGTGGCGGGATTGGATCGACCACGTCAAGACGATGAACATCCTATGCGGGCTGAAGGACGCCGTATTGGCCAAGGGTGAGTATCCGGACAACGACGATTTTCCCGATCAGCTCTATATCCGAATGAGCCGCCGGTTGGTCGGCGAGTATGTCGTGACCCAGCACGACCTGATGCACCAGACCGACGTGGACGACTCCGTCGGTCTGGCGTACTACGCGGTCGACATCTATCCGCCGCGGTTGATCGCTCACGAAGGCAAGGTCGCGTCCGAAGGGGAGGTGTTCGTCCGCGTGAGCCCGGGGCCGTACCCGCTCTCCTACCGGGCCTTGATCCCCAGGAAGGATCGGTGCACGAACTTGATCATCCCGGTTTGCATGTCGGCGTCGCACGTCGCGATGGCCTCGATACGGATGGAGTCGTCATACGTCGTGATGGGCGAGGCTGCGGGGATTGCAGCGAGCCACGCGATCAAGTCGGGAACGACCTTCCACGAGGTGGACGTGGCGGCGATGCGTGCCGACATGAAGGAAGCCGGCGTCATCACGGAGTGGGATGGCAATGGCTACGGCCCGAGCGCCAGGAGACACTGGTCGGGGAATGCGATCTACTGGAAGAGCCACCCGGAAGACTACAAGAAGAAGCCGATTCGGCTGGACCCGAGCTGGGAGGGCCACGCCCCTGCCATCGACGGCGGGGTCCGCGTCGAGTCGTTTTCCTCTGTCGAGGATTGGAGTCGTAAGAAGCCCGGCTATGAATGGCTCTTTCCGCACATCGACAAGAACGGCAATGGGAAGATCTCGCTCGTAGAGCATCGCGCGTTCCAGGAGTATAAGAAGCAGGACAGAAACTGGGCCATCACCCTCAAGGCCAAGTCTCTGCAGAACTGATCGACAAAAAGTGCCAAACCTGTGCCCGTTGGCGGTCGACTGATCCCACCGTGATAGGTTTCTTGGAGCAGAGCGGACCGTTGAGCCTTCAACGTGTGGTTTTCGCCAATGTATACGAGTGAAGCCCCAGTGATACCGTCTGCTCCTTTACTTCTCTGGGGGCGGGTTGAGGGGCGGCATACAGACCATGTGGACAATGGTGACCCGACTACGACACCGAGCCCGTGATGCCTACGCGAATGACCCAGATTCCGCTGCGTAATCGGTCTGCTCAGAACTGGTGCCGGGTGGGGGTGAATCACCGTCAGTCTGCCGCCGTGACCCAGCCTGACCAACACGATCGCCCCAGCCGGCCCCAGTCTTGACCCCGGATCCGGGTTTCTCCTATGCTTCAGTCTGAAATCGGGGACTCCACGTGGCCTGCCCGCAGTGCTACAGGGTTGCAGGCGGGCGCGGAAGACCTGTTCTCCGGGGGCTCGGAAAGGCAAAGTCCTATTGGCTTCACAACGCAAACTATAATCCGACGGGGTCACCATGAAATACCTGTATCTTGCAGCCGTAGCGCTTGCCTTTTGCCTACCCGCAGACGCAAACGACTTCTCCATCGAAAATGCATCCCTGCGCCGAACCCTCACCATTGAACACGGATGCCTCGCCACGAAGGAGGTTGAGAACAAGCGGGCGTCTACCACGGCCAGGCCAACGGCGTGCGATGAATTCCGCCTGCGGATCTCCAGGGGGACCCATGTGGAGGGGACAGATGTTTGGCTCACCGCGGCCGACTTCAAGGCCACGCATGTTTCGGGAAACCGGACGGAGCAGGTGTTCAGCCTGGAAAACAGAAAACACGGGCTCATGATCGACGTCCGCTACGAGCTCAAACCACAGGACTTCTACGCCCGGAAGCAGTTGGAAGTTACCGCCGAAAAACCGGTGACGCTGGAGCGGATCGATGTGGAGGCGATTTCATTCCCCGACGCCAACCAGCCCTACACGATCAAGGCGATCACCAGCCGCGCCGGCAAGAGATGGTCACCCGGCCTCGGCCAGCCGCTCTACACCACGAACAGCGCCACCTTCTGGGGCATCGAGTTCCCCGCCGCCTACAATCACGTTGACAACGGAAAGATGCTTGCGGGCTACCTCTGGGGGTTTGAGCTAAAACCGGGAACGCCCTACCAGACCAAGAAAGCCGTCATGGGCGTCGCGGATGATCCGCAGTCTAACCAGGAGGCCTTCTTTGAATACATCGACCGTGTTCGCGCCCGGCCGCTCCGCTTGCAGACGCAATACAACAGTTGGTTCAACGGTTTCCGCAACGTAACCCGTGAGAAATTTGCGACCAGCATCGAGACCATCAGCCGCAAGCTGAACACCGAGCGTGGCGCCAAACCCCTGCGGGCCTATGTGATCGACAACGGCTGGCAAATCTTGTCGGGCAACTCGGCCGAGGACGTTTGGCAGACCAACCACAAATTCGACATCGACTTTGCCAGCTCCTTTGCAAACGCAAAAGCTGCCGGATCGGAGCTGGGGTTGTGGATGAGTCCCGGTTGTGTCTTCACTGGCTCGAATTGGGCGGTGCCGGTCTTACGCAAGGCGGGATTTGAGAGTCTGAACAACTACATGTCGATGGCCGGACCCAAATACATGGGGCTGCTCGAAGACCGCATGGTCGAACTCACGAAGATGGGCGTCTCCTACTTCAAGCTCGACGGTCTCTTCGGCCAAGTCAACACCCGCGATTTCGAACTCAACGGAAACAAATACGGCATCCCCTACATGCCCCAGCTCGGCACCGACCGCATCGCTTCCGCCGGGAAGAAGCTCAATCAGTCCAGATATGACGAACTCAAGATCTACTACCTTGCGGCAGGCTCTGAGCGCCTCATCCGGATCTTTGACAAGATGAGCGCGATCAATCCCGAAATCTACATCGTCATTTCCAACGGCGCCTACCTCAGCCCCTGGTGGCTCATGCACATCGACGCCGTCTGGATGATCAACGCCGGCGATGCGGCGCGCGGCGCCGACCGCACTGGTGAACTGGTCTACCGCGACGGCGTCTACCACCGGATCTACGCCAGGGAAAACACCCAGTTCCCCATGCACTCGCTCTTCAACCATGAGCCCAAGAAGACAACGACCGGCGAGAGCAAGAAGACTTTCCGCGACTATCTCTACATGAACATGTCGCGTGGCACCGGCTTCGTCGAACTCTACATCACCCCCGGCGCCCTGCGGGAAGCCGACTGGGACGTGCTGGCCGAAGGCCTTCACTGGGTGCATGACGTATTCCCGCTTTTCAAACGCGCCCGCATGCATGGCGGCAACCCGTACAAGAACGAAACCTACGGCTACACCGCATGGAACCGGGACCGTGGCTTCATCTCCATGCATAACCCCTCCGACGAAACCCATACATACACCGTCACCCTCGACCGCGCCTTCGGCCTCGTTCCCGGGAGCAAAAACTTCCAACTATCCTCTCCCCTCGCCGAAAGTGTTGAAGGGCTGCGAAAAAACTGGAAATATGGCGACTCCCTCTCCGTCAAACTCCAGCCGCGCGAAATCCGCATCTTTAATTTCGACCCGGAGGAGAGGGACTGGTGCAAGCTGATTGCCCTGCAGACCAAGACCAAGGAAATGGAATGAGACTATTTGGATGCGTACTCGTATTAATGGCCGCCTGTCAGATGACGGTCGCTGAGCCGCTCAAGGTCGCCTGTGTGGGTGACAGCATTACCTATGGCCATGGGGTAAAAAGCCGGGCGAGAAAGAGCTATCCGGCACAACTTCAGGTGATGCTCGGAAAAGACTATGTGGTGAAGAACTTCGGACGGAGCGGGGCATCGGTTCAGAAGGATGCCAAGCGATCCTATTGGGATGTTCCACAGTTTGGCGCCGTCCAGAAGTGGCAACCGGATATCATCGTTATCAAACTGGGAACCAATGATGCATGCCAGGATAATGGCAACTGGAAAGGGAAGGAACCATTTAAGAAGGCCTATCTGGACTTGCTGACTGTCTTCAAGGGAATCCCCTCGAAACCGAAACTCTATCTTTGCACACCGGCTCCGTCTTTGCCTGGCGACCCGGGACGACGTGAAGTGGTGATGAAGCCTGTTGTAATTCCTGCCATCAAGGAAATCGCTGAAGAACAAGGTGTGGAAGTCATTGATATCTATTCTGCTATGAGCGACAAGGCATTTCTCTTCTCTGATAAGATCCATCCCAATGCCCGGGGATTGCAGCTTCTGGCTGACGAAGTTTTCAAGGGAATTACCGACTAGTGTCGTGATTGTGAAATCCGCGAAAGAAACGGCTTAATTATGTCATCCCGAGCTTGTAGCGTTCTTTCCCCTGCGCAAATCGGGAAACATTGTTTGAGATAGCGTAGACAGATGGCAGAGGTTTTGGGATACTAAGAGTTTTTCGTGGGGTGTAGACTTGGGTTGGGTTGTGTCGACATTTGTGGTGAACCGCAACCGCAACCAGCCGGGAAGAGACCTCCATTCAAGAAACTTGAAATAGGAAGAACAAGGAGATTGCAGTGCGACTGATCAGCCGCTTCTCACGTACAGGTTCAGCGTTAGCGCTGAACTCACGACGCACGAATCGATTCGTCCCGGCCGTCCTTGCGGCAGGCGTGTTGCTGTTTGTGGTTTTCGTAACCCCAGCCCTGTCGGAAACGAGGGGCTCGCGTTTCGACCCAAGCGACTTCGCTTCGCTTGGGGCCCTGACGCTGACCAACGGAGATAGCATCGTGTTCGAGACGGACACGAACGATCTGACGTATGCGATCAACGGCGGTCTGCCCGTGTCGGACGGGGTCCAGGTCACCAATGACAGCGGCAATGTCGTGATGTCGATGTTCAACTTCGATTCCATCGACATCGGCAGCGGCGTGGACATCACGGTCAATGGCAACCTTGGTCTCGTTCTCGGATCGAAGGGTTCCATCTCCCTCGGCTCAACCATCGACGTCGGCGGCGTTAATGGACGCGCCAACGGGAATTTCGGCGAGGGCGGCGCGGGTGCCGAAGGGGGGCTCATGGGATCGACGTATCGTAGTGCACCACCGTCCGACACTGCCGGCGATGGCGGCGGTTTCGAACTCGACGGTACAGGTTTTGGCGGTGGAACGCAAAGACCCAGCAATGGTGGGGCTGGCGCGAGCTACGGCGGCGCCGGCGGTGGAAACACGGTGCTGTCGTACGGCGACGAGGAACTGTCCGACCTTTACGGCGGCGCGGGCGGCGGCGGCGGTGGCGCTAATACTGGTGGGAACCAACAGTTGTATACCGGCGGGGGCGGCGGCGGCGGCGGCTCACTCGAACTGACCGCGCTGGGTACCATCACTCTCACGGGCACGGGCAAACTGATAGCCGATGGCGGCAAAGGCGGCAAATCGGGCATCGGCAACCAAACCGGCCAAAGGAAAACAAAACAAGGTGGCGGTGGCTCCGGCGGCGGAATTCTGCTCACCGCGCCTACAGTCGTTCTGGAACTCGCTTCACTGCTGGACGTCAGCGGCGGCGCAGGAGGGACACAGTCCGCGGGTAGGGGCGCCGAGGGCGGATCTGGCGGGGGTGGGCGAATCGCTATCTACACCGACAATCTGACAACAAATGGTACGATCGACGTGAGCGCCCCCACTACAGGGGACGATGGAACTGCCGGCAGCCTGAACGACTACATTTTCCTGGCGGCCGGCTCGCCTCCTGTGTTTACCAACAACCCGTTCTCCAAACCCAATGCGACTAACGGTGTCACCTACGCGGGCAGCATTGATATCCCTGCCGATGTGAGCGATCCGGACGGAGATCCGCTGTCGTTCACCAACCTCACGGGAGGCTGGTTGATCGTCGCCACGAACGGCATGCTGAGCGGAACGCCGAGCGTCGGCGATCTGGGGACGAACTCGTTTCAAATCAGGGCCAGTGACAGCTCGTTCAGGTCCCAGGCCGAACTACGGATAACGGTCGAGGCCAGCGGCTCGCCTCCTGCATTTACCAACAACCCGTTCTTCAAGCCCAATGCGACTCAGGATGTCGCCTACGCGGGCAGCATTGCTATCCCGGCCGATGTGAGCGATCCTGACGTGGGGGATACGCTGGAGTTCAGTAACCTCACGGGAGGCTGGTTGACCGTCGCCACGAACGGCGTGCTGAGCGGAACGCCGGGCAACGACGATGTGGGGACGAATACGTTTCAAATCAGGGTCAGTGACGGCCAGTGGATGCAGGAGGCCGAACTGCAGATTACGGTGATCAACGCCAACGATGCACCTGTGCTGGCACCCATGGTCTCCAAACTGGCCGGACATGCGCGACCGTTCAGCGGTACACTACACGCCAGCGACATTGACGTGGGGGATACGCTCACGTTCTCCAAGGTCTCCGGACCGGGCTGGTTGACCGTTGCCACCAACGGCGCGCTGGGGGGAACGCCCTCGCGAGGAGTTGGAGGCACGAATGAGTTCATCGTGAGGGTCACCGATGACGGTGTGGGTACGCTCTACGACGAAGGGGCGCTGACCGTCCTCGTCGGCGCTACCGTGTTTTATGCTGACTTCGACGCGCCTCCGAGCGGGGTGGTGGACTCCTTCCAGGACCTGCAGGACGGAACGGCGGTCGGGACGATGACCTATGGGGGGTCCGCAAACGGCGGCACGATCTGGGACCCCGAGAGCGGCACCGACAAGGCGCTGAAAATTGACACCGGCACTACAGATGTAGACGGCAATACGGTCGTGACCGGGCTCTGCACGCGCGTCGCCGAGTTCGGCGAACAGACGGTCGTTGAGTGGCTGTGGGCTCGCACGAGAGATCAGGCCAATGGCAGGTATTATAGGTTCAGGGCACGGGATGCCTTGGGAGCGACTGTGTTCATCGCTGAGTGGGATTCGGAACACAACGACTTGGACTATTATGACCGATCGGGTGGGTGGCACAGGGATCTGCACGAGAACGTTAATAACGACTATGGCAACGTCGCTCCCTGGGATCCGATGAGTGGCGGCGTGCTGCGCATGCGGGTGACCCTTGCGGCGGACTCCGATACTGTGCAGCTGGATCGCGGGAACACTGGCGTTTGGGCAAGGGATGTGTCATACGGCGTGGCATACACCGTCGGCGGAGTCGCATCCGTCGAAGCCTACTTTTTGGGGAGCGATAATCGAGGGCAGATACTGGACCGTATCCAGGTGCTCGCGCCGCCGGAAGCAGCTGGGTCGCTGCTTATACTCAGGTAGCCGAACGGTAGAATCTTTGTCATCCCGAGAGACGCCGAGGGATCTCCTGTCTTGTCTCTGCGCAAGAACTGGGGAATGTCCTGTGAGCGCAGCCGTTTGTACCCACAATACACTTCTGTCAAAAGTTGAACAAAGACGATGAGACGGGGATCGGTTGACGAGAACGGGCGACGAGAACGGATAACGATCCGACTTCGCCAAGGCTACCTCGGGCATGGTAGAGAGGATCCCACCCGCCTGCTGTAGCACTGCGGGCATGTCGTCCACCGCTCTCGTCGCCCGCTATCGTCCATCGAAATGGACGGAAGAACAGGGGAGAAGGTCGAAATAATGAATAAAATCAGGATGAAACGAAGAACAATAATCATCTTTGCCATCTGCCTGACCCTCACGCATTCCGCGGAAGCGAAGCCGGGAAGCAAGGCTGACACCCTCTCGGGCGAGGCCCCGGCACCCTCCAGTCCCCTGGCTTTGTGGTACCGTCAGCCCGCCTTCGGCTGGAAGGCCGCCTTGCCCATCGGAAACGGCAGATTGGGAGCCATGGTCTATGGCGGCGTTTCGCATGAGCGAATCTGCCTGAATGAAGTCAGCCTGTGGTCAGGTGCTCCGATCAACGATTTTCAGGAACACAATCTGGCTGACCGGATCCCGGAAGTACGTCGCCTGCTATTTGCTGAAAAGACCACCGAAGCCGAAGAGTTGCTGTGGAAAATCATCAAACCGAGTTCCGGGCTGCATGCCAGTCATTTTGGCAAATCGGAGATCCTTGGCTATCTGAATATACAGTCGCCTGGCCAATCGATCGTCATGAATTATCAGCGCAGCCTGGATCTTGATCGGGCACTGGCACAGGTTATGTATGTCAAAGACGGTGTTACTTTCCGCCGCGAAGCATTCTCCAGCGCCGCCGACCAGGTCATTGTGGTTCATTACATGGCCGATAAGCCGGGGCAGATTTCTTTTTCCGCGAATCTTGGGCGACCAGAACGCATGACAACGGAGAGTGTTGGCGCCAACGGCCTGGTGATGAGCGGGCAACTGCGAGGGGTGGTTGGCACGACCAATGGCATGAAATACATGGCGCGCCTCAAGGCGATCACTGAGGGCGGCCGCGTAAGTTCCGCGGATGGCAAGTTGCAGGTCAAAGGAGCGGATGCCGTCACGTTGCTGATCGCTTGTGGGACCGAC
>PVBE010883080.1_pt1 | contig 10968 bp, 6 predicted proteins | sample 1631181 | NCBI WGS metagenome assembly PVBE01 (sample SAMN08397723, study PRJNA350692) | Marine metagenome, whole genome shotgun sequencing project. | isolation source: water | place: Pacific Ocean | collected 2012-04 | reverse complement strand
TACCTGACTCAACTCCCATACCATTTCTTTCCATAAATTTTCTTCCAGAGGTTCTGGAATAGTTTTCATTAAATCTCTCAACAGCCAAAAACCTAAAATAATTGTGACAATATATCCTGTCACCTCTGCCAATATTGCACCATTAATCCCCCAACCTAGAACAATCACCCAAAGAAGACCAAGCAAAAGTCTAGTTAACGCATAACTCCCACAAATGAGCCCAAAACCCTCAAATCGTTTAAGCCCCTGAAGGACTCCATTAAATACGGGCATTAAAAAAGACAAACCCCAATAGGTAAGCATTAAAATAATGGGCAGGTTAAATTGAATATGAAGGTATTGTTTCAATATCGGCATAGCCATTACGCCTAAAAAAAATGCCGAAACCCCAAAAAAGAACATGACTTTTAGTGCTGTGATAGTTAGCGTTTTGACGCAAGAAATACTGTGAATGGATAATTGAGCTGCCGAGCGCGAGCAAATCAACGTAACAATAGAAAAGGGAGCGGAAAGAATCACAACTAGGGCATTTAATGAGTTAAAAATGCCAAAATCCTCAACACTAAGTTTTCTGGCAACGGCGACCTGAAATAAATAGTTTATTCCACTTGCCGTATTAAGCAATAACAGAGTAGATATATTGTTTTTGAGGAATTTCATTGATTAAAAATGATCATTAAGTAAGGGTCTAGCAAGGACACGACGTGGCATTACGTGTTTTTGCGTGGCGGTTGAATTAAGCTCAATAAATTTAAAAAACAACGAATAGCTTCAACAACTAGGAGTCACTTCTTGTCTATAGATTTCAAACAAATAAGCCCTCCATAAAAGCGCATTTTTTGATGTTCCCATAAATGAGAGACCCGGTTTAAATAGATTGTCAATTTGTTTGTGAGTGAACAATCGGGCCAGGAAACTATTCGAGCTAAACAAACGCGCTCGCACATCATTTTTCAGGTCATTATGAATCCAATGATTAACTGGCATGATAAAACCTTGTTTCTTTCTTTGAATAATCTTTTTTGGAAGCTGATATTTTATAATATTTTTTAAAATATGTTTTGGAGAAGGGTTTACTTTTGCTGCGCCAGGACAACGAAAAACAGCTTCAACTAATTTGTGATCCAGATATACCTCGCGAGCTTCTATACCAAAAGCCATACTGGCCTTGTCTATTTTCATTAGAAGGTTATTTGGTAAATTATTAGAAAATTCCATCCGTAATACCCGATTCAAATAATCTTCATCAGAGAATTTATTGAAAGTGGGCGAAAAAACATTTTCAAATAAAGCGTTCCTAAACTTAGAATTGGAATAGGTTGTTAGATAAAAGAGTATGCGATTCTTAATGGACTCTGGCAACCAGCTTAGGCGGTCCAAAATATAATGCCATGAATATCCAGCAAATATTTCGTCGGCGCCTTCACCGACAAGAGCAACCTTAATATTTGTTTTTTCTCTAATATGTTTGAATATAAGCCAAGAAGCGAATGCTCCTGTGTCGGCAAGAGGTTCGTCTAATGACAATACTATTTTTGGAAGGTATTTTTTCATATCCTCCGCATCAATCAAGATCTCAGTATGCTGAGTTTTAAACTTGTCAGCGACAATTCTTGCGTATTCCAACTCGTCGGATTCTGTCCCAAACCCCACTGAAAAAGTTTTAATATTTTTTTCTCCAATTGAAGACAACAATGAAACCAAGGAAGACGAATCTAGGCCACCAGACAGGAGCACCCCTATGGGGGCGTCACTAATCAATCTATAACTAAGTGACTCTAAAAGATTATCTTTTATATTTTTCTCCAGGAAAGGAGTTTGTCTTTCACAAGCGACAGATGGTGAAGTAGGGAGATTGTAATATTCGACCTCACAGCAACCATCATCTTTCACCTTCAGATATGAGCCTGGTGTAACTCTAAATATATTTTTAAAAATGGTGTTACCACCGGGAACGAATTGAAACCCAAGGTATTCAATGTAGCGCTCAAATTCTATTTCGGTAGAAACATCGGACAACTGAGTGAATGATTTGAGTTCGGAAGCAAAGAAACAGGTGTTTTTTTGAAACGTATAATAAAGAGGTTTAACTCCAAATCGGTCTCTAATAAGGTATAAAATTTTTGAACGCTTATCGTAAATGGCAATGGCAAAGATTCCACGAAGTTTATGAATAAATTCAATACCAAACTTTTCATAGAGGTAAGGAATAACTTCAGCATCTGAATTACTGTGGAATTGATACTCGTTAAGATACCTGTTGCGTAATTCTTTAAAGTTATAGATTTCACCATTAAAAACAGAGATAACATTTTTATCTGGGCTGAGCATTGGCTGCTTGCCTCGCTTGGAGGTATCCAATATAGCCAGCCGAGTATGACCTAGAGATATTTCCGGAGATAAATATTCACCCCTGTCGTCTGGCCCCCTATGAGCAACGGCGTTCATCATTATTTGAAGGGAGGTTGTATTAGAATCTGTAAACCCAAAAATACCGCACAAATTTAGTTCACCCGAATAAAATAGTTTATTTGCTTATTGCAAACATGAAAGTAAATCTATGGCCCTTATAAAAAAGCCTAAACATGAAATAACTAGCCTGAAAAATTGGAAATTAGCTAAAAAAACTAAGGCAAACCAATACTATTGCAATAACAAATTAGCTTTAAGATGTTAAGTTTTTTTAGCTCACCCAAAATTATATAAATTTTTTAATAAATATCATATTGAAAATACTATTAAAACGAAAATGCATTTAATTTATGATATCCATACATAGTTTTAATTATTCGAGCGAACAAAACAGTTTGTATGTTAAAAGATAGAATCAACCAATAAAATTTCCTCAGAGTAAAAAGCCTGTCTCAAGTATAGTTAGCAGGCACCTCGAGTTTGTATTCAGCCTTTTGATAAATATAGTGATAAGTTCCAACAAGAATTAAAGAAATTGACAATGAGGAGAATGATTCAACCAAAGGCAGATAGAATTGCCTTGATACGGAGCAAAAACATAGAGCCACGAAAGCTCCTGTCAAATAAGATGAGTTATAGTTTTTAAAAAATTTTCTCAAGGCATTTAATCGGGAGTTTTTCAACCTCATATAAATTTTCACACATTGGTATTTCCAGTTTACGGCTAAAGTCAACCCACCTAAGGTATAAAAAGCATCCTTAAAAACAAAATCAATATCATAAACTTGGTTATATGGCACGACGCCCGCGAACATTGAAATTAATAACCCTAAAAAATACATAAACAACCCAAAGTAAGCATAATAATTAGACCTTGCATGTAGTCGACCCAAAATAGTGGTGACCAGAGAGCGTACACCAGTCAATATTTTTTTATAATTTTTCAAACCAATAAAACAAAAGATAATCCCTACGAAACAAAAAAAGGACCATAAAACATTGAAAGACTTTGTTGTGTTTTTAGCATGGTCATTAAATATCTCAATATGGTCAATTGGCGCTGGAAACTTATCTAAAAGATCTTGTTGGTTTAAATATTTTTTATTTTCAAAAACAACTAATTCTGGAGCGTCTCTAAATTTTAAAAATCCTTTTTCAAAAACCGATACTTTGCGTACGAACGACCCCCGGGTATCAACAATCAAACCGGCCTTTATAATTTTAGTCCCATCCGCAAGAACTCCATTTTTCAACTTCCCAGGAAAAGCAGGAAGGGCTATTTCCAACCTCCCCACCCCTTCACCCTTACTAATTATATACCGCGGGCTTAAAAAAATTGGTTCAAATAAATTTTTCTTTAAATTAGCTATAAGTCTTTTTTTTGACGATTTATAAAATGATATTTTTTTGACAAAAGAAATAAGATTAGATGGCGGTTCTAATGTTTGTTTGACAAAAGAAATAAGATTAGATGGTGGTTCTCGTAATGGAAAATTGAATGTCAGTTCTTCGAGGTAAATATTAGATTCGTCTTCCAATTGAATTTCTGAATAATCATTAGATAAATAAGAAGTGGCGACTAAATCATTTTTGTGATTTGATAAAATTGCATCCATAAATATTATTCCAGAGTAGTTTAAATCATCCTTAGCCCCTACTCGCATCTGGAATACTCTTTCATCTTCCCTTGGCCCTAAATCTTCAACCGGCAAACTGCGTGAACCATCAACAGAAATTTTCATGCCGTCATAGTTATCTAGTAGTTTATGTAACCTTATCTTAAAAAAAGAACCATTAGGTTCATGTGAAAATCGACCTATGTTATTTGGGTGTAGCCCGATCTCACGCCTTATCAAATACCATATGTTCTTAGGAGCCCATTCTTCTGGGAGATCAACTTGGCCTGCAATATATAAATAAGGCGCGTATATAACCCATTTGCGATTCATCTGTTTATTTTCAATAAATATTTTCAACATAACAATCGAATGCTTTACATCTTTATGTTTCCGATTCATCCCATTCACATATTCTTCTGTATAGTCTAAATACAGGGCTCGAGCTTTATTTAATGATTTTTTTAAATATTTTTCTGGAACTTCAAGAGGGATATCTAAAAAAAACGCGCCATTCTTTGGAATGCCCTGTGAGTTTTTGGATGTTAAAACCCAATTATTTCCCCCTATTAGTTTTTTCGACGGCTTATGTAAAACCGTAAGGTTATATGATAAAGGTTCTAAATTCGTTCCACTTTGTATATTCTTGTAATATTTAATTGATTTACCCGACGAAAACTTTTGGTAGGAAGTAGATTCTTTTTTTAATTCATTCATCATCGCTCCGCTGCAGACATCGACCAAAACCAAGCAAAGGGACACAATCCCTATCAGGGGCATTCGCATCCTTCTACCTAGAATAGAATCTCGGCAATAATTATTTTTTAAACACATGGAACTAGTAGAGATGTAAAAACAATAAAATAAATTCGATGCAAGTTGCAATCATAAGAGTTTAGATTGCGGTTGTTAGGATTTTCACACTCCCCTAAACCAAAGTGAAATAGAATCATTTCTCACCTTAAACAAGTTAACAACAATCACAATTAACACAAATAATCCTGAAACAGCTAAACTTATAATAAATAATTTTTTATGCGAGAATTCGATAATAAAACCTACCTCGTAACCACCCTCTATACCTTCAATAATTTTTTTTGGATAATTCTTTTTAATAAAATCGGCACTTATTAGCCATGAGTTTGATAAATAGTTGCCAGTCAAATGATATTTTTCTGGCAGGGAAGTTTCACCAAAGGTTTCGAAGATCTTTCCCCTTGGTAAATTTTCATTTTGAATTGAATTATAAAATACTTTAGAGATAAAAGATTCTTGGTACCCTTCTGTTTGAAAACTTAACCACCCTTTTTGCAAAAAAATCCTTATTTTTTTTAGGTCGGCCTTATAATCAGAAACATTAGCTGACTTTATATTTTCCTGAGAATTACTATTATTAATAGAAAGAAGTTTTTTACCATGTGGCTTAACAACGTAAATTTCCCAGTTTTTATGAAATTTTTCTGAAAAATTTATAATGAAATTTGAGTCGAACTTATGGACGTTCAAATAATATTTATCTGGGCTTAATCTCATGTACTCCAAAATAGGACTTTCAGAGTCATCATACTCTCGGAGGAATTCAACCAGAATACTCCTCTTTTTCTCATCAAGTTGATCCAAGAAGTAAACTATTTCACCTAGACCCATGTCAGAGACTAGTTTAGCGGCAGGAGCCGGAATAACAGACTGCTTTCCCGAAGCAATAGGAACCCACAAAAAAATTAGAAGAAAAAATAAGAGTAAAGAGTTACCTATTGTTTTTTTTGAAAACTTCATTAAGCAATACCCAGCTGTGAAATAAGGCTATCGATATCACTCATACTTTATTATGTTTATTTTTGACGGGGAATAAATATGTGGAATTATTCCTTCTGAGTAAATATCTTTAGAGTTTTCCCTAATTTTTGCTCTATACAAAGCTAGGGTTTCAAATTCACCCACTTTCTTATAACCATCTCCGGAGTTCAACATTAACTCTATCTCTTTTATCTCATCCGCAGGATTTTTTGTGGACCGGGTAGCCAAGTCTCTGTTTAAAACAATCCAATTAATATTAAATCTTTTAGCCCAAGCACTGAAGACGGGTTCGTTCTGAAGATTCTTTAAAAACAGAAATGTATTATCTCTTTCGATGTTCCAATTCCCAATCAAGGGTTTTTTAATCATAGTTTTAAGGAATGGTAAACCTTGGTAGCTAGAGGAATTGTATCTTACTTGGTAATCAAGAACTAATGGCAAAATTAGAACACGCCCATTAAATTCATCTTCATTGATTAATGCAGCAACTTTTTTATAAGATTGCGGAACCTTTTGACTTGCTTTGAATTTAAGGCCTTTTTTTGTTGAAATATCTGTAAAAAGATTTCCAGTATATGCTGGATATGCCAGCAATAAAATTATTGATACCCCAATCATGATATGAGAATTTCTTTTAAATGTTATGCTCAAAATGAAGGCTTGCCAGAATAGAAATAACACACCAAACTTCTCTGCTGGAGTTTTAAGTATTGAAAAGTAAGGAACATACTCAAGCATTAAAAGGTAGATCGTCCCAAATGGAGCCTGGGTTCCTTTTAACAAAAAAATAAGAACGATATATACAATCAGCAGAAAAGCAATACGAGGATTTCTAAATTTCTTTATTAAATAAGCCAAAAATATTACCGGAAAAAAAATATACAACCCAGCAATAAAGAAATTTTCAAGAAATCTTGAATAGGATGTCGAACTCCCAGCTAGAGACGGCATAAAGCTATTTGTAAGCATATTAAAAATATTAGCATTTCTTGATGAATCTACGGCCCAATGTGATACGTTCAGAGTATTTAGAATAGCTCCCCCTTCTTGTCTGTAATCGAAGAGCAGACTGAACCACCACAAATTTGTCAATATAAAAGTAGTTACTAGGGAAGTAATCAAAACGAGCTGTTTCCCAAAATTAATTTTTTTTGATATTCCAAAATAAAACACAATTAAAATATTTGATAAAATTGTTATCACAATAAATGGCGTGTTCGCAAAACCAGAAGTTATAGATAAATACCCAAAAATTAAAAAAAGGACTCCACGCCAAAAGTCTTTAACAAGAAAATAACAACCAATACCCGTCACAGGGAGGCCAATGTAGGCCAAAAGAAACCAGGGGTTTGGAACATACCATTCGCCAATTATCGAAATATTTAGCATAAAAAATAGCCCCCCTAATATGTTACTTTTAATATTTTCAGGGGAAGCCAATGAGAAAAATATATATGAAAAATAACCACTTGCAAAAAACAATCCTGTCAAAAGGATCATTTGACTTTGGCTAGGATCAAATACAAGGTTTAATAAGTATATTATAACTAATAGAGGGAACCCGAAGTTAAGAGCATGACCGGCTGCTACTCCAGTCCAATAAGTATTGAACCAGCTGTACATATGATTTTTTAAATAAATTTCAGGCGCCAAAGGATATCCCGTATCACCTCTTAAAAAAAGAAATCCTTCTTTGTAATGAGTTAAACAAAAAAGCATCGCAAGAAAACCATAGATAAGGACAGGAGCATATTGGGGTAACTTTTTCATGATCATAATTTTCGCATGCGTGATGTTCGTTTTATATGCTTGCCCAAGACCTTTAATCAAATATTTTAATATTCAAAGAAACCCGATTTAGCTTACAGAATAATTCTAATAAATTACTATCATAAGTCATGTGACATTACTGATCCATCATGGGTGACTTAAAAAACCTTTACTGAGTACACGCTACAATTATTTCCCAAAAAATTGCATTGGCGTCTGTGTATTTCAGGGGATTACCCTTATGAACTAGGAGAATGGCCCAAGCAAATATGATATAAAAGTTCTCATGCAAAGAAATTCCGTATTATTAGGATGGTAGATTTTTTAGATTCTTTAACAAAAGGTGCGGTTAAGACAGTGTAGTTTTCTCAAACCATCTTCTAGCAATACCGTACCCAGGAATACTACCTCTAACCAAGGCTGAACACTCAGGTTTAACATCCCCTTTAAATTCGAAGGTCAATTTTAGTAACCACCATGATTTACAAAAGAAAGAAAGTGTTTTCACTGAGATATGTTCACATTAAATATCAATTAATTTACGACGACTCCTTATGCCAGGTAATGGATAATGAATCGCTAACGACGCATATTCTCTCTTTTTAAAGCACCTTTTTTTCCGAGGTTAACCGTGGAGGTGTTTCGCGATATAACGGTTCATGAGTATAAGGCGCATAATTTTCACTTTTCGCATATTCTTCGCGAGTTGAGTGATTTTTAGTTAGGTTAAATATGTGTTGATTGACCCTCCTTATCGCACGGACGCCATATGTAAAAACGAATTGCCAGTCTGACTTTTTTAAACTTAAAAGAAAGCCCAACTGTCGCAGAATAAAAAGTGGATGAAAAGCCAATCGATAAATCTTTTTTATAGCGTTATAGTATTCATCGTGAGGAATAGGAGTATTGACAATAAGACAGCTCATATCAAAGTCATTATAGTTTTTTGTCTGTAGAACTTTTTTATCGATGCATTCATTATGGTATGGAGTAAAATCTAATGGGGTACAAAGTGTAACTTGCAAGGTGCGCGCTAACCCACTAAACATAAATTGCCGAACTCCAGATATTGTTTTTTCCAACTGTTGCCGTGTTTGCCAGTAATAACCAACCATTATTGTTAAGTGGGGGTATAGTCTATATTTTGAAAATAAACGGAGGTTTGTTTCCACATCTTCCACACTGTACCCCTTGTCTAACCGATCTAATGTTTCCTGGTCACAGGCTTCTAAGCCAACAAGGATAAAACGAAAATTTGCTCTAGAGAGTAATGAAACCGTTTCTTCATCAAGGTATCCAAAACGTGTATTGAAACCAAAATAACAATCTTTCTTATGAAGTCCTCGGTCGATAATTCCTCGCGCAAAAGCCCTGGCCTCTGCCCCCCGGTACCAGACTCCAGAGTCATCAAATATTTCTTTAGCTCCATTTTCTTCTATTAAACGTTGATATTCATCTAAACTCTTATCAACAGACCTCATTGAAAAAGTTAGGTCTGGACCGTTATATCGGCAAAAAGTACATTTTCCAAACATGCAGTCACGAATAACACTTGTAGCGTATGCTCCCGGTGTCTGCAAAAAGTTTCCATTTTCGTAGGCGTAGTTTTTCCAATTCACCAAACTCCTGTCCACATCTGGTGATAAATCAAGAGCTTCAATTTGTCTAAAATTTCCTGTGTCATAAAATTCTTTTTCATCTCGCCGGATAGTTAGCCCTTCAATCGAACAAGTGGACCTCCAGTTTTCATGCTCATCAATATATGGAATAAGTTTTCTTAAAACAAAATCAATATGGTTACTCTTAAGAACAACATCTGTTGAGCTTTCTAAAAGGGTCTCTTCTGGTTTTCTCATGGAATGGTACCCTGTCATCACAATGATACTTTTTGGAAGATGCGATTTGATTCTGTCCACCAAACTCCAATAGAACTTCATAACAGGGGTGGTACTTTCCAGAACCACAACATCAGGTTTCCAAGACATTAGATCCTTGTACCAATCATAAAAATTTTTTTCTTGCGAATTGCCATCATCCCATAAAACATCGTAACCTAGATCCCTCAACCATGTTGCGGCTTGTGCATGTATTACTGGAAGAAGATACGTGGGTTTTTTGAAAAATTGAACATTTCTGTTTTGGGAGACCATGGCTTTTTGGCCTTCCTGGTTTACAATTGGAGGGTATGATATCGCTATTTTCATAGAGTTTATGATGGGTTACTTCTTTAAATCGTTTGAGCTTAAATTGTGACAGAACAATTAAAAAAAAGCTTCTGTGAAAATTTGCTGACCAGAAGCTCCTTTTTCTCTCAATATCTCGTAGGAATCGTTAATCATTCGATTATTTCCGCATAGATAAAATATTTGGTTTGGCTTAACCTTAAAGTTTTTTAAATAGTCTGTGATTCTCCCTTGGGGTTCTGCCCCTTCTTCTCTTGACACACAATATACTGTACGAGAGGGTTCATAGTCTTGTTGATCATAACGTTCGCTATTATATCTAATACCAATAATAACCTGATAGTTTAGATTAGGAAAACTCCGGATATACGAATGGTACGGAGCAATCCCAGTGCCAGTTCCTAAAAAAAAAAAATTGGAAGTATTAATTTTCTCTGGATCGAGGGTGAATGACCCATAAGGACCATGCATATCGACTTCTGTGCCAATAGTTAGTTTTCGTAAAGCAGAAGAAACCAAACCTCCAGGCACATCTTTAATCAAAAACTCTAAGTAAGGATCATCTTTTCCTGAATAGGTTGAATATTCTCGATTAATACCTGTACCCTTTACACCTAAATTCACACATTGCCCTGGAAGGAAACTGAAATCTTTTCTTTCAAGCCTAAGCACATAAGCCGAAGGCGATAAGTTTCTAATTTTAATCAGCCTAGTGAGCACAATCGTTTTTCACCTCCCCAATGATTTTTTAAGCTTAGATGACAACAAACCCTCCAAAAATTTACTTCCGTACCAAAGATGTGATAGGAAAATATAAGGAGTTGCGCAGATAGCAATGGTTATGGGCTCAAAGCGCACTATCTCTTTCCACGAAAAGATAAGAGTAATGAGATAGGCTACCCAACCTGCTAAGTATATCCACTCCAACCATGGAGAAACTAATGAAAGCACAACACCTAACAACACAAAAACTAACCACAAAGTTGGAATAAAATATTTTATGCGATAGGAAGTTTCTGGGTAGCTTTTTACAAAGTAACCCCTGTGCTTACCATAATTACCTACTTGCCTAAGGTGTTTCTGTAGTCCTGAACGTCGATGATGCCAAACTACGAGATTGGAGACATATAGGATCTTAAGTTTAGCTTGTTTTGTTATTTTCAAACAAAATAAAGTGTCTTCCCCCGCAG
>PVBE010583293.1_pt1 | contig 10968 bp, 12 predicted proteins | sample 1631181 | NCBI WGS metagenome assembly PVBE01 (sample SAMN08397723, study PRJNA350692) | Marine metagenome, whole genome shotgun sequencing project. | isolation source: water | place: Pacific Ocean | collected 2012-04 | reverse complement strand
GGGATGTAGATCCCACACAAGACCGGGTCGGACTTCTGGTGGAGGGCATGACATCGGCTGACGGGCCCGTGGCTCGTCCGTCCTGGGCCGCGCCTATTGGCGACTACGAGTAGGGAGGGGGATGTACGTCGCAATCGTGCATAAGAAAGGGGGCGTCCTCTATTTTGACGACGTGCCTGTGACGAACGGTGAAATTCCTCGCCGAGTCGCATTCGCTGGACGTTGGTACGCAACGCCCAATGTCCAGCCCACCGACATTTTCCCGCTCCTGCGAGCCGGGGATACGGTCTTTGGGCCAGCGCCCGGCCGGTTTTCGGGAGCGCGGTTCCGCCTTCCGCGTCGGCGTACTCTGACGGTGTTTAGCGGCAGCCTGTGGGGCATCGAGGCGACCAGTCATGATGCCTTCGAGGCGCAGTTGGACGCGAAGCTGATCGCCGCGGCTGGATCTGGTTTCTCCCCCGGAATCAGCGCCGCTGGAACCGCGGTCAAAGCCTACATGAAACGCTATGACGGTCGCGACGGGCGCCCCCTCACTTGCCAGCTACCCCCACGGTTTCGGGGGCTTGCTCAAGGCGCATTTTTCGGCGGTCCCCTCTTTGTTACTCGCGGGTCGTCTCCGATGGCCGCGCACATCGACATCAAAGGCGCCTACCTCCACGCTCTCTCCGAGCCAGTGCCTGTCCACGGCCTGGACCCCGCAAACCCCAAACGGCGTCGAGGCGGCTGGTTCACCTACGAGGCACAGTGGGACGAAATCCGTGATTTGGTCGGCTTCGTCGAGGCCACGGTCTGGGTGGACCCGGATGTGGTGTCGCGTAACGGGATCGCTTCGCTTCCCATCCGTACCTACGCCGGCAGCGTCTTTCCCAGCGGGCTCGTGCGGGGAGCATGGCCGATTGCGAGCGTAGCTCAGGCTGAAGAACTCGGTGAGGCGACGGTAATGGCGGTTCACCAGTGGTGCTATGCGCCGGAGACAGAGCCCCTGTTCGAGTCCATCGCACGCGACTTTGAGTCTGCCCCGGACGAAATCGCCAAGACCCTCTACTGCCGCTTCTGGGGCAGGTGGGGATCTCGCGGTGGCTACACCGGCATGGTCGGTGACGATCCCCCGGACGGCGCCGTGCGCAGCGGTGGGATCTGGTGGAGCTTCGACGGGGTCGACCACCATTCGTGGCGGGCTCCTCCGACGTACCGACCCGACATCGCCGCGCTCATCGCCGGCTATACCCACCGTCGTGTGATGGCAGCAGTGCATGAGCTCAGCCGGGATACTGCTCCCGGTGACCCACCTCCAGTCGTCGCGGCGCATGTAGACGCCATTTGGACCGACAACATCGCGGGTGCGAAGCGCCTCTGCCACGGCAGCTCCCCAGGCGACTGGCAGCTTAAAAGAGTCGGCCCCCTCAGGTTCTACGGAACGGGGTGCTACGATCATGACGGCAAACTTGGTGCCGCAGGATACGACAAGGCCCGCTTTGGCCCACTGACTCGCACTTCGATTGCGGACTGGGCAGGCAACAGCGGAAGCCGGCTACACCGGCTCCTTCTGAGGGGGCGCAACTGGGCCAGCGATCCGGCGACCAACGCAGCCGCCACCTCTGAACCGCTCTTTATGGACATGGACGAGAGTGCATCGCAGCTCGCAGGCCCGGATGTATCCGACGTGTGCTGGACCCCGAACGGATGGGTATCGACAGCCGCCCGGCGGGCCTTTGGGTTACCATGACAGAATGTATGTCACCGCCCAGATGGCAGCGCCAGCCCCAGTGGCACAGTTTGGGGCCCAGCCCGGTCCCACGCTGAAGATTTTTTCGGTTGTCGACCGGATCGACGGTCTACTTAGAGGCAAGCTCGCTGCTCAGGCCGGACTCGCATCCGGCACCTGGAAACAGATTGCCTCCGCCCATCCCGACATCCAAGATCCATTCGCTCGGCTTGTCAATGCCTCCTCCGAGGTCGCGGACGCATCTCTCGTGTCTCTCGTGGACGGATTCCTCAAGGGGCTCGAGACAGCGGGCGCAGATTTAGGTCCAGCGTCGAGCAGTGCGTTGGGAGATCTCCGCAACCGGTTCACCACCGAGTTTTCGGACTATTACGAGCCCCAGGACCAATACGGGCGGCGCTGCACCGTCGACGCGGCCGGCAACTGGCGCTCGGCGGGAGGGCCCTGTCGCCTGACGAAAGTACAGGGCGGGGGGTCTGCCCTGTTCAAGCAGATGGTCTCGGCGGGCCTTGGCTCCGCGGACGCATCAGTCAGGGCAGCGGTCAAACGCGCGTCACAATCCGCTACCGAGGCTCTTGTCGCCCATCCCCGACGGCTCTACGCAAAGCTGAACACTGCGAGCAAAGTCGTCCTCCTTCTCGCGCTGGCGGCGCCCAGCGCAGTGGCGGCTCTGCAGTCGCTTCCAATCAAGTACGACAAGCAGACGAAAACCCTCAGCGGGTCCATCCCAGGACTCGGCCCCATCACAGTGAAAGAGGGGAAAATCAAGGAAATTGGTCTTTCCCTACCCCCAATTACCGCTCGACGGGCGACGATTACCGCGAGTCTCACCAAGAATGAGGCGGGAAAAATCGCAACAGTCGATATGGTCGTTCCCGTCAAAAAGGCCAAGCTCACCGCAGGTACGACGGTCCGCCAAGGCCCAGGCGCCCAGTCGGAGGGGCGGCTCTCTTTCGAGGCCCCCCTCACCAAAAGTTCTGCGATGTTTCTGAAGGCCGGTGTGACGGTCCCACTGGACACGCGGGGCCGGCGCGTGGAGGCGGCCAGCTCGCCCACCGTCCAAGCGTCGCTGTCCGGTAAGCTACCCACCCTCAATCGTCGCCTTCGCGACAAAGCAAAGGCGACCGCTCGAGCGACAGACGCAGCCGCAGCCGCCGATGCCGCCGCGGCCCGTCTACAGGCTGAAACCAAGGCGGAAATTGCTCGCCTGGTGCGAGCGCTACAGAGCCGGAAAACTCCCGACCCGGACCCGGCCGAGCGAGACGCGATGATCCAAGAGCTCAATGCGCTTCGCGCCGAATTGAAGTCGGGATCTGCGGTCGTGCAGCCGCCTCGACACGAATACGCCGCCGACAGTCTGGCACCGGCTCTCGCTCTCGTGGCCGTCTTTGCGTTCGCTTCCCATCCCCGGTGATTTATGAACTCATCTGTCCCTCTTACCGCAGTGGTTCTCGCCATCGCCGCCGCCGCCGGCGCTCGCCGCCAACCCTCACGGCGGCAGATGGCTCGGGGGTCCGGCAACGCGCCCACCAAGGCACAGGTCAACGACGAGGTCTCGCGCGCCATTGTCAAGTTGCTGATCAATGAGCCTTACTACGGCCACCTGCTGGGTCACGTCTCGCGCATCATCGACCCCGACATCACCAATACGGCAGCCGTGCGCGCAGTGCCAACAGGCGTTGAGCTCATCGTAAACCCCGACTTTTTCATGGGCACTCTTACCTCGATCCAGGAACGCACGGCGGTCATTAAGCACGAGGCGCTGCACCTGCTGTTCAAGCACCTGTATCGAGTTCCCAAAACCAGCGTAGATTGGGAGACGCTCAACATCGCCGCTGACTTGGTCGTCAACCAGAACATCGGCAAAGGGCGCCACGTTGACCTGCCCGACTGGGCCGTCACCCTGGACACGTTTCCAGACCTCGGCCTCGGTCGAGACCTGACGATGGACCAGTACTACAAAACGCTGATCGGGCTGAAGAACGAGATCGAGAACGCAAAGTCCGCTCAAGGCGGGCAGGCCGGTGGTGGTCAGCCGGGTGGTGGTCAGCCGGGTGATGGTCAGCCAGGTGGTGGGGGTGGCACTGATTATTCGTCGACAAGTGCCCCGCAGAGCGCCGAGGCTTTAGACCGGCTGCTAAGCGACTCGGGGCACGGGGATGACCATTCCCACTGGGGTAAGGGTGAAATGTCGGATGCCGTGGCCCAGGCCTCCGAAAACAAGCTGGCTGATGCGCTCCGCAAGGCGAAGGAGCGTGCGGGGCCGCGGGGCTGGGGCAGTCTCCCTGGGCACATTCAAGATATGGTCGACGCGCTCATCAAGATCGAAAAGCCCAAGGTCGACTGGCGGAGGGCCCTCAAAATCTTCGCAGCCAACTCCTCTCGGACCCGTGTTGCCACTACGTCGCGGCGGGCCAGCCGACGGTTTGGAACCTATCCAGGCACCAAGATCAAAGCGTATTCGCGCATCGTTGTGGCCGTGGACACTTCGGGCTCTGTCTCCGATGCCGACCTGGGAAAGTTTTGGTCAGAGATTCAGGGCATGTTTCGCGCAAGGCACGAAATCTGGATCATGGAAGCCGACGCCGATGTTCAGCGAGTCTACCGCTACCAGGGGCGTGTGCCCAAGCATGTGGCGGGCCGGGGCGGCACCCGCTTTAATCCTGTTCTTGAAGCGGTCAAGAACCCACAATCGCTGTCGGCGGAAGTTTTTCGCCGTCCAGACGGCAGGCCAGGCCCACGGTTGCCCACTCCCATCAATGCGCTCATCTATCTTACCGACGGCGAGGCCAGTTCTCCCACGGTTCGCTGTCCGGTCCCCACGCTTTGGGTGCTCACACCCGACGGCACAGATCAGTTCATTCGAGCGGACGACAGCAAGTGCAGGGGTCGCAGGGTCATTCAGCTCCCAGATTAGAAGGGGATGCCGTCCCAGAATCCCGGCCAAACTACCCGTCCGCGTTCCCCTGCGTCTGTCCATCCTCGCGTGCGGACCCCCATGGAGAGGGCCCGGTCGAGGTCGGAGGCCCCACCTTTGGCATAGGTCCGGCGCAGAACTCGACGCACACCGGACTGCCAAGTGTCCCGACGAATTTCCCAGTCTTTCCAGGCGGCCGCTCGTCGCTGTGAATTTTTCCATGCGGCTTCCGCTACCAATCGCGGGCCCGTCGCTTCTGGTGCAAGCCTCATCGTCCAGATAATGTCGGGCGGTATCGGTGGTAGGTCGTGGTAGTCCGCGGCACAGCTCATATGTGCCAAGCCAAACCGCTCAAATTTCAGCGCTCGCATGGCCCAAAGAATCGGCCCTCTTGAGCGGTAGCCCCCGCCGGGATTGGTAGTCCTCACCCGCTCTTTTCCCTCTGCCCAAGTCACCCCGAATGTTTCTTCGGCCAGTGTCGACCCACAGTGCAAGCACTGCCACCCAGCGTCGGTTTCGGTCAACCATGGGTAGTCCTTCGCGGGGAGTTTTACCAGCGCGTGGACGGACCGGCCTTTCCAAGTGCTGGGGCGCCGCCGAGCCCATTCCACGAGCCCTTCAGCGGTCGGTCCGATTTCTACCCAGGTCTGCGCAACTCCGCCGGATTGGGTGGTCTGCTGCGTACGAGGGACCGCGCCTGGTGGCAGCAGCTTTCGCGGATGGCCCACGTAAGTAGGAGCCCTCGATGTAGGCTTCCGCTTTGCCTTCGACCCCAGCTCCTGGCTCGAGCCGGCCGCGGCCACAGCAAGTGCGGCTAGGGTAGCTGCAACGACGGTTACCATCAGCCCTGCTCCCGTGACGCCCACTCATCAATCGCAAGTTGGCGATCTCCAAGTTTTTCCAGAAATTTCGGTGTCCACTTCGCTTCTTGCCAGTAGTTTCCGCGCAGGTAGTCCCATGACGCAGCGTCGGTCAGAAAGGCCGGGTCCATCTGCAAGGCTTTGCGAAAGTCGCTGCCTGTCAGGTCGCACCCTTCGAATTCCGTGGCCTCGAACTGGGCTCCATCAAAGTTGCATCGCCACAGTACCGCGTTTTCGAGCCTTGCGTAGCGCAGGTTTGCTTTGCTGCAGTCTGTGTCTTGAATCGTTCCGTCCCTAAGTGTCGCGCCCCACAAGTCGATGCCGTGGAGGTCCGAGTTGTAGATGCGGAAATCGTCGAGGATGACTCGTGAAAGGTTGAATCCCCGGAGATCTATGCCCACCCCCTTCAGGCCTCGGACCGTGCGCTCTTGTTCCTCCAGCTCGCCCTCGAACACGCCCAGTTTTCGGTCTATCGACGCCCAGATCTCCAACCCCTGCCGAACGTGATCGGAGTCACCACTCGTCATAAGCTCGCGGAGCTTCGCCGCCGGGCCTTGGAGCGACCCTTTCTGCCTGGGTCGCAGGCGTGCAGCCGCCAGTGCCGCGCCCAACGCCGCGGCTATTGCTGTCGGCACCTTCATTGGCGCCCCCTGACCCAGAGTCCGGGCTGTTGCTCCAGCTCGCGGGCGTTGAAATATGGATGGCACACCTTCCGCCACAATCCCAACCCCCGGAGTCGGTCAGTCATGGACACCTGGCGGACGACTGTAAGCTGGTGTGGGTCGAATGCGCGCACTTCGGCCATCGCGCCCATGCTCACCATCGACTCGGACGGACCCGTCGGCCCGGAGTCTTCGAGTGCAAAGTCGCCTACCTGGTCCAGACGAGCGTAATTGTCCCGCCACATAGGCGAGGCGCTGTCTTCGCTCACACCCTGCTTGCACCGTCGGGTGATTTCCCACAGCTCGCGCCCCATCCACGGCTTGAGCTCATCCAAGTACCCAAATGGCACCAAGTCGACTGGTTCCAAGCACACGCGCGGCGTCGTGCTTACCAGCTCTATCACCCCGATATCGTCGTCGTTCGTCGCGGCCAGTGCCCCCATATCGGTGTCGATAAAGACTGGGTCGTAGGCCTCTTGGGCGCTCTCCGCATACGCAAGAAGATAGCGGTACAGCCGGAAAAAGTAGCTACGCCGAAGGCTAAGTCCTTCCGCTGGTGTGGCCTTTTGCCACCACGCCCGTACAAGGGTGTTGCCGTCGGCGTCGTTCCACGAGTATCTGCGGGTATCGGGGATCCAGCCGGCTTGGAGCCGCTCGCCCAGGTAGTCCTCTTTGTGGACGTATCCAGCGTCTCGCATCCGGCTACTTTCCGGGTTCATCTCGATGTCGTCGGCCGCGATGAGTTTGGCCGTGGCTCGAGGCGCGTCTTCCCCAAATCGCTTCCACAGGTCGGCCTCCTTTAGTTTTCCGCGCGCCCCCATCTGGAGTACGTGCAGGCCCACCAGAATCGCGTCCGCGACTCGTGGGTTGAGGGTCAACGACACCGCTCTATCCGTTCCCCCGCCTGTCACGTTACCGAGGCCTTGGGCGCGGACCCGGAACCGGTCCGACGCTATGGCATGACGTGCCACAGTAGCGTGGTAGAGCGGAAACCGAGCCGGCCAGGGCCACCCAGCGCGCGTCACTGTGAGTGGCCTGGCGGTCCGATTGGGCGCGCCAACACGCGACGACGCGGCCGCTGCCAACAACAGCGCGCTGACGCCTGCCACGCTCTTTATGCCGCTCATGATGTACTGATGCCTTCTACTACGCCTTTCAGACGTTTGACCTTTTTGGAAAGTCGAACCAGCCGCTCGTCGAGGTCTTCGAGGGTGTCTCCCTGGTTGACGCCAGCCCCGCTCAACCGGGTGCGCTCTCGACCAGCCGCGTCGAGCGCCTGCTCTACAGCGGCCAGCCGAACCTCAAGTTTTGCGTGCGCTGCTTGGCAGGGTGGGGGACTGGCTCCCCCCAGCTCCAGCTTCTTCATTTCGAGTTCGTGGCGTTGCTCTGCGCGCTGACTGTAGTAGCGCCAGGCTTTGGTCCCACCCATAATCGTCAGGACGGCCAGCATCAGTGCGAGCATCGCGCCGTACTCGGTGTTGATTCCCCCAGCGGCCTCGGTCACTGCCGCCAAGTCCCCTCCTGTGATGTCGGCCAGCTCTCCCGACGTGGTGGGGGCCGTCGTCATCGCATCCGGGATTTCGGGAGGCAAGTTCGCTCCACCGGCCGGCGTGGGCACAGCGGTGACGGGTAGTGAGTGCCCGGGATTTGTGCTGGGCTGAGGCATTTTTACGCTCTTGGTAGGGGGTGGCTTATGAGCCTCATAATAGATCACCATCGCACTGCCGGGCTCGAAGATGCAGTCATGATGGTCGACGACCTGGCCATCAGGAAACCTGAGAAACTGGCCGCGGAGGACCTCTACGGTGGTGCCGGCCTCAACCACGCAGGGGTCTAACTTGTCGCCCAGTGCTCCCATTTCTTCCAGTCTCTCAGCATTGCGTAGGTGACCATGATTCCAGCCGTCTCAGAATACATGCGCATTAGTAAGATCAGATCGTCCGGCTCTGGCTTTCGTGTTTGGCGATTGAGATGAGGGATATGCTCGGTGACTTCGTAGATTACGCCGTCCGGGCTTTCCACAATCGTCCCCACCGGCCAGTCTTTTTGAACGCGCTTGCTTTGCGAACCAGTCTTCGCAGTGGCCTCTCCAACCACCAGGAGAAGGCCCACTATGACGGCTGATTTGGCAACAGCGCCCATCTTTCTTCCCCTTCCGAGAGAATCATGGCTGACTTGAATGTCGAGTTTATCATCGAGGCCCTACTTGCTCACGCCCATCTGCCCTACCACCTGCGTGGAAAAAGGCTGGAAGCAAAAAATCATAGCCAGAACATGGCTGACGCGGAAGCCTGTATCGCTCGCTATGGTGAGCTCATCGCACGCCTCAAGCAGTCGCACCCCCACATTTATACCCGCGTTGTCGCTCAGACTCCCCCAGCTTGAGCCTTTTTCCATGCTCTCCGGGTCCCGATATCGCTCCGTCCCAGCAGGCCTTCCTTTTCCTCCTGAGACGACAAGCGGGCGAGCCTCTTGCGTCTGGGATCGCCGCTGGCCAGCATGAGCTCAGTCCGGTGGTAGATGGGTCGGCTGTCTCCGCTATACGTCCGACGAACGGGGTCACGCCCAGGCCGTATCAAAACAGATTCGATGAGCGCAGGGTGAGGGTCCCGACCAAATGGGGTCGTCCGGCCCAGCATCACGCCCTCCGGGCCGACTCGTACGACTGACCAGGCAAACGGTCCGGCCTTGTGAGCTGCTTGCTCGATCTGCTTTTGGAGCTCCGCTGGAAGCTCAGAAACACCACTGCGGTGAACGTAGGTCTTGTCTCCGACCTTTTTTGCGCTGGAGCCCCGACGACGCGGCCACGCAGCGACGACCAACAGAGCCAGGACTGAGGCTTCTACCATGCGACGCATTAGGCCACCCAGTTGATTTTCTGCGCTGCGTTGTGGAGTTCCGCCAGGGTCATGTTCGGTGGCGCCCGAATTACTCGGGTGAAGTTATGGCGCACCAGTGCGGTCAGCAGGGCTTGGTAGGGCGTTAGCTTATCTGCGCTGTACCTGGGTTCCTCCAGAGCATGGCGCGTGATGGCTCCGGCCACATGCGAGGCCCACTGGGCACACTCCATCGGGAGTGTTTCCCATGTGGTCTCCCCCTCCGTTGTTATGTCTGAGACTACCCGCGCGCCCTCAATGAGTGGGCAAGCCTCCGGTTTGAGTGCTTCGGTCCAGTGGAGAACCCCTCGGTCCGAGCCGGCCATGGCGCCGCGCCAGATATCTACCCTTTTCCAGGCTACCCAGTAGTCCTTGGTTAAGTGGTCGCTGACCCGGAAATAAGCGCCAGGGCCCACCAAACCCCAGTCGAGATTGGTCGACAACTCATCCGCGTACGGGTCGAAGCCGTCTGCTCTGCGCAACGTCGTCGGATCGGACCTTATTTCCCCGTAGGCACTATACGGTGGTTCGCCGTGATCGAAGCCCAATGGGTCCAGGTCCAACGTCCACAGAAACTCCGCCGCCCGATATCCGTAGGGAGTGGAAGATCGCTTCCCTCGGTTGGCCCCTTGGTACTCGATCTTCTTCCACTCCCTCGTCACGCAGGCGAGCCCCTCCGGGGCTATTGGCCCGAAGGCGAACGAGGGGTCACCAGCGAACGCTTCCCACTGAGGGTACATCGCCCGCACCAGTCTCGTTCTGCTCACGGGGAGTTGGCTATCTTGCAAGATCTCCAGCGCTTGCCGTAGGCCCGCCGGGCCTCCCTTGATCATACTGGCGAGGCTTTCGTAGGCTGAATCGGTCAGCTCAGAACGAGATCCGGCAGGGCGGCGTTGCCTACTGGCCGCTACCACGAGCATTCCCAGCGTGAACGCCGCGGCCTTCATGGGGCCACGGTTTCCCAGCTCTGGTAGGCGCTCTGGGTCTTTACGTCTGCCACGTTGGCGTCTGTCAGGTCCGCGCCTCCCAGGTACGTGTGCATCATTGACGCGCCTTGGAGGTTAGCTCCGCGCAGGTTTGCCGCCCTCATGTCGGCATGATCGAGAATTGATCGCTCTAATGTTGCCCCGGCCATGTCGACATCACTCAGCTTCGCTTTGGACAGATTGGCTCCATTGAGATTGCAGTTTGTCAAGTTCGCGCCCGACAGGTCTGCCTCACGCAGAGCCGCCCCCGACAGATCTGTCCCTGTGAGGTTTAGAGGCCCCTCAAAGACCGCTCCCCACAGTTCCTTGGCCTGTGTCAGCCCGCCCGCCCGCACCAAGTGGGCGAGCCGCTCCCGTATCGTCTGTTCTTCGCCGGGCCCCACGGGGGGAGTCACAGATTCCATCTTCATCTCCTCAGCTTTTGCTCAAGGGCGTCATTGACTGGCTTTGCTTCATCAGATCACCACACTGGGGCTAAGATCTTCTTCACTTGGGCGGCGAAATCTTCGCCATACTCGGCAAAGTGGTAGATAAATTGCTCTATTGCTTCCTCGTCCGTAAACGGCGCCGCGCCCTCGGTTCCGGCCCATTCGTAGGCTCGGTCCTCGTCGGTGTAGACGCCATTCGGGTCGTCCCACGCCATCCACGCGATCAACTCGTCCCGCGTGGGCTTCCGGCCTCCTCTACCGTAGGCTGGGAGGTCTGGCTTGCCCCGCTTACGGCTCTGGACGGTGTTTGCCACTGCTACGGCGTCGGCCAGACGTTCTGCTGTGTCATACGTGCCTTCGGGATCTGCCAACCGCTCGATAAAGTCGCGGGCAGTGCCGAGCTCTATGGGCTTACTTCCTCCCAAATTCAACCACAGCTCCCTTAGGGCTGCGATTTGATCTTCCTCGCCGGTCGGAATGATGTCTTCGGCGTTCTTCTTGAACAGGGCCAGCGTG
>PVBE012451831.1_pt1 | contig 10969 bp, 6 predicted proteins | sample 1631181 | NCBI WGS metagenome assembly PVBE01 (sample SAMN08397723, study PRJNA350692) | Marine metagenome, whole genome shotgun sequencing project. | isolation source: water | place: Pacific Ocean | collected 2012-04 | reverse complement strand
TCCGGGAGGACCGCCCGAGATCTCGCCGACGGCCGACGGGATTCGGCCGTTCGACTGGAACTACGACTTCAGAACCGACCTCGCCCTCGCCGGCGCGGCTGGCCTCCGACTCCTCGAGCAACGAGAGGACGGGGAATTCCAGGACGTCACGGCGCAGTCCGGGCTGCCCGCGGAGGTCATCGACGCTGCATATGTCGGGGCGTGGGCTGCCGACCTCGAGCTCGACGGGGACCTCGATCTCGTGCTGGGTTCGAGAACCGGCCCGACGATGGTCGCGCGCAATAACGGAGACGGGACCTTCCGGGCACTGGACACCTTCGCCGCGGTCGAGAACCTACGGGGATTCGTCTGGGTCGACCTGGACGGCGATGGTGATCCCGATGTGGCGCTGCTCGACGCCGACGGCCACGCGCACTTCCTGCGCAACGACCGCGCCGGCGCCTACGCCGTCTGGCCGAGTCCGCCGGGGCTCGAGGGGGTCGTGGCGCTCGCGCCGGCGGACGTCGATGGCGACGCCGTCATGGAGATCGTCGTCCTGCAGTCTGACGGTGCCGTCCTCGGCGTGTCGAGCCAGTTCGATGGGCGACGGTGGGACGTCCGCGAGCTGGTGCGCTGGTCCGAGGTGCCGGCGGCGCTCGAGCCCGGTGGCGCCCGCGTGTTCGTCGCTGACGTGGACAACAACGGTGGGATGGACGTGCTGACATCGGCCGGATCGCGAACGGGGATCTGGCTGCGCGACCCGGCGGACGGGCTGCGACCGCTGGACGCTGTGTCAGACCTCGAGGTATTCGAGATCGCTGACCTGACCGACGACGGTCTCCTGGACCTGGTGGGCCTCTCGCCGACGGGACAGCCGATGCGCGCCGTCGGGAGCGGTAGTGCGGCGTACCACTGGCAGGTCGTGCGTCCACGGGCGACCAGGGGGGACGGTGACCAGCGCATCAACGCGTTCGCGCTCGGCGGACAGATCCAGGTGCGATCGGGCTTGCTCGTCCAGCGTCAGGCGATCACCCAGCTTCCGGTGCACTTCGGCCTGGGAGAGCGAACCGGGGTCGACGTCGCGCGCGTGGTGTGGCCCAACGGCGTGTTCCAGGCGGAGTTCGACCTCGATGTCGATCAGGTCGTGCGCACCGAGCAACGGCTCAAGGGCTCGTGCCCGTGGCTCTACGGCTACGACGGGGCGGGGATGCGGTTCGTGACGGACTTCCTGTGGCGCTCGCCCCTCGGCTTGCGCATCAACGCACAGGAGACGGCCGGGGTGACCCAGACCGAGGACTGGATCAAGGTCCGGGGCGATCAGCTGAAGCCGAAGGACGGTTTGTACGATCTGCGGATCACCGGTGAGCTCTGGGAGACATTCTTCTTCGACCAGGTAGCCCTGATGGTCGTGGACCACCCCGAGGGAACCGACGTGTTCGTCGACGAGCGTTTCAGCGCGCGCCAGCAGGCGCCCCTCGAGATCCAGGTGACCGCGCCCCCCAGGCCCGTCGCGCAGGCCTGGGACGATCTCGGGAACGACGTGACGGACGTCGTGCGCCGTCGGGACGACCGGCATCTTGGAACGTTCGGCCGTGGCGCCTACCAGGGCATCACCCGCGACCACTACGTCGAGGTCGCGCTGGACGACGAGGCGCCCCGTGACGGGCGACTCTGGCTGATCGCCTACGGGTGGGTGTACCCTACCGACAGCTCCATCAACGTGGCCATCGCCCAGGGCGGGCAGCCTCCTCCTCGAGGCCTGGCGCTCGAGGTGATGGATCAGTCTGGCGCCTGGGTCGTCGCGTACGACGATCTGGGCTTCCCGGCCGGCAAGCGTAAGACGGTGCTGATCGATCTCACCGGCGTCTTCCGGCCCGGCGCTCCCCGGCGGTTGCGGCTGCGGACCAACCTCGAGGTCTACTGGGATTCCCTCGAGACCGCCGTCGCGATCGACGGAGCCCCCATGGACACGACGGCGGTCGAGCTCGCGGGGGCCGAGTTGCGCTACCGCGGCTTCTCGCGGACCGGCCAGGCCAACGTCTTCGCCCCGGAGGTCCCCGACTACGACACGATCGCGGGCACCGGCCAGCGATGGCTCGACCTGGTGGGCTACCACACCCGGTTCGGCGAGGTCGGTGAGCTCTTGGGCGAGGTCGACGATCGCTACGTGATCATGAACGCCGGAGACGAGCTGGCGCTGGGCTTTCGGGCCCCACCGCCGGTCCGGGACGGATGGGTCCGAGACTACGTCCTGAAGGGAGATGGCTGGATCAAGGACGGCGACTTCAACACCGGCTTCTCGCGGACCGTCCTGCCCCTCCCCGCCCACGACGATCCCGCCTACGCCACGCCGCCCGGACGACTGGAAGACGATCCGGTCTATCGTCGGCATGCCGAGGATTGGATCCGCTATCACACCCGCTACGTCACGCCGGACCGCTTCCGGGCCCCCCTCCGGGGACGGGCCTCCGGGGGCGGCCCGGCTTCCGATGGTTGAATCCCGGCCCGAAACGGTCGAAACTGAAGGTCTATGCGCCTGACGCAGCCGTTGCTGCTCGCCCTGCTGGTGGCCCAGCTGGTCGCGACCGCGGTGCTGAACCGGCTGTCCGCCGGTCCGGTCGCCGAGGAGGCCGGAGCCGAGGCGGCCCTCGACCGCTACGGGGTCTTCTTCCGCGAGGTGGCGGGGGAGGCCGGGCTGGAATTCACACACCAGGTGCCGCAGTTCGATCCCCGGCTCGACCACATCATGCCGCAGATCGCGTCGATGGGAGCCGCTGTCTCGGTCGCGGATTTCGACCGCGACGGGTGGCAGGATCTCTACGTGACCAATAGCCGGCAGGGCAGCGCCAACCGCCTGTACCGCAACCGCGGCGACGGCACGTTCGAGGACGTGGCCACGGCCATGGGCGTGGCCGACGTCAACCAGCCAGGCACCGGGGTGTCGACAGGGAGCGTGTGGGGCGACTACGACCGCGACGGTTTCGAGGACCTGCTCATCTGCAAGTACGGTCGTCCGGAGCTCTTCCGAAACGATGGCGGGCGACGGTTCGTGCGGGTGAGCGAGGAAGCCGGGTTACCCGAGTGGGTCAACGCCAACAGCGCTGTCTGGCTCGACTTTGATCGCGATGGTCGCCTCGACCTCTTTCTCCCTGGCTATTTCTCGGAGACCGTGAATCTCTGGGCCCTCGAGACGACGCGCATCATGCCAGAGAGCTTCGAGTATGCGGAAAACGGGGGCCGCAAGTTCCTGCTGCGTAATCGGGGCGACGGTCGCTTCGAGGACGTCACCGAGCAGATGGGGATCGACAGCCGACGCTGGACCCTGGCCGTGGCGGCGGCCGACCTCTTCGGAACGGGCTACCCGGACCTCGTGCTGGCCAACGACTATGGCATCTCCGAGGTGTACGCCAACCGTGGCGGCGAGCGCTTCGAGGAGGTGGGCCGGCAGACGCGCGTGGGCCATACGCCGAAGAGTGGGATGAACGTCGCGTTTGGAGACGTCTTCAACAATGGCCGGCTCTCGATCTACGAGACCAATATCTCGGAGGAGGGGGTCCTGCTCCAGGGGAACAACCTCTGGGTGCCGACCGAGGAACCGTCGGGGGAGGTGACCACGTTCGAGAACCTGGCGGGTGCCATGGGCATCGAGCTGGGCGGGTGGAGCTGGGGCGCGCAGTTCGGTGATCTGAACAACGACGGAGCCTTGGACCTGTTCCTGACCAACGGCTACGTGTCGGCCGATCGCACCGCCAGCTACTGGTACGATTTCTCCAAGGTCGCCGGCGGCCACAGCCTCATCATCTCGGATGCGGAGAACTGGCCGGCGATGGATGGGCGCAGCTTGTCGGGCTACCAGCAGAAGCGCGTGTGGATCAACGACCAAGCCGGCCGCTTCACCGAGGTGGCCCAGGCCGTCGGAGTCACCGAGACCTACGATGGCCGGGCGGTCGCGCTGGCCGACTTGTGGAACCGTGGTGTGCTCGACGTGGTGGTCGCGAGCCAGGGCGGACCGCTGCTCGTCTACAAGAACATGCGACCGAGCGGTGCGATCGACTGGATCGCGTTCGACCTGGATGGTGCCGACGGCCGCAGTGCCATCGGTGCCAGGGTCAGCCTCCTGTGGAACGGACGTGAGCAGGTGCAGGAGGTGTCTGGGGGCGGCGGCTTCGCCGCCCAGAACCAGCGCCGGCTCCACTTCGGGCTCGGCGCGGGAGCGGTGGCGGACAGGGTGGAGATTCGCTGGCCGTCTGGACAGACGCAGGCGGTCATGGCGCCGGAGCCCGGTCGGGTGCATCGGATCGAGGAACCAAGGTGAGCCCGGTGGAGACGAGCCGGGTCGAGACGGGCCTGCGCGCGGCGCCCGCGGTGCAGTCACCGCTGGTCGGGTTGTCCCGTTTCTTCTCGATGGACAATCGCTACCTGGCGCCGGTCCTGGTCACGTGCGTCCTGCTGGCTGGCCAGCTGTCGTTCAGCGTTCTGGAGAGCTACACCAAGACGGCGGTGGCCATCGTGAGTGCCATCCTCACCAACGTGGCGCTGGCCTATTTCGTGACCGGCCGCTGGCCGTCGCTGGCCAGCGCCTACATCACGGGCATCAGCGCGGGTATGCTGATCCGCTCACCGGAGGTCTGGCCCTACGTCCTGTGCAGCATGATCTCGATCACGTCGAAGTACGCGATCCGGGTGCAGGGACGCCACGTCTGGAACCCGTCCAACCTTGGTGTGAGCGCGATGCTGTTCCTGGCCCCACAGGCCGTGGCCAGCCTGAGCATCCAGTGGGGCAACAACGTGTGGCCGATGATCGTGATCTGGGTCTTCGGCTCGGTCATCATCTGGCGCCTGAGACGTATGCACATCTGCGCCACATACGTGGCGTCCTTCGTCGTCTTCTCGATCGTGCGGAGCTATCTCATCGGATCCCCGGTGCTCGCGGAGCTGTCCCCGGTCACCGGGCCGATGTACCAGCTGTTCATCTTCTTCATGATCACGGACCCCCCGACCACCGTCCGCCGCAAGTGGGCGCAGGCGCTCGTGGCGCTGCTGATCGCGTTCGCCGAGATGGTGCTGCGGCTCAACGAGGTCGTGCACGCCCCCTTCTACGCCCTGTTCGTGGTCGGCCCCGCGGCCTTTCTGTTCGAGCGATGGTGGGATGCGCGCGGTCGCCTGGCTACATCCGCAGCAGGTAGGTGAGCTTCACGATGAAGCCCCGGTTGAGCACGCCGGGGACGAGCGTTCCGCACAGGAGGCCGATGATGGTCAGGGAGGTCAGCGGGGCGCGCTCGGCCGCCCTTGATCATTTCCCAGGAGCCGACGTCGTCTCAAGCGACGTCACGAGCGCACCGTCCGTGTCGCTTGAGACGGGGAACCGGACGTGGATCTCGGTGCCTCGGCCGCGGACGATCCGAGCGCTGCCGCCGAGCCGGGCGACCAGGCCTGGGACCAGCGAGAGGCCGAGCCCACCCGTGTTCCCCAGACCGACGGTCGCCGGCAAGCCGACCCCGTCGTCTCGGACGACGAGCTCGAGCTCTTCCGGTACGCGCTGGCCGAGGGTGACGTCGACCACGCCACGCCGGCGCCGCCGGAACGCGTGCTTGAACGCGTTGGTCACCAGCTCGCTCACGATCAGGCCGCACTGCAGCGCCGGATCGAGCGGGAGCCTCGCCTCGGCTGCCGACACCGAGACCGACGCGCTGATGACCCGCCGGGCGTCCTTGTACGAGTTCGCGACACCCTCGACGATGGCCTGGAGGTAGGCGCCGAGGTCCACGCGGGCGACGTCCGCCATCGACAGCTTCTCGTGGAGTCGTGCCATGGCCTGGATGCGCACCTCGCTGTCTCGCAGCCAGGACTGGATCTGCGGGCTCCGCGACCTGCCGAGCTGCAGAGACAGTAGGCTGACGACCACCTGCAAGTTGTTCTTCACGCGGTGGTGGATCTCTCGCAGGAGGGCCTCACGCTCCGCGAGCGTCGCCTCCAGGAGCTGGTGCTGCTTGGCGAGTCTCTCCTCGCCGCGCTTCTGGTCTGTGATGTCCCGCGTTTGGATCGATGCCGCGACGACACGCGCGTTCTCCTCGAGTGGGCCGGCCACGCAGGCGAACCACCGGCCCACGACCGGTGCGTACACTTCGTAGTAGGCCGGACGCCCGGCGTCGAAGACCTGGCTCAGCGCCTCCGCGATCGCGCGGTGGTCGCCCGGATCGGTTCGGTCGTAGAGCGACACCTTGCCAACGAGATCTTCGACCGCGATGCCGGGGACCGCGTGGTTGAGGTACTGGAACGTCCCCTGGCGGTCCACGATCACGACGTAGTCGAAGGGATTCTCGGCGACGGACCGCCAACGGGCCTCCGATTTCTGGAGCGCGGCCTCGGCGCGCTTGCGTTCCGAGATGTCGATGGCCGCGCCGTAGAAGAGGGGCTCGCCCGTTCGCGCGACCGTGAAGGTCCCGCTCAGCTGGAGGGAGCTGGACGTGCCGTCGGCGCGCCGCATCTCGACCTCGAATCGGTCGACGTGTCCGTGGCGCCGAAGCTCGTCGGTGAACCGCGCGCGGTCCTCGGAGCGCAGGTACAGCGAGCGTATCTTCAGCGCCCGGAGCGCCTCGGGGTCGTAGCCCGACAGGCGCGCCAGGGCGGGGTTCGCGTCGACGATCTGACCCTCGGTCGTCGTCACCGCCATCGCGACCGGAGAGTGCTCCCACAGCCACTGGTAGCGCGACTCCACCTCTGCCTGGGCGTGTCGCTGCTGTGCCCGGTCGAGTGCCGCGTGGAGGGCTTCGACGAGAAGCTCGGGACGCGCGATGTCCTTCGGAATACAGTCGTCCGCCCCGGCCCTCATGGCGCGTACGGCGGTCCTCACGTCGATCGCGTGGGTCCGTACGACGATCGCGCAGTGAGGGCGCCGGCGCCTGACCGCCGCGATGACCCCGAGGATGTCGCCCCACGTGAGCCGGTCCTCGGTGACGACCGCGTGCACGGGACCCGCGAGCGCCGCGTCCAGCTCCAGCCGGGTCGAGACCTCCGTCAGGCGGAGGTGGGCCAGGCGATGTTCTAGGGTCTTGCGAGCTTCTGCGGTGGACTGCGGGTCGTCCACCAGGAGCACGCACAGCTGCTGATTCATGGGCTTGCCGGTTGGACACTAGCACGAACCGCACAGCCGCCGCCCGGGGCGGGCCCGGGTGAGTCGGTGTGTCACTCGAGGCTTGTCAGGAAGCCGATGAGCTCCGCCTGCGAATGGACCCCGAACTTTCGGTAGATCGACTTCAAGTGGTTGCGGACGGTGTGCGGGCTGATATCGAGATCGCTGGCGATCGTCGAGACGCGTGAGTTGGCCAGTAGGTGACGCAGGACGTCCTGTTCCCGCCGCGACAGCCGCTTGGGGAGGACGCCGCCTTGAGGGATCGTGCCCGACCGGGAGGACGGGGTGCCGAGCGCTGCTGCCACGTCGAGCAGCCGCTCGAGGCGGCGAAGCTCGGGGCGATGTGGGCCGGCGGCGGCTTGGGCGCGCTTCGGTGGCGGGCCGTCTGATGGCGTCCTGCCCCGCTCCGGCTTCTGGATCAACGCCACGGCGACCGCGCTCAGCAGCTGCTCCCGCGTGAACGGCTTGACGACGTAGGCGGCGGGACCGGCGCGACCGGCTCGCTCCAGCGTCCGCTCGTCGGCGTGCGCCGTCAAGAACACCACCGGAATCCCGAGTCGACCGACCTTCTCGGCCAGGGCGATGCCGTCGACCGGGCCGTCGAGCACGATGTCGACCAGCACCAGATCGGGACGGTCGCGCTGGATCGCCGCCAGGGCGTCCTCCCCGGAGGGCACCATCTCGGTCACCCGGTAGCGCGCCTCCTCCAGGCTGTGTTGCACGCCGAGGGCGATGATCCACTCGTCCTCCACGACCAGGACGGACCGGGGTGTCTGCTGTGGCTGTGATGTCCCCACAGGTGGGCTAGCCGCAGGTTGAGCCCGTGGCGTCTGGTTCTCCGCTGGGGAGAGGTGGGTGGTCACCGAGTCGCTCCAAGACGGAATCTCACACCAATTCTATTGGTAATTTTGAAGCCAAGCATTGACCGATCGACGCGGCGTGTCAATGACCCATTTTGGGCTAGCAGCCCGTGGTGAAAGTCCTACGTTGCACCAAGACCTGGGCCGTGCCCGGCGTGCCAGGCTCGAGGAGCGAGAACAGAGGCGGCCAGTCGGGGCGACCCGCCGGTTCCACGCGTGGGCGACCCGGGCTCAGCCCTCTGCCCGGCTCAAGATCTGCGGTTTCATGCCGATAGGCAGGCAGAATGGCGAGATCGGCCACCCGACGAGCGGGTGGCCGTGTGTCGGCCAGGGGAGGCGGTCCGTGAGGCGCAGCGGCGCGTCCGGGGGGTTCACGCTCATCGAGCTGCTGATCGTCGTGGCGATCATCGGCATCCTCGCAGCCATTGCGATTCCGAGCCTGCTGCGTGCCCGGATGTCGAGCAACGAGGCCGCGGCGATCGGATCGTTGCGGACGATTGGGTCTGGCCAATCGGCGTTCGCATCGACGTGCGGCGCGGGGTTCTACGCGCCGTCGCTCGCGCGGCTCGCGACACCACCACCGGGCGGTTCCGACGGGTTCGTCGGGCCGGATCTGGCCGCCGATCCATCGGCCAAGAGCTCCTACATCATCACGCTCACGCCCGGGAACGCCGTGGCCACCGCTCCGCCTTCGTGCAACGGCGCCGCCGCGGGCGCGGTGACGTGGACCTACTTCGCGGGCGCAGATCCGCTGCCGACTGCGGGGGTTCGGTTCTTCGGGCTGAACCAGAACGGCACGATCTACCAGAGTGCCGCGTCGGTCGTGGTCACCCAGACCGGCGTGCCCCCCGGGGCCATCCCGGTCCAGTAGGCGGGTTCCTGAATCAACGGCGACGTTCCTCGAACTTCGCGCTCAGCCGGCGCGCACGTCTGTCCTCGAGGGCCTCGATCTGCTGCTCGAGCACTAGGGCCTGTGAGGTCTCGCCCTGCGCCCGCAGGGTCGCGGCCAGCTCGGTGAGCGTTCGCAGGGTGTCGGGATGACTCAAGGTCGCGTCGTCCGCGGCCGCTGCGATCGAGCTCTGGGCACCGGTGCGAAGCTCCAGCCAGCCTCGAACGCGAGATCTACTCTGTCTCAGACGGTCGATCCAGGTCATCGGTCTGCGCTCGCGATGGGTCGCAGCACCGCAGGTTCGGGACGGTCGATTGCGGGCGCGACTGACAGCTTACCCCCGGTGCCCCGACCCCGCCAAGATCCCGACCCGGACCGACGCCTGGGGCGTCGCCGCTCCGCGTGGCGAGCGGCGGCTGGCTCGGTGCCTTGACAAGCTCCGGCACCGGCCTCATGATTTCGTGATCGCGTGCCCACCATGCTGTCGTGCGAGACTCGGCGGGCGGCTGCCAGTGCGTCGAACCGACGAGTTCAGAAACCCGATCAGACAAGGAGATCGTCCATGCGCGCGCCCCTCGTGTTGCTGTGCCTGCTCGCCGTTGTGTTCGGGTGTTCGGGAGAAAGCGGAGCACCGCCCGCCGCGGAGCCGGACGCCGCGGCGACCCCGGCCCTGGGGATCCGGCCGCAGGGCGATACGGAGATCCAGCCCGACCTGAGCCAGGTGTCCGACGAGCTGCAGCAGGTCTACGCGTACATCGACGAGCACATCGACGAGGACGTAGCCCGGTTGCAGCGGGAGCTGCAGCAGCCCAGCATCTCGAATACCGGCGAAGGCATCCCGGAGACGGCTCAGCGCGTGAAGGGCTACTTCGACGAGCTGGGCTGCGAGGAGTCGACGGTCCACGAGGTCGGCGAGACCGAGTGGGGCGCGCAGGGCAACCCGGTTGTCTACGCCCGGTGCTCCGGCGAGAGCGACAAGACGCTCCTGCTCTATTGGATGTACGACACGATGCCGATCACGCAGCCGGACCTGTGGAACTACCCGCCGTTCGACGCCACGCTCGTCGAGCAGCCACCGTTCCCGAAGGTCGTCATCGCCAGGGGCGCGACCAACTCGAAGGGACCGCAGATGTCACAGCTCAACGCGCTGATGGCCATCAAGGCGGTCACCGGGACCCTGCCGGTCAACCTGATCCTCGTCGCGGAGGGCGACGAGGAGCGCATGTCGATCGGCTTCCGCAAGTTCGTGCAGGAGAACCCCGAGCTGTTCGCGGACGCCGACGCGATGTATCGGTTCGGTAGCCAGGGGTTCAGCGGCGGCGGGTCGATCACCGGCGGCTCCGAGGGCTGCGTCTACATCGAGCTGACGACCTCGGGGGCCAAGTGGGGCCGAGGCCCTACGTATGGCGACATCCACGGCTGGTGGAAGCGCTCGTCGGACAGCCCGGCGCTCCGTCACACCACGATGCTGTCGTCGCTCTTCTCGGAGGACGGGAACCGCGCGCTGGTGGACGGGTTCTACGATGACATGGAGCCGCTGGCGCCGGAGATCGAAGCGACGATCCAGCGGAATGGCCAGAACCTCGACCTCGAGCAGGTCGCCCGCAACGTCGGCGTCGCACGCTTCATGACCGACGATCCCGTGGAGTATCTACGCATGCAGTTCTACGGCATGTCGTTCAACCTGGACGGGATCTGGGGCGGCAACATGTACGGCGGCGGCGCTGGCGCGATCCTGCCGGGTCAGCTCACGTCGAAGCACAACATCCGCTATGTCCCCGTGCAGGACGGGATCGAGCTGACGGGCAAGATCCGCGCGCAGCTCGACCGCAACGGCTACGAAGACGTGGAGATGCGGGTCATCGGTGACGTGCCTTGGTGCAAGATGACCTACGACACCGACGTGGCGAACGCTCTGCAGAAGACCTTCGACATCTTCGGCATCTCCTACACCGAGCCCCCCGACGTGCCGCAGATTCTGGGTGGCTACTGGCCGGCCTATCTGTTCGGTCGCGACCCCATGCAGATCCCGATCGTCGCCGGAGGCGCCGGCCACGGCGGCGGCGGCCACGCCAACAACGAGTACTACGTGATCGAGGGGGCGGGTCG
>PVBE012386049.1_pt1 | contig 10969 bp, 8 predicted proteins | sample 1631181 | NCBI WGS metagenome assembly PVBE01 (sample SAMN08397723, study PRJNA350692) | Marine metagenome, whole genome shotgun sequencing project. | isolation source: water | place: Pacific Ocean | collected 2012-04 | reverse complement strand
TGGACGCGCCGGCACAAAGCCGCTCTTACCGGGATTTTCCAGATGATCCCTTCCGAACACCGAAGACGGTAGCAAGACCGTGTACTTATCGAAAGCGTGAACCAACGACCCGAATCGGGGTCTTGGCATGAGCCGGCATAGCGTTTCCAGGGCCTTGGGACGTCGTCGGCTTTAGCTTTAGGTCCGGGCTTTCGAGAAAACTTCCGCCTGCCTACCGACTCAACTCGGCCAGCGCTTGCCGCCCATCGTCTGTCAGTTCGTATGGAGCGGTTGATCGGGCGGCGACCTTCCTCACCAGATGCTTGCGTTTGAGGTATTGTATCAGGGCATTCATCGACGCCTCGGCGATTCCGAGCGCGTCCCTAAGGTCCTTGATCCGCACCTCACCGTGATCGGAAAGGTGCGACAGAACCTCACGGACCCGATCCGATCTGACCACGGGCTGCGCCGGTTTCGCACGCCGGGCTCGTTTCCGGCGCTGATAATGCTCCTTGCCCGCCGATGAGAGCCGGAACAGTGGCTTACCCCGGCGCGTCCCCGCATCTACCACTAATCCAAATTCACGAAGCCTCGCGAGAACATCCTGTACCCGCATCGCCGACAGGGGGGTGGCCGCCGCGAGTCCGGTCGCCACTGTCGTCGCGTCGTCCGGCAGCGCCGTCAACACCCGCTCCTCGTCAAGGGTCAACAGAACTGAGGGATCATCGGGGCGAGCGACGATGTGCAGGACATTCGCTGGATCTCCAATCCTCACTCTGTTGTGGGCGAGCAGTCGCAGAATGATCTGACGGACACGCTGCGGCGTAACGCCGAGTAGCGCTGGTAGATCCTTGCCTCACATCGGCGTGTCGAGGGCCGTCAGCAGGCGATCCGCCGCCGAGCCAGGAACGACCTTCCCGACCGACCTTGGACCCCGTTTTGACCTCGGGTCGGGAACCTTCTTTACCAGACAATGTCGGCCACGGAATGTCACATGCCAACGGGCGTCGTGACCTCGGCGGACAAGGTGCGCCCGCCGCAGTGACTCGAGTGCCTTGGAAACGGCTTTGAAGTCGCGCGACGTTCCGACAGCTATTCGGGTCTTGGTTCCGAGCCCTTCTTTCACGGCGTCGAGACAGCCCGCTTCGGATACCGTTAGCTTCACGGTCTCATCAGTCGAATCCATAAATCAATTCCACGCGCTGCAATTGCCCATCTCCGGAAAAATAGCGGGATCGTCGATTCGACTAAAGCGGCTGACGTGAAGACCCCGTTGCCGTAGAGATCGGGGTGCCGAATGGAAACCGACCGCGAACGCTCGAGCAACGAGTGCTTTGAAGAATTCTTCCTCGATATTACCCAAACGGCGGCGACCGCTCAGTCGTCGAGCCCCATCAGGCCGCGGGCGAAGGCGCGGGCCTCGAACGGGCGGAGATCCTCGGCCGCTTCGCCGACGCCGACGGCATGGACCGGGAGGGCGAAACGCTCGGCCAGCGCCACCAGAACGCCGCCCTTGGCGGAGCCGTCGAGCTTGGTGACGATCAGGCCGGTGACGTCGGTCATGTCGCGGAAGGTCTCGACCTGGGCGTGCGCGTTCTGGCCGGTGGTGGCGTCGAGTACCAGAAGGCAGCTGTGCGGCGCCGTCTCGTCGACCTTTTTGATCACCCGGATGATCTTCTCGAGCTCGGCCATCAAGTCGGCCCGGTTCTGCAGCCGGCCCGCGGTATCGATGATCAGGAGATCGGCGCGCCGCTCGCGCGCCTCGACCAGGGCGTCATAGGCGAGGCCGGCGGCGTCCGAGCCGGTCGGGCGCGAGATCACCGGACAGCCGACCCGCTCGCCCCACAGCTCGAGCTGGCTGACGCCGGCGGCACGGAACGTGTCGCCCGCCGCCAGCAGGACTTTCGCCCCGCCATCGGCATGAAGCTTGGCGAGCTTGCCGATGGTGGTCGTCTTGCCGACGCCGTTGACGCCGCACACCAGGACGACATGCGGCTTGAGCCCGGCGTCGATCTCGAACGGGCACGCGACCGGATCGAGAATGCCGGCGATGTCGTCGGCCAGAGCGCCCCGCACCTCTTCCGATGTGACCTCGCTGCCGAACCGGGCCTTGGCCAGGTTGGCGCTCAGACGCGCCGCGGTCGCGACCCCGAGGTCGGCGGTTATCAGAAGCTCCTCGATCTCTTCGATCGCGGCGTCGTCGAGGCGGCGGCCCTTGACGATGCCCGAGATGCCGTCGCTGAGGCGCGACGAGGATCGGGTCAGACCGGCGCGCAACCGGGCGAGCCAGCCCCTGCCCTCGCCGCTCATCGCTGCAGCCGCGCGCCGAGCGTCATCCCGTCGCGACGCCCGGCAATCGCGCAGACGATCTCGCCCGGAATCGCGTCGCTGTCGAGCGCGATGCGGGCATAGTGCTCGCAGCGCCCACCGCGCGCGGTTTCCGCGAGGACCCGGACCGGCGCGCCCCGCCTGCCGTCGAGATAGGCCGCGAGCCGCTGCTCGCCCGCCGCGCGGAGCCGGGCCGCGCGCTCCTTGCGGACCGGCACCGGCACCTGCGGCATGCGCGCCGCCGGCGTTCCCGGCCGCTCTGAATAGGGAAAGACGTGGATATGGGTCAGCCCGCATTCCTCGACCAGCGACAGCGAGCCCGCGAACATCTCCTCGGTCTCGGTCGGGAAACCGGCGATCAGGTCGGCGCCGAACACAACGCCGGGCCGCGCCTCGCGGATGCGGTCGCAGAATCGGATCAGCCCGGCCCTTGAATGGCGCCGCTTCATGCGCTTCAGGATCGTATCGTCGCCCGATTGGGCGCTGACGTGGACGTGCGGCATAAGGCGCGGCTCTTCCGCCAACGCCGCGAACAGCTCGTCATCGATCTCGGCCGCGTCGATTGAGGTCAGCCTGAGCCGCGGCAGCTCGGGGACTTCGCGTAACAGCGTCCGCACCAAGCGCCCGAGGCCGGGACCTTCCCGCAGGTCGCGGCCATAATCGGTGATGTCGACGCCGGTCAGCACGACCTCGCGAATACCGTCGGCGACCAGAAGCCGGGTCTGCTCGACGATCGTCGCGGCCGGGAGGGATCTGTTGGGCCCGCGGGCAAACGGGATGATGCAGAACGTGCAGCGGTGATCACAGCCCTGCTGGATCTGAACGAAGGCACGGGCGCGCCCCTCGAACCCGGAGACCAGATGGTGGGCCCCTTCGCGCGCGGTCATGACGTCCTCGACCAGGACCCGCTCACCCGCCCCTGCTCCGTAGCTTTCCGGCCGCAGCTTCTCGGCGTTGCCGAGCACCTGGTCGACCTCGTCCATGGCGGCAAAGCGCTGGGGATCGATCTGGGCGGCGCAGCCGGTCACGACGATGCGCGCGCCGGGCCGGTCGCGGCGCGCCTTGCGGATCGCCTGACGCGCCTGGCGCTCTGCCTCGGCGGTCACGGTGCAGGTGTTGACGACGACCGTGTCGACGAGGCCGGCGGCGCGGGCGTGATCGCGGACGATCTCCGATTCGAACGCGTTGAGGCGGCATCCGAAGGTGAGGATTTCGAGCCCGCTCATGGCTCGAGCCCGTCATCAATGCGGCCCGAGAAGCTGACGGCGACCGGGCCGGTCATCAACACGTGATCGTCGTCGCGCCACTCGATCGCCAGCGTGCCGCCATCGAGGGCGACCTCGACCGCGCGGCCGGTCAGGCCACGGCGATGGGCGGCGACCACGGCCGCGCAAGAGCCGGTGCCGCAGGCCAGCGTGATGCCGGCACCGCGCTCCCACACTCGGAGCCGCATCCGGTCGTCGGCCTGAATCTGCGCGATACCGATGTTGGCGCGCTCGGGAAACATCGGGTGATGCTCGAGCTCGGGGCCGAGCGCCGCGAGATCGACCGCGTCGGCGTCGTCGACGAAGAACACCGCGTGCGGGTTGCCCATGTTGACCGCCGCCGGCCCGTCGAGCGGCCCCAGGGCGAGGTCGAGCCGCAGCGTATCCTGCTCGCGCGCCAGCGGTATGCGCTGCCAATCAAGCGCCGGCGCGCCCATATCGACGGTCACGGTTTGGGCGTCGCGAATTTCAGCATCGAGAATTCCGGCAAGGGTCTCGATCCGGACGTTGGACCGCCCCGCCTCGGCGGCGATGACGACGGCGACGCAGCGCATGGCGTTGCCGCACGCCGCGACCTCGCCGCCATCGGCGTTGCGGATGCGCATGAAGGCATCGGCGTCGCCGTTGGCGGCCGGCTCGATGACGATCACCTGGTCGCAGCCGACGCCGGTGTGGCGATCGGCGAGCGCGCGCGCACGCGCCTCGTCGAGCGCCACCGGCTGGGCGCGCGCGTCGATGATCACGAAGTCGTTGCCGAGCCCGTGCATCTTGGTGAAGGTTAGGCCACTCATAGCGCGCCTAATATGTCGCCTGACCGGCCCCTGTCCAATAGTTTCGGTGGAAAGAATCCCTCTCCATCAAGGGGAGAGGGAGCCCCGCCGCGCCCTGTCGATCGCCTGCCACACCCGATGCGGCGTCGCCGGCATGTCGATATGGGTAACGCCGTGCGGCGCGAGCGCATCGAGGATGGCGTGGATGATCACCGGCATCGCCGGCACAGTTCCCGATTCGCCGGCGCCCTTGACGCCGAGCGGGTTGGTCGGGCACGGCACCTCGATGTCGTCGAGCGTGAACGACGGCATATCGGCGGCGCGCGGCATGCAGTAGTCCATGAACGAGCCCGACTGGAGCTGACCGGTGTCGGGATCGTAGACCATGTTCTCGCACAGCGCCTGGCCGATGCCCTGGGCGATGCCGCCGTGGATCTGCCCGGCGAACAGCAGCGGGTTGATGATCACGCCCGAATCGTCGACCCCGGTGTAGCGCACGATCTCGACCGCGCCGGTATCGGGGTCGACTTCGATCTCGCACACATGGCAGCCGTTGGGAAAATTGCCCCCGGCGGTCGGCGTGTAGGTGCCGGTGGCTTCGAGGCCGATGCCGAACTCACCCGGCCAGCCCACGAGCATGAACGACATTTTGGCCAGATCGACGATGCCGATCGCCTTGTCGGTGCCGGCGACGGTGAAGGTCCCTTCGGCGAACTCGATGTCAGCCTCGGCGGCTTCGAGAACGTGGGCCGCCATGCGCCTGGCCTTGTCGACGACCTGGTCGGCGGCGTGTTTGAGCGCCGAGCCGCCGATGGTCATCGAACGCGAGCCGTAGGTGCCGCGGCCGAAGGGGACCTGATCGGTGTCGCCCTGGACCAGACGAACGCTCTCGAACGGCACGCCGAGCCACTCGGCGACCATCTGGGCATAGACCGTCTCGTGGCCCTGGCCGTGGTTGTGGGTGCCGGCGACGACGGTGACCCCGCCGCTCTCGTCGAAATGGAGCGCCATGCGCTCGTTGAACGGCGCGCCGAGCTCGATGAAGTAGGCCAAGCCGAGACCGCGCAACAGGCCGCGCGATTCGGTCTCGGCGCGGCGCGCGGCGAAGCCGTCGAATTCAGAGAGATCCAGCGCCATGTCGGTGATGCGGCCGAACTCGCCCGAATCATAGACCGTCATGACCTTGGTCTCGTACGGCATCGCCGACGACGGGATGTAGTTGCGGCGGCGAATCTCGACCGGATCGATACCGGTCTCGCGCGCCGCCGCGTCGACCAGCCGCTCGATGACGTAGACCGCCTCGGGCCGGCCGGCGCCGCGATAGGGTCCGAGGAACGTGGTGTGGGTGAACACCGCGTTGACCGCGATGTGCACCGCGCCGAGCTCGTAGACGCCGACATAGAGCGCCGAGCCGAGCCCGGCCGGGACCGGCGCCGCCTCGCCGAGATAGGCGCCGACGGCATGGTTGGTCGCGACCCGAAGGCCGAGGAACCTGCCGTCCGCATCGAGCGCGAGCTCGGCCTCGGTCACGGCATCACGGCCGTGGGAATCGCTCATCAGGCTCTCGGTTCGGTCGGCCGTCCACTTGACCGGCCGGCCGAGACGCCGCGCCGCCAGGAAGCAGGCCGCCTCCTCCGGAAACAAGTTGTTCTTCATCCCGAACCCGCCGCCGACGTCGGGGCTGATGACGCGGAATTGGCTTTCGGGCTTGCCGAACACCTTGGAGAAATGGGTGCGCTGGGCGTGCGGCGCCTGGTTCTCGGTGTAGATGGTCGCGTGGTCGGTCGCCGGTATGTAGTCGACCAGCGCCGCCCGCGGCTCCATGGCGTTGGCCACGACCCGGTTGTTGACGAGCGTGAGGCGGGTGACATGGGCGGCGACCTCGAACGCCGCGTCGGTCGCCGCCTTGTCGCCGCGCTCGACGGTGAACCAGGTGTTGTTGTCGGCCTCGTCCCACACCTGGGGGGCGTCGGCGTCGGTGGCTCCGGCGGTCGAGGCGATCGCGGGCAGCGGCGCGTAGTCGATTTCGACCAGCTCGGCCGCGTCCTTGGCCTGATCCAGCGTCTCGGCGACGACGAAGGCCACCGGATCGCCGACGTGACGCACGCGATCGCGCGCCAGGATTGGATGCACGGGGCTGCATTTGGGCATCGGTGCGCCGAACGCCATCGGCGGGATGAAGCCTGGGATGCCGGCGATGCCCTCTTCCTCAACGTCGGCGCCGGTCAGCACCAGCACGACACCGGGCGCGGCGGTGGCGGCGGCCGTGTCGACCGAGTTTACCAGGGCATGCGCATGCGGCGAGCGCAGGACGTAGCCGTGCACCTGGCCCCGCAGGTTCATATCGTCCACGTAGCGTCCCTGCCCTGTCAGGAAGCGAGGATCTTCCGTACGCGGAACCGGTTGGCCAACACCGAACTTGACCATACTTACCCCAATGTTCAGATAATTTGTCTCGAACCGTCGAATCTTGGCGCGCGCGGATGCCCGCTTAGTGCATCGCCGAGCCGCCGTCTACGAGCAGCGTCTGGCCGGTCACGAAGTCGCTTTCGGACGAGCACAGGAAAATCATCGCGCCGACCAGATCCTCGGGCAGCTCGTCGCGCTTTATCGCGCGGGTCGCGGCGTTGCCGGCCTGGACCCTGGTCCACTGCTCGTCGGCGATGACCTTCTCGCTCATGGTCAGCCCGGGTGCCAACGCGTTGACGCAGATGCCGTCGTCGCCGACCTCACGGGCGAGCGCGCGGGTGAACGCCACCATCGCGCCTTTCGAGCTGACGTAGTGCAGCAGCATCGGGGTTCCCTTGAACACCGTGCCGGAGGCGATGTTGACGATCTTGCCGTAGCCGTTCTTGCGCATCTCCGGCACGACGGCCTTGACGCAGGTGAATACGCCGCGGGTGTTGACCTGCATGACGCGATCCCATTCGGCCTCGTCGATTTCCATGAACGGCTTTTGGTCCAGATCGGCGAACAAGGCGGCGTTGGTGACCATGATGTCGACCTTGCCGAACGCCTCAATCGACTGGGCAACCATGGCGTGGACGGCGTCGGGGTCGGTGACGTCGCAATGTATCCCGATCGCCTCGCCGCCGGCTTGCTTGATGATGTTGACCGTGTTTGCGGTGTCGACGATGTCGGTGGCGACGATCTTGGCGCCCTCGGCGGCCATCGCGGTGGCATAGGCGACGCCGATGCCGCGTCCCGCGCCGGTGATGATCGCAACGCGTCCGTCCAGTCTTCCCATATCAGGCCCCCCTTTGCGCCTCTGCCGCGGCCGGCCGGTCCTGGTCCGGTCTTGCCCGCCGACGCCCGGCGAACGATGATAGACATCTTGGAAGTCGGGTCAACGCCGGTCGCGGCGGCATTGTGGGGCTGTGAGATGGAATACGATTATGTGGTCATCGGCGCGGGTTCGGCGGGCTGCGTGCTGGCCCATCGGCTGAGCGCGCGGCCGGCCAACCGGGTCCTGCTGATCGAGGCCGGCAAGGACTACCCGCCCGGCACCGAGCCTGCGGAGATCCTCGACAGCTACTCCGGCTCGGCCAACTACGATACCCGCTTCCTGTGGAACGAGATGATCGTCAGCTTCCGCCGCTCCGACGCCAACGCGCCGGGCGAGCTGCCGCGCCGGCGCTACGAACAGGGCCAGGTGATCGGCGGCACGTCCTCGATCAACGGCATGATGGCCAACCGGGGCGCGCCGGCCGATTACGACATGTGGGACGAGCTCGGCGCGACCGGATGGCGCTGGCAGGACGTCGAGCCCTATTTCCGCAAGGTCGAGCGCGACATGGACTTCGACGGCCCGGCACACGGCAACCATGGCCAGATCCCGATTCGCCGGCTGTTTCCCGACGTCTGGCCCGGCTTCACCGCGGCGTGCTGCGAGGCCATGGCGGACGCCGGCTTCGACTACATCGCCGATCAGAACGACGGCTTCGAGGACGGCTACTTCCCGGCCACCATATCGAACCTCTACGATCGGCGGGTGTCGTCGGCGATCGGCTATCTCGATGCGCGCACCCGCCAGCGGCCCAATCTCGAGATCATCGATCGGACCCGGGTCGAACGGCTCACCTTCGAGGGTGCGCGCGCGACCGGGCTGATCGCCCACCGCGAGGGCCGGCGCATGACCATCTCGGCCAGCGAGGTAATCATGTCTTCAGGCGCGCTGCAGTCGCCGGCGCTTCTGATGCGCTCCGGCATCGGGCCGGCCGGCGAGCTGCGCGATCTCGGCATCGAGATCGTCCTCGACCGGCAAGCCGTCGGCCGCCACCTGATGGAACACCCCAACATCAGCGTCGGCGCCTATATGCGCCCGGAGGCCCGGCTGCCGCCCCATATCCGGCGCCAGCTCATCGCCGGCATGCGCTATTCGTCCGGGCTCGACGGCTGCCCACCGGGCGACATGTTCGTGCTGCCCGCCAACCAGACCTCATGGCACGCCCTCGGCCACCGCATCGGCGCGCTCGCCGTGTGGATCAACCGGTCGTACTCGACCGGAAGCGTGACGCTGCAATCGGCCGACTGGCGCGCCATGCCCAGGGTCGATTTCAACATGCTGTCGGACCCGCGCGACTTGACCCGCATGGTCGCCGGGATGCGATTCATGCATGCCCTGCTGTCATCCCCGGCGGGAAGCCGGGCGACGCACGAGCTGTTCGCGGCGGCGTTTTCCGACCGGGTTCGCGCGGCCGGCGCCAAGACGGAAACCAACCGCATCAAGACCGCCATCGCCGGCCGGCTGATGGACGCCTCGCCCTTGCTGCGCCGCGCCTTCGTCGGCCGCTTCATCTCCGAGGCGCCGCCCATCGCCGAGCTGGTCGCCGACGACCACGCGCTCGAAGCCTGGGTGCGCGACAACGTCGGCGGCACCTGGCACGCCTCGTGCACCTGCCGCATGGGCCGGGCCGACGACGACGCCACGGTCACCGATCCGGCGGGCCGCGTCCACGGTATTGCCGGCCTCAGGGTATGCGACGCCTCGGTGATGCCCATGGTGCCATCGGCCAACACCAACCTGCCAACCATGATGATCGCCGAGAAGATCGCCGACGCCGTGCTGTCGGCCTCCGATGCCTAGTATCGGAATTATGACAAGCTTGGCCGCGTTCGAGTACGCTCGGCGCGCCACGGAGCCCTGGCGGAGCACGCGATGAACCCGCGCACCGGCCGGTTCGCACTCATTTGGATCCTGATCCTCGCCACTATCTACCTTGGCGACCGCTTCGTGCGCGACGTGCTGATGACCGCCGAGGAGCCGCGCGCCGTGACCGCGCGCGGCACGCTGGCCGAGGCCGAACGCACGGCCATCGACCTGTTCGAGCGCGCATCGCCGTCAGTGGTCTACATATTCACCCGCAACGGCGGCGGCCGGGGGGGCAGCGCGGGGTCGGGCTTCGTCTGGGACCGGGCGGGCCATGTGGTGACCAACCATCACGTGGTCGAGGGTGCGAGCCGGGTCGCGATCCGGCTCGACGACGGCGAGACGGTCGACGCCACCGTCGTCGGCACCGCGCCCGATTACGATCTCGCCGTGGTCCGGCTCGGCGAGACCCGCGCGCTGCTGAAACCGATCCCCGTCGGGCGCTCGGCCGACCTCCGGGTCGGCCAGAGCGTGTTCGCCATCGGCAACCCGTTCGGACTGTCGCGGACGCTGACCACGGGCATCATCAGCGCCCTCGGCCGGCGCCTGCCGACGGCCACCGGCCGCGTCGTCGAGGGCGTAATTCAAACCGACGCGGCGATCAATCCCGGCAATTCGGGCGGGCCGCTATTGGATTCGGCGGGACGGCTGATCGGCGTCAATACGGCGATCCTGTCGGATACCGGCGCCGCGTCCGGCATCGGCTTCTCGGTGCCGGTCGACATCGTCAACCGCATCGTTCCGCAGTTGATCCGCGACGGACGGGTGCCGCGCCCCGGTATCGGCATCGTCGTGGTGGACGACGAATCGGCGGCGCGAATGGGCGTCAACGGGCTCGTCATCACGCGGGTGCTGCCAAGGAGCGCCGCCGAGCGGGCCGGGCTCCGGGCGGGCGATCCCGGCACGCGCGAGATCGGCGACGTCATCACCAAGGTCAACGGCACCCCGGTCCGCACCATCGCCGAGTTCGCCGCCGAGCTCGCCCGGATCGGCATCGGCAACCGCGCGCGCCTCACCGTCGTCAACCGCGGCCGCGCGCGCGAGGTCGCGGTCACCGTGACGGATATCTCCTGAACGCCGAGACTTACGGCTTGGCGGCGACCATCTCGACTTCGATCAGCAAGTTGGGCAGGGCGAGGCCGGCGACGATCAGCAGCGTCGAGGCCGGCTTGTCCTTGCCGAGGAACTTGGTCCGCACCTCGTTATAGGTCGGCAGGTTGGCCGCGTCGGTGATGAAGTGGGTGATCTTGACCACGTCCTTCATCCGCATTCCGTTGTGCTCGAGGATCTTCACGCAGTTGTTCCACGCGTTCTCGGCCTGGGATGCGAAGTCATCCGGTACGTTGCCCTCGGGATCGATGCCGACCTGGCCGGCGATAAAGGTGATCTTGGAGTTGGGCGGAATCTCGACGCCGTGGGCGTAATGGCCGAGCGGCGGCGCGATGGTCTCAGGATAAAATGCTCTGTTCTGCATGACT
>PVBE011718643.1_pt1 | contig 10969 bp, 7 predicted proteins | sample 1631181 | NCBI WGS metagenome assembly PVBE01 (sample SAMN08397723, study PRJNA350692) | Marine metagenome, whole genome shotgun sequencing project. | isolation source: water | place: Pacific Ocean | collected 2012-04 | reverse complement strand
TGTTTGTGGCCGGACTCGGAGCGCTTCCCAACTCGGTTTTTGCGGCATCGACGATGCTCATCGCGATTCCGACGGGCGTCAAGGTGATCAACTGGTCCGCGACGCTTTACAAGGGATCGATCAGCCTCAAGACGCCGTTCTATTTTGTGGCGGGCTTTCTGGTGCTTTTCACGATCGGCGGTCTCAGCGGCATGATGCACGCATCGCCGCCCGTGGATGCGCAGCAATCGGATTCATACTGGATCGTGGCGCATCTGCACTATGTGCTTTTCGGCGGCGCCCTGATGGGAATTTTCGCGGGACTTTATTACTGGATTCCGAAGATGACCGGCCGGATGTTGAGCGAACGGATAGGGAAGATTCAGTTCTGGTTGATCTTTATCGGGATAAATATGACGTTCGGACCGATGCATGTTCTGGGCAACGATGGGATGCCTCGGAGGATCTACACGTACGCGGCAGACCAGGGCTGGGACGCATGGAACATGGTGGCGACGATTGGTTCATTTCTGATCGCCGTATCTATCTTGGTGTTCTTTTACAACGTGTTTGTGAGCCTGTTGAATGGTGACGACGCCGGGGACGACCCCTGGGACGGACAGACTCTCGAGTGGGCGATTCCGTCGCCGCCGCCGGTCCATAACTTCACCACCGTGCCGGTCGTTGGAAGTAACCGTCCCCATTGGGACGCGAAATACGGCGATGCTCCGTTGCATACGGCGGATCCCGAGGAGACCGCGGGCGAGATTCATATGCCTCCGCCGTCGTACTGGCCGGTGTTTGTAGCGCTCTGGCTATCGCTCGCCGGAGTCGGCCTGCTCTATTCGTATCCGCTGCTGGCGGTATCGATGCTCGCAACGATTGCGGGAATCATGGCCTGGGCCAAGGAGCCCGTTGAATTGCCGCACGACGGATCCGACGGCCAAGCGCACTAATGGCACAAACTCACACGCGCCTTAAAGCGGTCGCGGCCCACCCCCCGACGAGCCTTGGACTCGACATGCGGAAGGTGGGAATGTGGACTTTTCTCGGCTCTGAATCGGTTTTTTTCGCAACGCTGATAGCCAACTTCTTCGTACATCGCGACTCCGTCCGAGGAGACGGGCTGACGCCGGACGACCTCGATATCAATTTGACGGGTCTGGGTGCGTTCATATTGCTGATGAGCAGCTTGACGATGGTCCTCGCGCTTGCCGCGTTGAGGGACGGAAGACGGTCTAAATTCCGGCTCTGGATTCTGTCGACGGCGCTGCTCGGGGTCTCGTTTATCGGGATTCAGGCGTTTGAATTCACCGAATTCGCCTTGGACGAGAAGGGAATGAGTTCAAACATGTTCGGCGCGTCGTTCTTTGCTCTGACAGGCTTTCACGGTACCCACGTTCTGATTGGGGTAATTTGGCTGCTGAGCGTCTATTTCCTGGGCGTTGGAAAAAACGTTCGACGACCGCTCGAATACGTCGTGGGTGCGCCAGGCAAGGTTCGATCGCACAGAGAGCCGTCCGACGGCGGGGCAGCGGTTCCCGTGGAGCTGTGCGGGCTGTACTGGCACTTTGTCGATCTGGTATGGGTGTTTATTTTCACGCTCATATACCTGCTTCCGATAACCGGGTGAGCGATGAGTATCGAATCTGAGACCGAGAGCGCGAAAGGCGGAGTGACCCAAACTCGGCGCGCAGTCGCGCCGCATAAGCATCCGCCGTACGTCACGATCGCGGTTTGGTTGCTTGTGATCACGGTGGCGGAAGTTGCATGGGCGCTGCTGCCCGGATGGACCGGATGGGACATTCCAGACGTTTTGATGGTGCTGACGCTGTTCTTCATGATGTTTCTCAAGGCCGCCGGTGTGATCGGTTTCTATATGCACCTCAGATACGACAGCAGGGTGTTCTCGTATCTCGCATTCGGACCGTTCATGATCGCCATCGGACTGATCGTGGTGCTCTTCACGCTCTTCGGGGGATTCGCGGCGCGGTTTTCCTGATCCGATCCGTGAGCCGGCGCAGTCGATGGGTGCTCGTCGGGCCGAGGAGCCCTTCTAGTCAAATCTGATAGGTTGCGGTGGTCGCAACGTACCCGGGACACATGTCGGCGAGCGTGGTGGACGCAAGCACATTCATTGCCGCTTCTTCGGCGGGTCCGATTCCATCGCACTTGTCTTGTCTGGCGGGAAGCGTGCATGTGGATCGGTTGACGCCGTAGATGCAGCGCGCGGATGGCCCTTCGGTGCCGAGCGCCAGCAACGCTCGGTCGATAGTCAGTGCGTGCGGCGAGAGGCCGAGCTTGTATCCACCGCTGGCCCCCCGTCGTCCCCTTACCAGCCCCGCCCGGACCAGTGAAGCCAGTATTTGTCCAAGGAACTTTGGCGGTATCTCTTTGCGCTCAGCGACATCCTGCGCTGTGACGAATTCATCGGTGCCGTTTTCGGCAAGATCGATCAGTGCCAGGAGACCGTAACGGGTGCGCGAGTTGATGTTCAATATGCTCGGCTCCAATGCTCCGATCCTTCTTAACTAATCTAGTTAAGAATAGCATTCACGTAGGTTCCGTGTTTACGGCTACGCTGCGCCAACCGGTGAAATTGAGCCTCCGATTTTCCCGTTGCTATTCTTGGAGTCGGTTGAACTGAACTGGAAATGAGCCGCTATAAAACGGGTGAACGCGATAACCAGGGTTAACGTCGAACCGCTTCTCGAGCGCGTGCGCCGACCGTCGCACTATGCCGGCGGTGAGTGGAATGCCCGCGAAAAGGAGTGGGGTCGCGCGGCAGTCAAACTCTGCATGATCTTTCCAGATTCGTATGAAATCGGCATGTCGAATCTGGGAATCCAAATCCTTTATGAGCTGGTTAATGAGTTGCCAGACTTCCTTTGTGACCGAGCGTTTTGCCCGTGGCCCGACATGGCCGACCTGCTTCGCGAGACGGAGACGCCGTTGTTTGGACTCGACTCCAGACGCCCGCTTGCCGCGTTCGACATCCTAGGGTTTACCCTACCGTACGAGATGGGCGCGACAGGCGTTCTCGAAGTGCTCGACCTTGCCGGTGTTCCACTGGAGTCTGCCCAGCGAGGCGAGGACGATGCCATCGTGATTGGCGGAGGCGCATCCTTTGTAAACCCGGAGCCGATGGCGGATTTCTTCGATGCGATCGTGATAGGCGAGGGCGAAGAAATCCTCCCGCAGTTGATGCGGACGCTTGGGGAGCGAAAGGGCAGAGGGCGGGATTGGAGAGAGAAGTTCCTGAACGAAGTTTCAGGTTACGAAGGCGTATTCGTCCCGCGGTTGTATGAGCCGCGATACGCCGACGATTACTCGCTGATCGGTACTAAGCCTGTGGATGGTGATGTTCCATCGGAGATCCGCCGGACCCACGTGGACATCAACGAGTATCTCTATCCGAAGATGCCCGTGGTCGCATCGACCAAGACGGTGTTTGACCGGGCGGCCATCGAAATTCACCGTGGCTGCGTGCGCGGCTGCCGGTTTTGCCAGGCGGGCTACATCGACAGGCCAGTGCGGTCCCGAAGGCCTGAGAAGGTAAAAGAAATGGCCGAAGCGATTATCAAGTCGACCGGTCACCGAGATCTGACGATGCTATCGCTGAGCGCGGCCGACTACAGGGATATTCACACATTGATTGAGGACATCCGCGAGCAGCAGTCGGACGAACATCTGGGAATCAACATTCCATCGACGAGAGTGGACGCGTTTAACGTGGAGCTGGCTGAAGCCCTTGCGCCTTCGAAAAAGGGAAGCATGACGTTCGCACCGGAGGCGGGGACCGAGCGTATGCGCGAGGTGATCCAGAAGGGCGTGTCGGAGGATGAGCTACTCCGCACCGTCGAGCTTGCATACTCGCAGGGCTGGCACACCGTGAAGCTCTATTTCATGATCGGACTACCGACTGAAACGCTGGAAGATGTTGAACACATCGCCAGGCTGGCCAAGCGGGTTCTTGACGTTGGACGGAGATCGCGCGGCGGTAGGGCGCGGGTGAGAGTGGGAGTGTCGACCTTCGTGCCGAAGTCGCACACGCCGTTCCAGTGGTTTCCGCAGGACTCTAGAGAGGCGATTCTAGAGAAACAAGCGCTGTTGAAGTCGTCGCTTCGGGACCGGTCGATAAAGCTGAACTGGAACGATCCCGACAACAGCGCGATGGAGGCGCTTTTGTCCCTCGGCGACCGGAGAGTCGGGCGGGCCATCCGGCGAGCGTGGGAACTTGGCAGCCGGCTCGACTCTTGGGACGAGTGGTTCGACTTTGGGCGGTGGGAGCAAGCGTGCAGGGAAACCGGCGTGGACATCGACTGGTTTGTTCACCGAAGCCGCTCCGGGGACGAAGTCTTCCCGTGGGACCACATAAGGATTCACACCAAACGCTGGGTGCTCAGGTGGGAATACGAGAAATCGTTGCGGGCCGCAAAAGGGATTGGCGAGCGACTGCCGACGTCATCCTTCAGGGCCGCCTGCCCGGCCTAGCCTCGGAGTTACAACGCCCATGATGGGCGATACGTCCGACACGATCGCAGCGATCTCAACGGCGCTTGGTCCGGCGGGAATCGGCGTGATCCGCGTCTCCGGTCCCGATGCCTTGGAAATCGGCCTCAAAGTATTCCGGACCGATTCCAGGCGGCCGCCAGGCAATCGAGTAGCGACACTCGGGCGGCTTGTCGATTCGGAGGATGGTTCCCATATCGATGAGGCGATGATCACCTACATGGCGGCTCCACACTCCTACACACGCGAGGATGTTGTGGAGGTGAGCTGTCATGGGGGCCTCGCGGCGGTACGAGCGGCCCTGCGATCGGTCATCGGCGCGGGCGCGCGACAGGCGAGGCCCGGCGAGTTCACACTGCGCGCCTTCCTCAGCGGCCGCATCGACCTCGCGCAGGCCGAAGCGGTGGCGGATGCGGTGCGCGCACCAACGGATTTGACATTGAAGGCCGCGGAAAAACAGCTCAGGGGCGCGCTTTCGAATGAGGTCCGGGCATTGCGGGTCAGGTGCTTGGATCTCCTGGCGCAGATGGAAGCTGAGATCGACTTCGCCGAGGATGATGTGCCGCCGTTGCCCCGACCCGACCTCGAAAGGCAACTCGTCGACATTGCGGGAGCCGTCGAGCGATCGATTCAAGGCTCGTCGCAGGGAATCTTGCTGCGGCACGGACTGCGATTGGCGATCGTGGGCACCCCCAACGTCGGCAAGTCCAGTCTTCTTAACGCGTTGCTTCGCACCAACCGGGCCATCGTCACCGAGCTGCCCGGTACCACCCGCGACGTACTCGAGGAGTCGCTCAGTCTCGACGGAGTGCCGGTCGTTGTCGTGGATACAGCTGGAATCCGTGGAACGACCGACGTGGCCGAGGCGGAGGGCGTCGAGCGAAGCAAGCGTGCACTGAACGAAGCCGATCTGGTCCTGCTGGTCCTGGACGCGTCCAAGCCGGTCTCCGAGTCCGACCGGGAGGTGGCGGAGCTTGTTCGAGTTTCTCGCAGTCCGGCGCTGGTCGTCCTGAACAAGGAGGATTTGCCCGCCGAAATCTCGGCCGGCGATGCCGCCGAAATGGTTCCAGAAGCTAAACCCGTGTCCGCTTGCTCTCTATCGGACGAGGGCGTTGAGTCGGTACGACGAACGATCATCAAGGAGATCGGAGCCGGATCGCTCACTGCCGGTGAAATCCCGCTCGTTTCCAATGAACGACACTGTGAGGCGCTCGTGCGTGCGCGGACACACGTTCAAAGTTCCCTTACAGCAGTGAACGACTCGCTTCCGTCAGACTTCATTTCGATTGGGTTGCAAGGGGCGGTGAAGGAGCTGGGACAAATAACCGGCGAGGACGCGACCGAGGATCTTCTCGAAGCGATTTTTTCCAAGTTCTGTATTGGAAAATAACAGGCCGAAGTCGACGGTTGCCTGGCAACAGCGCGGGATTACTGTTCTCCTGATCGGCGTCCGTCATTGATGCCCTGCACGTGATCGCCGAGTGCGGGATCGCCGCTAGGTTGACCGATCGCTTTACTCGTTAGGAGGACGCCAAATGCCATCAGCGTCCAAAAGAATCCGGCGAGTTCGGGCAGAAAGTAGAAATTGTCAACGAGTCCATGCGCCAGAGCGGCTGTCATCGATGCGGCCGCACCAAGCAGAATCGGACGCGAAATCGGTACGGATGGCAAACGGTAGGACCGCCCAACCAGGTAGAAAAAGAGAATCAGCGCTACGGCGATGGCCAGCAGGCCGAAGGCTCCGGTGCTCAACCACCCGTCGAGAACGAAATTGTGGGGATGGGACATGTTCGGTTCCCGCCATGCCTCGGGACGCAGATATGCCGCGTAGTGGTAAAGAAAATTGTCTGGCCCGACGCCGAACAGCGGGAAATCTCGAATCATCTCGAGTGCGGAATCCCATAGCCAGATCCTCGAGACTCCGCTGCGATCACCGGTTCTGAAAAGAATGGACAGACGGTCGGTGCCCACGAAGCCAGCGAGCGCGCCCACCGGAATCAGCACAGAACTCAAGGCGACCATTCGGCGCGGCGCTGAGAGCTGCCACCATTGTGGAACGGCCAGCAGCGCTGTGGCGGCTGCTGACGCAAGCCATGCCCCTCTGGAGAACGTAGCGATGAGAATCAGACCAGCGCCGGTTGCGACCGCTGCCGCCATCCGACCGAGCGCGGAACTCTTCCAAGCGATGGCCAAGCCCACGAGCAGTGGAACTGTCCGCTCAAGGACAAACGCCAGATTGTTCGGAGAATCGTAGATACCCCGAAGCCGTGGCACTCCGGCGGTTATCACGCGGTCCATCAGAGGGTCGAAAACAGCCGTGGCGGCGGCGATAGCTCCGCCCACAGCGATGGCTGGAATCAATGCCGCGCTGCGCCTGCCCCTCAGGAAGGCCGTCAACAGGAAGAAGAGAGCGACGGGTTCGGCGACGGTCGTTCGAAATGACCTGATCGCGAGTTTTGGGTAGGCGGCGAAGGCCGTCGACGCCAGGGCGGCAAGGACAAAATACGCAGCTATGAGTCCCATAGTTGAACGTCGCAGCTCGAACTCTCGTTTGTAGAGACCTCGGACCGCCCAGCCAGTTACGAGTGTAATCAGCAAAAGCTCCGGAATGGCGAAGGCCACGGGACCGGCCTGCGGTCTGATGGGATGTAAGAACTGAGCGCCGGCTGCGACCACGGCAACCGAATCCGGATGAGCCACGGCCAGTCCGATGAGGTACCCGAGAATGGCGAGTCTGAAAATCGTCACCGGTGAGGAAGCGTCCCCACCGGGGGGCACCGCGAGCAGAACGGCGGCGACGGAGGTCATCAGCAACGCTGGCGCTGAGATTCCATAAACAGTTCGCAGGCGACCCAACCGAGGCAGGAGTGAAGTTCGGCGGACGCCGGACGGTACGGCGTCCCAAATCGGACGAATGAATCGCCAGGCAACGATTCCAAGCGCCAGAGCCCATGCCATCGCGGCCGCTCCGTACGGCCAAAGCGGCCTGGCGTTTGAAACTACAACGCCGTCGATGATGACCCTCTCGCCCGTCGAACGGGGTGAGGAGCGCCCCAGGCTCTCGACTTCGAGGACGTGGTCGCCGGCGGGCAGCCGTGAAGCGACCGCGATTGTCGAGGCGGGTTGAACGTCTGGAGAATAGAGGTCCACAATCGATTGACCGAACTGGTTCCTTGGAACGATGTCGGCGAGTGCGTCCAGCCCGTCAATGCGAACGCGCAACATTCCCATATCCGAGCCTCGCCGAGCGACGAGATTCACGCTGTCACCCTCGAAACGAAATTCGGCGGTCGCACCGGCGACCCCGGTACTGGACCAGAAGCCAGCAGCAGCTTCGTCGCTGGGTTCTCGTGGCCACGGACCTGCGTACGTGAACGCCGGATGATCTTCCTGATGGACGCCGACTCCGGCAACGGGCCTTTCGGCGGCGAATTCTCGAAGTGCTATGAGGGCTGGACGGGGCGTGAAGTCTGGATCCATCAACCTAAACCAGTATGTCGGGTCGTCCGGATCGATCTGCTCGGGCCAGCGGGACGCCCAGATGAACATGGTGGGCATCCAGGGCCATTCGCGGCGGGCGCGCAGCAGGCCGTCGACGGTCCAGGCCGCCTGGTTTTCGATTGAGTGGTCCCCCCATATGCTGGGCCGACCGCCCCATCCTTCCGGAAGCGACATCCAGCCATACTCGGACGCCCAGATCGGCTTGTTCGTGTCGCCAAAAGTCTCCATCACGTCTCTCAGCAATACCGCGCGCGGGAAATTCGTCCAGCCTTCGCCGATCCGAACGTCATTCGGGCCGGTCACCAGGCCGTAAGACATCGAAGAGGCGACGTCGAAGTAGTCCTTGGCGCCGAGGAAGTACATGCGCTGAAGGTAGAGAACGTCGCTGACGTTGTTTGGGCCGCGCTCGGTTGTGGGAGCGAGGCCGGCGGCGACGACCACGGCCTGGGGGTCGGCGGACTTCGCGCTTATATACGAGGCCTTCAGTAGCTCAACGTATTGGGCTGCATCGGGTTCGGATTCGCCCCATTCGCCCCAGAGGTTTGGCTCGTTCCAGACTTGGAAGAAGCGAACCTGACCCTTGTATCTCGACACGACCGCGTGGACGAAGTCGCCGAACAGACTCGCGTCGTCGGGTGGCTTTTGACTGGAAGGTATCTGGGGCTCCCAGCCGGGAGTGGCCCATCGTGGGGGACGTTCGAGACGGGCCATGATTTCGAGTCCCTGATCTCGTGCGGCCCTTACGATCGTGTCGTACTTCGACCACGTGCTCGCGCCAATCCGATCGTTCCAGAAAACGCCTCTTTCGGGCTCGATTTCCTCCCAGAGGAATTGCTGCCGGATGATTCCCACGCCGGCCGACTTGAGGATCGCAAGCTCGCGGCGAATCTTCTCCGTATCCGATTCCAGATTAAGGAACGTGTTGGCGCCGATCGGTGGCGCGCTGCCGTGGACGATCGTGACTGCGCCGGCTTCTCCGTAGGTAACGCCGCGTTCCAGGAAATTTCGATAGAGGGCCAGCGCTGCCGTTGAGCCGCCGATGAGGAGAACGACGGCCAACGACAAAATGACGGTCCGAGCTCGGGACCCTAAATTCGCGCCCGGACTCAACGCTTGTTCGCGGCTTTGGCGACCGCCTTGTAAATCGTCCTGGGCGTAAAGTCGGGATCGATCATTCGGAAGTAATACTCCGACTTCGAGGGGTCGATGTCGGCGAACGGACGCCGGAAAAACCAGATATTGAATACTCCGGCCCAAGGCCAGTTTGCTCGGGCGAACTCCACGCCGCGCACCGTCCACTCCGCCTGCTGATCTTCAGTGACCCTCGCCCACGTTAGCTGGTCGGCTAGAAAGTCTGCCGGCGAAGCGTTCCACCCATACTCGTTAAACCAGATTGGTTTATTGCCGTCGCCGTTTTGTTCCATCACGGCTCTGCTGAGCTCCACGCGGCGAAAATTCAATACCTCCGGGTCCGGAGGCGCCTCGGGTGGAAACGCCAGTCCAAATGCGTTTGCCGAGTGCACGTGGAAGTAGTCCGCTCCTCCGGCGTCGTAGATTTGTTGAAAATAGACGAGTTCATTGCGCGCCCGGTTACTCATCTCTAGAGTCGCCGCCAGAGGCGCTCCGAGAACGACCGTCTCCGGTTCTTCGCTTACAGCTGCGGAAAATGCTGTTTCAAGAAGCTGCACGTAGCGGACGGCGTCTGGTGGGTTCCCGCCCCATTCGATCGCTAGATTCGGCTCGTTCCAAATCTGAAAGTGCCGAATTCGACTGCTGTATCGGCGCACTATCGCAGAAATGAAGTCTCCGTAGTCGTCGAGATCAGTCGGCGGCTCCGTGGGAGTGGAGTTTTCGGGTCTCGCCCAACTGGGAGTGCGGTCAACCCGAGCGATGATGTTTACCCCAGCTTCTTCGGCAAGCTCGACAATCTCATCGTATTTGTCCCAGGTCGGGAACTTCCAGGTCGGATGAACGAATTGACCCTTGCCGGCGCTTTCTATGTCGTCCCAGGGAAAGTGCTGTTTGATCCAGCCGATGCCGGCTCTGGCGGCCATTTCCAGCGTCTTCTTCCTGCGCCAGCGTTCGGAATCGAGATGCAGGAACGTGTTCGCTCCCCACGAAATTGTGGCGCTGTGAGTATTCGAAACATCGCCGCCCTCGAGTGGCGTGGCCTCCGCACAAGCGACGGGCAATATGGGCACCGACAACGTCGCTCGCAGCATCGAACGGCGGGTAATCTTGCGCATGAGTTCAGACTCACACTCCCAAAAGGGAGTTCACATGTTCGAGGCTTGCGCCAGCCGCTACGGCCGGGTCCCTTGAAGTGTAATCTTGCTCGATCACCAACCACCCGTCGTAGCCGCCGCCCTTCAGGATTTCAACCACCGCCTCGAAGTCGATAGCGCCAGAGCCAACCTCCGGAAAGCCCTCCATTTCCACGAAGTCCCGATAGGAAACTCTGCCGGCAATAGATTGCTCGTGAACGTCGGCGTTTACGTCCTTTAAGTGAACGTAGCGGATCCGGTCGATGTTTCGCTCGAAGAATTCAGTGGGGTCGATGTCACCGTAGAACAGCTGCCCCGTATCGGCTGCCAAATACACGGTTTCCGGATTTGCCAGCGAAATGAGCCGGTCGATTTCCTCGCGAGTCTCCACGAACGTGCCGGCCCGATTCATGAAAACAAGCGTCAACTGAAATTCATCGAAGCAGACCTCACCAGCGGCGCTGATGGTCTCGGCAAATAGCTCCCACTGGTAGTCAGACAGTCCGTCGTCTCGGCCGGATGGTAGGTGGCCGGCGGTGAGGAATCGATGCGGCGAACCGAGGGAGCCGGCGACAAGATACTCGGCGCCGACGCCCGTATAGAATTCGGCCGAGCTTCGCAATCCGTCGAGCTCGCGAGATTTCCATTCCTTATCGAACCAGTTGGCGGCGTACGTTCCCGCGGTCATTTGCAGCCCGGCGTCGGCGAGCAAC
>PVBE011341129.1_pt1 | contig 10971 bp, 7 predicted proteins | sample 1631181 | NCBI WGS metagenome assembly PVBE01 (sample SAMN08397723, study PRJNA350692) | Marine metagenome, whole genome shotgun sequencing project. | isolation source: water | place: Pacific Ocean | collected 2012-04 | reverse complement strand
TTTCATTAACTAAGCATTTGGCTCAAGCCAAAAAACTTTTAGCAATGCAGCTCCCGATGATTCATAAAGGAGGCCTTTCTTTTTTTATAGGGGTAAGTCAGTTTTTGTAGTTGACTGAATGAAAGGAGCGTGCTAAATTATTCTGGCATCGTATGATAACCTTGTTAAAAACTTACTTTCGGGGAGACATATTGTAATTCGGAAGGGGCAGAAACGGATTCCGCGATAAAGATGTGCTACTTGGCAATCGAACGGATGCGTGGGCACAGCGAAACCCTAGGAACCAACACAAGGCAGACATATGGTAACGATACCCATCGGTGTCGGTAATAGCACAAAGGACATCGAAGTCGGTCTCACGATAATAGCACGTACCAATACATGAAGGGCTTCACACGGGTATCGTGGGTATTATTCCCCCAAACTGGATATTAGAGTGGATAGCTTCGAAGTGTCATCTTCGGCGGCATCACTACGGTAGCTAAGGAAGATATTGCATCATTATCTTAAATCAGTTTGATATTAAGGATTCTGAACACGAATGCCTTCGATGTTTTGCTTTCGGCTCATCTCAACAGATAAACCGAAGAATCATGAGTATTATCTGTTCTCACTGGTCATTAACTCTTCACTAAAAAATGCCAATACCCGAACCAATGCTGATCTCTTACATCAAACCCACATTATCTTAACTGTGGTTAACACATACTGGTATTAACTTTGGTATTAGCTTAACTTCGTCATATTTTTTCGTAATGTGACGAAGTTATGGTAGATAACATGTTAACATAAGCACGGAGGTGCAAATCCTATGATGACGAGGTTAGCCTTGATTGGCTGTGGAGAAAACGCCACTTCGTATACGGCTGTGACACCACGTTTAGCAAACGTGGTGTTTGTTGCCGTGGTCGATCCTGAACCTGATGTGGCACAACGTATTGCCGACTCGCTGGGCGCATCGATCACGGCTAGCTCACTCGATGACTTGCTTGATCAGCATCTAGATGCGTTCGATGCTGTGTTGATCCTTGAATCTAGCGACTCCCGAGTCAGTCTGGCCATGCGATCTGCGGAGACTGGTAAGCATGTCTCGGTAGCCTCACCACTCGCGCCATCGGCCCAAACTGCCGAGGACATTATTAATGCCTGTCGATCTGCCAACGTGCGGCTTATGGTGAGCAATTCGTTGCGCTTTATGCCGTCTCAGCAAGAGGTGAAAGCGGCTTTGACGGATGGCAAGTTAGGAGAGCCTGGATTGCTTCGCATGCACCGCTGGACAAAGTCTACAGCTCATCATGACGCCAATAGCATCATGATGAGGCAGACTGTCGATGGGATTGACCTTGCAATTTGGCTTTTTGATGAGATGCCAACTGAAGTCTATGCCGTTAGTTGTCCTAGTTACGTACAGGTTCATCTTGGTTTTGCTGATGGTGGAATGGCCCTAATAGATGATGCACAAACTCTTCCTGACGGCGACGGATACTTCTCGCTGTCTCTAATCGGGTCAACAGGCGCTGCTTATGCGGATGACCATCACAACCGCAACCTACTATTCCGAGGTGGCGATCCAAGTGCGATCGAAACAGATGATCTGGGATCATTACATCTAACGGCTCAACTTGAGGAATTTGTAGCCGCTATCGAGGAGCAGCGAGAACCAGCGGCTAACGGAACTGACAGTCAAGCAGCCCTCCAAGTAGCAGAGGCTGCTGTGGCCTCTCTCCAATCCCAACAGGCTCTGCGATTGATCGGAGGCACCTATGAACTCGTCTAAATTTCGGTTTGTTGCGCTGAGTGTCGTCAAACATGCCTATGTTCCACGTGCAATGGCCGCACACCCCCGTTTTGAACCTGTGGTCGTTGCCGACGACCCAGACCAGCCAGATTGGGTGCATGAACGGAATGAACAGTTTGCACAGGAGTTTGATATACCTTATATACGCGATGTTGAACGCGCCATTTCGGATTTCGACGTCCAAGTAGCCGTCGTGAGTTCGGAAGCAGAACGCCATTGCGATTTGAGCGTTCGAGCCGCCAATTTAGGGTTACACCTCGTACAAGACAAACCCATGTCGAATCGAGTCTCTGAATGTGACCGAGTGGTTGAGGCTGTCGAGCGGAACGAGGTGAAGTTCTTACTCTGGAATCGCAATTATCTGCCGGCTTTGGTCCAAGCCCGGCAAGCCGTGGAAAGTGGAAAAATCGGTGTCCCCTATGCCATCCACGTTGATTTCTACTTTGCCAAGGACGCCGGCCCTCCAAAGGGCACACGCAAGACCCAAGCCGCTCCTATCAACTGGTTAGAGCAGCAAATTGAGGCACATTCGGACGGGTCTGACGGTGGGGTCGGCCATGACCCCATGGGGGAACTGAAGATCGAAGGGATTTATCCCCTCGCCTATATACGTATGCTAACTGGGGTTGATGTTCGGCGCGTGTTCGCCCGTACCACAGCCCATTTCCACCAGGCAAGCGTTGACAACAATATCGAAGACCTTGCAACCGTCACACTGGAGATGGATGGGGGCATCCTTGGAACATTATGCATTGGCCGCATCGGTGCCGCGAGCCATCCGGACATCGGGGAAATCAAGATCCATATACTTGGCTCCGATGGTGCACTCGTTATTAGTGAGGCTCGCCCTGAGGTTAGCATCTATTATCGAGACCAACCGATAACTGAATATCCCCATCTACGTATCGCCGACGACAATAACTATCAACTTGCACAAGACCTGGCTCAGGCGATCGACACGGATGGAGAAACCATCCTTAACGCACGAGTGGGCCGTGACATCTGTGCGACCGTCCAAGCGGCTATCGATTCAGGACGTTCTGGGATACCTGTTGATGTCAGTTAGGATTAGTCTGACTCCGCGTCTAACTCTGCCAGCTCAACCCATGTTCCGCGTTTTGCCGATAATGCCGCGGCGTCCGTAAAAATCTGCACCCTCCATCCATCTTCCATTCCCGGGTGGTCGGCTGCCTCACCCGTCATATGTTGCCGTAGGGCAGGGAAGACATAGTTTGCGAAGCGGTTTTTGGGGCCAGAATTCTCCACCTGCTCGACCTTAGCCATATCTTGTCCAGGAAGAATGATTGCAATCGTGCTAGCGATACGGTCGAGTGCCAGGGAGGCTAAAGTACCGTGGAGTTCTAACTCGGGTGTAAGGCCCTTACGTAAGATCGGCGCATGAGAAAGTATGGCCGAGCCCACGGCACCGTTCTGAAACTCCCATGCAACTGTGGCGTAGTCGAACGTCGTACCCTTACGATGTTTGTCGCTTTCTGCTATGGTATGTGAACCACCCCATTCAATAGCATCATTAAGGTAGATGGTACCTAGATTCGGTTTGGCGGGTGTGATAATGTCGGCATGAGTCAGCACGCGCCTTGCCTCTGTACCAGCAATCCAGCGTACGGCGTCGTAGGCATGCGAACCGACGTCAGCAATGCTACCTCCGGCTGACAATGCCGCATCATCCCGCCAGGTGAAGGGCATGGCTACGGGACGAGGATTTTGCCATCGATAAACAATGGATTTAATCTCACCTAACGTGCCGGCGTCGACGATCTCCTTAGCTCGCAGGAACGATGATTCATATCGTGCCCAGAACGGCACGAAGTGCGCCAACTTTGTGTCTCGGTAAGCCTGTCGCATCTCGTAAGCCTCGTTGACATTCGCTCCTATCGGCTTATCGCAGACTAGGTGTTTTCCATTCCGTGCGCTGGCCATCACTGCCTCGTGGTGCAACGCATCGGGAGTTGTGACGATAATGAGGTCGACCTGTGGATGATCAACAACTCGACGCCAATCATCTGTAATAAAATCACAGGAATCCTCTCTGGCCGCCTCCTCTAGCCGATCTCGATTTCGAGCACACAGAGCAACGATCTTTGCATCTAGGCTGGCTTGACGTATCTCATCACGGTACGCCGACCCAATAAATCCTGTTGCGCCAATCACCCCAACGTGAAACTTCATACTAGTTTCCTCCCATTGCGATCTAGCTTTCCCAGAAAACTAGAAAGCCTCATTGAGAATTTTGAAAATGTAAGAAAACCCCAAAGAAAGGATCGTCAGATTCAATTGTAGCACAGCATGTCGCCCAAAGGAAATGGGTATTTTCCAATTCCAACAGCTCAAACCCTTGGAGAATTTAATAAAGAATTTTACAGATGTTGAAAGTAATCTAAGAGAGAATACAACTAAAAGCCACTTTACATGCCTTAATCGAAGAGGTCGTGGCCTATTCAGATGGCATTACAGAAGTATAGATTAGAAACCGGTTTAGAACTGCCTCAAAGGCGGTTGAAGGGAACCATAACCTCCGTGTATGTACCGCCACGGCGGTACATACATTACGTCGGATAATTTTCCAGCGCAAAAGGACAGGTACCAAAACAGCGTAGTACCACAATTCCTTCCTCTAAGAATCTGATTGACACAGCAAGCCTCCACTTCGGATGATCTACGCCCGATCGGCACAGCAACCCCACCTCTTTACCCGATACGGCAATCGTGATAGAATGCCAAGTTAAGTACAGCAACTTGATGCTCACAGGCACTTGAATTCAAACTGTAAGCACAACAAGATAAATACAGCTAATTCAACATAATATGTCCCACATATAGCTGATTAGTAGTAAGGTTCTCATGCCATATTAAATTAATAGCAGAATTAGCCGTTAAGGAAAAGCTGGCTGTTATTTCTTAACGGCTGATCAACCCGACGTGGTTTGATCAGGACAATCTAGTGACTTGGGTTATATATAGGAGGGTTAAATTGATGAAACACTTAGCAATAGGATGTCTAATCTTAGCTTTCTGTTTGGCCGTCGGAATGCCGAGTGAGGCTGAGATCGATCCAGCAAAAGCAGAAGCAGTCTGGTTATTTGATGATGGTGCTGGTGGAAAGGTAGTGTGGACTCCTCAGGTCACAAACGGAATGGCACCATTGTTGGGCAAGATAAATGGGTTAAAGGTAAGTTCGGTGGTGGACTCGAACTTAGCGGCACTCAAAATAATGAAGTCATCATTGAAGGCTACAAAGGGATTGGCGGGAATAGTCTTCGAACGACGGTGCTTTGGTATTGGACCAAAAAAGTAGGTCGGTGCCGATTAGTCTGTTGGGGAGCCAATGACACTGCTATAAAATACCACGTTCGAATTCATGAAGGTGATACTTTTCGTGTAGAGACCCAGGGAGGTCAACTTTTTGCTAATAAACCGAAACTGACGGATGGTGAGTGGCATCATCTGGCCTGTGTATTCCCTCCTGGAGGCAAAATGTGTCACGACCACATCTTGTACGTGGATGGTGTCGAAATAAAGGATCGTGGAGGTAACAATGTTGGCGTCGACACCGATACCAAGACCAACGATGTCGAAATCGGCTGGAACAAATGGGTTGGGCATGGAGATCCAGCACAAGGCGTCTTTGACGAAGTGGCAATTTTCAGCACAGCCTTGAGCGAAAAAGACGTTAATGACATCATGAACAAAGGGCTAGCTGTGGCCCTAAACGTTTCGCCTAAAGAAAAGCTGACCACCATCTGGGGCAGTTTGAAAACTATTCGGTATCTTGGAAACTAATTCTAAAACTGGATTTACTATGTTATGAAGTAGACTTGTTTTCTCAATTTTTGGCTCAAATGTCAGATTAGGGCAGCTTAAAAAGCTCACTTTGATGCCGTCGAGACACGGGGGACGAAGTGAGCTTTTGTTATTGAAAACTTGGTCAAAAAGCTTGACCTGGTTGAATCAGATTGGAAGGCAACTTAGCAGATGAAAAATAAGGGGGTGACTTCACGTGCACTCATCATTGCTTTGTTACTGATTCCTTTGAACAGTTATTGGATTGCGATGATGGAGTTGATTCACAATTCTGGGCGTTCCACCAATATTTCCCTCTTTTTTAACTCGATTTTTACCCTTCTCTTTCTACTCATCCTCAACATTTGTTTTCGCTGTTTGTCATCCAAACTAGCACTATCCCATCAGGAACTCCTGGTCATCTACATGATGGTCAATATCTCCTCGGGCATTGTCGGCCATGACATGATGCAGATTCTGGTTCCCAGCCTGGGTCATGCTTTCCAATTCGCGACCGCCGAAAACGAATGGAAGGTTCTTTTTTGGAATGAGATTCCATCGTGGTTAACTATCAACAATGAACAGGTGCTGAAAGAGTACTATCAGGGCGGCTCTACCTTTTATACTACATCTCACCTCCTCGGATGGATCAGTCCGATCTTTTGGTGGTCACTGTTCATCTCCGTCTTGCTATTTGTTACTTTGTGTCTCAATGTGGTTCTGCGCAAACAGTGGGCTGATACCGAGCGACTCAGCTATCCGATAATCCAACTGCCTTTGGAAATGACTACCCCCAAGGCTGATCTGTTCTGTAAAAAGCTGTTCTGGATCGGTTTTTCAATCGCTGCATTGATCGATTTACTGAACGGATTGTCCGCTGTGTTTCCCTCTTTCCCTTATCTTCCTATCAAAGTTCATCGATACCGAATCGTCAACGAACCTTGGAGTGGTATGGGATCTTTTCCCCTCTCTTTTTATCCTTTCGTCATTGGCATGGGCTTTTTCATTCCGCTAGATCTATCCTTTTCCTGCTGGTTCTTTTTTCTTTTTTGGAAGATATTAATGGTTGTAAATAGTGCATTCGGCACGGGAGGTCTATCTCGATTTCCATTCATCAAGGAACAGGCTTCTGGTGGATATATTGCCTTATGCTTAATCGCCGTTTGGCTGAGCAGAAAACATCTGGGTAACGTCTGGAGCAAAGTCATAACTTCGTCTGCCGCAATTCAAGCCCATCACCAGCTAGACGACGCTGACGAACCAATGCGATACCGAACAGCCGTCTTAGGTATCATCATTGGAATCGTGCTGCTTGTGTTGTTTTGCTTTCAAGGAGGAATGTCAGTGGGAGTAGCACTGACATTTTTTGGTCTCTATTTTGTCATCGTGACGGCAGTAACTCGGATGAGGGCCGAACTTGGAACACCAGTTCACGATCTCCATTTCTCAGGTCCAGACGAAATCCTGGTAAGATTCATAGGCAGTCGTCGTTTGAGAACTGGCAATCTGACCATGTTCTCTCTATTTTGGTTTATCAACCGAGCCTATCGAAGCCATCCGATGCCACACCAACTGGAAGGCCTCAAAATGGCAGAGCGAACACAAATAGAGAGTAGAAAACTGGTCTGGGCCATGATTCTAGCGGCTGTCGTCGGTTCGATTGCGGGATTTTGGGCCTTGCTAACGGCGAGCTACCAGCATGGAATGAGAGAGCATGCTTTTGGACGAGAGCCGTGGGAGCGGCTCAGCAAATGGCTGGTGATAAGTAGTGAAACCGACTATCCAGCCGCACTGTTCACCAGCATTGGATTTGTCCTGACTGTTCTCCTGTCGATGATGCGCCTAAGATTCCTCTGGTGGCCGCTTCATCCAGCTGCATTTGCCATTACTACCACCTGGGGCATGCACCTAGTCTGGTCTTGCTTGTTCATCAGCTGGTTAGCTAAACTGATCATTCTTCGCTATGGAGGCTTAAAAACCCATACAACGGTGATCCCTTTCTTTCTAGGATTAATAATGGGTGAATTCGTAGTGGGTGGATTTTGGACCATCATTAGTGTCATTTCTGGGATGGAAACCTACAGATTCTGGGTTATCAGACGGTTGATCGATCTGTATCTGGTTTGCTAGAAACGAAGATCTATTGACCGATTGGAATATCAAAAAACAGGTGTTGGGATAAATCCCCCAACACCTATTTAAATTAAAACTAGAATATGAAAGGATCAACCGATGGGGATAAGATCTTGCCCTCACGGCGGTACATACATTACGTCGAATAATTTTCCGGCACAAAAGATCAGCTTCAAAATCAGAGTAGCACTACACTCATCATGTTAGAAAAGGAGAATTTACAATGTTTATAAATGAGTAAAACCTGATGAGTTGAGAGATCAGCATTTGCTAAAAGATGGTGACAAGGTTAGAATTGTGAATCGATAATTATATTGGTGGCATATGTGAAACAGAGAAATCAGCACCATCAAACAGCTGTTACTTGGCGATCAATCCTGATTGGACTTCTACTGATTCCGCCGAATGTTTTTTGGGTCATTGAGGTCGAATGTATTTGGCACTCTGGTCACCCTACGACCATCTCGCTGTTTTGGAATGTTGTCCTCAATCTATTCGGTTTGATCCTGATTAATCTCCTCCTGAAAAGGTTTGCGCCGAAAGCCGCATTGACACAAGCTGAGATGATTACCATCTATGCCATGCTCTCAATTGCATCTGGCCTTGCTGGTCATGATACGCTTGCTCTTACCATTCCAGCCATTCCCCACGCCTTTTGGTTTGCTACACCTGAAAATGACTGGGCATCCCTTTTTCACTCCCACATACCAAGGCACCTTGTTGTCGCTGATAAAGAAATTATTCGTGGATTTTACGAAGGTGATACTAACTTTTATACCTCTAAAATTCTGAATGCGTGGATTGGCCCAACACTTTGGTGGACAGTGTTTATTCTTGCGCTTGGCATGATCATGATTTGTATGAACGTGATTGTTCGTAAGCAATGGACAGAGCACGAAAAGCTAGCGTATCCGATTATCCAGTTACCATTAGCAATTACAGATCGAGGAGGTGCTTCCGGTTTCTTTCAAAATCGTGTATTATGGTATGGTTTTATGATTGCTGCTGTGCTGGACATATGGCATGGTCTGGCATACTTTTACCCATCCCTGCCAGATTTTAGTGTTCGTCACAACGCACGAAACTGGGGTAGATTCTTTACGGAAAAACCTTGGAATGCCGTTGGCGGTATTACCGTACCGCTTTACCCTTTTGTGATTGGCCTTGGGTTTTTACTGCCACTTGATCTCTCGTTTTCAATCTGGTTCTTTTACATTGTCGAAAAATTACAGCGAGTTTTTGCCAGTGCGGTCAGTATGCCAGCCCCATATTTTGATGAACAATCCATTGGGGCTTGGATGGCAATTTTCATTGCTACATTGGTCGTGACACGAAGGCATCTGCGAAATGTCGCAAACATTGTTTTGGGGAGGTCGAGCGCTATCGATGATTCCACCGAACCTATTCGTTACCGGACGGCTATTTTGCTGATTATTTTGGCGAGTACATTTATCATTTGGTTCTGTCTGAAAGCGGGGATGACATTACTGATCATTCTCCCTTATTTTGCTTTCTTTTTTGCACTGTCCCTGGCCATCACAAGAGTTCGTGCGGAAATTGGCCCTCCTGCTCACGAAATGGCCGGTTGGGTAAATGGACAACGGTTTCTGATAAACCTGTTGGGTACGCGTGCAGTTGGACCAAAGAACCTGACTGTTTTTACACTCTTTTGGTTTTTTAGTGGCCGTGGTTATCGAGAGCACATAATGCCTCATCAACTCGAATCGTTCAAGATGGCAGAGCGAACCCGGATGAATACCAAACGACTGGTTACAGCAATGATCATCGCTGTAATCTTTGGTTCCATCGCTTCCTTTTGGGCTACGATAAGTGAACTTTATCGCTTAGGTGGTACCGTCACCGGTGCTGGTGGCGGAATTGGTCCTTCTATTGGGCATGTGACTTATATCTTCCAGTGGCTGGATACCACGTTAACTTACCCTAAAGAAACAGATATCCCCGCCGTTGGGTTCATGGCAGGCAGCATGGCCTTTACTTTTATTTTAATGCTGATGCGAATGCGATTTATCTGGTGGCCTCTCCATCCCGCTGGATACGCTATTTCGATGACGGGTGGTGTTGGTTACTTTTGGTCATGTTTGGTGATAAGTTCTACTATTAAATGGATTATCTTGAGATTTGGTGGTGTCGCCCTGTATCATAAAGCGGTGCTATTTTTCTTTGGTGTTCTGTTGGGTGAATATTGTGTAGGAGCATTTTGGAGTGTATTAAGCGTTGTTATTCAACAACCAATTTATGATTTTGCTCCTGGTTAAATTCTTACGTAGAAATCGGTTAGGTTCCTAAATGCGAAATAAAGAGTTAACAATAAATTCAAATTCAACGCTGTCTTATTGCAAAGTGGCTAAAAAGTTTGCTGGATTTATGCTCGTTCTTGTCTTGCTTCCGGTGTCCTTTACGATAGCAGAGGAAGGTAGCCATCCAGCCGAATTCTTGAGTCTAGGTGTTGGAGCACGAGCCTTGGGAATGGGAGGGATGTTTGTGTCCATTGCCAATGATTCCACAGCAGCATATTGGAACCCCGCAGGGTTAACGGAAGCAGGCAACCATGCATTTTCTACAATGTATTCTGACAGTTTTAGATCTGGCCAAGGTGGATTTTTGAATAAAGGGCTAGTGCAATATAGCTTTATTAACTATGTCCAACAAATCGAGGATATTGGAAGTGTAGGTGTAAGTTGGATTCGTTTGGGAGTTGATGAAATTCCCAGAACCACCTTCATCGATGTTAATGGTGATGGGGAACTTGGGTCTTTTCAAGATAAGAATGCAAATGGAGAGAAAGATCCCGGAGAATTCTACATTGACCGTCCAACTGTTGCCGAATATTTCAGTAATGCTGACAACGCGATCTTGATTTCATACGCCCGAGCAGTAAATGCCAATCTATCTGTTGGCGGCAATCTCAAGATTTTACGACAGACCATCTTCAAAAATTCTGGTAATGGTTTTGGAATTGACCTTGGGATGGTTTTTCGACCGATTAGTAATTTCCGAATCGGTCTCACTATCCAAGATGCTACTGGCACACAAATCGCTTGGGATACGGCAAGTAATCCGACCTTCACGCGTAAAACTCGACTGAGAATCGGTAGTTCATACGGATTCAGTATAGGCAAAATTGGACACCTGATATTCGGTATAGATGCAGAATCTCGGCAAAAAGATCTAAAAGCCGATCAAAACAGTGAAATACTAGTCTACTATGGTTCTGAGCT